>QFCE01001695.1_pt1 | contig 338147 bp, 280 predicted proteins | sample 5346091 | NCBI WGS metagenome assembly QFCE01 (sample SAMN09062252, study PRJNA434731) | Human gut metagenome, whole genome shotgun sequencing project. | isolation source: stool timepoint A chromium assembly | host: Homo sapiens | collected 2015
GGTATATCGAGAAAACCCATGTCATGATTGAACAGAAAAGTATCAACAAGAGCCTGACAGCTGCTATCCGACAGTCCGATGGATCTATGCTGACACCATTTGAACAGGCAAAAAGATATTCTTCTGAATTGCCGTATTCAAAAAGACCAAGATGGATTGTTACCAGTAATTTCCAGTCATTCTATATTTATGATATGGAAAAGCCGGGCGGTGATCCAGAGATTATTCAGTTGGAGAATCTGGAAAAAGAATACTATCGTTTACAATTCCTTGTGGATGAGGGAAATACAAATCTTCAGAGAGAAATGGAAGTTTCCATTGCCGCAGGTGAAATTGTAGGGCTGCTGTATGATGCATTGGCAAAACAATATGTTGATCCAACAACAGAGCGTGCAATGAAAAGCCTGAATATCCTTTGTGTTAGGATGGTGTTCTGTCTTTATGCAGAGGATGCGGGTATTTTTGGCCAGCATGGCATGTTCCATGATTATCTGGAAGAGTTTGATGCAAGAAAAATGAGAAAAGCGATGATCGAACTTTTCCAGATTCTTGATACAAAGCCAGAGGACAGAGATCCTTATCTGAAAGATGATAACCCGCAGCTTGCAGCTTTTCCGTATGTGAATGGTGGACTTTTTGCAAATGAAGATATTGAGATTCCACCGTTTACAGATGAAATCAGAAATTTATTGTTAGAGAAAGCATCAGCAGATTTTGACTGGTCAGAAATCAGTCCGACTATATTTGGCGCTGTGTTTGAGAGTACGTTGAATCCTGAGACAAGACGCTCTGGCGGTATGCACTACACCAGCATTGAAAATATTCATAAAGTCATTGATCCACTGTTTCTGGATGATTTGAAAAATGAACTGAAAGAAATTCAGCAGATAACGGTTCAGAGAACAAAAGATAAAAAGCTGAGAGACTTCCAGACAAAGTTATCAAATCTTCGGTGGCTTGATCCGGCATCGGGAAGTGGAAATTTCCTTACAGAGACATATATCAGTATCCGGCGATTGGAGAATGAAGTCATAAAAGAATTGCAGAGAGGACAGATTACTTTTGGCTTTGATGAATCTTCCCCGATTCATGTTTCTATTGATCAGTTTTATGGAATTGAGATTAATGATTTTGCTGTTACAGTTGCCAAGACTGCATTGTGGATTGCAGAATCCCAGATGATGAAAGAGACAGAAGATATCGTTCATATGAATCTGGATTTTCTGCCGTTGACGACAAATGCGTTTATTGTGGAAGGAAATTCTTTGCAGATTGACTGGGAGAGTGTTGTACCAAAATATCAGGTTTCCTATATTATGGGAAATCCTCCGTTTGTGGGTGCTAGAGTAATGAGTTCTGAACAGAAAGATGATGTGAAAGAAATTTTTCAGGGCTGGAAAAATGTAGGAAATATGGATTACGTTTGTTGCTGGTATAAGAAATGCGCAGATTTTATGAAGAATACATCAATACGAGCCGCATTGGTTTCGACAAATTCTGTTTCCCAAGGAGAAAGCGTTGCTAATTTGTGGAAACCACTATTGGAAAATGACGTGCATATTGATTTTGCATATCGAACATTTCAGTGGGATAGTGAAGCAAAGATAAAGGCCCATGTGCATTGTGTGATCATTGGATTTAGTATTGCACCTTATAATAAACCAAAGAAAATATTTATAGATGAAAGATATCAAATTGCAAAAAACATCAATGGTTATCTTTTGGATGCAGCGAATGTATATGTTGAGAGCAGAAACAAGCCTATCTGCAATATTCCAGAAATTGGAATTGGAAATAAGCCAATTGATGGTGGGTATTATCTTTTTGAAAAAGAGGAAATGGAAGAGTTCATAAAAAAAGAACCTGAAGCAAAAAAATATTTTCGCCCGTGGTATGGATCAAAAGAATTTATTAATAGGTCACCGAGATATTGTCTTTGGCTAGGTGAGTGTAGTCCTGCTGAATTAAGAAAACTTCCATTGTGTATGGAAAGAGTAAGAGAAGTAAAAGAATATCGTCTGCAAAGTACAAGTGCTGGAACTGTAAAATTAGCTGAAAGACCAACAAGGTTTCATGTGGAAAATATGCCAAAAGGACAGTATATAGTTATTCCTGAAGTTTCATCTCAGAGAAGACGATATGTTCCGATGGGATTTTTTACACCTAATATTTTTTGTAGTAATCTTGTGAAAATTATTCCAGATGCAACACTCTATCATTTTGGAGTGCTCACATCTAATGTACATATGGCGTGGATGCGTGTTGTCTGTGGTCGATTAAAAAGTGATTATCGTTATTCTAAAGACATTGTTTACAATAATTTCCCATGGCCTGAGCCGAGCACTCAACAACGGCAAAAAATTGAACAGACTGCACAGGCAATTCTTGATGCCAGAGCATTATATCCGGACAGCAGTCTAGCAGATCTTTATGATGAATTGACTATGCCGCCGGAACTGCGAAAGGCACATCACCAGAATGATATGGCAGTCATGCAGGCATACGGATTCACAAAAGGCAGTGAAGCCTATAAAAGCGAAGCTGCCTGTGTTGCAGAACTGATGCAAAGGTATCAGAAATTGTGCGAGGAACAGAAATAGTAAGGAGCAGAAAAGTTGAAAAATAATAACATTGAGAAAACAGAGTTTCTAAAAATAGTATATTTTGATGAAGCTGCTGCACAGGATTATGTTGATGTTACCAATGGAGGACGGCTTGATTGGTCAACACAGGAAAATAAAGAAAAAATAGCTAAAATAGTTGCTGAAATTGAAGCTCAGGCCAAAAGTGGCTTTAATATTTTGAATTATATTAAAGCAACATTTCAGGGAAAGGTTGATGCCAGTGCTTCCGCTGAGCTGACCAGTGCTTTTGACAAAACAATAAAAAATACGTTGCTTACAGATTATATACAGGCAGCCTCCAAAGATGAACACGTAAAAAAATTCGAGAATAGTGGTGTTTATGCTCCAGAAAATTCTGTGACATTATATAAAATGCTCAGTTCATATTTGACAATTGTGCCTAAAGAAGAAATGCCAATAGATATGGAAAAATTAAATGAGGCAATATTAGGTGAACGGGGTTATTATGATATGCTTTTAAAGACAGAGAAAGAGCGGAAAAGCATATTGAGATTTAACCTTCAAGCATTTAAAAACAATTATAACCTTGTCGATTTGAGCAAAATGAAGCTGACATATTTCGGAATAAAGGTTGGAACTTGTGGCGAAAATCATTTATCAATTGATAAAGAGTTTGATTTTCAACCAGCAGAAGACAAGACTACAGCAGAAGAAATTGTTGAGGGAGAAAAGTCTGTTGCTGAAGAAGAAAAAGAATTAGATGTTTATGATATAGTATTGGCAGGTGTGGTACGTGAAGAAGATTGAAATTTTTGTAGGATCTGATTCTGCTTTTGAAAAAATTGTTCCGAAAAGTGCAAGAAATCTTAGTGAAATGGCAGCGAAACTTGATGATGGTAATAAAAAAATGGATGTGTTTGTTAACATTCCAGGGCAGCCAGAACCAAAGCCTAAGAAAAAGAAGAAACCGAGAGTGCAAGATTTTGTTATTCATGCAGATGAGTACTGTAGTGTTCAGGAACATGTAATTATAAACTTTATAAATTTTATTTTCCAAATGTCCATAACAAATATGTCCATTCAAAATCCACCGAAAAATATTCGGGAGCAGATATATCGAACATTTGATAAAAGTATTATTCATGAAACACAACAGCCATATTTGGAAGTTTCAAAGGAAATGATACAAACATTTAACAGCCAATATAGTGAAAGAGTGATTGGTCAGGAAAGAGCAAAAAAGAAATTGCTTCAGGCAATATATCCTTTGGTAGATGGTAAGCAGAGTAAGCCTGTTGTAATATTGTTATATGGAGATTCAGGGCTTGGAAAGACGGAATCAGCACAGTATATGGCAGAATTGATGGGTGGAAAATTATTAAGAAAGCAGTTCTCTATGTATCAGAATAATGAGTCAGCCAATTACATTTTTGGTGGAAGATATAACGAGAAAAGCTTTGCACAAGATCTTTTGGCTAGAGAAACAAATGTACTGCTGTTTGATGAGTTTGATAAAGCGTTATCTGTATTTCATAGTGCATTTTATCAATTATTTGATGAGGGGATTTATGAAGATCATAATTACAAAGTGGTAGTAAATAAGGCAATTATTGTGTGTACTTCAAATTACAAAACAATTGATGAGATAAAAGAACATCTGGGATTGCCTATATATAACCGTTTTGACTCAATTATTAAATTTGATGATTTACCAGATATGGCAAAAGAAAAAATTGCGGAGAGGGAAATAGAAAGGTTAAAGAAAGATTATGATATCGAAGACAGAGAGCTGTTCGACAAAATAAAGAAAGGTGCAGTTACTCAATCAAATGCAAGAGAAATAAAACATTTGATTAAAGATACTTTTTCACTTGTAGTACTCAAAAAAATATGTGGTGAAACGGAAATATAATTCTCTTAGCGAAGCTAAGAGCGCACTTCTATACAGGTGATTGCATCTACCTGTATCGTGCGACCTGCGGTGCTGTTCCCGGATTTGAAAAATCCCAATCCATGGATATAGCAAAATCATAGATTTCGGACAAGGGGAAAGCCTTTTGCGGCGGCATGCATATTCTTAGTTTTATATTAATCAAATGAGTTAGAAACAGATGATATCGACAGAGAAGGTAGAATATGGTATTTGAATGAAAATGTAAAATTTAAAGGGGAATTTTAAATGTTAAGAGATATTGCAGGCATAAGATTATGTGGTGCTAATTTTGATGAAGTAACGAATATATTATTATTAGATCCTCATGAGGGAAATAAGGTTAAGCCAGTTAAAGGGACTTTGCTTTATGGGAGAAATGGTGCAGGAAAGAGTACATTGGCTAAAGCGGTACGAAAGGCAAAGGGTGAGAGTCAGGATACAATTAGTCAAGCTGAATTTTTAAGCATTAACAATTTGCCAATTGAATTAACAGAAGAAGAAAAGTCGCATGTTTTTGTATTTGATGAAGAATATATAGATAAGAATGTAAAATTCCATGAGTCAGGATTAGATACAATTATTATGCTAGGACACCAAGTTGAGATTGCAGAGCAGCTTCAGGAGGCTCAAAAAAATTTAGAGAAAGCTAAGGGGGAATTTGACATCCAAGAAAAAACAATAATAGAGAATGAAAAAATTGAATGTAAGAATTCGCCAAAGTATCATATAAAAAAGATGAGATTAGCATTACAAGGAGATGATTGCTGGGCTGGAAGAGATAAGTTAATAAAAAACAATCGTCAGAATACAGGGGTTCGAGATGATACATATAAGCAGTTTATTACCCTTACTACGACAAAAACCAGAGATCAATTAATTATAGAGTTCAATGAAACATTAAAAGTATTGCGTATAGCGCAGCAAGGGGATGCAGCAATATCAACAAAAGTACCTATATTTAATAAAAAATATGACGAGACAAATATCTTAAAACTTTTAAGAACAAAAATTGAGAGACCGGAATTGTCAGAAAGAGAATGTTATTTACTTGAACTAGCACAAACAGGGAGAAGTAGTCAGCTAAATGATATGATTGATATTTTTTCAAATACTGAAACGTATATATGCCCTACATGTCTGCAACCGGTATCGGAGAAGTATAAACAGGATTTAGTGCAAAGCGTTCAGAAAGTACTAAGTAAAACGGTTGAAGAACACTTAGCAGAACTGTGTACAGTTATGGCAGAAGAAATAGAAATTGATTTTTCACCATTTTCAAAATTGGAAATGTCTACGAACTCATGTTTAGAAATATTAGCACAAATAAATATGGGGATTAGGAATAATAATTTGCTGATTCAAAGTAAGATTGATAATCCGTATTCTATATGTAATGGGGAGATTATATCAGTTTCGAATTTATTGACACAACTGAATAAAGCACTTGAAAATTTAGAAAATGAGCGATTGGAATATAACAAGAAAATTACTGATACAAAACCGATAATAAAGCGTCTAACTGAAATCAATAATCTTATTGCATATCTAGATATTAGAGAATTATATATCCAATATCTAGCATGTAAAGCACAATTGAAAAAAGAACATGAGAAGTTAGAGGAAAGACGAGCTACATGCACTAATTTGACAAAGCTTGTGGATGAATTAGAAGCGAAACAAAAAAATGTTAGGGTGGCTCTTTCGATTATTAATAGGAATTTAAGTTATATTTTTTTCTCAAACGATAGATTCAAAATTGATTATCGTAACAATAATTATGTATTGCTTTCTAATGGGAAAACTGTACAGCCCTCTAAAATATCGCAGGGAGAAAGAAACATAATAGGACTGTGTTATTTTTTTGCAAGCATTTTAGAAAATCAGGAAGAAACAACTGCTTATACAAAAGAATATTTGCTGTTAATTGATGATCCTGTGTCAAGCTTTGATATGGAGAATAAGACTGGGATAATGTCTTTCCTAAGATATCAACTAGGAAAATTTTTGCTTGGAAATGAATATACAAAATCAATTATTATGACACATGACTTGCTTACATATTATGATTCTGAAAAAATGTTTGGAGAGTTGATTGAAGCAAGTAAAGTGAAATACGGTGGAGATAAGCCTGTTTATAAACGATATGAATTGAAAAATAAAATATTAATTCCATTTCCGCATAATGGGCGTCAAGAATATACAGAATTAATGAAAATTGTGTATAGATTTGCTTTGGGGGATGCTGATGGATATGAATTGGTAATAGGCAATATTATGAGACAAGTATTGGAAGCATTTTCTACATTTCAATACAAAAAAGGTATTGAGGAGGTTTCTACAGATCGAAGTATATTAGCAATACTACCAGAAAAAGAATATCAAAGTTACTTTGAAAATTTAATGTATAGATTGATATTGAATAATGGAAGCCATAGACTTGATCAAACCAGATCAATGTCAGATATGAATTTTTTTACAGTAATATCTGATTCGGAAAAGAAAAGGACAGCAAAAGAAATACTCTGTTTTATTTATCTCTTGAATGAGAAACACGTGTTAGCACATTTGGATGGATGTTCTAATGTGCAATCCAATTTGTCAAAGTGGTGTAATGATGTAAAAAATAAAGTGGGGGCTTAAGATACAATATTTATTTTCTTAGAAAAATACAAACTTATAGTGTTTCAAAATTTAATATTAAAAAATGAGATAAACATTTCGTTGGTTTAGAAATATATCTCAGTTTTACATCAAGAATCGGTGCCAGTAATTGTACCGGTTCTTTTTATTTACAGAAAAGTAGGAGGTTGAAAAATTGAGCAGAGCAAAAAATCCCAAATATGAATCTATGTCACTGGAAGAACTGAAAGCCAACATGGAAAAAAGTAAAAAGGAACTGGAATATGCGATCCACAATAAAAATATTCTGGAGCAGAGAAAGAAGTTGGTGGAACGGAAGGAACGTTCCCACAGATTGATTGTTAAAGGGGCAGAGTTTGAAAAAGCATTTCCATTATCAAGAGATCTGGAACAGGAAGAAGTTCAGGACGTTATGGAGCAGTTACAGAACAGTAGTTACAACAAAAGTATTGTGCGACAGGTTCACATAGCAGCCTTACACAAAGAACAACAGCAAATTGCAGAAGCAGTTGAAAAAGCAGAAAGAGGAGATGACGGCTAATGGCACTGTATCATTTTTCAGTAAAGCAAGTTTCCAGAGGAAAAGGTCAGACAGTGGTTAATTCCGCAGCTTATATTTCGGGGCAAAAGCTTTATAACGATTACTATGGACAGACGCATGATTATACAAAAAAGTCGGGAGTGGTTTTCACAGAAATCCTGACACCGGAATATGTGCCGGAACGTTTGTCTGACCGGGAAACACTTTGGAATGAGGTAGAGCAGATAGAGAAAAGTAAACGGGCACAGTTAGCTTATTCTTTTGATATTGCTTTACAAAATGAACTGACATTGGATGAAAATATAGAATTGGCGAGAGAGTTTTGCTGGGAGCAGTTCGTAGCTCGTGGCATGATTGTAGATCTGGCAGTTCATGAGGGAAAATCAAAGAACGAAGATGAACCAGACAATCCACATTTTCATGTACTTGCTCCAATCCGTCCTTTTACAGAAGAAGGAAGCTGGGGAAACAAGCAGAAACGGGAATATGTTTTGGATGAAGACGGAAATCGGATTAAAGATGCCAAAGGAAAGGATATATTCAATGCTGTTTCTACTACCGGATGGAATGATCCGGAGCTTTTAAAGGAATGGAGAAGAGCGTGGACAGAGAAGGTGAACGAAAAATTCCGGGAATGTCACATGGCAGCAAGAATTGATCATCGCTCTTACAAAGAGCAGGGAATTGATTTGATTCCGACGATCCATGAAGGATATGAAGTTCGAGCAATGGAGAAAAAGGGAATTAAAACAGTGATTGGGGAACTGAACCGAGCTATCCGGCAGTTCAACCAGATGTTTATTTCTCTGAAAGAATCCATTCAGTGGATGAAGACAGCGTATGAGGAAATGAAAGCCGAACTGGATCGCAGGCAGAATCCGACACTTCTGGAAAGCTTGCAAGATTATTATGATAAGAAAACGCGGGGCAGACCACCGCTTCCAAATTTCTATGCGGAGATGAAACGGAGAGGGAAGAATCTCTCCAACTTACAGGAGTTTGCAAAATCTATCAATTACCTCCAGACTCATAAGATAGAGACAATGGAGGATCTGCAGGAAAGGATTGATGAACTGAATGGTGTTGTATCAGTCAGCAAAAAAGAAATTTCCGAAAAGCGAGAGCAGTTAAAGAAATTGGAAAATCTGGAAAAGATGGTAGAGGTAATAAAGACAAACCAACCATTGATTGATGAGTACAACCATTTCTTCTTTCAGAAAAAACGGGATAAATATTATCAGCAGCACAAAAAAGAAATCAATTATTACCGTAAATGTGAACGGGAATTAAAACAACATCTGGACAAAAATGGGAAAGTGCCAACTGTCAGATGGAAACGGGAAAAAGAAGAACTACGGACAACGATCGAAGAGTTGAAAGCAGATAATCAGCCTTATCAGGACGAACTTGCATTTGTAAAAAAGGTACAGAGTTGTGCAGACATTGCCAGATGTGACCGGGAAATGGCAGAAACAGATAGCTCCGGGCGTTCAGAAGAAAAAAGGGAGAAGCAGGTGAAGTTCCCGGCATTTCACGCAGCCCAGACAGAAATTATTCTTGAAGAAAAAAGTAAAGTAGAGCAACAGCCGGTGAACGAGACGGAGCAGAAACTAGAAAAGAAGACTTCTATTCGGAAACAGCTAGCTGAAAAGAAGAAAGAGTGTGAAGAACGTGATGTAAAGCAGCAGACAATGAAGAAAAAACGGAACTATGATGTGAGTTTATAAAAGTCTGTCAGCAGGACAGACTGGAAAGGATAATGAAAATGCAGTATACAGAAGAACAGATTGCAAGAGCAAACCAGACCGACCTTGTGTATTTTCTGAATGCACAGGGGGAACAGTTGGTGAAAAGTGGCAGGGAATACCGTTGGAAAAAGCATGACAGTGTAACGATATCCGGAAACCGATGGTATCGGCATAGTCAGAGTAAGGGCGGTTATCCGGTAGACTTTGTGATGGAATTTTATTATGCAACATTCCCGGAAGCAGTGAAAATTCTGATTGGGGAAGAAGGCGAAGGCAGGCAGAAGTCCTGCCCCGCCCCGTCTAAAGACTTCCGATTACCGGAGAAAAATGAGGATAATGAAAAAATCATGAAGTATCTGACAGAAAAAAGAGAGATTGAGAAAACACTGGTGGAAGATTGGATTGACAGAGGTGATATTTACGAAGAAAAGAAGCATCATAATGTTATATTTGTCGGCAGAGATGCAGATGGTATTCCGAGATATGCACACTGCCGGGGAACTGGTGAAATAAAATATCGAGGAGATGTAACAGGTTCTGATAAATCTTATGGATTCAGTTATAGAGGAACGGATAATCAGTTGTTTGTATTTGAAGCAGTCATTGATCTGCTTTCGTTTATCCAGTTATTTCCAAAAGATTGGAAAAAACGCAGCTATCTGAGTCTGGGTGGAGTCTCCAGTGTGGCACTGATGACTTTTCTTTCTGAACGCCCTCAGATTACTTCTGTTTTCCTGTGCCTGGATAATGATCAGGCAGGGAATGAGGCTTGTGAGAAACTGGCAGGAGAAATTTCAGAAGGATACAGTGTAATTCGCCTGAAACCATCTAAAAAAGATTGGAATGAAATTCTCTGTGATAAAAACGCTGACAGAAAGAAAGCAATTGCAGAAACAATCACAATCAAAGTATCAGAATCAGAAGAGATGGTGCCGATGTTGTGTTATGAAGACATTGAGCAGACTAGTGTGAAATGGCTGTGGTTCCCCTATATTCCATTTGGAAAACTGACAATCATTCAGGGCAATCCGGGAGAGGGAAAAACTTATTTTGCAATGATGCTGACAGCAGCCTGTACCAACAGAAAATTGTTTCCGAATATGGAAGATATCGAACCATTCAATGTAATCTATCAGACTGCGGAGGATGGCATGGGTGATACGATCAAGCCAAGATTGGTGGAAGCAGGTGCTGATCTAAGCAGGGTTATGGTGATTGATGATACGGAAGAAGCATTGACTTTATCCGATGATCGAATTGAAAAGGCAGTCAGGCAGAATCATGTGAGGCTTGTAATCATTGATCCGGTACAGGCGTTTATTGGAGCAGATGTGGATATGAACCGTGCAAATGAAGTGCGTCCGGTGTTTCGAAAACTGGGAATGATTGCAGAGAAGACCGGTTGTGCCATTGTGCTGATCGGACATCTGAATAAATCTTCCGGGACGCAGAGCACGTATCGAGGACTTGGTTCTATTGATATTATGGCAGCAGTACGAAGCTTGATTTTCATCGGGAAAGTAAGAAAAGATCCAACCACAAGGGTATTGATTCATGAAAAAAGTTCTCTTGCGCCACCAGGGGAGACAATGGCATTTAAACTGGGAGACGAAGAAGGTTTCCGATGGGTGGGAGCCTATGAGATTTCCGCAGATGAATTGTTAGATGGAAAAGAAGGAAAAGCAACAGAAACAAAGCTAGAGAGAGGGGCAAAGTTAATCAGGGAATTGCTTGCTGATAAAAAAGAAATTTCAATCAGGGAATTAGATGAAAAAGCAAAGGAACAGGGAATTTCCGGGCGAACAATGCGTGATGTGAGAAGCAGGATGAAGAATGAGTTGGAGTACCAAGTAAATGAAAAGCAGGAGAATAGTATTCGATTAAAAGAATGATGGGTGGCAGAGTCATCGAAGCAAATACAGATTTTTATAGATACCCTATCTGCCACCTGCCGTCTGCCGGTGCATGAATACTTTCAAGTATCAGGAGTAAGTAAAAGTAGATTGACAGATAATATAGAAAAGCGTATTATAATAATAAGAGGTGGGATTTCCCACACAAATGCTTGCGTAGGAGGTGTTGGTAATGGAAGCAATGAAAGATTATGTTGCCCATCTGGATAACAAAAAAAGAATTACGCTCAGAGGAGCTGCTTATCAGTATTACAATGTAAAAGAATACGGAAATGGCTGCATTATTCTGGAACCTCGGGAACTGGCAGTGCCAGAGAGCATTTCAGCCAGAACTCTGGCAGATATGGATCGTGCAGTAAGTAACTTTAAGAGAGGCGATGTTTCCCCGGCTATTGACCTGTCAGATTTTTAAAAGGAATAAGAGATGAATTTTAATATACGAATGGGAATTCCTGAAATGCAGGAACTTTGGTTAGATCTGCAGGAGAAATATCGTTCCGGTAATATAAAAAAGAAGGAAGAACAGTTGTATAAAAAATGGGGAAAGGCTTTAAAGCTGTTGTCGGCTGATCCGGGTTATCCGAGTCTTCAAACCCATGAAATAGAGCCATTATCCAGACGTTATGGAATGAAAGTGTGGCAATCATATCTGGAAAATAAAACCAGTGGCGCAATGAGAATGTACTGGGTTTATGGACCAGACCAGAAAGATATTACAATTATCGGACTGGAACCACATCCGGAAGATAAGAAAAATGGCGCATACGACCGAATTTCACTGTCGGATTTGTAGAATAAAACTGAATATGGAACAAAAACACGAGCAGTTAGTCTACGAAAAATAGGTTAGCTGCTTTTTTCATGCAAAAAAGGAGGTGCCGTGTATGGGATATGCACGTAAAGATGTAGAGAAAACAAAGAAAATAGCAAAGAAATTTGTACGCTATCAGGAAGGTGCGGAACTTTACAGCATTGGACTGACAAAGTTTCAGGAGTTGGCGAAAGAAGCCAAAGCAGTGTATAAGATTGACAAGGTTGCTCTTGTAAACTGTGAGATATTTGAAAAGTATCTGGAGACATTTCGGATCGCGTAGGGAACAGAAGAAAATCGTGGAAGGACGAAAAATAGGGATTGACTTCTTGTCATACGAAAATTATAATGTGGATGTGGAGGAATAAGAACAGGTATGGCGAAAATAGGAAGACCAAAGTCGGAAAATGTAAAAAAGAAAGTGTTGAGTATCCGGGTGGAAGATTCTATGTATAAGTGTATCTGTGATTATGCCAACAAACACAAAATGACTGTGACAGAAGTTGTCTTGCAGGGACTGGAAAAAGTATTGAACAGACCTGAATAATATGGAGTCCTTCCTTTATTTGAAGGAGGATTTATATGGCACAGACAAGAAAAGATCTGCGAGGCAGAGTCCTGCGGAAAGGTGAATCACAGAGACGTTCCGATGAGAGGTATGTATATACTTATACGGACCCACTTGGAAGACGTAAGTATGTTTATGCACAAGACCTTGTAACGCTTCGGGAAAAAGAAGCACAACTCATGAAAGATCAGATGGACGGTCTGGATATCTATGTTGCCGGAAAGGCTACTGTAAATTTTGTATTTGACCGTTACATGAGTCTCAAAAACAATCTGAAACCGACGACCAAGAGCAATTATCTATATATGTATGACCGCTTTGTGCGAGATACATTTGGAAAGCGGAATATAGCAGAAATCAAGTATTCAGATGTAGTGCAATTCTATAATTATCTGGTTGAGAAACAAGAATTGCAGATCAATACATTGGAAACAGTTCATACGTTACTGCATCCGACTTTTCAACTGGCAGTGAGGGATGACATTATCAGAAAAAATCCTTCGGATGGTGTCATGGCAGAATTAAAGAAAAATTTAGGTATGAAAACCGGTGTGAGACATGCACTGACAATTCCACAGCAGAGAGCATTTATGGAATATATTGCCACGCATCCGATTTATTATCACTGGTGGCCAATCTTTACGGTTTTTCTTGGGACAGGCTGTCGTATTGGTGAAGTGTTGGGATTGAGATGGGAAGACATCAATTATGAGAAGCGGATTATCTGCGTCAATCATAATCTGACGTATTATCCGGTAGGTGAAGATCGTGCCTCAGAAAATCACATTTCAACACCGAAAACAGAAGCTGGGATGCGAACCATTCCTATGTTGGATGCGGTCAAAGATGCTTTTGAAATGATCTGGGAAGAACAGAAAGAGAAAGGCTGGACGGATGCAGAGATTGACGGAATGACAGGATTTATTTTCTGTAACCGTTATGGAAATATAATGAATGCGCAGTCAGTCAATCGGGCAATCAAGAGGATAGCTTCTTCTTACAATGCGACGGAAGAAGTAGAAGCAAGAAAAGAGCATCGAGAGCCGGTGCTGTTACCCAACTTTTCGGCACACAATCTGAGACACACTTTTTGCACAAGGCTTTGTGAAAGAGAAACCAACCTGAAGGTTATCCAGTCGATCATGGGGCATAAGGATATTCAGACTACGATGGATATCTATGCCGAAGCGACCGAGGAGAAAAAACAGGAAACATTTGAACATTTGGCTGCAACAATGGATGTATTTTAAGAAGGGCTTATGAAGACTTCCATCTGACAACAGAAATAACCAAATGACATCAAATTGACAACAAATATAATTTGACAATGGTTCATCATGAATAATGATGAAGAGAAGACAATTTAATAGAAACAGCCCAGCGAAGCGTTATGAAGAATAACGAAGAAATGCTAAAAAAATTCCCGACAATGAAATCACAAGGTTCTGCAAAAAATGAAGCAAATAATGTAGCTCAGACAGCTGCAGCTGCTCCAGCAGAGACAGCAAAAGTTGACTTCTCCAACGTAAAGGTTGAGCCTTTATTTGAAGAAGAGGTTGATTTCGATACATTCAGCAAATCTGATTTCCGTGCCGTAAAGGTTAAAGAGTGTGTAGCAGTTCCGAAGAGTAAGAAGCTCCTTCAGTTCACACTGGATGACGGAACAGGTACAGACCGCACGATCTTAAGCGGAATCCACTCTTACTATGAGCCGGAAGAATTAGTTGGTAAGACACTGATCGCAATCACCAACCTTCCGCCAAGAAAGATGATGGGAATCGAGTCTTGCGGTATGCTGCTTTCAGCAGTGAATAACCTGAAGGATTCAGAGGATGAAGAACTGCATCTTCTGATGGTTGATAACCATATTCCGGCAGGTGCTAAGCTGTACTAATCCAGAAAAAAGAGTTCGGTTTGGTAGTCATAGACGTCCAATCAGGAAAAGTGGTTCCACGGATTGACATGGAGCTACATGAAACGGCCTGGAGCTGTATAGATTGAAATAATGATGTATGGATTATAAGGAAACAGAATAAGGAGCTCTATGGATTCTTAACTGTTTGACTTATTTGTTTACAAGTAAAATATTGATTATTTTTGAGGAGCATTTTTCAAAAATAAGGTGTATAAAGGGACACTTCTCTTTTGGTAGAAATACCAATGGAAGGTGTCCTTTTTTTGTTGTCAAGCATAGCAATTGTTCATTTTGATGATATGCAGAAAATATATCCTTTCACGTACCTGCCAAATAAATTTCTGGAAACAAGGAGGAAGCCATGAAAAAACGAAAAACACCTGACTTGGAAAAATATCTGGAAGGAAAGAAACGCAGATTTGTAAATTACACACAAGGAGCAAAGATTTATAGGATGTCCTACTGGCCTTTTGTCAGACTGGCGAAAAAGGCAGAAGCCAATTATCCGATTCGAAAGACAGCTATTGTGGATCTGAATATTCTGGATGATTTTTTAGAAGACAATCCTGATGTTGCATCAGAATTAAAGAAGAGAAGGGGGAAGCGTTATGGGAAATAACCGAAGCAAGGTTCCGGATTTGGAAAAGCTTGTCAAAGGAGGACGCAAGAAATTTGTCCGTTATGAGGAAGGGGCAATGCTTTATTCCATGGGAGTCCATACATTTCAACAGTTAGCAAAAGATGCCAGAGCAGTATACCATGTCAAAAGAATCGTGTTAGTTAATTTGGATCTTATTGATGAATATCTGGAAGCATTCCGTGATGAAGAATTTTGATGAAAGAATACAGGAGGAACAACATATGTGTAAAGTGATATCCATTACAAACCAGAAAGGCGGAGTCGTTTATGAAAAGCTACACATTATGCAAAGTAGGTGAAAGAAAAACTTATAAATAAAGAATTCTTTGGTTGATTTACTTTTCATAATCCATCACGATTTAAGTGTATTTTTATCAAAGCACTTAAGGAGGAACACAAGGTGGAAAATTTAACTTTGCAGCAACTAATCAATCAAACCAAGGAGGCTCTCATTGAAGCTGGTGCATCCAACTATTACCAAAACGTATTTAAAACTCTTTCAAAGCAACTTTTACTCTACGCAAAAGAACATGACGCGGAATCTTTTAGTATGGATTTTGGATTGCAGTTCTTAGAAGACCATTATTCCATGTCATCTAAAATCGAACAGAAGAAATGGTGTGCAACCTATTCCCGTTGTATTAATGCCTTAGCAGAATACCAACATTCAGGAAATGTGACTCTATATCTTGTTATGGATAAAAGAGTATACACTTTTCCTGACAGTTTCAAAGACAGTGCTGAAGCCTACCTCTCGCATCGAGAGAAAACAGGAATTACCCAAAAATCAAATAAAGTTTTCAGTTTGTATCTAGAAAGATTTTTTATGTTTTTGAAAAAGAAGAACATATCTTCTCTGGATGCCCTGTCTCTTAAAGATGTTTTGGATTTCATGGCATCACTAAGCTGCTATGAAAAGCCAACCATAAATCATACAATGCGGGCGGTTCGATATTATCTGAAATACTGCTATGAGAATGGTTTTATGAATACGGAGATGTTCTCAAAGCTTCCCAATCCCCATTACAACAGGCAAAGCCGTTTACCTTCATCGTATACTGCAAACGAAGTAAAAAAACTTCTTAATTCGATTGATCTTGGAAACCCTTGTGGAATCCGTGATTATGCAATCATTCTTCTGATTGCAAGACTCGGGCTGCGCAGCAGTGATGTGGCCAATCTCAGATTTTCCAATATCGATTGGGAAAAAGAGAGTATCCGTTTAACTCAGGTAAAAACAGGAAATCCGTTGGGACTTCCTCTGCTTGAAGATGTGGGTGAAGCAATCATCAATTATCTGAAGAACGCAAGACCAAAAACTGATTCAGATCATGTTTTTGTGAGGCAAGTTCCGCCGTATACGAATTTTAATCCGGGTGCAGTCGGTGCCCTTGTAAGAGTTCATCTCCAAAAATCAGGGATTCATCTTGAAGGGAAAAAGAAAGGTTCCCATACGCTTCGTCACAGCCTTGCAAGTCGTCTGTTAGAGCATGAGATCCCTCTTCCGGTCATTTCAGAAATCCTGGGACATACAACTACCGAAACCACGATGACATACCTTCGTATTGATATCACCGAACTCAGAAAGTGTGCATTGGAGGTGGCAATCTAACATGACAAGAATCAGAAAATCACCAACAATGACAGGAGCATTTGCTGAGGTCGCTCAGGAATTCATTCAATACAAAAGAAGTGCCGGTTTTAAATACGCAGATGAACCGAAATGCTTATCACGATTTTGCCGTTTCAGTGAAGAACTGGGTATCACAGAAATAGAAATATCCCGTTCTCTTGCAGAAAAATGGATTGTACAAAGAGAAAGTGAATCCGAAAAAAGCCGTTCACACCGTATTACCTGTATAAGACAGTTTGCTATCTACCTGAATAATCTTGGCTATGATGCTTATATAGTACCAGAAGTAAAAGGCTTGAATCATAATTCATTTGTTCCTTATATATTTACACATGAACAGATAGTATCTGTGATAAAAGCAGCTGATGAAACAGAACCTCGGGAGGTTGCAAGAAACATGCATCTGGCGCTACCTGTGATATTTCGTATTCTCTATGGCTGTGGACTTCGTGTATCTGAAGTTGTTGGTCTTCGCTATAAGGATGTAAATCTCGAAGATGGGATTCTTACAATCCGTGAAGCCAAAACTGACCGTGACCGATATATCCCATTATCAGACTCTGTAAAAGAAGCTTGTATATCCTATGCAGATAAAACCTGGTGGGAAAAAGACAGTGACTTTTTCTTTCCTGCCCCTGACAAGACCATGATCAGTCCTATGACTGTATATCAAAGATATCGTAGATATCTGGAAGTTGCAGGTATTTCACATGGTGGAAAAGGGCAAGGACCTCGTCTGCATGATATTCGTCACACATTTGCAGTTCATGTTTTGCAAAAGTGGATCAAAGAAGATGCAAATCTGACTGCTATGCTCCCAATTCTCTCCACATATATGGGACATAAAACCGTACGCTCAACTGCACAGTATCTGCGGCTGACAGCCGAAGTTTACCCCGACTTGATGAAAAAAGTGGAAAAATCCTGTGCATATGTCATCCCGGAGGTATGCCATGAAGGAAACTGATTTTGCACGATATCTGACGCAGTTCCTGTCAACATATCTTCCGGGGCAGGTTGGGAGTAAACGAAACACTCAGTTAGCATACAGAGATTCATTCTCTTTATTTTTAAGATACTGTAGAGATCAGGAGAATCTTTCACCTGAAAAGCTGACGATTGCCAAAATAGATCGAGAATTAATACTTCGTTTCCTTCAATGGCTAGAAGATGAGCGCAACTGCAAAGCAGCAACAAGAAATCAGCGTCTGGCAGCAATCCATTCATTTTTCAGTTTTTTAATGGTGGAAGAACCACAGTATATACAGCAAAGTCAGAAAATTCTGGCTATCCCGATGAAAAAAACGGACAAGCCTCCTCTCATGTATCTTCCTCTGGATAGCATTAGAGGGCTGTTGGAACAACCTGACAGAACCACGATCCAAGGAAAACGAGATGCTGTGCTACTGTCACTTTTATACGACACAGGTGCAAGAGTTCAAGAACTTGTAGATTTAAAAGTGTGTGATATTGCTTTGAATGATACTGTTACCATCATATTGACTGGGAAAGGTGGTAAAAGCCGTATTGTTCCAGTCATGAAACCAACCGGAGAATTATTGAAACAATATATGGAAGGTTCTGGCTTGACTTCACCTGTATATGGTCACAATCCATTATTCACTAATCGTGGTAACAAACCGCTGACAAGAGCTGGTGTAACATATATTTTGAAAAAGTATGCAGCTCAGGCTCAGGCAATGGGAGTAAAAGACATCTCTGCTGAGATTACACCTCATTGGCTGAGACATAGCAAAGCAATGCATCTGCTTCAATCTGGTGTCAATCTTGTTTATATCAGAGATTTACTGGGTCATTCTGACATTTCAACAACTGAAATCTACGCACGAGCAGATGAAAAGATGAAACGGAAAGCTTTGATGGAGGCTTACAGCAGTCCGGCATCTGATGAATTACCGACATGGAAAAAGGACAAAGACCTTCTCGATTGGTTGAAGTCGCTGTAAGGAGTATTTCCGAATTATGCAAAGTCTGAAGAGCCCATATATTTTATATAATCAACAAAGTATGGGCTCCACTTTGCATAATAACTTACTTTTCATAACCAACGTTATGTGAAGCTTCACATAAAGTCGGAAAGACCACCACAACCGTAAATTTAGGAATTGGCCTGGCAAGAGAAGGAAAAAAAGTATTATTGATCGATGCAGATCCACAGGGAAGCCTGACAGCAAGTCTTGGATATGTAGAGCCGGATGAACTGGGAGTTACTTTGGCAACCATCATGACGAAAGTGATTAATGAAGATGAAATATCAGAGGAAGACGGTATTCTGCATCATCAGGAAAATGTAGATCTGCTTCCGGCAAATATTGAATTGTCAACTTTGGAAGTGACGATGGGAAATGTAATGAGTCGGGAAATGATCATGAAGGAATACATCGATACGATACGATTCCGATACGATTATATCTTGATCGATTGCTTACCTAGCCTTGGAATGATGACGATCAATGCCTTGGTGTCTTCGGATTCTGTTTTAATTCCGGTCCAGGCAGCCTATCTTCCGGTGAAGGGATTACAGCAGCTGATCAAAACAATCTCTATGGTAAAGAAAAGACTGAACCGGAAACTGACGATAGAAGGAATCCTTTTGACTATGGTAGATTTCAGAACCAACTATGCGAAGGATATTGCGGCACTTGTACAGAAAACTTATGGAAGCCAGATTGCGATCTTTAAAAATGTAATTCCAATGTCAGTAAAAGCGGCAGAGACAAGTGCAGAAGGAATCAGCATTTACACGCACTGTCCGAAAGGTAAAGTATCTATGGCATATATGAATCTGACACAGGAGGTTATGAATGATGAAAAATAGACCGGGTGAGAAAATTAAACTGGCAAGTCTTGATGAATTATTAGGTGTTGTTAATGAAGAATCAGCAATGGAGATCGAGATCAATAAGATCCATGCATTCAAGAATCATCCATTTAAGGTTCTTGATGATGAGAAGATGCAGGATCTGATTGAAAGCGTAAAGCTTAGTGGTGTGCTGACACCGGTATTGCTTCGAGTGGACAGCAATGATGAATATGAAATGATCTCCGGTCACCGAAGATTACATGCAGCAAAGATGGCAGGACTTACAACAATTCCGGCTATCGTAAGAAAGTTATCGGATGATGATGCCGTAATAGCGATGGTGGACGCTAACATCCAAAGGGAGGAGTTATTGCCGAGTGAGAAGGCATTTGCCTATAAGATGAAGCTGGACGCAATGAAGAGACAGGCAGGAAGACCCAAAAATAATTCTGGTCAAAATGACCAGAATTTAATGGGAACAGTTTCCAGAGATGTATTAGCAAAACAAGTAGGAGAGAGTTTCAAACAGGTTCAACGTTATATTCGTCTAACAGAGTTAATCCCAGAACTTCTCGATATGGTAGATAACAAAAAGCTGACATTTACAGTTGGCGTGGATATTTCCTACATCGATAAAGAAATCCAGAAATGGATCTACGAGTATATCAAAGACACTGGCTTTATCAAACCACAACAGATTACAGCCCTCAGAAATCAGCTGAACGAAGGATCAGTTAATCAAGTGGGAATGCTGACGATCTTTAACAAATGTATGATGGTGAAGCCTCCATCAAGATCTATTACGTTTTCAGAAAAGAAGCTGACGAAGTATTTTCCGGAGAGTTACAGTGCTGATGATATGGAACGAGTGATAGAATCCTTGCTGGAAAAATGGTCTCAAGAACAAAATGATTAAGTAAGAAAAAGAAGAAGAAAAGAGACACAGAAGTTTAGAAAGAGGACTTCTGTATAGAAAACGAAAGGAGGATGTTATGGATAAAAAGATGAAATTCAAATATTTTTACGGCGCAGAAGCTGATCAGTTCAGCTTCTACCGTATACCAAAAGCATTATTTACAGATAGTTACTTTAAAGATTTATCAAGCGATGCCAAAATTTTATATGGATTGATGCTGGATCGAATGTCTCTGTCCATAAAGAATCAGTGGTTTGATGAAAAAAACAGAGCATATATATACTTTTCGATAGAAGATATCATGGAATTACTTAATTGCGGTCGAAATAAAGCAATCAAATCCATGCAGGAACTGGATGATGAAACAGGAATTGGTTTGATTGAGAAACGCAGACAGGGATTTGGAAAGGTGAACGTTATCTACGTGAAAACCTTTATGCCGGAAAAAACGGAAGAGAAATCACTGGAGGATGAATTGAAGAAGTTTAAAAAACAAACTTCTGAGGAAAATGAGGAATCTACAGAAGTTTACAATTCAAACTTCATGAAGTCCCAAAATCAAACTTCTAGAAGTCCCGAAAACAAACTTCAAGAAGTTTACATTTCAAACCCTAATTATACTAATCTTAGTGATACTGAAATGAATGATAATAAATCTAATCAAATCGTATCTGCAGATGAGAATCGATCCGATGGCGATAATCCTACTGAGGAATATCAGGCTTATGAAAATCTGGTCAAAGAGACCGTTGATTATGAGTCACTGGAAGTAACCCATCATGACGATATGCGACAGGTTGATGAAATCGTGAACCTGATTGTAGAGACAGTAATGTGTAAAAACGACAAGATTTTGATAGCCAGTAACTGGTATCCGGCATCACTGGTGAAGAAAAAATTTCTGATGCTGACCTATTCACATATTGAGTATGTCCTACACTGTATGCGTGGAAATACCACAAAAGTGAAGAACATCAAGAAATATTTACTGGCAGCTCTGTGTAATGCACCGTCCACGATGAACGGGTATTATCAGGCAGAGGTGAACCATGATATGCAGGATTGGTAAGATAGGAGGTACACATGTTTATTTTAAAACTTGCTGGGAAGATATTATTACTGCCGCTATGGCTGATCCTTTTTGTGATCGGCTTGGCAGTGAAGATGACAGTACAGACTTATGCGGTTGTCAGAGGAATCCTTGGGTTTACATTCACTTTGTTGATTATAGCGACTGCATACTGTTACCATGACTGGGTACAGGTTGCATTCCTGTTTGTGCTGAGTGCAATTCTGTATCTGATCCTGTTTGCAGGAGTGCTTGTGGATACTGTCCTGGACATGACAAGAGAATGTATTATTGACTTTATTTTATCTTGAGGAGGATATGAAAATGATCGAAAACTATGATTTTATTCAGTTACCACCAATCAAAAAAGACACACCATCCGAAGTGGTGTCAATGATCTGGCAATATTTGAAATTACCTGAGGAATCCAGAAAGAGAGTTAAGGCAGATTTAATTGATGTACATGAGAATTGTGGGAAAGAAGATTTCCAGATTCCCGACCTTTATGACATTGTTCCTAAAGAGGAAATCGCAGAATTTGAGGACATCATGCGTAAGATCATAACAGGAATTATTTCTGAGGCCAGTGGTATAGCCACCTGGGTGTATGTGCAGAAATATGAGAAACACAAAACTCTGGATGAAATGCTGCAAGAATGGCAGGGTGCAGGCCAGTTTATTATTGTCATGGATACCTGGTTCGAAAAATTGGTGGCGGAATAATATGATGCTGTGATAGAATGAAGAAAATGATTTGATGTGCAAATCGTAAGTTATAAAGGAGAAGCACTATGGGATTATTTGGTAAAAGCAAAAAAGAGCGAGAAAAAGAGTATATGAACAGATTAGATGTTCCATTATGTTTAAAAGAAGACTTTGAATTGATTATTGATGATGTATTTACAATTATGGGGGTTGGAACAGTTGTCACAGGAAACATATCAACAGGAATGTGTAGAGAAGGAGAAAATGCGTGTGTTTATAAAACAAATGGAGGTGTATTAGAGACTATAATTACTAACATCGATATACATACAAAAGAACGAAAATCAAATGGTTGTGGATATAAAACAGAACATGTTGGACTTGGGTTAAGAGGAGTTTCTAAGGAACAATTAGAAAAAGGAGATAGAGTGATTGTAAAGAATGCCAATATGTATGGTGTTATTCGGCAAATTAAACGCTGCCGTTTCCATCAGATTAAAACGGGTCTTTCAGAGCACCTAACGATGGGATGAAGCATATATTTTTGGACGCTTCAGGCACGTTATTTTATGAGAAAAAACCATCATGCAGATTATCTTACATGATGGTTTCTAAAGCTATCCGAGTTCACAGTCATTGATTGCCTGCATGACGGCATCGGCGGTTATGATATTTAAATTTGAGCTGTTTCCAACCAACAGACTTGCATTACACAGTTTGTTGATCATACGTGGGGTCCCATTCGCTGCATTGAGGATTGCTTCCAGTGCATTGTCTTCGAATACCGTTTGTGTGCATCCGGCGCCATTCAGTTTGGCAGCAACATAGGAATGCCCTTCTGCTTTTGTCATGCCTTCCAGATTATAATTCATGACAATTCTCTGGCGGAAAGGTTCGTGGATGCTTAGACGCAGGGTGCTGTTGAGCTGTGGCAGACCGGAAAGAAGAACAACAGCCCGGTCTTTGGAATCCATTTCAAAGTTGAACAGCATTTTTAAGTCATTGAGTACAGCGTTTCCGATATAGTTCGCTTCATCTATGATGATGACAGGCGTCTGTCGTTTCTCAAGTACGAGACGGTTAATTTCATCCTGGATGATTTTGAAGTTATCGGTCTTGCGGAATGCAGGCTGGGCTCCAAGTTCAGCGGCAAGATTCCGGTAAAAATCATTTACAGTCAGGGTGGAAAGACTGGAATAAACTACTTTATAAAGGGAAGTATTCAGTCCCGAAGCCCAGTTCCTGACAGCGGTGGTCTTTCCTCTTCCGGCGCTTCCGGTCAGGAGGCCGAAGCCTTTTGTGGTAAGCAGGTAGTTCAGACGGAACAGAACCTCCTTGTATTCCTGTGTTTCTACGAGGACTTCCTTTGAGTTCTTTAGGAAAGGATTAAACTCCAATCCGTATCTTGCAGTGTAATCCATAATCATTCGTCTCCTTTGCATAAGCGTACTTTTTCTCTTTTTATCAATGCGTTTTCGGTTTTATTGAGAAGCCGGATTGGTGTCAGCGTCCCATCAGCTTCCACAATGAAGATTTCTTTCATATCCGGGGAATAGCGCAGGCGGATACGCTGCCGTGCAAAACGATAATCAACTTCGTATTCAATCTGGTCGATGACGATTACACTGTCAGCAGATACCCGGCGTTCAATCTCCAGAAGGAAATTTTGACGGATGTATTCCTCGGAAAGTCTGCGGATCTGCTCCGGTTCCGAAAAGAAACGGTCCTGTGGGGACAGTCCACGGAGGGAAGAATGGGGGGATTGGTTGTATTGCTGGACAAAAGCGTACAGACTTCCCCTTAGTTCTTCCAGTGAATGGAAATCCCGCATATCAAGGGCTGCCATCCACTGATCCTTCATCGTCCGGAACCAGCGTTCAATCTTGGCTTTTCCGGTGGGAGTGTATGGCTGGCAGTAACTGAGTGTTGTACCGATTCTTGCGGCAAGGAGTTCCATTTGCCTGTTTTTGTAAGACTTACCATTGTCAAAGTTGAAAACTTTTGGGCGCCCATACTTTGCTATGGCTGATTTCATAACCGACATCAGGTTGATAAAGTTATCATGATAGAACACATCAATTCCGGTAATGAAGCGGCTGGCATCATCAATCAGGGCAATGATATAGATCCGGTGTTTTTTGCCATCCGAATCTGTAAGGCGGGGACCGACGCTGCTGTCCCCGCACCAGACCTCATTGATATGAGGGCGTTCATAGCGGCGCATATCCTTGTTCGGTGTCTGCCGCAGTTCCGACTGAAGCCGTTTCACAAAGCGGCTGACGGTGGATTCGGATACCTGTCCGTTTATTACAGAGCCATCGGATTTCAGCTGCCTGTAAATAGCGGCCGCAGACATGCGTGGATAGTTGGTCTTGAAATACCGGATTCTCTCCTGAAGTTCTTCGTCAAGCTTGCGGCTCATGCCGGCATCTGAGCGCCCTTTCGGGACGAGACCTTCAAAACCATGGTTCTGATAGTCCAGATACCATTTTTCAATGGTGGCGGGAGCATAATGATGGAGCTTCCCATCGGGTTCCATGAGTCCTTTTGCAGAAATTTCCGTGTAAAAAGCGGTCTTGCTTGGATAACGTTCATCAAGTCCTGCAATAATCGGTGCGATGGCGCCATAGCGCATCAGTGCGATTTCCTGTTGTTTTTCTTGTTTCATAGATTTCATCTGCCTCCTTTTTCTAAAGGATAAGGGATAAAACCAGACCTGTCGTGTAAGGTTATGTTGGCAGGATAAAAAGTTTATTGGAGGTTGATTTAATCTGCATGAACTGTCTGGAAAAGAGGGAAAAGCATCCTGAAATCAGGCTGGGGATATCGGGGAGGTAAAGCCTCATGGAGAGCAGCCGCTGCTTCCAATGTAAGCGGTAGTTCCGGATGATGGATTTCAGGTTGTTTTCATCCACGAGGTATTGTTCTTCCAGTATGTTCCGGAATCCGGTTTCATGTTCATAAGCCTGAATCAGACGGACGTGCAGGGCCAGGGGGATCTGGGAATACGGGACCATGGATGAAAGCAGTAATGCATGGGTATGTCCGCAGATTTTGCAGTACACACGAACAACGGAAAGGGAGAGGATCCTGTCAGCAAGCTGGATGCTGCGTTTATAAGAGCCATGACGGATGAGACAGCCGGAGTGACCGCAGGCACATGAAATAAGGTTCAGATCAAGGGAATCTATTGTTTTATTGTAAAAATCCTGAGAAATAAGGTTGTAGTTTTCTGTTTTAACTGTTATCATAGGTATGCATGAATGTAGCGAGAGCTATGTTTAGGTGAAGGCAGAAACTAAACTTTGGTAGGGGAGGTTTCTGCTTTCTTAATTTCATGGTTACAAAACCATATGATAACACAAGAGGTCTCAGGATAAAACAATTTGATGGAAAATACATCAGATTCCTTTATTCCAAGACCTCTTTTATTACGCCTTAAAGATGAAAAATAAGTTTGTTATAGTGTGCTTGATAATAGTATGGAATGTAATTACAAATTCATGTTTTTCAGTGCCCCTCGATTGAAGGGAAGGGGAGTTGAAGTGTCGAAGACACTTTTTTAGTTGCCAAGCATATGAGAAAACAGTCCACTGGCCTGTTTTTGAGTGTTTGAGTCAAAAAATGTTAACACTAAGAAAATAAAGTGTCACTTTGTGTTAAAATTTTGATAAAAGCTTCTTTTAGTGTCGGGAATCTTTTGAAGAAAAGACATAGAGAGATTCCCAGGATATAATTGTGCCATAAGGTGAGCAGGAGGAGGTGTTGATATGGCACACAGGAGTTCAAAAGAACAGGTTTACGAATATCTGGAGCAGATCACAAAGGAATTTGACTTTGAACATCTTACGCGTTATACAACATTGGACATCTGTAATAAATTGAATATGTCGCGTTCTCTTGTTTCCTTATATTTAAATGAGCTGGTAAAGGAAGATACCGTAATCAAGATAAGCTCCAGACCCGTATATTACTTGAACCGTGCAGGATTGGAACGTAAGTTCCATATACAGCTTGCCCAGAATGAGTATCTGGGTATCCAGGAGCTTTCGGGTGAGATTAAGAGTAATATTCCAGAAGAGAAGGACTTTGAAAGAGCGATCGGCCATGAAGGCAGCCTAAATTACTGTATCTCGCAGATAAAGTCCGCGCTTGTATATCCAGGAGGTCTTCCAATCTTATTAAAAGGTGAGCCGGGAAGTGGAAAGACTTATCTGATGAGATTGATCCAGGAATATTGTGTGAATAACAGATTGTTAAGTGATTCTAGAAAAAGTCGGAGAATAAAGCTGAATCAGATCAGTGATGGAGAACAATATGAGAAGCTAGAGCAGCTATTATCAGAACTGGAAGACGGCATTCTGTATCTGGAGGATATATCTGCATGTAATGTCAGAGTCCAGGAACGTCTGGCAGAGTATATTGCCAACGGGGCAAAGAAGAAGGGGCGGAGCGTAAAAAAAGAAAATGTCCGTCTGGTCATGAGTGCCGACGAGAAGATGTTCTCACAGATTTCCAGAAAATTACTGGTGAATGTACCTGTGATCTGTGAAATCCCTTCGTGGATTGAGAGAAATGAAGATGAGAGGAAAGCATTTGTCGTGAAGTTCTTTAAGGAGGAACAGGAACAACTCGGCAGAATCTTATATCTTTCAGAAAAATTGATACACAAGCTTATGAATTATCAGTTTGAACATAATATTGCCGAACTTAAGCAGTGTGTTACTATGGTCTGCGCAAATGCATACGCGCAGGATTCATCAGAAGAATCGTTGGAAATCTATCTTTACAATCTGCCGGCAAAGCTGCAAGGAAGCATAAGTATGAAAGAACAGGATGCCACTCTGGTCAGATTAGATGTGATCCAGTCAGATCCTGTGGCAGATAAGATACTGGAGCTGTGGAAGAATCTTCTGGATAACTATAGATATTCTGCCGGCGCAGGGGAAAGCTTTGCGACATTTCTGGAACTAGGGAAAAAGACACTAAAGTATTATTATGATATATTGATCTTTCAGGAATTATTTTTTGATGAGAGACTAAGGCCTCTGGAGAAGATCGTCGTTGAAATGATCGCAAGTATTAGAAGCTCCTACAATGTTAATTTCCCAGTAAATTGTGCTTATGTAATCGCAAGAATGATGGTTGCACAGCAGAATCATAATTCAAGGATACAGATCTGGGAGAGGGAGCACCGCGAGGAGATCCAGAAGATTTATAATCTGTTGGTCGATAATATGCCGAATATTAATTGTCTTACAGAGCTTCTCGATAAACAGATTCAGTCTAATACAAACATACAGCTTTCTTATATGAACAGAGTGTTTATCATGATGAACATTTATTCTTATAATCACAAATTGAAGCTGATAGATACAGCAGGTGTTGTGCTGTGCCATGGTTATAGGACCGCAAGTTCTATTGTAGATACAGTTAATACGATCTTACAAGTACAGGTATTTGAAGCGATCGATATGCCGCTTGACAGTTCCATCCATGATGTCATCCAGAAATTATCTGTGTTCATTGAAAAAAATAGTTATTTTAAAAATATGATCCTGATGGTAGATACAGGGTCATTGGAAGGCTTGGGAGAGATCATTGACGGTTCTATGAATTTTGGAATCATCAATAATGTTTCCACGATCCTGGCATTGCATATAGGTGAAAAGATGCTGGCAGGAGAGAAGATGCGGGATATCCTGGAGACGGTATGCAGGGAGAATCAATGCAGGTATAGTATCATCAGCCGCACAAAGAGAGAGAAGGCAATTGTATTCGCAAGTGACGCGGGAAGAAATATTGCAGAGAAGCTGACCCGGCTGTTTAAGGACAGTCTTCCTAAGCCGATACCGCTTGAGATGATAGCATATGATTATGACGCGTTATTCAAAAATGGCAGCAAGGATGTCATTTTTGAAAAATACGATGTACTGCTTCTGGTTAAGACGCTGAGTCTTAGGATTCCAGGTGTCAAGTCGGTTACACTGGAAGAGATCATGAATTTTAACAACATTAATGTAGTGGATGAGGTTCTGTCTTATTATCTGGAGGAAGGAGAGATTGAGTACTTTAATCAGAAGCTGCTGAAAAACTTTTCACTGCAGTCAGTTCTTGAGAATCTAACGATCTTAAATGCTCAGAAGCTATTAGATTATGTAAGTGATGCAACAACCCTTCTGCAGCAGATGCTGAAGAGAAGATTCCTGAGCAAGACAGTGATAGGGATCAATATGCACATCTGCTTTCTGATCGAACGCCTTGTTACAAAAACGCCGATTGAGAATTATGAGAATCTGGATGCGTTTGAGGCAGAACAGCAAGAATTTATCAATATCGTAAATGAAAGTTTCCGCACACTGGTAAGCCACTATAATGTAGAACTGCCGGTCAGTGAGATCGCGTATCTGCATGAATACATCAAGAATGATGTAAAAGTGGAGGGAAACGAGAATCAATTTTGATTACAACTTTATCTGGGCAAAGTAAGGCCGAGATCATGAAGACTTTGTCAGATAAAGATGTAAATATAGGAAAGGAGCTTTTATGCAAAGACTAGTATTAGCATCCCATGGTTATCTTGCCGAGGGAATGAAGAATAGTGCACAGATCATCGTGGGGAAGTCCGCGAAGATATATACTATATGTGCATATGTCAAGGAAGGAATAACACTAGAAAGCCAGATTAACGAACTATTCGACAGTTTCCCGGAGGATGATGAGATGATAGTAGTTACAGATATATTTGGCGGAAGTGTGAATAATGAGTTTATGCAGCGATTACAGAATAGAAGATTCTGGCTTGTCTCAGGGATGAATCTGCCGTTAGTGATCCAATTGGCAATGGCAGAAGATGGCGGCTGTATATCCGAAAGTATTAAAGAAGCGCTGGAGACTGGAAGAGAGATGATCTGTTTCTGTAATCCTATGGTAGAAGTTGCTTCTAAAGAACAGGAGGAGTTTTGATACAAATATGAATAGGGATCAATTATACGCGATGAATATCCATTATCGCTATTATGATCTGGAATATTTCTTCCGGGCTTGTCAGAAGATGAACCTTAAGCATGCAGAATTGTGGCTCTGTCCACAGCATTTTTACATAAATAGCATGTGGTCTGAGAGCCCTGAGAAATTGAAAGGTCTGATGAAGCGGTCTGGCGTACAGATATCTTGTATCTGTCCAGAACAGAATAATCCGAAACCGAATAATATAGCTGCAAGATCTGAGCTTTTGATCGAGAATACAAGAAAATATTTTCAGAATGTGATCATACTTGCCTCAGAGTTGGGCTGTGACAAGATACTTGTAACACCGGGGTGGAACTACCATGATGAAGAAGTAGATGAAGCAAGGAAAAGATCAATCAGAATGCTGCAGAGCTTATGTGATATCGCAGATCCATATGGAATAAGCCTTGCAATGGAAAGTATCTGGGATCACTCTTCAGATATTGCTAATACAAAGGAAAAGGTTAAGCTTATCAAGGATGGTGTAGATCGCGAAAACTTTAAGCTGACAGTGGACCTTGGAGCATTAGGAGCAGTGTCAGAGTCTATAGAAGAATGGTTTGCACTCTTTGGAGAGGATATTATACATTGTCACTTTACGGATGGTAAGCCGGCAGGCTGTCCGACCGGACATATGCCGTGGGGACTGGGAGAGCGGAATATGCTTGAAGTTCTTAAGGCATTTGAGGCAAATGAGTATAGGGGCGGATTCTCTATGGAATATGTGGATGCAAGAAGCTTTAGGAATCCCGAAAAGTGGGACAGGCAGACAGTAGAACAGTTTGAATCCTGTCTGGAGAGAATGTAGGAGGTAATAGTAGATGATTAAGATATGTAGGATCGATCATAGATTGCTGCATGGACAGGTAGCTTTCGTATGGTGCCGTTCACTGAATGCGGATGCGATTTTGATCGTATCTGATGCGGTGGCAAAAGATGAGATGCGCATGGCGACGATGAGACTGGCAAAGCCTGCAGGTGTAAAGCTGGTGATCAAGAGTGTCGAAGATTCTATTAAAGTGATTAACAGCGGAGTCACAGATAAGTATAAGCTTATGGTGGTGGTAGAAAATGTACAGGATGCCTATGATCTTGTGAAGGCTTGTGAGAGGATCAAGAGTGTGAATCTTGGAGGAAGCAAGATTGAAGAAAACCGAAGAAAGCTGGATACGGCGTTCTATGTGGACGACAATGACTGCAGATTGTTGGGAGAGCTTTTAGATCATGGAATTGAACTTGAGATTCGTCAGGTGCCAGAAGAGAAGAAAAAGATTGTTACGAAAGACATGTTGAGTTAATTGAGGAGGAAATATATATGCTACAGGCAATATTGATCGGACTTATTGTGTTTATTGGAAAAGCAGATTATTTTATCGGAACAGCAATGTTTGGAAGGCCGCTTGTACTGGGTGCTCTGGTGGGAATTGTACTAGGGGATATACCAACAGGCGTTATGATCGGATTCCAACTGGAACTTATATTTATGGGGATGCAGGCGATCGGAGCTTCTATTCCGCCAGATATGATCGTAGGTTCTGTCCTTGGCACAGCATTTGCGATTACGACGGGAAAAGGTATGGAGACCGCAATTACGATCGCTATGCCGGCGGCAATCTTGTCAGCGTTTGTTGTCAATCTGTTCTATGGCGTCATTACGCCGATCATGGCAAAGGCGGCGGACCGCTTTGCCGAGGAAGGTAAGTATAAGAAGATTGAAGGTGTATTTTTAAGTAATGGATTCTTGTTTGACCTGACGTTCGCAGTGATTGCCTTTGGTGCATTTCTCTTTGGCGGAGATTCAGTTACGGCAGTGGTTAACGCAATTCCAGGATGGCTGACGACAGGTATCGGTATCGCAGCAGGCATTCTGCCGGCACTTGGTTTTGCGCAGCTTATCAATATGATCATGAACAAGAAGGTTGCGGTATTCTTCCTGTTAGGATTCTTGTTAAGCGCATATATGGGAATATCTACGGTTGGTATTGTATGCTTCTCAGTTGTTATAGTGGGAATCTTACTGATCGTGAAGGATTTTGTACCGAATCAACCAGCATTACAGGGAGGAATGGATGATGACAATGAATTCTAGAAAAACATTAGAGAAAAAGCAGTTAAAGAGTCTCTTCTGGAGATCATTTACCACATCACATGCATGGCATTATGAGAGACAGCAGCATATGTCATTTGAGTTTGCTATGATACCGGTCATCAACAAATTATATGACAAAGAAGAGGACAGGATAGATGCATATAAGAGACATATGGAATTCTACAACTGTCAGACGGCTATGCAGCCTTTTATCTGTGGAGTGGCAGCGGCGATGGAAGAAGAGAATGCCAATAATGAGGAGTTCGATACCTCTTCCATCAGCGCCATGAAGGTAGCTCTTATGGGACCTCTTGCAGGTATTGGTGATTCTCTGATCGGAGGAACACTGCGTGTGATCGCGACTGGTATTGTAGCAGGTCTGTGCATGAGCGGAAGTCTGTTAGGACCGATACTCTTCCTTCTGATCTACAATATCCCGACGATCTTACTTCGTTACTTCGGAGTGAAGTTCGGCTATGGGCTTGGTAATACTTTGATTAGTAAGCTGTCAGAGGGAGACCTGATGAAGAAATTGACGATGGCAATGGCAATCGTGGGATTGATGGTAATTGGTGCGATGGTAGCGATGACTGTCGCGGTAACGACACCGATCGCGTTCAATATCAATGATACAGCATTTTCCTTACAGGAGACTCTGGATAGTATCTTCCCGTGCCTGCTTCCGATGGCAGTGACATTGGGACTCTATAAATTGAATAAGAAGCATGTAAGTGTTCTTGTGCAGGTGATCGGTATCATGGTGCTGGGCATTGTGCTTGGGGCGATAGGAATCCTGGGCTAAAGGTACGATAAAAGATAAATAGAAAATACGGAGGAGAGAAATTATGGAATATTGTTTAGATACTGGCGATCTTGAGATGGTCAAAAAGGTGGCAGACCTATACCCAATCAGGTGTTTTAGCATGAACCCGAGTATAGCGGTGAATTGTCTAAGGGGAACAGGAAGAACCTTCCTTCAGAATGCAAAGATGATCCGTGAAGTGATCGGTGAGGACACTCCATTTTATCTGGAGGCAATGGGTGATACTGCAGAAGAGATGATTGAGGATGCGCATAAGATACGCCAAGAGATCAAGGGAAATACAATGATCAAGATCCCGGCGTGTCCACAAGGCTTCAAGGCAATCCGTCTCTTAAAGGAAGAAGACATTCTATGTTCCTGCACCGCGATTTATGATTTTAACCAGGCAATGTTGGCGGCAGAGGCGGGCGCATATTGTGTGGCAGTGTATGTAAGCCGTGTTGATAATTCAGGTGGAGATGGAATTGAGGTAGTAAGAAAGATCAAGGAAGCATTTGTGATGGAAGGGATTGCGTGCAAAGTGTCTGCTGCATCGCTAAAACAGGTAAATTATCTGGAGAAGGCAGCCCTCGCGGGAGCTGACAATGTGACAGTAACCTTGGATCTGCTTGAGAAGATGGCGATACATCCATTGACACAGAAGACGTTAGATACCTTTAAGGCAGACTGGGAAAGCCTGTTTGGAGAAGGAATGCGGGTTGCCAATATGACAGAGTGATCTATGGAGTGAGTGACAAGATGAGCAGAAATACAAATTACCGGGCGTGGGGGTCTGTGGGACATTACCTGCAGGGTCCCGGCCTGCTGGAAGAAATTGAGAGTTATACAAGTGGATTCGGTACAAAGCATTTCTATATCATTGATGTATTTTTCTTTGATACATGGACACAGAAGCTGGCAGAGATCTATGAAAACAGTAAAAGTACCTTTCAAAGTGCCGTATTTGAAGGAGAGGTTACCCGAAGTAAGATCAGGGAATTCCAGGAACAGGCAGTGGGAAGTGACATTGATACGGTGATCGCGATAGGCGGAGGGAAGTCCATTGATGTGGCGAAAGTAATCGCGGCGAATCAGGAGTGTTCGCTGGTAGTCTGCCCGACGATCGCGTCTACCGATGCGCCGACCAGTGCAATGTCCATCTTGTATAGTGAAGAGGGAAAGATGAATGAGATCATGCTGCATAAGAAGAATCCGGATCTGGTCTTAGTAGACAGTAAGATGATCGCCAATGCTCCGGTCCGTTTCCTGGTGGCAGGTATCGGTGATGCATTGTCCACGTATTTTGAGGGACTTTCTAATGTTCAGACACAGCATGAGAACTATGTGTGGTGTGACAAGAAGCCATTTGTGAGCACACTCAGTGGACGGGCGGTCGCGAAAGAGTGCTTTGACACCCTGATGGCAGACGGAATCCAGGCGAAGCTGGCATGTGAGAGACATATCCTGGTGCCGGCGCTTGAGAATATTATTGAAAGTAATATTCTTATGAGTGGCCTTGGATTTGAGAATGTCGGCTGCTCTGTGGCACATGCGATTGGGAATGCGATTACGGTTCTTCCAGAAGGAGAACGGATGATGCATGGCGAAAGGGTTGGATTCGGTGTCGTGTGTCAGATGATAGCGGAGCATTATAATCAGGAGATGATAGATCAAGTGCTTAGCTTTTGTGTGGATGTCGGTCTTCCGGTATGCTTTCATGATCTACAGATAGAACCTTCCGAAGGGAATCTACATCTGATAGCAAGGGAATCTCTGGAAGCAGTATCCTGGCAGGCATGCAGCAGAACTTATGGGGAAGAAGATATTGTGCAGATTATGCGGATGGCAGATGCATTAGGCTGTTCTTATCTTTCTAAGAAGTAAAAGAGGAGGATGCCAGACTGGCAGGAGAGTTTGTGAAGCTTGCGAAGTCTCTGGATTCGATGGTGACGATCAAGAAAGCGGACAAAGAAGTCGATGCATTGAGGCTTCTGTCTCTGATGGGATTAGGTGTAAGATGTAACGATGAGGTGATGGTTCGTATAGAGGGCGGTAACGAAGACGCAGCATATGATGATATGAAACAATACTTTGAGGCGAATTTATAAGGGACAGGGGCTGTCGCACTAAAACAGAAATTGAATTGCTCCCCGTCAAGTAGACAATTGAAAAAATATAAATTTTTCCTGCCAGCAGAAATTTATCTGCTGGCAGTTTTTATGCAGCTTGCAAGTAAATTTCATGTTTTTCCATTGGTGTTAAAATTCCAAGATTCCTTTGTAAACGTTTGTTGTTGTAGTAATCTATATAATCTTCGATCATTTTTACGAGAGTACTTCTATCAGTGAATCGTTTTCCATAGTATCGCTCTCTCTTCAGAATTCCCCAAAACCCTTCCATTGGTCCATTGTCGATACATTTAGCAACTCGCGACATGCTTTGTATTATTCCAGCATTTACAAGTTTTGTATGAAATGTCCTGTTCGTATATTGGAACCCCCTGTCACTGTGAAACAGTGGCTGCGCACCAGGATTTCTAAGTAAAGCATTGTCTATCGTATCAAACACCAAAGCATTGTTGTTCTTATCACGAATAACATACGAAACAATCCGTCTATCATATAGATCCAGTATTGCACTTAGATAAACTTTATGCTTTTCCATTCCAATATAATAATGGAATTCTGTCACATCAGTGAGCCATTTTTCATTTGGTGCTTTGGCAGTGAACTCCCGATTAAGTATGTTTTCCGCTATATACTGAGGGTTTGCAGCCTGTCTTGTGCATCCGTTGTTAGAATACTTGACAGTTGATTTTATATTAAGTTTACGGCAAATGCGTAGTACACGTTTATCGTTTACATCAATACCATGATATCGTTCCAAATCATCTCTGATTCTTCGATAGCCTTTATCCGGTGAGTCTGTATGAATCTTTTCTATCTCGTCAGCAATAAGCCTATTCTTTTGCTCACTTTTAGGAATTTCTCTGTGTAGCCATTTATAATAAGCTGCTCTAGAAACATTACCAAGTTTACAAAGTGCAGCAACTGAATAATTATGATCTTCATGTTCTTCTTTGATTGCCTGATATATATGTTCATGACGGACCAGGCTTAGCCCCGCCTCCTCTCTATTTCTTCGAGTTTTTTTAAAAAAGATGCCTCCATTTCAGCACGTTCTTTCTCTGCTTTTAAAATTTTAACTTCAGCACGCAACTTTTCTAATTCACTCATCTCATCGGGACGTTTTCGTTTGCCACGGTTATCTCTTAAAGCTTCCACTCCACCAGCTTCATATTTGACTATATAATTGCGAGCCTGTTGATAGGACACCTGGTATTGTTCTGCTGTTTGGGCATAATTACGATCATGTGCGATACAATACTGTACTATTTCAACCCGTTCTTCAAAAGTGGTTTTTCTTCCTTTGGTCATGACAATGCTTCCTCCTGTTCCAGAAGATTTTAATTCTTCATGACCATTATACTTCTTTATCCAAGTTTGTAACTTACCTTTTGAACGGATCCCGTATTTTTTGCAAATATCATTTTGAGAACAATAGCCTGCTAAATAATCTAAGACTGCTTGTTGTTTCAATTCTTTGGAATATTTTTTATTTCCTTTCAATGTGAATGCATTTACTCCCATAGATTCATAGTTTCGAATCCATTGTTGGACAGATGCAAGACTTACATCAAACATATCGGCAATTCGCCGTTGGCTTTCTTTTCCATCCAGATATAGATTTACAGCATATGTCTTATCCTCAACAGATACTTTTCTTTTAGACATAAAATATGCAGAATCGAAAGGATTCTTTGATTTTAAAGCAGAAAGGGAATTATATTCCATTGTTAAAGCATGGTGAGAGTGTTCAAGTCAACGAAGAGAGAGGATATTGTTGCCCGAGAACTGCAAAAACAGGAAATCTATACAGAAAAAAGAACCGACAATTGTTTTGAATAACAATTCTGGGTTCTTTTTTTAGAAAGCGATTTAGTTTCACATTATTATTTGATATTTTTTTCTATATTCAGACGGGGAAAGCCCGCTTTGTTTCTTGAAAATACGGCTAAAATATAGTGGGTTTTCATATCCGATCGCTCGAGAAATTTCCGATATATTAAAAGAAGTATTTCGTGGCTTTTCACTGGAAAGCCGGTGCGTCAGAATTAAGAGTTCCATTAAATAATAAACACAAAGTTCTTCGTACTCACTTTTGCAAAAACGTAATTCATTTATAATAGATGTAAAAATTCGTTTATATTCAAGAGAAGTACCGGTATAAATTATATGCATATCATCAGAAATACCATGCTGTCTCAAAATATTCGTTATATTATTCCTAGTAAAATGAACCCAGTAAACTTCAGTTTGGTCTACACCATAATAGTAGTAGCGTTGCTCTTCTTTGGGGCGGTAGATCACCATATTTCCGGCATTTACAATTTCTTTCTTACCATGAAAATAAAATTCTCCTTTTCCTGAGGCAATATAAATAAGTTGGAAATCTAATCTTCCCCGAGGACGGTGTGTTGGTAACTTTTCGACGGTTTTCAGACGATATGTGCCGCAAAATCTGTTAGCAGAAAAATCCGTGCAGTTAAAGAAAGAAAATGACCACTTAGAGGGTACAATCTGTATTGATTTAGAAACTGTTAGACTGTGGGATAATCATGATCCTTATTTATATCATGCGTATGTAGAACTTAAAGCAGAAGATGGAAGTTTAGTAGAAGTAATTCCTTACGATATTGGTTTCGGAAGAATTGAGATTATTGATAAGATTATTTATTTAAATGGAAAACGCCTGGTTATTACAGGAGTAAACCGTCATGAGTGGAATCCAAAAACAGGAAGATGCATTGGATTAGAAGATATGCGAGCAGATATCGCATGTATGCTCAGAAATAATATTAATTCGGTACGCACCTGTCACTATCCGGATCAGATACCGTGGTATTATATGTGCGACAATGCAGGAATTCAGACCGGGAATTTGCTTTTTCATGCCTTCCTTATACAGCATCTGAAATTGAAAATGCTTTGCATCATGAGGAATTACCACCAGCAAGAAGAACAGTTTTATGCGTATACGGAGCAGTCAGAGGAGTCGGAGGTATCGACAGCTGGGGGAGTATTTGGAAGATAGTTGGTGATGTTTGATGACTAGATTGGCAATAATTCTATGTAGGTCAATGAAGATAGGGGAACTGTTACCTGAGAAAAGTCAACAAATTTGTAACCCGCTACACCATCCATTGCCTTTGTCACATAAGCATGTTAAAATACAATAAAATACTACAATATTATTTGTAGGGTGCGTGGGGACACACTTTACAAGAATTTACCATCACGAAGAACGAACTGTTTTAAGTGAGGTGGTATTTATGAAAAACTTGAAGGAATTAATAATTCTTCATTCAAACGACATGCACGGAGATTTTCTGGCAGAACAGATTGATGAAAAGCTGGTAGGTGGTGTATCTCTTCTCTCAGGATATGTGAACATGGTGCGTAATCAGGAAAAGAATGTGCTTTATGCTATTGCCGGTGATATGTTCCGTGGTTCTGTTATCGATTCCGAGTACAAGGGCGTATCAACCATCGGTATTATGAATCTACTTGGGCCTGATGTGGCAACGATTGGTAACCACGAGGTTGATTATGGTCTGGCGCATTTGCTGTTTCTGGAGAAATGTGCAAACTTCCCGATTATCAATGCCAACTTCCATATCCGCTCTAATCATAAGCGACTGTTTCAGCCTCACTATATTGCTGAAATAGATGGCATGAAGATACTTTTTATTGGAATAATAACAGAGGATGTACTTGCACAGACAAAAGCAGAAGAACTGATTGGTTCCTTTGTGGATATCAGCGAAGCAGCACAGGAAGTAGGCAATATATGCAATGCTTACAATGCCATTGATATTGATTTCACAGTACTTCTGACACACATCGGATTCGAGGAAGATAAAAAGCTTGCAGCTTTACTGGATCCAGCCTGGGGTGTGGATGTAATCATCGGTGGGCATTCACACACGTTTCTGGAAGAACCTGCACTTGTTAATAATATCTATATCGTGCAAGCCGGTACAGGCACAGATCAGATCGGACGCTTTGATATTATGGTAGATACTGATCTTAATGCAATCGATACATTTACCTGGCAGTTGATTCCGATCAACAACGATACTGCGCTAAAAGACGAAGCTATGGAACAATTTATAACACAGTATAAGCGGGAAACTGACAAGAAGTATGATCGTATTGTAACAAGATTCACCAAATGTCTGACGCATCCACTCCGCAATCAGGAAACAGCTCTTGGTAACCTGATCGCAGATATTCTGAAAGACAGCCTTGGAATTGATCTGATGCTTCTCGGTTCCGGTGAAGTCAGAAGTTATGAATTGGGACCTGTCGTACATTATCACAGCCTGGTAGAATGCCTGCCATATGATGAAGCTGTCTATATGCTGAAAGTAACCGGAGCACAGTTAGAACATATGCTACGTTTTATCCTGCGCGAAGAAGCCTTTCTTGGAGAACATACGGAGTTCTATCAGTTCTCCCACGGTATGCAGATTATATGGTCGCGTAAAGAACAGGTTTTCCGGAAACTTAGTCTCAATGACCAGCCTATTGAAGAGCATCAGTTATATTCTATTGCTCTTTCAAAATATCACTTTATGAATATCTCTGATTTTATGGATATTTCACTGGAAGAAACGAAAAAAAATGCACTTCCTCGTGTACTGGCCACATCAAGTCGAGATATTGTAGAAGAATATATGATGGTTACACCGCATCTTTGCCGTGAAGTTGAAGGACGCCTGATTGTTGTAGATTGATCCATTATTTGAATTAAGTTTTTCGCATGAATCAAGAATTGCCAATTTGTAACAATAAAACCCAAAACATTGGCACTTGATTAAAAAATAGAATCTCCCCTCATACCTAATGGAATCTAATTGGTTCCGGCAGATATGAGGGGAGATTCTATTTTTATGATTTTGCAATTCCAAGAGAACTGTTTTGGTTGCATTTGTTGACTTGCTTTTTGTTTTTACAGTTAGTTCCTAGCGTATCGTTACCCGAGAAGCGCAAAACTGCAAAGCAAGTCAAAGAAGAGAGGCATACCGTTACCCAAGAATTGAAAAATTGAGAAGCAAAGTCAACGAATGGATCATTGCCTGTTAGAACCGGAGCAAATGGAATCGGGAATCCGCCTGGGAGTCACTAGTGCATTTTATGAATCATCATATGTTATCGCAAGAGCCTATCAAAACGGGGTTTTTTATCTGCGGATTAATCCGTAAAATCAATATTCCTTGACATTTTAATAAAATAGTTTATACTTAAAATAGTTTGAAATTCAAAATAAAATACAGGAGAATTGAAAATGAGTATAAACAAACAATTAAAAATAGGTGATCTGACTGCGAAGCTCCCGATTATCCAGGGCGGCATGGGAGTAGGTGTCAGCAGAAGTTCCCTTGCAGGTGCAGTGGCGAAAGAAGGCGGAGTTGGAATTATTTCGACAGCGCAGATTGGTTATGATGAAGAAGGGTTTGAGAAGGATCAGGCTGCATGTAACAACAGAGCAATCCACAAGCACATCAAGCGAGCAAAGGAACTCGCGCAGGGAAATGGTCTTGTCGGTGTAAATATTATGGTTGCACTGAAGCATTATGCGGAGCATGTGAAAGAGGCCGTGGCAGCAGGTGCAGATGTGATCATCAGTGGCGCAGGGCTTCCGATGAACCTGCCGGAGCTGGTCAGTGAGACTTGCAGAACGAAGATCGCGCCAATCGTTTCTTCTAAAAGAGCTGCGCAGCTGATCTTGAAAATGTGGGCGCATAAGTATGACAGAACAGCAGATTTTCTTGTTGTAGAAGGTCCGAAAGCCGGAGGACATCTTGGTTTTTCAAGAGAGCAGTTAGATGAGATTGATACGATGGATTATGATGAGGAGATCCGTCAGATCATTGCCTGTAAGGAAGAGTATGAAAAGCGATACGAGAAGAAGATTCCTGTGATCGTTGCTGGGGGAATCTTCGACAGAGCAGATATTGATCACGCATTGGAACTTGGAGCAGACGGAGTCCAGATTGCGAGCAGGTTCGTGGCAACAGAAGAATGTGATGCGTCAGAGGCGTATAAGCAGGCCTATATCAATGCAAAAGAAGAGGATGTCCAGATTATCCAAAGTCCGGTTGGAATGCCGGGGCGTGCTCTTCGCAATGCATTGATCGAGCGTGTCGAGAAAGAAAAAGAGCCTATTAAGAAATGTTATAATTGCTTAGCAAAATGTAATCCGGGAAAAGTTCCGTACTGTATCACGAAGGCGTTGATTGATGCGGTCAAAGGTGACGTGGAAAATGGACTTGTGTTCTGCGGAAGTAATGTCGGACGGATCAATCAGATGATGAGTGTACATGAGCTGATGCAGGAACTTGTGTCTTAGATAAATGGGAAGAATCCAAAGTCATATTGAGGAAAATTAAAAAAAGAGAGAATAGTGTGAAACAAATTTAAAATATCACATTATTCTCTCTTTTTATGATATACTTAGATGATATCAGATATGAAATAATGAGATGATTTATTAAAAATAGAAGTAACTTACAAGGAGTAGCAAGGATGAAGATGCAGAATAACGATACAAAAGATGAAGGACTGAAAGGAAACGAGAAGATTGAGGAAGCAATTTTTGCACTCCAGCAGGAACCATCTCAGGAACTTTTAGCACATGCGTTGACAATGATCCGTAGACGAATGAAAGAAGAAGGACAATTGATTCTTGCGGTAGAGCCTTCTGTTGCAGAACAACTGAAGATACAGGCAGTGAAGACAGCTGATGGAAAGAAGTGGTGGAGTGCATTTACAAGTTTTGAGGAAGAATTAAAAGGTTCTAATAGTGTGATGTCTACATTTTTGACAGCAATCGAACCATTATTCCAGTCTGCTGTACAGGAGAATGAGATTGAAGGTATCATTCTGAATCCATGGAACCGGACAATCATGCTTGACAAGACACTGCTTCGACTGATTCTTGGAGAAAGTGGAAAGTGAGAACAAAGCGAAAAATGACAGTAACTATAATATGTATTTTATTTGCAGTGTTATTTGCCTGGTATGGATTCTGGATGAGCGGAAATGGATCTGGGACGGGATTCTTCCTGATCTGGTTTGTATTGGCTGCATTGCTTGGAGGATGCGCAGCAATTACATTTCTGGATGGATGGGCAAGACTTCCGATGTGGATGATGTGGATATTAAGGGGAATACTGCTTGTATTTGTAGTTTCCTTTGTGATTATCGAAGGATGCATTATCAGTCAGATGCATGCGAAGGCAGATGAAAATCTGGACTACATCATAGTGCTTGGTGCACAGGTGAGAGCAGATGGACCGAGCAAAGTGCTGAAGCATCGTTTGAACACAGCAATCGATTATCTGGAGAAAAATCCGGAGACAATCTGTATTGTGTCAGGTGGACAGGGGTATAACGAGCCATGTACGGAAGCGCAGGCGATGGCTGATTATGTGGAAGCGGCCGGAATTGAGAAAGACCGTTTGATTCTGGAAGACAAATCGAAGACAACAGAGCAGAATATAAAATATAGTAAAAAATATATGAAAAACGGAGCAAGTGTGGGAATTATCACAAATGATTTCCATATGTTTCGGGCAATGCAGATTACAAAAGGTGAGGGATTAAAGTCAGCGAAAGCAATTGCTGCAGGCTCGAATCCATTGTATCTGCCAAACAATATGCTTAGAGAATATCTGGCAGAATGGAAGTATCTGATCAGGTCAATCTTATAAAAAGCAAGAAAAGAGAGATGAAAGAAACAAATGGGTAGACGAGAATTAGAAGAACGAATCGAGAAAAGAAGAGAGGACTTTGTAAGAAACAGTCTTCTTTCAGATGAATTTATTGACTTTGTACAGGAGAATTTAAAGCCGGTCAATACGATGATGGCTTATTATCAGTGTGCGATCATGGAAGTTGAGACGAAATTTAAGGTGCTGAGCGAACAGTATTCGCTGGAGTATGACCGCAACCCGATTGAGAGTATTAAGACGCGTGTAAAATCTATGGAGAGTCTGCTGAAGAAGATTCGTCGTAAAAATATTCCATTGACGATTGATGCAATCGAAGAAAATATTCAGGATATTGCCGGTGTGCGTGTGATCTGCGCTTTTCAGGATGACATTTATAAACTTGCGAAATGCTTCCTTGATCAGGACGATGTAATTTTAATTCAAAAAAAAGACTACATTGCAAATCCAAAGCCAAGTGGTTACAGAAGTCTTCATCTGATCGTGAAGACTCCGATTTTCTTAAAAGAAGGAAAAAAGATGATCACAGTTGAAGTGCAGCTTCGTACGATCGCGATGGATTTCTGGGCGAGCCTGGAGCATAAGCTTCGCTATAAAAAGAGTATTCCGGAAGATCAGAGTAAGTATCTGGCAGAAGAGATGATGGACTGTGCACAGATCAGCTCAGCTCTTGATGAGAGAATGCAGAAGGTGCGTGATGTGATCATGCAGGCGGAGGAAAAAGAGGAAGAAAAAAGTAGCGGCGTGGAACCGTTAATGCTTCGAGGATTGACAGAGCGGATAAGACAGAAGAATCTCTGATGTAGACAGGCGGAAGATGTTTGAGACGAACAGAAAGCTGTCGAGATATGCAGAGATTTGTAGGGATAAACAGAGAGCCGGAGGGAAAAGATTATGATCAATCGAGAAGATATGCTGGCGCTGACCAGACGAATGACAGTGAAACGGACATCGATCACTCGGATCGCCGGGGGATATATGGATATAGACGGATTTATAGATGGAACATTTAACACCAGTTTCCTGAAATTAAGCCCGGCAGAACAGGAGAAGAATCTGGCACTTGCGAAGAAAGTGCCGTTTGCAAAAACAAATAAAAATCTGAAGGAATATAAGTTTTCTGATGATCAAAGAAATCCGGACAGTATGTGGAAGCTTCTGATGGGGATGCGTGCCTGTGGCTTGAAAAATGATGCTCTGATGGAGACATTTTATGAGATTATCGGGGAACATTACCAGGCAGATGAAGATTATGCAATCTATGTTTTTCATGACAGATATGACATTCCGGCGAAGGGGCTGGATCATATACGTCAGGGAGAATCAGAACGAATGTATGAATACATTTTATGCGTGATCTGTCCATTAAGCGGAGAATATGAACCGGGCGAACCGGAATGCGGTTTCCTGTTTCCTGCATTCGTAGATGGAGGCGCTGCAATGAATTACGTGGATATTTACCAGGAAGACGAAGAATACCCGCATGAAGAACTGCTTGAACTGCTTGGAGTGGAAAGGAAAAAGTTATGGCAGAAACATACAAGTCAGGAGAAAAAGTAAAATACCGGTTGGCAGAGGCAATGAAAGAATGCATGAAAAAAGCTCCGGTCGAAAAGATCACTGTGAAAGAGATCACAGAAGAATGCGGAGTGACACGTCAGACCTTTTACCGGAATTTTCAGGATAAATACGATTTGATCAACTGGTATTTTGACAAGATACTGATTGAATCCTTTGAACATATGGGAGAGGGACAAACAGTCTATGAAAGTCTTGTAAATAAATTTCAATACATTCAGAAAGAAACACTTTTCTTTCGTGCGGCATTTAAAAATGACGACCAGAACTGTTTGCGTGATCACGACTTTGAACTGATCACACAATTTTATACCGATCGTATCGAAGGAAACACCGGGAAAAAGATGTCCGACAAGATTCGCTTTCAGTTAGAAATGTACTGCCAAGGCTCCATTTACATGACGGTCCAATGGGTTCTCGGCAATCACAAAGCCACCCCCGAAACCCTGGCTAGATTCCTCTCCGAATCCATGCCCGCAGAACTAAGAGACGTCTTTAAAGAACGTGGATTGTTGTAGATAGATTTATTTCTACACACAAAAAAATGTGCGAATCATTTCACCCCTTCGTATATTCCGTAAATCTATTTCTATACACAGAAAATTCGGAAATGTGGGATAAAGTGAATCTCCGAAGAAGGATGACGCATCGAAGATGGTGAATGTGGAGTGTGCTTGATAATACTTGAAAAACTTAAGGTTACGTTAAAGAAAGGTTTGGAAACTGTCTGAGCGGCAGTGAGTTTTCCAAACCTTTCTTTGTATTTAGTAATCTTAAGTTTTTCCTAGAATTATCAGTACACGTAACCCTGAGCCAGATTCGATGCGTCATCCTTTGAAGGAATCACAGCTTATCACATTTCAGAATTTTCGTCCGTGTATCAGAAATCAATTTACATAAGCTTTCTAAAGAGCTCTTTCAGATCCTCTACACTTGCATCTTTCGGATTACCCGGTGCACAAGCATCAGCGTGAGCAGACTCAGCGAGGAACTGCAGGTCTTCTTCTTTCAGAGCTTCCAGTTTTGTCGGGATTCCAACGTCAACAGAAAGTTTCTGAACAGCATCAACAGCAGCTTTTCTGTATTCTTCAACAGACATGTCGTCAACACCTTTAACGCCCAGTGCTCTTGCGATTTCACGGTATTTCTCACCTGTACAATCTGCATTGTATTCCATAACGATTGGAAGCATCATAGCACATGCAACACCGTGTGGAGTATCGTATACAGCACCAAGTGTATGAGCCATAGAATGAGCGATTCCAAGACCTACATTAGAGAATCCCATTCCTGCGATATACTGTCCAAGAGCCATTCCTTCACGGCCTTCTTTTTCATTTGCAACAGCGCTTCTTAAAGATTTTCCAATGATCTCAATTGCTTTGATATGGAACATATCTGTCATTTCCCAAGCAGCTTTTGTTGTATATCCTTCAATTGCATGTGTCAGGGCATCCATACCTGTGGAAGCTGTAAGTCCCTTTGGCATAGAGGACATCATATCCGGGTCAACAACTGCGATAACCGGCATGTCATGTGGGTCAACACAAACGAATTTTCTCTTTCTTTCAACATCTGTGATAACGTAGTTGATTGTAACCTCAGCAGCTGTTCCGGCTGTTGTTGGAACTGCGATGATCGGAACACAAGGTTTTGTTGTCGGTGCAACACCTTCAAGGCTTCTTACATCTTCAAATTCCGGGTTTGCGATGATGATACCGATTGCTTTGGAAGTATCCATAGAAGAACCACCACCGATTGCAACGATGTAATCTGCATCAGCTTTCTTGAATGCTTCTACTCCGTGCTGTACATTTTCGATTGTTGGGTTTGCTTTGATATCAGAATAAATTTCGTAAGCAAGTCCATTTTCATCAAGAATATCTGTTACTTTCTTTGTAACTCCGAATTTGATCAGATCAGGGTCAGAACATACAAAAGCTTTCTTAAATGCTCTTGCTTTTGCTTCTGTAGCGATCTCTTTGATTGCGCCTGCTCCATGATAAGATGTTTCATTTAACATAATTCTGTTTGCCATGATTTTCGATCTCCTTTTTTAAAAACAGATTTTCGGGAAATTCATTCCCGTTACTTTATGTTTTTATTTTAACAATCAGAAATAGAAAAGAAAAGTTACAAATAGTTAAAAATGTAACATTTCAGGCATTTTCTTTGTGAAAAAGTATTGGAATTTATAAAGAACCTATTAAATTATTGTGAAACAAGTACAGAAAATGGGCTAGAATACTAGACGAAATAATGAGAAAGTTGTAGAATCTAAATATCATATATGTGATGACTCTCATCTCCACAGGTGATGCGAGACAGAACAATTACGGAAGGAGACAGGCATTATGGAAAAATTAACAGACAACTTAAAGAAGGTAATACTGGCTGGAATCGGAGCGGTTGCTACAACTGCAGAGAAGTCAAAGGACGTTCTTGATGATATGGTAAAAAAAGGCGAGCTTACAGTGGAGCAGGGCAAGGTTCTGAATGAGGAACTCAAGCATAATCTGAAGCAGACAGTAAAGAACAATGTGAATGTGAAAGTCAAAGTCACTACACCGGAAGAGTTGAGCGAACTTCTCGACAAGATGACACCGGAGCAGTTAGAAGCACTGAAGGCTCAGATCAAGGCGAAAGAGTCAACCGTAGATTCGGAAGCAGAAGAGGTAGATGCAGAAGATACAGCGGAAGATGTTGAAAATGTAGATGATGCAGAAGTTGTTGAGGAAGAGACAAAAGAAGAGTAAAAATATTAGAGAAGCTGCCGAAAAGCGGCTTCTCTGCTTTCTCAAGAAAGAAAAAAGTGACTATTACTTTTGAACTATCAGCAAGGGATACTGAAGAAAAGAGGAACTCGTCACCGAGACAGCAGGAGAATACAGATATGAGTGAGAAAGAAAAGGGAACAAATAATTCAAGATTTAGAGAGATTATTTCTGTACTTCGAAAACATAATATTACACGTGGACTTAGTCCGAAGAAACTTCGTTTGATCATGGAGGATCTTGGTCCGACTTTTGTGAAGATCGGACAGATCATGGCACTCCATTCTGACATTCTTCCAAAGGCCTATTGTGATGAATTGATGGAATTATGTACGGATGCAAGACCGATGCCCTTCGAGGAGGCAGTGTCTGTAATCGACGAGTCTTACGGACGCTCCTGGAAGAAAGTTTTTTCATCAATCGAAGAGACGCCAATCGGTTCTGCATCAATTGCGCAGGTACATAGAGCAGTCTTAAAGTCAGGAGAAGAGGTTGTCGTTAAGATTCAGAGAAAAGGCATTTATGAGATGATGGCGCGGGACATTGAGTTTATCCGTAAAGCAATCAAGCTGATGCCGCCGATCAGTCTGAAAGGAATGGCTGATTTTGATCTTGTGCTTGACGAACTCTGGTCAGTGACAAGAGATGAGATGAATTTCCTGACCGAAGCATCGAATATCGAAGAATTTGCCAGAAGAAATAAAGATGTCAATTTTGTTCAGACACCGGTTCTGTATCAGCAGTATACGACCGTTCATGTGCTGGTGATGGAATATATTGATGGTTGCGGTATTGATGAGAAGGATAAGCTGCTCGAAGATGGCTATGACCTGAAAGAAATTGGAAGCAAACTTGTAGATAACTATATTAAGCAAGTAATGGATGATGGGTTCTTCCACGCTGATCCGCATTCCGGAAATGTTAAGATCCGTGATGGAAAGATTGTCTGGATTGATATGGGTATGATGGGACGACTGACAGAGCATGACCGTGAGATGATCACGCTTGCGATCGAAGGCGTTGCACTGAATGATGTTGGTCTGATCCTAAAGGCGGTTCTTGGACTGGGTGAATTCAAAGAACGACCGGAGCAGAGAAAACTTTATGAAGACATTGAAGGATTGCTTTTGAAATACGGAAGTACCGATATGGGCAAGATTAATGTGGCAGAGGTCATGACGGATCTGATGGAAGTCATGAAAGAAAATAAGATCATGATGCCACATGGACTGACGATGCTTGCCAGAGGACTTACGCATATGGAAGGTGTACTTTCCAATATCGCACCGGATATCAATATGGTGGAGATTGCCAGAGCAAGACTTGCTGCGGATTTTCTTCACAATTTTAACTTTAAGAAGGAATTGAAGAACACAGGAAGAAGCCTTTTGAAATCTGTGCGGAAGATGATTGACCTTCCATCCATGACAACGGACTTAATGGATGAATTCATGAAAGGTCAGTCAAAAGTAAACCTGGATCTGCGTGTGTCAAAGGATCTGGCATTTCTTTTAAGACGACTTGTAAGGAATATTGTTATGGGTCTGTGGGTCATGGCACTTCTGATCAGTTCAAGTATTATCTGTACAACGGATATGACACCGAAGTTTATGGGAATCCCGGCACTTGGTGCGTTCGGATATCTGATGGCAGTGGTGATTATGATCTATGTATTTGTGAAACATATTTTCTCGAGGAAGTAAAAAAAGAATAGAAAGCAAAGGAAAAGAGAGATGAAATTTTCGTCTCTCTTTTTTATATATTAGGAAAGTCCTTTCCTAATATATAAAAAACGCTCCGCTCAGGATGCGCACTGCGGCGTACAAGGTAGGTGTCGCAAGCGGTCTACGTTTCCACTTCGGTCCTTGCTAAACAAGCGCCACTGGCGCTTAGCAACGCCGCAGGCGCAAGAATGTGCCGAGGCACATTCTTTGTTCATGAGAAAAATATATAAGTTTAAAACAGATAAATGAGAAAAGTTCTCAAATAATAAAAATCCAATTGACTGTATAATAGACATCCTGTATACTTACGGAGTTAGTTAGACTAACATGAGTTAGAAAAGTATAACCAGGAGCGATTACATGAAATTAAAAAATATAAAATGTTTACTTGCAGTCTGTCTTTGTGCATCGGCCCTGTTGGTCGGATGCGGACAGAAGACAGCAGATAAATCCGAAACATCGTCAGAAAGTGCACAGAATCAGTCGAAGGATATTCAAGAAGCATCCAGAGATGTTTTTGCAATGGATACCTATATGACAGTGACTGCGTATGGAGAAAATGCAGAGGTAGCTGTTGATGCGGCACAGGCAGAGATTGAGCGTCTGGACGCACTTTTATCGACAGGAGATGCAGACAGCGAGATCGCAAAACTGAACGCAGATGGAAGTGCAGAGCTTTCCGAAGATGCAGGTTATCTGACGGAACGCGCATTGGAACTTTATCAGAAGACAGATGGGGCGTTTGATATTGCGATTTATCCGGTGATGGAAGCATGGGGATTCCCAACACAGAACTTTCAGGTTCCGTCACAGGACACATTGGATCAGCTTCTTCCACTCACTGATGCGGGAAATATTTCTTATGACAAAGAAACGAAAAAGATATCTTTCGGTGTAGAAGGAATGAAAATCGATCTCGGAGGAATTGCAAAAGGATATACCTCATCCAGAATTATGGACATTTACAAAGACAATGGAATCACAAGTGGATTAGTGAATCTTGGCGGAAATGTGCAGGCACTCGGAACAAAGACGGATGGAACGAAATGGAAGATTGCAGTGCAGAGTCCCGATGACACAGAAGATTATCTGGGAATTCTGAGTGTTCAGGATAAGGCTGTTATCACTTCAGGGGGATACGAACGGTATTTTGAACAGGATGGTGTGACGTATCATCACATCATTGACCCAAAGACCGGATACCCGGCAGAAAGTGGACTTGTCTCTGTAACAATTGTAAGTGAGGATGGAACACTGGCAGATGGACTGTCTACTTCACTTTTTATTATGGGAGAAGAGAAAGCGGCAGATTTCTGGAGAGAACATAAGGATGATTTTGATGCAATCCTTATGAGTGATGATGGGACGCTATATGTAACAGAAGGGCTGGAAAATGATTTTTCAACGGAGAGAACAGTTGAGATCATTCGATAGAAAAGTGTAAGACAGAGTAGATTTTGGAGGAAAAATGGATTTAAAAGAAACAGGAAAGAAGCTGAAACCATTTGCACCGGTACTTTCGGTAGCAGTTGTGGCATCCTGTGTAGCAGGCACTCTGAGTGGATATCAGCCACCGGTTTATGCAGCGCAGGAGCAAACGAATTCTGTAAAAGAAGAGACTACAAAGTCAGAAGAGCAGGAGCAGGCGGTAAAAGGTTCTTTTGATCTGACGGATGGTGTTTATAAGGGAACTGGAACAGGTTATGTAGGAGAGATCACGGTTGCGGTTCAAATCAAAGACAAACAGATCGTTGCAATCGATATTCTGAGTTCTTCGGATGATGCGGCATTTTTTAAACGCGCACAGGCGGTGATCGATAAGATCATCGAAGGACAGACATTGGAAGTTGATACTGTTTCAGGGGCAACCTATAGTTCCCGGGGAATCATCAGTGCGGTGAAGAATGCACTGACAGGAGAAAAAGACAGCGGAACAACAGGACAGTCACAGTCTGGTGGCGGAGCGGCAGCAGGAAGTTCTACTTCTGTCGCAACAGTGGAAGACCCGGCAGCATATAAGGACGGAACTTATTACGGAACAGGGACTGGATTTGGCGGAACACTGAAAGTAAAGGTTGAGATCAGTGGCGGAAAGATCATAGACATCCAGATTATGGAGAATCAAGATGGAAGCGAATACATTTCCAAAGCCTCTGCACTGATCAATGCGATCATCAGTAGTCAGAGCACCAATGTAGATACCGTGTCTGGAGCAACGTACAGTTCGGTTGGAATCATCCAGGCAGTAAGAGATGCATTAAGTCAGGCGGCAGTGAGTGGAAATGGAGCAGCTTCGGATTCTTCAGAGACGAATGGCTCGAACAGTTCTTACAGTCAGGATCAGAGTACATCCACAACCGGAACAGTTCCATACAAAGAAGGAATCTATTATGGAACAGCGGAAGGATACAGTGGAGATGTATCGGTAGCTGTGGTGATCCAGGAGCATACGATCAAAGCGATTTTAGTCACAGAGACATCAGATGATGAAGCATTTTTCAACCGCGCAATGGATGTAGTGAAAAATGTGCTTAAAAATCAGAATACAGATGTAGATACTGTATCTGGTGCAACTTACAGTTCTAAGGGACTTATCGGAGCAATCAAGAATGCTTTGAAACAGGCGGAGAAAGTAACGAATGGAGAATCCATTGAAGAGAAAGCAGATACAACGGAACTGGAAAATGCAGTCAAGTCAGCAGAAGCACTTGTGATGGAGGAGTATACGCAGAGTAGCTGGGCGGTTCTGAGTCTCCGACTGAATGATGCAAAAGAGCTGTTGGAAACAGCTGCGAATGAAACAGTGGAACAGCAGGCTGTTGACAAAGCGGTGGAGAATCTGAACCTTGCAGTTGCACAGCTTGAGAAAAAGAAGTCAGATCAAGAGGAAGAAGTGAAGACAAAATACATCGATGGAACTTATGAGGTGAGTATACCGTGTAAACCGGATGAGGATGAAGATTTTACAGAGTATCAGCTTTCTATGAAGGTGACAATACGAAATGACAAAATTGTATCCATTACTGACGTGTCAGGAGATGGGGATGCAGCAAATGACAGCTATATCAAGAAGGCGGCAAATGGAACTTCAAGCAAAAAAGGTGTCGTTTCCCAGATTATTACCAAAGGAATGCCGGAAGAAATTGATACGGTATCCAGAGCAACCTGTTCTTCGAATGCGATTATTGACGGATGCAAAAAGGCACTGGAAATGGCTTTAAGACCAGAAGAGACGGAGGCGCAGTAGGATGAAAGAGTTTATCGTAAGACTGTTTAGTCTGCTGGCAATCGTCGGTGTCCTTTTCGGATATAACGAAGTGTTGGATGTCCGTGCAAAGGATGAGGAAATCGCAAAACTGAATGCACAGTTGGAGGTACAGTCATCTGGTGCCAGCAGTGATTCTGAGTCAGGGAGTGATTCAGGAGATGGAGCAGGATACAAGGATGGAACCTATACCGGAGAAGCGGATGGATTTGGCGGAACGGTTGCGGTAGAAGTTACTGTAAAAGATGGAAAGATCGAAGCGGTAGAAGTGACTTCCGCCGAGAAGGAAGACAGTGCATATCTTGCAATGGCGGAAGATATCATTCCAAAGATCATAGAGGCGCAGAGTGCAGAAGTTGATACGATCAGCGGCGCAACGTTCAGTTCGACAGGAATTAAAAATGCAGCAGAACAGGCATTAGAACAGGCGGTAAAGTAGTTTGAAGAAGTTGAATATACATAATTTGAAAGCAAAAGAAATTAAAAAATTGCATACTTGGCTTCGTGCCTTGATTCAGATCCTTTATTTTCTGTTTCTGCCATCTGTGTATACAGCGGCATTTGCCGGCGTGAAATACATTTTTACACAGATAGGAGCAGGCGAGGTAATCGGGCTGACCTCTTTTGTAACGGTGCTTATAGTTCTCTGCGCGTATACGATTCTTTTCGGAAGATTCTTCTGTGGATTCGCATGTGCATTCGGAAGTCTTGGAGATGGAATTCATGCATTTTATATCTGGTGTTTTAAGAAGAAAAAGAAAAAGCCGGTGCTGCTTTCAGAAAAGATCACAGAGAAGTTAAGCTATTTGAAATATCTGGTGTTGACCGTAATCGCAGTACTTTGTTTTGCAGGAATATATGGAAAGGCAAAAGGGACAAGCCCGTGGGATGTTTTTTCTATGCTGCATGCAGGAAATTTCCATTTGCAGGGATATTTGCCGGGAGTGATATTACTACTTCTTATTATTGTGGGGATGTGTCTGGAAGAAAGATTTTTCTGTCGGAATCTGTGTCCGATGGGAGCAGTATTCTCATTGCTTCCGGTGCTTCTGTTCTTTGCATTGCACCGCGACAGAGAAAATTGCATCAAAGGCTGCAGCGGATGCACGAAGAAATGTCCATCCGGGATCGGACTCCCGGAAGACGGATCACTCAAAGTCGAGGGAGATTGTTTCCAATGCCAGAAATGTATTGATACCTGTCCAAAGAAGCATATCCATACAGGAATCAAAGGTCTGAAGGGAAATGAATTCTGGTTTACGATTCTTCGGGCAATTCTGTTACTTGTAATTATGATCTGGGCAGGAGTGTAATAGATGAAGAAAAAAGATCTGTTTTTAGGAGGCGGAATCCTCTTTGCGGCATGTGTACTGTTTCTTGTGATGAATCTGATGCAGTATGTACAGGCAAAGGAAAACGGACAAAAAGAAAATCAGGAAAAACAGGTTGTGATCAAGGTGGACGGAGAAGTTTACGGAAGATATGCTTTGGATGAAGACCAGGTGATCGAAGTGCAGGAAGGAGATTTTTACAACCGTATCCGGATTGAGGATGGAAAAGCTTACATGGAAGAGGCTGACTGTCCGGATGGATATTGCGAAGAGCAGGGGAAGATCAATAACCGGACACAGACCATTGTCTGCCTGCCTCATAAGCTGGTTGTAGAAATAGAAGAAGTTGAGAATTCTGATGATTCTCAAAATGAAAAGGAACATTTACCGGATACAATTTCTAAATAAATCAATTGTTCGACTGTAAAGGAGAATGTATGAATAGAAATAAAAAACTTGCGAATATGGCAATGCTTGTTGCGCTGGCAATGATTTTTAGTTATGTGGAAAGCCTGATCCCAATTAATTTTGGAGTGCCGGGGATGAAGCTTGGAGTGGCTAATCTGGTCACTGTTACAGGTCTTTATTTTCTGGAAATTCCGGAGGTACTGGCGGTATCGGTACTGCGTGTACTTCTGACAGGATTTCTTTTTGGAAATGGAATGTCGATCATTTACAGTCTGGCAGGGGCGGTTGTCAGCCTTCTTGCCATGGTACTTGTAAAGAAGATGGATGGAATTTCCATTGTAGGAGTCAGTATCACTGGCGGCGTCTTTCATAACATAGGACAGATTCTTGTTGCGATGGCAGTGGTGGAGAATCTGAAACTGATTTATTATCTGCCAGTTCTTCTTGTGGCAGGAACAGTGACAGGGTTCGTGATTGGAATTGTCGCAGGAAAGATTTTACCGGTTGTGAAGAAAGAAGCTGTAAGGACAGTATAGATAATAATACTTTTTGATTACGGGTTAGCAAAAACTAACTTGATAATATATTCCATGCGGAAGCAGGAAAGCAGAACTGCGACAGGCAGGATCTGTATGTAACTATTTTAGTTAAAAAGGAGGTTTCTATGAAAAACAAAGAAATGAAAGTAAAGGCAATGTCCATGGCAGTGGCAATGTCTATGGTAGTAGGACTTTGCCCGTCAACGATCTTTGCGGCAACAGGAAGTCAGACTGCAAAGGATGGAACTTATACAAAGACGGCTCATGTAACCAGAACAGAAGATGACAGTGACGATGAGTGGGAAGAATATGATGTAGAAGTAAGCTTGAAAGTAGAGGATGGAAAATTCTCTGAGATCACAGTTACACCGAAAGAAGGATATGACGAAGGAAATGCATCCTACTTTAATAAAGCATATTCCAAAACAAAAGGATTTAAAACAAAGCTTGAAGGCCAGGCCGCTACAGAAGATACAATTAACAGCTGGGATACAGTTTCCGGTGCAACACGTACTTCTGATGCAATTAAAAAAGCTGCACTTGAAGCAATCCAGTCAGCTCCGGTAGCAGGGGAGACAGTTACCATTGACACAGCAAAGCTGGAGTCAGCAATCGCAGCGGCTGAGAAACTGACAGAATCTGATTATACAGCAGACAGCTGGAGTGCAATGCAGACAAAATTAACTGTAGCGAAGGCAGCTCTGAAAGCAAAGGAATCCCAGAGTGCAGTGGACACAGCGGCAGATGAGTTGAATGCAGCAGTGAAGGCATTGAAAAAGGCAGAAGTTGCGAAAGAAATGTATGTGTTGATGAATATTCCATATTCTGAATTTTATGCAGCTGATCAGGTAGCAGGAGCAGACAGTGTATCCTCCGCTACAAAAGCGAAAACAAGATCAACACTTGTAGCTGGATCTTATCATGTAAACAGTGATGGAACAGATATTACAGGTATTACATATCCGGTTAAGATTAGTGATGCATCTGTATTGAAAAACTATACACAGATCACAGATGACAGCAAGCTTTCTATTACAGTGAATATGAAAGGAAAAGAGACAACAACAGAATATAATGGAAAAGATGCGTTATTCGAGAGCGCAAGCTATTCTTACTATATTTTAAGTGAGACTCCTTCCTATTATAAGGAAGCAACAGTAAATGCAGATGGTTCCCTCAGCTTTAGTGAAGTGAAAGGTGCAACTGCACAGAAGTTGAGTGATGCATCAATTGATTTCACAACAGATACAAAGTATGGAGATTATGAATTAGATGTAAATGGACTCCCAGAAACAGTTAATACAGTATATGGAGTTGTGATCAGCACAAAAGAAGGAGACAACTACGGACTTCGTCATCTTGAAAATATCTGGAAAAAGAAAGAACTGGCATGGAGTACAGGATTTGTGACAACATCTCATGGAAACACACTGGACTCAAAAAATTATGAAAAGATGATGGGTCAGACAATCAATAAAATCACATATTACACAGATAATGGAATCTATGAGATTGATGCAGATCAGTATGTGCCGGTTAAATTCAATGGAACTATCGCAGCAGAGAATGCAGATGTTGAAAGTGGAAAAGTAAATGTAACTGTAGAAGGCCTTCCTGACGATTATCAGGCAGAATATACAGTTGAAGGTCTTGAGGATGTTCAGGTAAAAGACGGAGTACTTACCTATAAGACAAAAGGCGCTGAGATAGGCAAATATACTCTGAAAGTATCTGATAAATCCGGAAAATATGCAGATCTTACGACAGATTTTGAATTGACAACAGAAGCTGTACCGGTTGTATTTAACAGTGAAAGTGCAGCACTTGTAGCGGCAGAAGGATATGCAGCAGAGGATGTAACTTCTTATGTAAAGAATATCGAATCCGTAACAGTTGACGGAACAGAGTATGCGGCAACAGGAAAACGTGCAGTGAAGATCATCAAAGAAGATGGAACAATTGATACAACTGCAGCTCCGTTTAAGAATGCAGAAAATGGACAGGAATTTAAGATTACAGTGAAAGCAACAGGCTATGCAAAGGATTGTGAATTCACTTATACTTTATCACAGGAGAGTGAGTATACTTACGCATATGTAGGACTTAGCTGGGCAGAGTACTGGGCTGCTGAAAATGTGCAGGCAGCAGGAGATACATCTTCTTCAGATGCAAAGGATTCAAAAGGAGAGTCTGACAAGGGTGCATTCGATACTGTAACAAGAGCTACAGTAAATCATGGACTTCACAGAGGTTCTTTCCAGTGCAACGCAGTAATCAAGGCGGAAAATGGAAAAGAGTATGCAGTAGAGTACTGGACAGATGGAACTACTGCAGTTCTGACAGACGGAAGCAAGATTACATTTAACAGAGGAGAGATTACAGAAGAATCCGGTGCAACAACAAAGATGACAGAGTATGATGTACTCGGACTGAAATATGTGCCGGTGAAAGTAAAAACATCTGATCTGGATGCACTGAAAGCAAGCTATCGTGTGATCGAAAACGGAAGTGAACTTGCGGGAGGATATTCAGAAAAGAATTTGGTAAGCTATACAGGACTGGTTGCCAATGTAACAGAGAATACAAACGGTCTGAAAACAGCAACAAAGAATGAGGATGGATCTTTCAGTTTCTCTGCAAGAGTGAATAATGGATCAGAGTCCGGAATCAAAGATCAGGCACTCAAGACAGCACCATCAGCAGAGGAAGCAGGGCTGACAGTAAAAGAAGCAAGCGGATCTTATGGAGAATTCTTAAGAGTTGATCTGACAGGAAATTATGGTGATCTTGGATCAAATCTCCAGACTGTTACATGGACTTACTATGGAGATGACAGCACATATACAAATGCAAAAGCTACTTATGGAACAAAATTTGCAGCAGATAACTGGATGCACAAAGCAATGGGAATCCAGCTTGGACTGACAGATTCTCTTCGTTGTACACTTCCGAAAGGAACGGATGGAACAGGATATTGGACCATTACACTGACAGCACTTGGATATAATGACGTGACATACAAATTCCAGGCAACAGAGGAGAACATTGTAAAAGCATCTGAGGATAAAACAATCACAACAACAGAGCTTGAGGCAGCTATTGCAAAAGCAGAAGCCCTGAAAGAAGCTGATTATACAGCGGAAAGCTGGGCATCTATGCAGATGGAACTTCAGGAAGCAAAAGATGAATTGAAAAATCCAAAAACTCAGGCAACTGTAGACGAGGCAGTAAGCCACCTCAACGCAGCTGTTGAAGCACTTGTTAAGATAGAAGAGCCGGCAGCAGTTGATACTTCTTCCCTTGAGAAAGTAATCAGTGATGCGGCAGCTCTGAAAGAAGCTGATTACACAGTTGACAGCTGGAAGGCATTGCAGAGTGCACTGACAGACGCTAAGAGCGCATTAAATGCAAAAGAAAGCCAGGAAAAAGTTGATAAAGCAACAGATGAGTTGAATGCAGCAATCAAAGCACTTGTAAAGAATGGAAATCAGGCGGGAAGTCAGAATGGAAGTGCAACTCCGACTGTTACAAAGAAGGCAGGAACAACTACGGATGGATCAGCTTCCAAAGGAACAAGTGGATCAAAAGCCGCAAAGACAGGTGATCCGGCAAATGTTCTTGGCTTATTAGGACTTGCATTCTCCTCACTCGGAGCAGGAGTTGGCGGATTTGCATGGAAGAGAAAAAGAAAATAAAGACAAGAAAATTGAGAAAATTTTTCAACAATTTCGCGAAAAAGATTAAAATAGTGCATTGACACTATCGCTTTAAAGTGATAAACTCCTAGCAAATGGAATAACGCTTTAAACCGATGAAGCGGAGATCAAAGTAATTATGCGCGCACAGAGAGTCCGGGAAGCTGAGAGCCGGATCGAGATGCAGGTTGCCAAATGGACCGCTGAGGGCACAGTCAAAGGATTTGAGAATCCGAGTACTCTGTGACGTGTGGGCATACGTCAGTTGCCGGAGATATGTTAGTATCTTACAGAGCGCAGGGGAGTGTACCCGTGAATCAAGGTGGCACCGCGGAAAAGATTTAGATTTACCGTCCTTGACAGAATAGGAATATTCTGTCAGGGACTTTTTTTCTACCATAAACATATATTTCCTATCGGGATAAAAGAGAAATTTATTTTGCAGCATAACTTCAAGGAGGAATACACATGGACAAGACATTAGAACAAATCAGATCCTACGCTGAACAAGGCAGATACAAGCGAGTTCCGATCAGCAAAGAGCTGTATGCAGATGCATTTACGCCGATTAGTGTGATGCGGACGCTGCGGGCGGCAAGCAAGCATTGCTATCTGCTGGAAAGTGCGGAGGACAGACAGCAGTGGGGAAGATATTCCTTCCTTGGATATGCACCAACGATGGAGATCACTTGTACCGATGGGCGTGTGATCATCAGCGAAGGGCATGAAGATGAGGATAAGACCATCCGGGAAGTTTTAACCGACCATCCGGGAAAGGTTCTAAGAGAAATTCTCGAAGCATATAAAAGTCCGGTTGTTCCGGGACTTCCGCCATTTACAGGAGGGCTTGTTGGATATTTTTCTTATGACTACATCAAATATGCAGAACCGACATTGAAGCCGGTTCTGGAAGAGAAGAATGAGACTACAGGAAAGACAGCAGCAAAAACGGCAGTAAGAGATTTCCGGGATGCGGACTTGATGTTATTTGACCGTGTCATCGTATTTGACAATTACAGACAGAAGCTGATCCTGATTACAGGCGTGAAGCTGGAAGGTGATCTGGAAGAAAATTATGCGAACGCGAAGCAGGAATTAGAAGAGATGGAACGATTGATCCGAAGCGGGGCGCAGGCAGATTTCCGACCACTGGTTTTAGAAGAAGCGTTCCATCCGGGAGTGGATAAAGAAGATTATTGCAAGATGGTTGAGAAAGCTAAGGAATACATTTATGAAGGTGATATTTTCCAGGTCGTGTTATCCAATCCGCTGACAGCGAAGGCAAAAGGAAGTCTTTTTGATACCTACCGGGTGCTTCGAACCTCGAATCCATCTCCGTATATGTTCTACTTTTCAAGTGATGATATTGAAGTGGCAGGGGCTTCACCGGAAACGCTGGCGAAGTTAGAAAACGGACAGGTGTGCACTTTTCCTCTTGCTGGTACAAGGAAGCGAGGAGTGACCGAAGAGGAAGATCAGGAATTGGAGAAAGAGCTACTTGCAGACGAGAAAGAGCTTGCAGAGCACAACATGCTTGTAGATCTTGGGCGAAATGATGTCGGCAAGATCAGCCAGCCGGGAACAGTTAAAGTTGATAAATATATGGAAATCCAGAGATATTCCCATGTAATGCATATTGGTTCCACAGTAACAGGCAAGATTCGGAAAGATAAGGATGCGCTGGACGTAGTAGATGCGATTCTCCCGGCAGGAACGCTTTCCGGAGCACCGAAGATCCGCGCATGTGAGATTATCGCAGAACTTGAACAGGAGAAGAGAGGTATCTACGGAGGAGCAGTCGGCTATCTCGATTTTGCAGGAAATGTAGATACATGCATTTCCATCCGTCTTGCTTATAAGAAAAATGGATACATTCGTGTACAGTCAGGAGCCGGAATCGTAGCAGACAGTATCCCGGAAAATGAATTCCAGGAGTGTTTAAATAAGGCAGGGGCAGTACTTCAGGCAGTGGAAACTGCGAAAGGAGGATTGGAATGATACTATTACTTGACAATTATGACAGCTTTACCTATAACCTATATCAGTTTATCGCAGGAGTAGAATCAGAAATAAGCGGCATACAAAAAGATCAGACGAATTCAGAAGTAAAGGTTGTTCGAAATGACCAGATCACACCGGAAGAGATTCTGGAACTTGCACCGGAGGCACTGGTGATCTCACCGGGGCCGGGCAAACCTTCTGATGCCGGAATCTGTATCGAAGCAATTCAGAAGCTGAAAGGAAAAATCCCGATGCTCGGCGTTTGTCTCGGACATCAGGCGATGGCGGAAGCATTCGGAGCAACGGTAGGTCACGCCGGACAGCTGATGCACGGGAAGACATCACAGCTGAAAGATGTAAAGACAGACAGTGTTCTGTTTCAGAATCTGACACTTCCAATCCAGGTGGCAAGATATCATTCACTCGCAGTTAAGGAAGAGACACTACCGGAAGAACTGATTGTGACAGCGCGAAGCGAGGACAACGAGATCATGGCGATGGAACACAGAGAATATCCAATCTTTGGGTTACAGTTTCATCCGGAATCTGTGATGACACCGCAGGGACTTCAGATGATAGAGAATTTTATTAACTATGCAAAAGCATTGAAGGAGAATTAAGAAATGATAAAAGAAGCAATTATAAAATTATCAAAGAAAGAAAATCTCATCTATACAGAAGCAGAAGAAGTAATGAATGAGATTATGGAAGGAAAGGCATCGGATGTTCAGAAGTCAGCATATCTGACAGCACTTTCCATGAAAGGTGAGACAATCGATGAGATCACAGCATCAGCAGCGGGAATGCGTGCACACTGCATCAAGCTTTTGCATGACATGGATGTGCTGGAAATCGTAGGAACAGGGGGAGACGGAGCAAATTCATTTAACATTTCAACAACATCCTCCCTTGTGATTGCGGCAGCAGGAATCCCGGTCGCAAAGCATGGTAACCGTGCAGCATCTTCTAAGTCCGGTGCGGCAGATGTACTTGAAGCACTTGGAGTGAAGATCGATGTCGCACCGGAGCGCAGCACTCAGCTTCTCAAAGACATTCAGATCTGTTTCTTATTTGCACAGAATTATCATATTGCGATGAAATATGTCGGACCGATCCGTAAAGAACTTGGTATCTGTACCGTATTCAATATTCTTGGGCCACTGTCTAATCCGGCAGGAGCGAACATGGAACTGATGGGAGTTTATGATGAAAGCCTTGTAGAGCCACTTGCAAGAGTCATGGCGAATCTCGGAGTCGTCCGCGGAATGGTCGTTTACGGACAGGATAAGTTAGATGAGATTTCCATGTGTGCACCGACTACAGTCTGTGAGATTAAAGACGGAACATTTACAAGCTATGAGATCACACCGGAGCAGTTTGGTTATGAGAGATGCGAAAAAGGTGCACTAACAGGAGGAACACCTCAGGAAAACGCACAGATCACATTGGATATCATTTCTGGAAAAGAGCTGGGAGCAAAGAGAAATGCTGTTTGCCTGAATGCAGGAGCAGCAATCTATCTTGCAGGAAAAGCAGATTCGATCGAAGCAGGTGTAAGAAAAGCAGAACAGATCATTGACGAAGGACTTGCACTGAAGAAGCTGGAGCAGTTTAAAGAAGAAAGTAATAAATAAAAAGTCTGATCCCCGGCTATGCAGGGGAGAATGGAAGAAGCAACTTGAAAGAAAAAGAGGAACAAATAGTATGAATATACTCGAGAAAATTACCGAGCGCACGAAAGAGCGGATCGAAGAAGAAAAGAAAATAGTTCCATTAGAAGAGGTTCGAAGGCAGGCGGAAGAAAAAGGAATTAAAGATCAAATCCCAGTATTCGAACAGGCACTTCGGGCAGACGGATTATCCTTTATCTGCGAGGCAAAGAAAGCGTCACCTTCCAAAGGATTGATCGCACCGGATTTTCCATATGTAGAGATCGCCAGAGACTATGAAGCAGGCGGCGCGGCAGCAATCTCCTGTCTGACAGAACCGTTTTGGTTCCGGGGCAGTGATGCGTATCTGAAAGAAATTGTGCAAAATGTATCCATTCCGATACTCAGAAAAGATTTCACCTGTGATGAATACATGATTTATCAGGCGAAAGCAATGGGAGCCTCGGCAGTACTTCTGATCTGTTCGGTATTAGAAGATGGCAGGTTAAAAGCGTATCATCAGTTGGCAGACGAACTCGGACTATCTGCTTTGGTAGAAACACATAACGAAGAAGAAATCTTAAGAGTACAGAAGATCGGTGCAAAGATTATCGGTGTAAATAACCGGAATCTGAAAGATTTCACAGTGGATATCAAGAATAGCATTCGGCTAAGAGAAATGGTCAGTTCGGAAACAGTTTTCGTATCTGAGAGCGGTATCCGCGGAGTGGAAGATATGAAAGCACTTTATGAAAATGGAACCGATGCGGTACTGATCGGAGAACTTCTGATGAGAAAATCTGATCGGAAAGCAGCACTGATGGAGTTGAAGCAGCAGACAGGAAGGCAGCTAGATATGAATTAGCGGAAGATATAGTATGAGACAAGAAAAAATGAACATGCCCAAGATTAAGATCTGCGGATTAAGCCGCCCGGAAGATATTACCTATATAAATGAGGCAAAACCGGATTATTGCGGATTTATCATCGATGTGCCAAAGAGCCGGAGAAATGTATCCATTTCGAAAGTTCGTGAACTGGTTCAAAATCTTGAATCGCAGATTTGCCCGGTCGGAGTATTTGTCGATAAAGACTGTGGCGAGGTCGTACAATTATTAAATGAAGGAACCATTCAGATCGCTCAGCTTCACGGGCAGGAAGATGAGGCATATATAAAGAAGTTGAAAAGTCTGACAGACCATCCGGTGATGAAAGCATTTTCGATTCAGGAGAAAAAAGATCTTGATGCGGCGGCAGCGAGCAGTGCAGATCTGATTCTTCTCGATCACGGAAAAGGCGGAACTGGCGAGACATTTGATTGGAGTCTTTTGGAAGGCTGGACAAAGCGGCCGTATTTCCTCGCAGGAGGACTGAATCCGGAGAACATACCGGAGGCAATACAGCGAATACATCCTTGGGGAATTGACCTGAGCAGTGCAGTGGAGACAGATGGAAAGAAAGATCGTGAGAAAATTCTTCAAGCTGTGAAAACTGTGAGAAATTTTGAAAGCAGTAAACATTTTTTGAAAAAACAAAAGAGTATACAAGTAAATGAATAAATTTACCAAAACAATAGAAACAAGAAAGAAGGAGAGACAACCATGACAAAAGGAAGATACGGAATCCATGGTGGACAGTACATTCCGGAGACACTGATGAATGCAGTGATCGAATTGGAAAAGGCGTACAACTACTATAAAAATGACAAAGAATTTAATGACGAACTGAATACATTATTAAATGAATATGCAGGCAGACCGTCTCTTTTATACTATGCAGCACGTATGACAGAAGATCTTGGCGGGGCGAAAATTTATCTGAAACGAGAAGACCTCAATCACACAGGTGCCCATAAGATCAACAACGTGTTAGGTCAGGTTCTTCTTGCGAAGAAGATGGGAAAGACAAGAGTGATCGCTGAGACCGGTGCAGGACAGCATGGAGTTGCAACAGCGACAGCAGCGGCTCTGATGGGAATGGAATGTGAAGTCTTCATGGGAAAAGAAGATACAGAGCGTCAGGCACTGAATGTATACAGAATGCGTCTTCTCGGAGCACAGGTACACGCGGTTACAAGTGGAACTGGTACTTTGAAAGATGCTGTTTCGGAGACGATGCGTGAGTGGACAAGAAGAATTGATGACACACATTATGTACTCGGATCCTGTATGGGACCGCATCCATTTCCGCAGATCGTGCGTGATTTTCAGGCAGTTATATCTAAAGAGATCAAGGAGCAGATCCTTGAAAAAGAAGGAAAACTCCCGGATGCAGTGCTTGCCTGTGTCGGCGGAGGATCCAATGCGATCGGTGCATTTTATAATTTCATTGAAGATGAAGGCGTGCGCCTGATCGGATGCGAGGCGGCAGGACGCGGCGTGAATACAGCAGAGACAGCTGCAACGATCGCGACTGGTAAGCTTGGAATCTTCCACGGAATGAAATCTTATTTCTGTCAGGATGAGTACGGACAGATCGCACCGGTTTACTCAATCTCAGCCGGACTGGATTATCCGGGAATCGGACCAGAGCATGCAGATCTTTATGATAAGGGAAGAGCAGAATATGTAGCAATCACTGATGATGAGGCAGTCGATGCATTTGAGTACCTTTCTAAATTAGAAGGAATCATTCCGGCGATCGAGAGTGCGCATGCAGTTGCATATGCAAGAAAGCTTGCGCCGACAATGGGAAAAGACCAGATTATTGTAATTAATATTTCAGGACGCGGAGATAAGGACTGTGCAGCAATCGCACGTTACAGAGGGGAGGATCTTCATGAGTAGAATACAGGAAGCATTTAAAGGGAAGAAAGCATTTATACCATTTGTCACATGTGGTGACCCGGATCTTGAGACAACGAAACAGATTGTCTATGAGATGGAGAAAGCAGGGGCGGCGTTGATCGAGCTTGGAATCCCATTTTCCGATCCGACAGCAGAAGGACCGGTCATTCAGGGCGCAAACCTGCGTGCGCTGACAGGAGGCGTGACTACAGATAAGATCTTCGATATGGTAAAAGAAATCCGTCAGAATACACAGATTCCACTTGTTTTTATGACATATGCAAATGTTGTGTTCTCTTACGGAACAGAAAGATTTCTTGAGAAAGCGAAAAATGTCGGAATGGATGGTCTGATTCTTCCGGATGTTCCATTTGAAGAGAAAGAAGAATTTGACATCGTGTGCAAAAAGTACGGAATCGATCTGATCTCATTGATTGCACCGACTTCTCATGACCGAATCCGGATGATTGCAAAAGAAGCATCGGGATTCGTATATTGTGTTTCTTCACTTGGTGTAACAGGAACAAGATCCTCGATCACGACGGATATCGGAGCAATGGTGAAGCTTGTAAAAGAGGAAAATGATATTCCATGTGCGGTTGGATTCGGAATCTCCACTCCGGAGCAGGCGGCGAAGATGTGTCAGAGCGCAGACGGTGCGATCGTTGGAAGTGCAATCGTTAAGTTGTGTGAGAAATACGGAAAAGACTGCGTGCCGTATGTTGCAGAATATGTAAAGAGTATGGTTGAAGCTTGTAAATAAGTGAAAAGTATATGAGATTCGAAATCCGAGTATTCTTTTGAATAATAGGAAAATATCTCTTTTGATAAGGAGCCAGATGTGGTATCATAGATATTAGATTTGTTGCTTGATCTTATGATACGAATCCGAAAGGAGAATACGAATGAAGAATCGAAAACAGCCTTTATTCAAAAGCTTTGGCTATGCCTTTGAAGGAATCTGGACAGGGATTTCAAAAGAGAGGAATATGAAGATTCATTGCCTTGCAGTGATTCTTGTAACAGCAGTTGGAACCTTTGTAGGATTAACACCGATGGAATGGTGTATCTGTCTTCTCCTTTTTGGAATGGTGATCTCACTGGAACTTGTGAATACGGCAGTGGAAGCTGTTGTCGATCTTGTGACAGAAGAGAGAAAGCCACTTGCTAAGATCGCGAAGGATACGGCAGCTGGTGCAGTGCTTTTTACGGCAATCATGGCTGTGATCATAGGGTGTATTATATTTATACCTCATTTCATTACGCTACTGTAATATAAAGAAAAGCAACCAGAAAGGAAAACAAAGAGATGGATGAGAATAAAGTAATTGTCAGTACAGAGATGAAGCAGGTATTGGTGAATCTGCGAAATCTCGAAGAGATTTATGTGATCATGTCAGGTGTGACGAAGATGCCGTTTGTCCTCTGTGATGAAGAGACATTTGATGACGAGGTTCTGGTTTATTATCAGGAAGAGTCTGCAAAGGAAAAGGCAAAGACGCTTGCAGAAGATCGTTATCATGTAGGAATTGCCAAGATCGAAAAGAATATCAGACTTGGATTTTTTACAAACCTGTATACAATGGGCGTGAATGCACTGGCAGTGAATGTTGGTACAGAGGAGGAGATCAGGGTACAGCTGGAACATCTTGTAGTTCGTAAGAATAAGGAAGAACTGCCTGAAGGAAAGAAACTGATCGAGAATCCGGAGCTTCATCTGACAGCAATGTATCTGATGCAGGAGATGCACCGCAATATCGGACCGGAGATGCCGGAGAATGTGAAGGAACTTCAGGAAGAGATGATGGCGCATTATAAGAAAGGAACCTTTATCGTAGGAGTTCAGGAAGATAATCAGGTTCCACTTCTGAGACAGCCGGACGGAAGTCTGTATCAGCCGATCTTTACAGATATGATAGAATTTACCAGATTTGCACAGGGCAAGAAGATGAAGACAGCAGCAATCCCGGCGGATAAGATTCCGGAGATACTGATTCCGGATGCAAAGGGAGTTGCAATCAATCCATTTGGTGTGAATGTACGTCTGGATATTACAAAAGCAAATAAGCAAAAGCCAGAAGCATAAAATGAAGAGAAAATAATTTAAATCAAAAGAAAAAAATTGATTTACTGGAATGATCACTAAGTAACATATTCAACAAAAAAACAGGATAAATATTGTTGAATATTACAGATTGACTGTTGGAAGTGAGTTTGGTTATACTATACGTGGTTAAAAGAGAAAAGCGCACGATAGAGTGTTACTGGTAAAGCAGGCATAAACTATCCTTAATAAGTTCACCAGATAAGGTGGACTTGGTTATTGAGGATTAGTTTATGCCTTTTTTGCGCATTATAGTATAGGATAAGTAAGTTGCAGAACTGTGCCAGCACAAGAAACTATGGGATGCGTCAACTCTGTGAGAAATGATACTAGGAGGATTACAGATGAAAGACAAGATTTTTGGAGTATTGCAGAGAATCGGAAGAAGTTTTATGCTTCCAATCGCAATTCTTCCGGTAGCAGGACTTCTGCTTGGAGTAGGAAGTTCATTTACAAATGCAACGATGATTGAGACATATCATCTTCAGGCAATTTTAGGCGAGGGGACAATTCTGAATTCCCTGCTCACAATTATGAGCAAAGCGGGAAGTATTATTTTTGATAACCTACCGATCATTTTTGCTGTCGGTGTAGCAATCGGTATGGCGAAGAAAGAGAAGGAAGTTGCGGCACTTGCGGCAATGATCTCTTTCTTTGTAATGAATGCAACAATGAATGCCATGCTTCTGATCCGTGGAGATCTTCTTGCAGACGGAACACTTGGAGCCGGAGTTCTGGAAGGAACTGTGACAAGTGTCTGCGGAATCCAGACATTACAGATGGGGGTATTTGGCGGTATTATCGTTGGACTTGGAGTAGCAGCACTTCATAATAAGTTTTACAAAATCCAGCTTCCGAATGCACTGTCATTCTTCAGTGGATCAAGATTTGTTCCGATTATTTCAACATTGACTTATGTGGCTGTCGGAATCGTGCTCTATTTTGTATGGCCAACCGTTCAGAATGGAATCTATGCACTCGGCGGACTTGTAACAGGAACAGGCTATATTGGAACATTGATCTTTGGTATTATTAAGAGAGCGTTGATTCCATTTGGACTTCACCATGTATTCTATCTTCCATTCTGGCAGACAGCGGTTGGAGGAACAATGGAAGTTGCGGGACAGCTTGTACAGGGCGGTCAGAACATCTTCTTTGCGCAGCTTGCAGATCCATCCACAGTACATTTCAGTGCGGATGCGACAAGATATTTTTCCGGTGAATTTATCTTCATGATCTTTGGTCTTCCGGGTGCGGCACTTGCAATGTATCAGTGTGCAAAACCGGAGAAGAAGAAACAGGCAGGCGGACTTCTGCTTTCTGCAGCACTTGCATGTATGATGACTGGAATCACAGAGCCACTGGAATTCTCATTCCTGTTTGTAGCACCGATCCTTTTTGTGGTACAGGTGATCCTTGCCGGATCCGCTTATATGATCGCACATATGTTAAATATTGCAGTAGGACTTACATTTTCCGGTGGATTTATTGATCTGTTCCTTTTCGGTATCCTTCAGGGAAATGCTAAGACAAGCTGGATCAGAATCATCCCTGTTGGAATTATTTATTTCTTCTTATATTATATCATCTTCCGTACTTTGATTCTGAAGCTGAATCTGAAGACACCGGGAAGAGAAGATGATGATGCGGAAACGAAGCTGTATACAAAAGCTGATTATAAAGCAAAAGTAGATGGAAATGATGCAGATTCTGAAAATGAAATGACACCGGAAGATCAGAAGAGCGCACTGATCACAAGAGGACTTGGTGGAAAGAAAAACATTTCTGATGTAGACTGCTGTGCGACAAGACTTCGTTGTACGGTAGTAAAGCCGGAACTGGTAAATGAAGATGTCTTAAGAATGACATCCCCATCCGGAATCGTAAGAAAAGGACAGGGAATCCAGGTAATCTACGGACCGGCTGTTTCTGTGATTAAATCCAATCTGGAAGATTATCTGGAGAAAGCTCCGGATGTGGAATATCTTCCGGAAGAAAACGAAAACAGCGCAGAAGAAACGAATAAATGTGCAAAAACAAAAGATGAAGCGAAGAAAGATGAGAACAAAACTGTTGTAGCCGGAACTGTAAAGAAAGAGCTTTGCTCTCCATTCACAGGAGTGGCAGCACCAATCGAAGAAGCGTGTGACGAAGCATTTGCAGGGAAAATGATGGGAGACGGTTATCTGGTTCGCCCGGAAGAGGGAATGGCTTATGCGCCGGAAGATGCAACTGTATCTTTTATCTTCCCATCAAAACATGCGGTTGGTCTGACTAGTGATGACGGAACCGAATATCTGCTTCATATTGGTGTGGATACTGTAAATCTGGATGGAAAAGGATTCGAAACTTTTGTAAATGACGGAGACCGAGTAAAAAAGGGTGACAAACTGATAGGTTTTGATATAAAATATATTCAAGAGCATGCAAAATCCGATGAATGTATGGTTGTATTTACAAGTCTTCAGGAAGGTGAAGAGATTAGAATGTCTAAGAGCGGAAAAGTAGAGAAGCTTGAGAAGACAGCAGAAATCGTAAGCTTGAATTAAGAGAAAGAAAGAGAGGCTCCGGGGGGATGTATCGAGTCATTAAAGTTCTGAATAATAATGGGATTCTTGTATATCATGTTGAGACAGGGAAGGAGATGATCCTTCTCGGAAACGGTGTGGGATTTGGAAAGAAACCTACAGAACAGATCGAGAAACTTCCCGGAGCCAAAGTATATTCTCTTGTCACAAGAAGAAAGCAAGAGTCTGTTCTGAAAACAGTCAATGGAATCCGCCCGGAGTTTATTGAGGCAACAGGAAAGATCATTGAAGAAGCAGAGAACGTGTTTCAGAAGATCAATCATGAGATGCTGCTTCCGTTGGCAGATCATATTGCGCTTGCAGCGAAGAGAGCGAAGGAGAACCGCCAGCTTCCGAATCCATTTACACCGGATATCCGTGTGTTGTTTGGAGAGGAGTATCAAGTGGCCCTGAAAGGGCGGAAAATTATACAGCAGCTGACAGGATATGAAATCTCAGAGGATGAAGTCGGATTCATTACGCTACATATCCATGCAGGTCTTTCAGATGAGGCAGTATCCCAGACTCTGGATGCGACCAGGATTGTAAATGAAGGGATTGCCATGATTGAACAGGAATTCGATCAGAAGCTGGAGAGCGGCTCACTTGGGTGTACACGTCTGATGAGTCATATGTATTATATGATTCTGAGAACCCGTAAGGGGGAAGGGACGAATGCAGACTTTAATGATTTCATTTTTCAGAATTACCCAAGGACCGGAGAGGCGGCGAAGAGAGTGTGTGATTATATGTCCAGACAGCTGAAACAACCGGTCGCAAAAGAAGAAATCGGATTTCTTGCAATCCATATCCAGCGGGTTATTTCGCCGGATACGGTATGACCGTGTGCTCTTGAAATACTGTATACCATGAGATATAGTAGTGGATAAGAGCGAAAGGAGAATCCGCAGAATGTATAAGATTCTAATCATAGAAGATGACCTTGTGATGGCAGGGGCAATTAAAAAAGAGATGGAAGCGTGGGGAAATGAAGCACGTTATGTGGAAGATTTTGCAAAGGTTCTTGAGACATTTGCAGAGTACGGTCCACATCTGGTGCTTTTGGATATCACGCTTCCTTTTTATAATGGATATCACTGGTGCAGCGAGATCCGTAAGATATCGAGCGTGCCGGTGATCTTTATCTCTTCGGCAGCGGATAATATGAATATTATCATGGCGATGAATATGGGCGGAGATGACTTTGTGGCAAAACCGTTTGACTTAAGTGTACTGACAGCGAAGATTCAGGCTCTGCTGAGGAGAACATATGATCTATCAGGAAAAGTACCGATGCTGGAACATAGAGGAGCAATCCTGAACCTCTATGATACAACAATGACTTATAATGGAGAAAAAATAGAGTTGACAAAGAATGAATTTCGTATCTTGCAGACATTGATGGAGAATAAAGGACGCGTGGTCAGCAGAGACACGCTAATGACAAAGCTGTGGGAGACAGACAATTATATCGAAGAGAATACATTGACAGTCAATGTCGGAAGACTTCGGAAAAAGCTGGAAAAGGCGGGAATGGAAGGTTTTATCAAGACGAAAGTCGGCGGTGGATATATCATCGAGAAGGAGTAAGAATGTTTTTACAATATTTGAAAAGAATCCGATTTGTGCTTCTGTGGAGTTTGCTGTGTGCGGGAATCTTTTTTCTGATTTTTGTGCTGGAAGAGATTAATCTGAAGGCAGCGGTTTATCCGACAGTGTTGTGTCTGGCATTTGGATTACTTTTTCTTCTCTGTGGATATTTGCGGTATAAGAAAACCGGGCAGAAGCTGGAACATTTGCTGCAAGGAGAAGGACCTTATGAGGATTCACTTCCGGTGGCACAAGATGGGATTGAGTCAGGATATCAGGAACTGATCAGGAAAGAAGAACAACAGCAAAGAAAAGAACATGCCAGATGGGAGAAGTCCGGTCAGGACATGGAGGACTATTATGCAACCTGGGTGCATCAGATCAAGGCACCGATTGCTGTGATGAATGTATTACTTCAGCAGGAAGATACCGAGACGAATCAGAATCTGAAAGCCGAACTGTTCCGGGTGGAGCAGTATGTGGAGATGGCACTTGGGTATGTGCGTCTTGACAGTGGCACGAAGGATCTGGTAATCGCACAGTATCCTTTGGATGAAATTGTAAGAAAATCGATCCGTAAATATGCAGGACAGTTTATTCGAAGGAGAATCCGTCTGATCTATGAAGGGACAGATCAGATTGTTTTGACGGATGAGAAATGGCTTTCGTTTATCATTGAACAGCTGTTGTCCAATGCGGTGAAATATACACTGAAAGGAACTGTGACGATTATTGTCAGTGAAGAAAAGAAACTGACGGTTACAGATACCGGAATGGGGATTGCACCGGAGGATCTGCCGAGAATCTTTGAAAAAGGATATACGGGATATAATGGAAGAATGGAACGGAAATCAACGGGAATCGGTCTGTATCTGAGTCAGATGGCGGCAAAGAAACTTGGGCATCAGATCACGGTTGTGTCGAAGCTGGGGGAAGGTAGCAGTTTTACAATAGATCTGGCAGAGTATCCGTTGAGAACAGAGTAAATCACTAAATCACACAGAGAGAAACAAGTGACAAATTTGTCACATCAGACAGCTGGAATGTCACAGAAATCAATGTCGGCATTCTGGCTGTATTGCTATACTGAGGATGTTGAAAGAAAGAAGAGGAGGTCGTAAGAAATGACAGTTTTGGAAGTAGAAAATTTGAAAAAAATATACCGTCCGCGTTTTGGCGGTAATCAGGTACAGGCACTCTCTAAGGTAACATTCTCAGTAGAAGAGGGCGAATATGTAGCAATCATGGGAGAGAGTGGCTCGGGGAAGACGACATTACTGAACATGCTGGCAGCATTGGATAAACCAACTGAAGGGGAAGTTTATCTGGATGGAAAACCGTTATCAGCAATCCGTGAGAAGGATCTGTCCAAGTTCAGGAGAGATCATCTTGGGTTTGTATTTCAGGATTTCAATCTTTTGGATACATTTAATCTAAAGGACAATATCTTACTGCCATTGGTACTGCAGGGAGTTGATTACAGGAAAATGAATGTCAGGATGATGCCAATCGTGAAAGAACTTGGAATTGCAGGACTTCTGGAGAAGTATCCGTATGAAGTATCAGGAGGACAGAAGCAGCGTGCAGCAGTGGCGAGAGCGTTGATCACAGATCCGAGACTGATCCTGGCGGATGAGCCGACCGGGGCACTCGATTCGAAATCAACGGATGAATTGCTCGGGGTATTTGAGCGGATCAATCAATCGGGACAGACGATCCTTATGGTAACACATTCTGTCAAAGCAGCGAGCAAGGCCGGGAGAGTGTTATTTATTAAAGACGGAGAAGTTTTCCACCAGGTATATAAAGGCGAACAGACAGATGAACAGTTCTATCAGAATATCTCAGCGACACTGACAATGCTTGCGACAGGTGGTGAGAGACAATGAAAAGTGGACTTTATCTGAAACTTTCCGTTAATGGAATTAAGAAAAATAAGAAGCTGTATCTTCCTTATCTGATCACTTGTATCTGTATGGTTATGATGTTCTATCTGATCGATTATCTTGCAGTGAGTCCGCAGTTTGCCAAGATCAAAGGTGGGGATACTATGCAGATGATCCTTGGATTTGGTTCTGGTGTGATCTCAATCTTTTCTCTGATCCTTCTGTATTACACAAATTCATTTCTGATCCGCAGACGACAGAGAGAGTTTGGGTTGTATCACATCCTTGGAATGGGAAAAATTGACCTTGTAAAAATCATGGTTCTTGAGAATCTGATCATCAGTGTTCTGACGATTGCAGGAGGAATCGTGGGAGGAATCCTGTTTTCTAAATTGGGGGAACTTCTGGCAGCGAAGATACTTGGAAGTAATGCCGGACTTTCTATGAAAATCAGTGTTCCGGCACTTGTGGCTACGGCACTGTTATTCCTGGTCATTTTTGCATTAATCATGCTTCGGATGATCGTGTCCGTCTATCGGTTAAAACCTGTAGAACTTTTAAAAAGTGAAAAGACAGGAGAGAAACCTCCGAAGGCAAACTGGATCTTTGCAGTACTCGGGTTGCTTCTGCTTGGTGTGGCTTATTATTTATCCCTGACAATCAAAGATCCGCTTGTAGCGATGATCTGGTTTATGGTTGCCGTCGTGCTGGTAATCCTTGCAACGTATCTGTTATTTATTGCCGGCTCGGTCACATTTTGTAAAATAATGCAGAAAAAGAAAGGATATTATTATAAAACAAATCATTTTATTTCACTTTCATCCATGATTTACCGTATGAAACGAAATGGGGCAGGATTAGCGTCTATTTGTATTCTGTCCACAATGGTTCTGGTTATGGTATCTTCTACAACCAGCCTGTATCTGAGTATGGAACATGGCTTGAATCTTCGATATCCGAAATCTGTCCAGATTGAGATGTACACGAAACCGGAGCAGACGGAAGAAATGAAAGAGAATCAGAATGGACAGATTATAGAGCTTGTACAGAAGGTTTTGAAAGAACATAACCAGACCGCGGAGAATCCGGAGAATTACCGGATGCTTACAGTCAGTGGAATTGTTTCAAAAAATGAAATCTATTTTAATCCGGAGAATGCTCCGGGAGTCAATGAAGTGAATACATTTGATCATTTAAAAATGTTCTATGCTCTGCCGTTGGAAGCGTATAATCGGATCATGGGGACGAATCTGGAGCTTGCTCCCGGGGAAGCGTATCTGTATGCGAAAGATTCCGATTTCCCCTATGATCAGATCACGGTGGAGAATTCCGGGACATGGAGGATTAAAGGACATTTGGATAAAATGATTTCAAATGGAAATAATATGGCAAATATGAACAGCAGCTTCTATCTGGTGGTTTCCGGACTGGAAGATATAAAAGCTTTGGAAAAAGGAAATGTTTCCGTTTACGGTGTCAATGGTTCTTATGAGAAATGGTACTACAATTTTGATCTGTCCTGTGGAGATGAAGAGCAGATCCAGATTCAAAACGAGATTGACAAGAAAATCAATGCATTGGCTGAACAGGAATCAGAGGAATCAGATACCCTATTTTTTGGAGCTTCTACAGACAGCAGAGCCGCATCAAGAGCTGATTACCAGGCTTTGTACGGCGGTCTGTTCTTCCTTGGAATCCTTCTTGGAGTCGTATTCATTCTTGGAATGGTGCTGATCATTTATTATAAACAGATTACAGAAGGCTATGAGGATCAGGACAGATTCCAGATTCTGATGAAAGTGGGGATGACACAGAAAGAAGTGCGTCAGACGATCAATTCTCAGGTAATGACAGTATTCTTCCTGCCTCTTGTGGCTGCCGGAATTCATACGGCATTTGCATTTCCAATGATAGAAAAAATGGTGCATCTGCTTGCTTTTTCTGACAGAAAATTCCTGATTCTGGTGACAGTGTGCTCCTATTTAGTATTTGCATTATTCTATATCATTGTCTACATGGTGACTTCGAAACAGTATTACAAAATTGTTAGCGGAAAACAGGAAGAAAGTCTTTTTTCTTAATTCAAAGAGTGATAGAATAGAATTATCAGAAAAAGGAGGACTTGCTTATGATGAATCACACAATTATTACAATTGGAAGACAGTTCGGAAGTGGCGGTCATGAAGTAGGAAACAGACTGGCAGAGAGACTGAACATTCCTCTTTACGATCACAATCTGATTCGAATGGCAGCAAGAGATCTTGGAATTTCGAACGAAGATGCTGGAAGAGTAGATGAGATGAGACTGGGAAATGTGTTATCAAGCTATTATATTGGAATGGGTGATTACACAACATTTATGCTTAGTCCTGAGGCCGAGAAGCCATTGAGTGACAAAGTTTTTGAGACGCAGTCAGCAATCATCCGCAAGCTGGCAGAACGTGGACCTGGAATCTTCGTGGGCCGCTGCGCAGATTATGTTCTTGGGGATTATTCAAATGTTGTGAATACATTTATCTATGCTTATAAGGATGATAGAATCAATCGAATCATGGATATCTATAAGCTTTCCGAGAAAGAGGCTGTAGATAAGATTAAGAAGATTGACAGAGAGAGACGCCTGTATTATGAAGGTAGAACAGACCGTAAGTGGGGCAGTATTGAAGCGAATGCAATTCTGCTGAATTCAAGTCTTCTTGGAATCGATGGCGCGGTAGATGCACTTGAGGCGATTTATCATAAGTGGGAAAACAGATAACAAAATAAGCAGAAAAAATGAAATAATTAACAAAAATTAAGAGGGTGTCGTTTAGTGCGACACCCTCTTTGCTACGTCTTTATTCTGGAATCTGTATTTATTTCATCATGCCGGCAAGAATCTGATTGACTTCTTTACCATCAGCTTTGCCTTTTACCTTCGGCATGAGTTCTTTCATGATCTTACCTTTATCCTTTGCTGTAGGAGCATCGATACCAAGATCTGCAAGAACGGATGTGATCACTGCTTTGATCTCATCTTCGCTCATCATCTTTGGTGCATATTCTTCAAGAACAGCAAGACGCTTCTGAGCCTCTTCAATCAGATCTGTACGATCTTCAGGTGTCATATCAATTGTTTCTTTTAACTGTTTGATTTCTTTTAAGATTACCTGTCCTTCTTCCTCTTCTGTCAGGTCGGCACGTTTGTCGATAGCTTTATTCTTCAGAGAGGAGAGCAGAAAGGAAAGTGCGGCTTTTCGTTCTTTGTCTCCTGCCTTCATTGCAGCGACCATAGCGCTTCTGATTTCATCAATTTTGCTCATTTTAGAGTCCTCCTTATAATTTAATATGCTTGAAATAGTTACAATTATTGAAAAGAGCGGATTGCTCTTGATTCATAAGATAAATTTTAGCAGATGGTGGTTTATATTGCAAGAGTGCACTCTGTTTTGTGAAAATATATGAAAGAAATGCATGAAAAGTATAAAAAATCAGAAAATTTACGAAAAGTAAAAATATAGGTTGACAATATTTGGCTCGAGGAGTAAACTACGTGACATAAAAGCAAAGACGCTTTGAGAAACAGATCTCAGAGTGCCTTTTTCTTTTAATAAAATATGGTACCTATAAGATTTGCCGCGAACAGCAGCAAGTCTCAATGACACAAAGGCGTGTCTTACAGAAAGAACCGATTCAGGGGAATGGTTCAACGAAACTGTAAGATACGTCTTTTTAGTTTCTAGGTATGAGGAGGAAGTAGTATGACACAAGAAATTATTACTCAGATTACAGACACAGTCGGAACAGAAGTGTTCGGCATCTGGTTCCTGATCGGAGCTGCATTTGTATTCTTTATGCAGGCGGGATTCGCTATGGTAGAGACAGGATTCACCAGAGCAAAGAATGCCGGTAACATTATCATGAAGAATCTGATGGATTTTTGTATTGGAACAATCGTGTTTATTTTCCTTGGATTTGGATTGTTACTCGGGGAAGATGCACTTGGCGGACTGGTAGGAGTTCCAACACTTGGAATCTTTATAGATTATGCAAACTTTGACTGGTCTAATTTTGTATTCAACCTGGTTTTCTGTGCGACAGCAGCAACAATCGTATCAGGAGCTATGGCAGAAAGAACAAAGTTTCTTTCCTATTGTATTTATTCCGCAATGATCTCCGCAGTTGTGTATCCGATCGAAGCACATTGGATCTGGGGCGGCGGCTGGCTTTCACAGCTTGGCTTCCATGATTTTGCAGGATCTTGTGCAATCCACATGGTAGGTGGAGTAACAGCATTTATCGGAGCTGCAATGGAAGGAGCCAGAATTGGTAAATTCTCAAGAGATAAGAATGGAAAAGTAACAAAAGTCCACGCATTTCCAGGACATAACCTCGTAATAGGTGCTCTTGGATGTTTCATCCTCTGGTTTGGATGGTATGGATTCAACGGTGCGGCAGCAACAACAGGCCCACAGCTTGCATCTATCTTTATGACAACAACAATCGCACCGGCAACAGCAACCGTTGTATGTATGATCTTCACATGGCTTCGTTATGGAAAACCAGATGTGTCTATGTGTCTGAATGCATCCCTCGCAGGCCTGGTAGCAATCACAGCACCTTGTGATGTGACAGATGGATTAGGAGCACTGATCATTGGAGCAGTTGCAGGAGTTCTTGTAGTATTTGGCGTTTGGTTCTGTGATAATGTAGTGCATGTAGATGACCCGGTTGGTGCCGTAGCAGTTCATTGCTTAAATGGTATCTGGGGAACAATCGCAGTTGGTCTTTTTGCAACAACAAATGCGCCGGAAAGCACACTGAAAGGTCTGTTCTACGGCGGTGGATTCGGACTTCTCGGAACACAGCTTCTTGGTGTAGTAACAGTTCTTGCTTGGACAGTTGTAACAATGACAATTATCTTCAAAGTAATCGATAGGACAATTGGACTTCGTGTTTCAGAGGAAGAAGAGATTGTTGGTCTGGATTCCAAGGAGCATGGTCTTGCATCAGCATATGCAGGATTCAGCATCATGGATATTACAGAAGGTGCAATGAATGAAAATGAAAACACAGATCTTGGTGTAGCAGATTATGACGCAGCATCTCCAATCCAGAGAGCAGCAGCTGTACCTGTAGCCGGACCGGTAGATGCAGATACAGGAATGCATAAAGTAGTTATTATCGCAAAGCTTTCCAAGTATGACAGGCTGAAATCAGCGTTGAACAATCTTGGTGTTACAGGAATGACAGTTACCCAGGTTATGGGATGTGGTATCCAGAAAGGTGCCGGCGAGAAATACCGTGGAGTTGAGATGGACGTTACTGTTCTGCCAAAGGTAAAAGTAGAAGTTATCGTTGGAAATATTCCGGTTGAGAAAGTCATCGAAACAGCATCCAAGACACTGTATACAGGACATGTCGGTGATGGTAAGATCTTTGTATACAACGTGCAGAAAGTAGTAAAAGTACGTACAGGAGAAGAAGATCTCGAAGCATTGAAAGATGTAGAATAATACTTGATAAAAAAAATAATCTCCCAAAAGCAGTAAAGACTGTTTTTCCGGAGATTATTTTTTATGATTATTGAACGATTTTTTGAATAATTTTTTTTTATAAATAAGATTGAAATCTTATATACTACTATATTTAATAAGAAGTAACAGCGTAAAAAACAACACAGGATGGTAAAAATTACCTAAAAATTTTTTAGATTATCATATAATTTGAAAAGAAAAATGTGAAAAAAATACTATTTTATGTAAAGAGAGTTAAATAAATATAAAATTTTTCTTTAAAAAGCTAAAAAAATGTGATATAGTGTAATACAAACATATGATATTGAAATTCAGGAGGGAAAATTAAGAATGAACAATTATATGTATCTGGTTCCAGTTGCAGCTGTCATTGCTCTTCTTTTTGCAGCATATCTTGCAGCAAAGGTTAGCAGACAGGATGCCGGAACAGAAAGAATGAAGGAAATTGCCGGTGCAATCGCAGATGGTGCACGTGCTTTCCTGACAGCAGAGTACAAGATCCTTATTGTATTCGTAGTAGTACTTTTCGTACTGATCGGATTAGGAGTAGGTAACTGGGTAACAGCAGTTTGCTTCGTAGTAGGTGCTCTGTTCTCAACAATCGCAGGTTACTGCGGAATGACAGTTGCTACTAAGGCAAATGTCAGAACAGCTAACGCAGCTAAAGAGAGCGGAATGAACAAAGCTCTTTCCATCGCATTTTCAGGTGGTGCCGTTATGGGTATGTGTGTTGCTGGACTTGGTGCACTTGGTGTCAGCCTTGTGTACATCGTAACTAAGAATGTAGATGTATTATTCGGATTCAGCCTTGGTGCTTCTTCCATCGCATTGTTTGCACGTGTTGGTGGTGGTATCTATACAAAGGCAGCAGACGTTGGAGCTGACCTTGTAGGTAAAGTAGAAGCAGGTATCCCGGAAGATGATCCGCGTAACCCGGCTGTTATTGCTGACAACGTTGGAGATAACGTAGGTGACGTAGCAGGTATGGGAGCTGACCTTTTCGAGTCTTACTGTGGATCTCTGATCTCAGCACTGACACTTGGTGTTGCAGTAAGCGAAGTTTCAGGAGTATTATTCCCACTTGCAATCGCAGGATGTGGTCTGATCGCTTCTATCCTTGGAACATTCTTCGTAAGAGGCGGAGAGAACACAAATCCTCAGAAAGCTCTTACAAAAGGAAGCTATGCTTCTTCAGCAATCGTAATCATTGCTTCTTTAGCACTTAGCTGGGTGCTTTTCGGAAACATGAACGCAGCAATCGCAGTTATCGCTGGTCTGATTGTTGGTGTTATCATTGGTAACATCACAGAGTACTACACATCAGCAGATTACAAACCGGTTAAAGGAATCGGAGAGCAGTCTGAGACAGGTGCAGCTACAACAATCATCAGTGGTCTTGCAGTTGGTATGAAATCAACAGCTATCCCGCTGCTTCTGATCTGTGTAGGTATTTTTGTTTCTTATAATGTATTTGGTCTGTATGGAATTGCTCTTGCGGCAGTTGGTATGCTTTCTACAACAGGAATCACTGTTGCAGTTGATGCATATGGTCCGATCGCAGACAACGCTGGTGGTATCGCAGAGATGTCCGGTCTTGATGAGTCCGTTCGTGACATTACAGACAAGCTTGACTCTGTAGGTAATACAACAGCAGCTATGGGTAAAGGATTTGCTATCGGTTCTGCAGCACTTACAGCTCTTGCGCTGTTCGTATCTTATGCAGAGACAGTAGGTCTGAAATCCATCAACCTTCTTGACTACAAAGTAATCATCGGTATCTTTATCGGTGGTATGCTTACATTCCTCTTCTCAGCATTCACTATGGAGTCTGTATCTAAGGCTGCATATTCAATGATCGAGGAAGTTAGACGTCAGTTCCGTGAGAAACCAGGCATCATGAAAGGTGAAGAGAAACCTGACTACAAGTCATGCGTTGGTATTTCTACAACAGCAGCACTTCACGAGATGCTTCTTCCAGGTCTGATGGCGGTTATCGTTCCTGTAGTAGTAGGTGTTCTTCTTGGAGTTGACGCTCTTGGCGGACTTCTTTCAGGATCCCTCGTAACAGGAGTTCTTATGGCGATCTTCATGTCAAATGCAGGTGGTGCATGGGATAACGCTAAGAAGTATATCGAAGAAGGAAACCACGGCGGAAAAGGTAGTGAGGCTCATAAGGCAGCCGTTGTTGGAGATACTGTAGGAGATCCGTTCAAGGATACATCAGGTCCGTCTATCAACATTCTGATCAAACTTATGACAGTTGTATCACTTGTATTCGCTCCACTGTTCCTTTCTATCGGAGGACTTCTGTAATACTTTTGTCATCCATATATGGATGACATTAAGAATATAAGTTGAAAGAAAACGTTCTCCGGGGATTTCCCCGGGGGACGTTTTTTTTCTGTGTTGCTTTTACTTGTTTTGTTATATAACTATAAAACTGGCCTGTATAAATATTTTAAAACTGGATATATCTAACAGACCAGGGCGCTGATATAATAAGGCGGTATGTTGGGAAAATTCACTTACAAGTCTCACGGATGTTCGACTTGAATACTCAACATAAGAGATAACAAACAGGAGATTTACAAAATATGAAAAACGAAAGTATCAGCACAAAGAAAATCGTAATGACTGCATTTTTTGCAGCTATTATTTATCTGGGAATCCAGTCTTTCCGTATTCCGCTTCCGGCGGCTGTCGGAACACCATTTCTGCATTTCGGACACATTTTCGTAATGCTTGCAGTATTAATGCTTGGACCTAAGCTTTCAACTGTGGCAGGAGTTCTCGGACTTCTCGTCTTTGATGTATTGAACGGTTATATTCAGGCAATCCCGAATGTATTCGTCAGCACAATTATCAAATGTCTGCTTGTGGGCATGATCTTTCAGTCTCTGAAGAAAAAAGCTCAGGGAGATGCGAAGAAGGAATATGGTTATGCAGTCCTCTGTGCGGCTATCTACGGCATTACGAACATTATCGTAGACTTTATCTGGTCAACAGTTGAACTGGTTGTTCTTGGAAGTTCCTGGAGTGCAGCGTTGGCGGCAGAGATTACATCTATCCCGGCTACGATCATCAATGCAGGATTTACAGTAGTAGGAATTGCGATTCTGTATGTTCCGGTGAAGAAGGCTTACCAGAGAATCCTTGGAGCATAGGAAATTAATAAGCCAGGAAGTCAATGTCATAGCACATATGTCTGATAATCAAAAAGGAGAATTATTAAGTTGGATATTGCAAAGATACAGATCTTATTACAGGAAGCAGAATTAGACGGTTGGTTGTTTACAGATTTCCAGGGACATGATTTTATCACAAAAGAGTTTCTTGAGCTTGGAAATCGTTTCTGTACAAGAAGGATGTTCTATCTGATTCCGACGCAGGGTGAACCAGTCAAGGTGCTTTCAGCAATTGAGCCGCATCTCCTTGATCATCTTCCGGGAGAGAAAATGTTATATCATGGAATTGAAGGACAGAAGAAAGTGTTGTCAGAGTTATTGAAGCCGGGCATGAAGATTGCCTGCCAGTACTCTCCGGGCGGAAATGTCCCGACGATCAGCTCTATGGATGCTGGCCTGATCGAGTATCTTAGAACTTACGGAATCGAACCGGTTACAAGTGCAGATATGATGCAGCATTTCGGTGCGGTACTAACGGAACATCAGATCGAGACACACCGACAGGCTGGAGTTATCATACATAAGATTCTTACTGATACATTTTCTTGGATCCGAGAGAAGATAGATGCAGGTAATTATATTGATGAGTATGCGATGCTTCAGCAGATGCAGGAACTGATAGGGCAGGAGAATATCTATATGGATTCTCCGCCGTTTTTCGGAGTTGATGAGCATGCCTGTGATCCGGGATATGAACCGAAAGAAAATGGTTCGAAGCAGATTCGTGAAGGCAGCAGATTGATCATAGATATTGCCGGACGTCTTCCGGAAGAGGATGCGGTATATTATGATGTATCCTGGTGTATGAATGTCGGAGAGAAGATTGAGCCGGAGTACAAGAAATGGTTTCAGATAGTATATGATGCGCGGGAAGATGCAAGACAGTTTATTCAGGCGAGATTAGATGCAGGAGAAAAAGTCAGAGGATATGAAGTGGATCGAAGGCTGAAAGAAAGATTCGAACAGCTTGGATGTGCACAGTATCTGATGCACCGGACAGGACATAATATCGGTCACAGATGTCATGGAATTGGTGCCAATCTGGATGATTATGAAACACATGATGACCGCTGTCTGCTCCCTGGTACGATGTTTTCCATAGAACCGGGACTGTATACAGATAAGTATGGTGTGAGACTGGAATATGATGTGCATATTACTTCGGAGGGAGAAACGAAAGTGTATGGACCGGTGCAGGATGAGATTCTTGTGATTTGATCAAGGGTGAAAGAAATATAGTTGAAAAAGTGAAAGAAATGGCGAAGATTTGTACCAGTAAGGTGTAAGCTTCGCCCTTTTTGTTAAATACAATTCTTGATAATGTATAATAGGTGTAGTATTCTTATTAGAAATAATACATCAGTAAAAGAAATAAACAGGAGGTTATTCAAAATGAAACAAGTAGAGACAACAAGAGAAGCAATAATCAACAGACGAAGTGTTCGCAAGTATAAAACTGATATGATTCCAAGAGACATAATCGAGCGAATTGTAGAGGCGGGGACTTATGCAGCAAATGGAAGAGGACACCAGGCATCTATTATTCTGGCAGTGACAAATAAAGAATTACGAGACAGACTTTCAGAGATGAATCGTAAGATTGGTGGATGGGATGAAGGATTTGATCCGTTTTATGGAGCACCTGTGGTATTGGTTGTACTGGCAGAGAAAGACTGGCCAACACATGTGTATGATGGAAGTCTTGTAATGGGTAATCTGATGCTGGCAGCACATACAGAAGGAATTGGAAGTTGTTGGATTCATCGTGCAAAGGAAGAGTTTGAAAGTGAAGAAGGAAAACAGATTTTGTCTGATCTTGGAGTGACAGGAGAGTATGAAGGTATCGGACACTGTATACTTGGATATCCGGATGAAGAAATAGAAGAGGCGAAACCCAGAAAAGATGATTATGTTTTCTGGGTGGAGTGATAGCCCATAAATATAATAGAGGGTTACTCACCATAGCTTCAAACTATGACAAATGCATAAATTTATATATTTTTCAAAATAAGCATGGAATGATAAGATGATTGCAGATAAAACATCACTTACAAAAATAAAAGGAGAATTAATTTATGAGCAAATATCAGACACCATGCAGATATGATTTTGTGGGAAGTTTTTTGAGACCGGAAGAGGTTAAGAAAGCGAATGCAGATTATCAGGAAGGAAAGATCAGCGAAGCAGAAAAGAATCAGATCATTGATAAAGCGGTTACAGAAGTTGTAGCAAAGCAGAAAGAGCTTGGATTTCATGTGATCACAGACGGAGAGTTCAGAAGAACTTACTGGCATCTGGATTTTATGTGGGGATTTGAAGGTGTCGGTCATGAACAGACCGGCAGCGGGGTACAGTTTGATGGAGAGCTGGCATCACTGGAAGATACTTATCTGACAGGAAAGATAAAGGCAAAGGCGCATCCGTTTGTAGAACATTTCAAATTCCTGAAACAGTTTGAGGATGAGAACACAGTTGCAAAATATACAATTCCGGCGCCGGCGCAGATGTTCCAGCAGATGATTATTCCGGTCAACTACAAAAATACGAGAAAATATTATGAGACAAACAAAGAACTGATCCACGACATTGGAACAGCTTATCAGGAAGTGATCCGTCAGTTCTATGAAGCAGGATGCAGAAATCTTCAGCTTGACGACTGTACCTGGGGAGCAATTGTCGGGGATGCGGCAAAGCAGAGATACAAACTTCTTGGAACGGATATTGAAGATGTGAAAAAAGAGCTTCTTGAAGTGAATAACCTTGCACTGGAAGGAAAACCGGAGGATATGGTAATCACTTCCCACATCTGTAGAGGAAATTATCATTCAACATTTTTTACAAGCGGACCGTATGATTCTGTAGCAGATTATGTCTTTGCAAAAGAAAATGTGGATGCATTATTCCTTGAATATGATGATGCAAGATCCGGTGGATTCGCTCCGCTTGCAAAGGTATCTCCGGATAAAAAAGTGGTATTAGGGTTAATTACAACGAAGATACCTCAGCTCGAGGAGAAAGAAGTTGTGATCAAGAGAATTCATGAAGCTGCAAAATATATCCCATTAGACAGACTTTATCTCAGTCCACAGTGTGGGTTCGCTTCCTGTGAAATCGGAAACAAACTGACAGAAGAGGAACAATGGGCAAAGTTAAAGCTTGTGAAAGAAATTGCAGAAGAAGTCTGGGGAGAGTAATAAGAGTTGAGTTGCTGCTTATACAGAGTGTAAACGGCAACTCAATTTTTATGCACAATACTTCTTCAACATTCTTCTGGCTATTTTTTCATCTTCTCCATGAATAACGAGGAGAAACGGAAGACCAAGCTGGATCGTGGCGAGTTCAGAAAGATCTTTTCCGTTGATATCTACGCGATTGTGGTTCTCAAGATCCTGGATGCGCACATCCGAAGAAAGATTTTTACAAGTGTGTGAAAAAGTGAGAAATTGTCCGGTTGTGAGAAATTTAATATTTTGCTTGATCATGATATCGCCCCTCGTAAATGAATGTATTTGATTTTTTCGTCATTCAGTATATAATAAATAACAAAGAAATAAAAATACATATTTGTTATGACAGATATACATTTTTTATATGATTTATCAGATGTGGTTTGACTCCCACCTCTGCAGGTGGAGAGTAACAGATTAGTGTCAGTTTAGGGGGGACTTATGGAAATTACTTATGATTATTACCGGATTTTTTATTATGTAGCAATGTATAAGAGCTTTTCTAAAGCGGCGAAAGTATTGATGAGCAACCAGCCGAATATTACTCATTTTATGAATAATCTGGAGAATCAGCTTGGGTGTAAATTGTTTGTCAGATCTAATCGAGGAGTTACGCTTACAGCGGAAGGAGAGAAGCTGTATCAGCATGTTTCTGTTGCATATCAGCATCTTCATGCGGCTGAAGCGGAGCTTGCAATGGAGCGAAGCATGGAGAGCGGAAGTATCACGATCAGTGCGAGTGAGATTGCACTTCATCTTTTACTTCTTCCTATACTGGGGCGCTTTCATAAGCAATATCCGGGTGTTCGGCTGAGACTTCTGAATCATTCCACGCCGGAGGCAGTTGAGTCCGTCAAGAACGGACTGGCGGACTTCGCAGTTGTGACTACGCCGCTTCAGGCAAAGAAGCCGTTGAAAAGTACTTCTTTAATGTCTTTTAAGGAAATTGCAGTGGGAGATCATTCTTTTCAGGGGAAAGAAAAACCAATAAGGCTGAAAGACTTAACTGAGAATCCGTTGATTTCTCTTGGGCAGGGAAGCACAACCTATGAGTTCTATTCCAAATTTTTCCTGGAGAATGATCTGGTTCTATCTCCGGATACGGAAGTTGAGACGATCGATCAGGTGTTGCCGCTTATTATGAATGGACTGGGCATTGGATTCCTTCCGGAGCTGTTCGTAAGACCAGTGATCGAGGAAGGAAAGGTCTGTCAGATTCCACTAAAGGAGAATATTCCGGAGAGAGAAATCTGTCTGGTTGAGAATCATACATTTCCACCAAGCATTACGGCGGAGATGTTCAAAAAAATGTTAGTTCTGAAATAAGGCATTTTTTTAAGAAGATATCATGGATTCAATCTATTCCTATGTAGAAAATATATATCAGATATGTGAATAAAACAGTATGCGCCGGTTTGACTTTAGAACCGGCGCTTTCTATATTAATAAGTAGGATTTTGTTCTGTTTTAACAGGCGAAAAACAAGAAATAACAAAGGAAGTGTGAGTATGCAGACAGTATTGCCACGTGAGGAAGCTGTAGAAGGAGTTATATCTAAGGTTCTTGAGTCTCAAGAGGCCTGTGATCGGTTAAATGAAGTATTTTATGAGCATTTGGAGAATTATCAGGAAATAAATGACGATGGTGACAGACATTTTGCAGAGGTCTTGCTCCAGGCGTATAAAAATGGAGATGTCAGCGCGTTGCTACTTGAATTGTGCGGAGGAAGTATGTTTGATCTGCTTCGGGACGCATATCTGATTCCAAAGAAATTTCATGGAAAATCAGGAGAGAATCCGGTTCTCCTGACTGATGTAGAGGGAAAACTTCTGGAGAGTAAGAAAAGGGAAGTAACAGCTCGTGAATATGAAAAGTTCCATGAGACATACAGGCAACATCAATGTGCACCGAGATCAAAACTGTATCTTGCTGACGGATATGACATAGTTCGTTCCTATACAGAGGGCATGCAGATTCAGGAGAAAAAAGAGAACAAGAAGCGTGGAGTGATGGCGTTATATGCATTACCGGATACCAGAAAGCTTGGACTGACAGAAGCACAGGCCTATGCGGTTGTATGGGACACTTTCCAGAAGATTCAGAGACAGGCTCCGAGAGTGGAAGTTTATTATGGGCAGGATACCGGTGAGAAGCGTCAAAAAGGATTTGATGAGATAGGAGTTTTGCTTCCGATTCATGGATTCGAGAAACGAATGCTTCATCATCTGGATGAAATTGACGGGATTGTGCTTTCGTGCAGAGAGAAGATGATGGAAAAGGCCGGAGTGGAAAGCCTTGATCTGGAATAAAGAGGAAGTGAATGAGATGCAGACTCAGAAAATAAGAAAAAATCATATGGATATTCTCTGGCATGAATACACAGATAAAGGTGGAGAAGAAATACCGGTAACACAGGCAAGTCTGACGGAGAAAGCTTCGATTGTCGGAAGAGTTGGGATTATGCTTCTCTCCTGTGGAACCGGAGCGTGGAGAGTGAGGAGTTCTATGAATGCTCTGGCAGAAGAGATGGGGATAACGTGTACAGCGGATATTGGTCTGATGTCGATTGAGTATACCTGTTTTGACGGTGACGATGGATTCACGCAGTCCTTGTGTCTGACGAATACGGGCGTGAATACATCTAAGTTAAACAGACTGGAACACTTTATCCGTGAGTTCGAGCAGGGCGGACAGGATATGTCTGGTGAACAACTGCATAAGCTGCTGGATCAGATTGAAGAGATTCACGGACTATATTCTCCAATTGCATTGGGAATGGCAGCAGCATTGGCGTGTGGCGGATTTACATTTCTGCTTGGTGGTGGACTAATTGAAATGCTTTGTGCATTTGTCGGTGCCGGGATTGGAAATTTTATCAGGTGTAAATTGAGTAAACATCATTTCACATTATTTTTGTGTATAGCCTCATCTGTTTCGGCAGCCTGTCTGGTTTATGCGGGACTCTTGAAAGCAGCTGAGATTTTGTGGGCGATTCCAATCCAGCATGAGGCGGGATATATTTGTGCAATGCTATTTATTATTCCAGGTTTCCCTTTTATCACAAGTGGAATTGACCTTGCAAAATTGGATATGCGTTCCGGAATGGAACGACTCATGTATGCACTGATCATTGTTTTGGTAGCTACAATGTCCGCGTGGATCATGGCGTTGATCTTAGGATTACAGCCGGTGGATTTTCTGAAGCTTGACCTGACGCAGGCAGAATGGATTGTTTTCCGTCTGCTTGCAAGCTTTTGTGGTGTGTTTGGATTCTCGATTATGTTCAACAGTCCTACACGCCTTGCGGCAGTGGCGGCAGGAATCGGTGCTATTGCCAATACATTGCGATTGGAACTGGTTGATCTGACGGCATTGCCTCCGGCGGCAGCAGCATTTGTCGGAGCATTAACAGCCGGACTCCTGGCAACTATGATTAAAAATCGGGTCGGATATCCGAGAATCTCTGTCACGGTTCCGTCGATTGTAATCATGGTTCCGGGATTGTATCTGTACCGTGGATTTTATAATCTGGGAACAATGAATCTTTCTACATCAGCTTCCTGGTTTGCGGCGGCAATACTGATTGTTGCAGCTCTTCCGTTAGGGTTGATCTTTGCAAGAATTCTTACGGATAAGACATTTCGGTATTGCACGTAAGGAGAATATATACAAAAAAGGAACAGCTCACAAAGAGCTGTTCCTTTTTTAAATAAAATAGAAAGGAATTTATTTCTTTTTATCTTTTTTCTTGTCTTTGTCTTTCTTCTTTCCGGAAGATTTCTCGTTGTCCTTATTCTTCTCGCTATCCTTCGCTTTTGCAGAGAATTTCTTATCTGCTTCAGCTTCCGGCTGATATCCGTTGATATCATATTTCTTTTCATATTCCTCAAAGGCTGTAAGATAAGTTTCATCCTTCAGCTTGCGGACACTCTTTGTATATTCATGAATATCAAAGTTAGAAGAATCAAGCTCGAGAATCGCTACAGCAATGTTAGAACAGTGCGCTGCGATACGCTCGTAGTTTGTAAGCAGGTCATTAAAAGCAAATCCGGTATTCAGATCACACTGACCATTTCTAAGTCTCTTAATGTGGCGAAGTTTCAGATCATTACAGAGAATACCAATCAGTTCGCGCAGAGGTTCAACCTTTGCAGCAGTCTCAAGATCTTCATCTACAAAAGAATTTACTGTAAGATCAACAATCTCAACCAATGCCTTCTCAAGCACATTCAGCTCATAAGTAGCAGATTCAGAGAATGTACGGGACTTTTCATGAAGTTCCTGGGCAACTCTGGAAATGTTGACTGCGTGGTCACCAAGTCGCTCGAAGTCACTGATCGTATGAAGGAACTTGGAGGTCTGTTTCGCCTGCTCAGGTGTCATATCATGCATACTTAACTGCATCAGATAAGTACCAAGTTTATCCTCGTACTTGTCGATCATGTTTTCCTTTTCCTGGATCTTATTGAACTTGCTGTCGCTAAAGTCTGTCAGAAGTTCGAAAGCGCGCATGAGATTCTTGCGGGCATTCTTCGCCATACCGTTAACAGCCATCTGGCTCTGACTGATCGCCAGCGGTGGGTAATCCAGAAAACGTTCCTCAAGCAGATCAAAATCAGCCTGCTCTTCGTTGTCTTCGTCTGTATCCTTGATCAGGAAGAAGACAAGCTTCTCAATCTTGCTGATAAATGGAGCAAGGATCAGGATCGTAGCGATACGGAATACCGAGTTCAGCAATGCGATGCTGACAGGACTCATGACCATGTCCATAAATGTAAAGTGGACAGCGGCATTTACTGAGTAAAATACGATAGACCAGAAGATCATTCCGAATAAGTCATTCAGCAGGTAAATAAGTGCTGTACGCTTTCCGTTCTTGTTCGTACCGATAGAAGAAAGCAGTACAGGACAGGCAGCTCCGACACCGATACCCATTGTAATAGGCAGTGCGGCAGCAAATGTAATAGAGCCCGTGATTGATAATGCCTGAAGGATACCGACAGAAGCAGATGCACTCTGAAGCACTGCAGTAAATGCGATACCAACAAGGATACCCATAAATGGATTCTTAAACATTGTCAGAAGGCTGACAAAATGTGGGTTCTCTTTCAGAGGTGAAACTGCACCACTCATTGTCTGCATTCCGAACATCAGGATCGCAAAACCAAGCATAATGTCACCGATATCGGAATAAGGTTTCTTCTTTACGAATGTACGGAAGATGATACCGATGATCGCAACGATCGCAGAGATTGTTGCGGTGGACAGAAGCTGCGCAATGCCACTGGAGCCATCAATGTAAGAAAGACATAAAATCCAGCCTGTGATACTTGTTCCAATGTTGGCACCCATAATGATTCCGATTGCCTGAGCAACTTTCATCATACCGGAGTTTACGAATCCTACGACCATAACAGTTGTAGCTGATGACGACTGAATGATCGCTGTTACGACTGTACCCAGCAGCAATCCTTTGATTGGGGAGTTTGTGAGCTTGTATAAGATAAGTTCCAGTTTGTTACCGGCAACCTTCTTAAGACTATCTCCCATGAGTGCCATTCCGTACAGGAAGAGGGCAACTCCGCTGAGCAAGGACAAAACCATTGTAATTCCCATTTTCTTTTTTCCTTTTTCTTAAGTTATTAAGTTGACATGTTACGTCTTGTAAAAAATTACGTACATGGCTATTATAAAACACTTTACCTGGAGTTTACAATTATTTTCTTTAAACTTTACAGAAAAATATTGATTGCAAATTACAGAAAAATTGTAAGGATAAACAAAATATTGATCTTAAGCAAAAAAGTCCTTGACTTGTCCATGGATAATTTCCATCAGATGAGTTCTCGCTTCCACGCTTGCCCAGGCAATGTGTGGTGTGATCAGCAGGCGTTTACTGTCTTTAAGCTTGAGCAATGGATTATATGCGGACATTGGTTCCTCACAAAGGACATCTAATCCTGCTGCGGCAATCTGATTTCTGACCAGTGCATTATATAATGCCTGCTCATCGACGATCGGTCCTCTTCCGAGATTCAGAAAAATACAGGAAGATTTCATTTTTTCAAACGTTTTGCTGTTGATCAGTCCTTCTGTATGCTCGTTGAGTGGAGCGTGGACGGAAATAATATCAGACTGCGTAAGCAATGTCTCAAAGTCAACTTGTTCATAACCTTCCTGCGCCGGAGCACCGGAGGCGGAGTAGTAAATGACTTTCGCTCCAAATGCACGTGCAATCTCAGCAACACGTCTGCCAATCGCTCCAAGTCCGATGATCCCCCAGGTTTTTCCATGGATTTCTGTGAAATGTTCTGCAAAATGAGTGAAAGAGACATCATTTACATAGCGCTCTTCTTTCACATAATCATCATAATAGCGCAGCTTTTCTAATAGAAAGAGAAGCATTGCAAATGTGTGTTGTGCGACAGTCTCTGTAGAGTAGCCGGCAACATTTCTCCAGGCAATTCCTTTTGAATCAAGATATTCCTTATCCAGGTTGTTCGTGCCTGTGGCTGTGACACAGACGAGTTTCAGATTCTTTGCAGTTCCAATAGTCTGCTCATTAACCGGAACTTTATTCAATATGATCACATCGGCATCCGTGACACGCGCCGGGACTTCTTCAGGTGAAGAAAAGCTGTACTTTACAACTTCACCGAGTTCATCATATGCAGAAAGATCAATATCCTCTCCAATTGTTTTGACATCTAAAAATACAATTTTCATTTAAAATCTCCTTGTTTCATAATCAGTATTAATTATTTTATCGTAACTGTTCAGAGCCAACCTCCAAAATGCTACGCATTTCGTCGGTGTGGCGTATCCGCCAAATAAAATTTCAAAAACAGTCTTAAAAATGCAAGCATTTTACACCTGTTTTATGAAATTTTGCTTGGCTCTGAACAGTTACATTTTATCATAAAAAGAACATAATTTCCTATATTTTACCACATACTAATTAAAATATAATTATGGAGGAAATGTGCCATGAAAGCCACAGGGATAGTCCGGAGGATAGATGATCTTGGAAGAATCGTAATTCCGAAAGAAATAAGAAGGACATTGCGGATCCGCGAAGGTGATCCACTGGAAATTTTTACAGACAGAGAAGGAAAGGTGATTTTAAAAAAATATTCTCCAATCGGTGAATTAGGAACACTGGCAGGGATTTATGCAGATAGTCTTTCAAAGACACTTGATTGTACAGTCTGTATTACTGATACGGATCAGGTGATCGCGGCAGCAGGAAACGGGAAGAAAGAACTTCAGGAAATGCTGTTGAGTGCAGAGCTGGCAGAAGTGTTTCAAGAAAGAAAGACCGTGTTGAAAAAGAGCAGTGACGCTGAGTTTGTAGCAATTACAAAAGACAGGAGTGAATACAGCGAGGAAATAATCAGTGTGATTCTCAGTGAAGGTGATATTGCAGGTGGAGTGATCTTTCTGCAGAAAAATGAGAAAAAGCATTTCGGAGAGATGGAAAAGAAGTTTGCGGCAGGCGCAGCAGATCTGCTTGGGAGGCAGTTAAGTTAAAAGTGTCATATTTTTCCGGGAGGATGCATAGAATAGTATCAGTGGAAAACCGGACATGCATCGAAAGGAAAAGAAAATGAGAGAAAATCATGGGAAAAAAGGGATAATATACGCAGAAAATTTAGTGAAGGCATTACTTTGCGCCTATCTGGTCACAGGAATGTTTCTGTTAATTCTTGCACTTCTCCTTTATAAAGCAGGATTGAGTGAAGAAAATGTAAATCTGGGAATTATTCTCATTTATGTAATAGGAACTTTTTCCGGTGGTTTTGTGATGGGAAAACTGGAAGGTCAAAAGAAGTTCCTCTGGGGGCTTGGAACCGGAGTGCTCTATTTTGTTCTATTACTGCTCATCTCATTTGGAATGTACCGTGAGGTTTCGTCAGGGACAGGCGATTTGTTTCTGACATTTGTACTTTGTACCGGAGGCGGAATGCTCGGAGGGATGGTCTCATGAAGAAAAACCAGACGGATGTGTGAAAAAATACTTTAAAAACCTGGCTGTGTGTGCTATAATAACGAAAGCAATATGTGCGAAGTTAGGAGGAGTAAAAATGAAACACATTAAAACACTGAATACACAGACACTGAACAACACAGTTAAAAAAGGTGGATGCGGAGAGTGCCAGACATCTTGCCAGTCTGCATGTAAGACATCCTGTACAGTAGGAAACCAGACTTGCGAAAACGCAAAATAAGAAAACCTGAAAGTGAAGATAATGTTGCTGCAGAGTTGCTTTGAGCGGTGATACTGCCTGCAATTATGCGAAAAACAGCAACAGGATTACAGGTGAGGCAGCGGTGCAAATCGCTGCCTTAAGCATGTTTTAGACGTATCTGCTTAGAGCTGCATTGTGAAAATGCCGGGCTTTGAACAGTTACAAATAGATTTACAAATACATATAGAAAGCGAGGTATCCACGTGATACATCAGTACCAGAACAATGGATATAATATCGTCCTCGACGTGAACAGCGGAGCTGTACATGTTGTGGATCAGGAAGCGTATGATGTCATCGAAGTGCTTAATCGCATGAATGAAGATCATACAGTGGAGACATTGAAATCTCCGGAAACAGCAGAAGCATTGAAAAAAGAGCTTGGAGAGAAATATTCTGAGAAAGATCTGCTGGATATTTTAGAGGCAGTAACAGAACTGACGGAACAGGGACGTCTGTTTACAAAAGACATTTATGAGAGCTTTATCGACGTTGTAAAGCAGCGTAAGACAGTTGTTAAGGCTTTATGTCTTCATATTGCACATGACTGTAACCTTGCCTGTAAGTACTGCTTTGCGGAAGAGGGAGAATATCACGGCCGCAGGGCTCTGATGTCTTACGAGGTTGGTAAGAAAGCACTTGATTTCCTGATCGCGAATTCAGGAACAAGAAGAAACCTTGAGGTTGACTTCTTCGGTGGTGAGCCGCTGATGAACTGGCAGGTTGTCAAAGACCTGGTTGCTTACGGAAGAGAGCAGGAAAAACTTCATGACAAGCATTTCCGTTTCACACTTACAACAAACGGAGTTCTTTTGAACGATGAAGTTCAGGAGTTCGTGAACAAAGAGATGGACAACGTTGTCATCAGTCTTGATGGAAGAAAAGAAGTGAATGACCAGATGCGCCCGTTCCGTAACGGAAAAGGAAGCTATGATCTGATCGTTCCGAAGTTCCAGAAGCTGGCAGAGAGCCGTAATCAGGAGAAGTACTACATTAGAGGTACATTTACAAGAAATAACCTGGATTTTTCCAAGGATGTAGAACATTTCGCAGATCTTGGATTCAAGCAGATGTCAATCGAGCCTGTAGTAGGTGATGACACAGAACCATATGCAATCCAGAAAGAAGATCTTCCACAGATCTTTGAAGAATATGATAAACTCGCAAAATTCCTGATCGAGCGTGAGAAGAGCGGAAGAGGATTCAATTTCTTCCACTTCATGATCGATCTTGAAGGAGGACCGTGCGTGTCCAAGCGTCTGTCCGGCTGTGGCTCAGGTACAGAGTATCTGGCAGTGACACCTTGGGGAGATTTCTACCCATGTCATCAGTTTGTAGGACAGGAAGAATTCCTTATGGGAAATGTCGATGAGGGAATTACAAAACCGGAGATTGCGGAAGAATTCCGTGGATGCAGCGTATATTCCAAGGAAAGCTGCAGAACCTGCTTTGCCAGATTCTACTGCAGTGGTGGCTGTATGGCGAATTCTTACAAGTTCCACAATACGATCCATGATACTTACGAAGTAAGCTGTGAGATGGAGAGAAAACGTGTGGAATGTGCGATCATGATAAAGGCTGCCCTGGCGGATGAAGAACAATAAAGTTAGAGAGCAGTAGTCAAGAAAGGAAAGAAAGAGATGAAGAAAGGTAAGAGTATTCTCAGCCTCATTCTCGTAATCGCAGTTACAGCACTCTTCGGTATGACCTGTGTGCTTGGACTTGATTTAAAGGGAATGGGAGCTGCGAAGAACATCAATCTCGGTCTTGACCTGGAAGGCGGAGTCAGCATTACATATCAGGTAAAAGGTGACAAGCCATCTCAGGCAGACATGGATGACACCGTGTACAAGCTTCAGAAACGTGTGGAGCAGTACAGCACAGAGGCACAGGCTTATCAGGTTGGAGACAACCGTATCAGTATCGAGATTCCGGGTGTGAGCGACGCAAACAAGATCCTGGAAGAACTTGGACAGCCGGGTTCACTGTACTTTATCAAGCATAAAGACAGTGAGGGAAATGAAAACTATTCCCTGACAGCTTCCGGATATACACTGAATAAGTCAATCGACGAACTGAAAGATACAGACTCCATCGTACTGACAGGTACAGAAGTAAAGACAGCTTCAGCCGGAGTGCTCAACGACTCAACAACAGGAAATAAAAAGTATGGTGTTGATCTTGAGTTGACAGATGAGGGCGCAGAGAAGTTCAAGACAGCAACAGAAGAAGCTTATAAGAATAACCATGACACAATCGCTATTTACTATGATGGTTCTCTGATCAGCGTGCCAAGCGTAAATGCAGTGATTGAGAATGGAAAAGCTCAGATTTCAGGAAACATGGATTATGAAGAGGCTGATAACATCGCTTCTACAATCCGTATCGGTGGACTGAATCTGGAACTTGAAGAGCTTAGTTCAGAAGTAGTAGGAGCACAGCTTGGACAGGACGCTCTGAAAGGAAGTCTGATCGCAGGTATCATCGGTCTGGCAATCGTATGTGTATTCATGTGCTGGGTATACCTCCTTCCGGGACTTGCATCCAGCCTTGCACTGATCCTTTACACAGAATTGATCCTGATCCTTCTGAATGCATTTGACATTACACTGACACTTCCGGGTATTGCAGGTATCATCCTTGGTATCGGTATGGCGGTAGATGCGAACGTTATCATCTTCGCCCGTGTGAAAGAAGAGCTGACAGCAGGAAAGAGCGTACACGCTTCTCTGAAATCAGGATTCCAAAAAGCGATGTCTGCAATCGTTGACGGAAATATTACAACACTGATCGCAGCCGGTGTGCTGTGGCTTCGCGGAAGTGGTACTGTCAAGGGATTTGCCCAGACACTTGCACTCGGTATTGTCGTATCCATGTTTACAGCACTTGTGATCACAAGACTGATTATCTTTGCATTCTATGGAGCAGGCATCCGCAATGAGAAAGCATACGGAAGACATCTGAAAGAACGTAAACCGGTTGATTTCCTTGGAAAGAAAAAGATTTTCTTCATTGTTTCCATCATCCTTTGCCTGGCCGGACCGGTCATGATGGGCGTGAACCATGCAAGAGGAATCGGTGCGATGAACTACAGCCTTGATTTCGTAGGCGGTACTTCAACAAATGTAACATTTGATAAAGCATATACTCTTGAAGAGATCGACAGCCAGATGATCCCAAGCCTGGAAGAGATCACAGGAGATAAGAATATTCAGGTTCAGACAGTAAAAGACAGCAATCAGGTAGTCTTCAAGACACAGACACTTGATCTTGAGAAACGTGAAGCACTTGCTTCTTATCTGAATGAGAACTACGGGGTAGAGGTATCTGATATCGCTACAGAGAATATCAGCTCAACAGTAAGTTCCGAGATGAGAAGAGATGCTGTTATAGCTGTGATCATTGCTACAATCTGTATGCTGCTTTACATCTGGTTCCGTTTCAAAGATATTCGTTTCGCAACAAGTGCTGTTATCGCACTGATGCATGACGTACTTGTAGTTCTTGGATTCTATGTGATCGCAAGAGTATCTGTTGGAAATACATTTATCGCATGTATGCTGACAATCGTTGGATATTCTATCAACGGTACGATCGTTATCTTTGACCGTATCCGTGAGGCGCTGGCAACAAAGAGCCGTACAGAAGATCTGAAGGATCTTGTAAACCGCTGTATTACTCAGACACTGACAAGAACGATCTATACAAACTTTACAACATTTGTCATGGTCGTTGCTCTGTATATCCTTGGTGTAAGCTCCATTAAGGAATTCGCTGCACCTCTGATGGTAGGTATCATCTGCGGTGGATATACATCCGTATGTATCACAGGTGCACTGTGGTATGTGATGAAGACAAGACTTGGTGAGGAAGCGAAGGCTGCGAGAGCAGCTTCCGGCACAAAGACAGTTTCTGTAAAAGCAGCAGACAAGAAAGAAGGAACTACTTCCACAGAGAGTAACGCAGCAGATACATCTGCAGACGACAGCTCCAGGAAGAAAAAAGGAAAGAAGACTTCTTTCAAGAACAAAAAGAGCAAAAAACGCTAAGAAATAAATAGCAGCCTGGAAACAGTAACGAAATAGAATCTGCCGTATCGAAAATGAAAAATGATTTTCGATACGGCAGATTTTTGTTATAATAAGAAAAGATATGATACTGACAGACTGGGAGGGTATTTGGATGGAGAAATGGTTCGTCGCAATGAAAAAGGCGGATTTTAATGGAATAGCAGAGAAATATCAGATTTCCCCGATCATTGCACGACTGATGAGGAACCGTGATGTGATCGGAGATGAAGCAATTGATTTTTATCTGAATGGAACGGTGGAGGATCTGTATGACGGCTTACTGATGAAAGATATGGATCGTGCAGTAGATATTCTTAAGGAGAAAATAGAAGAGGGAAAGAAAGTCCGTGTGATCGGTGATTATGATATTGATGGAGTCAATGCAACGTATATATTGCAACAGGGGCTTGCAGGACTTGGGGCAGATGTCGATACGGATATTCCAGACAGGATCAAAGACGGATATGGATTGAATCAGATGCTGATCGACCGTGCACTGGAGGATGATGTAGACACGATCATCACCTGTGATAATGGAATTGCGGCAATGAACGAGATCGCTTACGGAAAAGAAAATGGGATGACGATCGTTGTGACAGATCACCATGAAGTTCCGTATCTAGAAGAAAATGGGGAGAAAAAATATCTCTTGCCACCGGCGGATGCAGTGGTCGATCCGCACAGAGCAGATTGTGAGTATCCATTTAAAGGGCTGTGCGGCGCAGCTGTAGCGTATAAGCTGGTTGAGGTTTTGTACAGAGTGTCTGGAAAGTCAGAGCAGGAGGTAGAGCATCTGCAGGAAAGACTGATGGAAAATGTTGCGATTGCCACGATCGGTGATGTGATGGATCTGGTTGGAGAGAATCGTGTCTTTGTTAAAAAGGGACTTGAGCTTCTGAAGACAACGAAGAATGAAGGGCTTCATGCATTGATGCAATGTACAGGGGTAGATATAGCGGACCTGAATACTTATCATATCGGATTTGTAATCGGACCGTGCATCAATGCCGGCGGAAGACTGGATACAGCCAAGCGTGCACTGGAACTCCTTAATGCATCGAACCGGAGAGAGGCAGTGACACTGGCAGCAGATCTGAAAGAATTAAATGATAGCCGGAAAGAAATGACCGAAGAAGGTGTAGAAGAAGCTGTACGGCAGATTGAATCAAGTTCCTGGAAGGACGACCAGGTGCTGGTCGTGTATCTTCCAGAGTGTCACGAAAGTATCGCCGGAATTATTGCGGGGAGGATCAAGGAACGTTATTATCGTCCGACCTTTGTACTGACAAAGGGGGAGACAGGGGTGAAAGGGTCCGGACGGTCGATCGAAGCCTATGATATGTTTGCGGAAATGAGCCGCTGCAGGGAATTATTTACGAAGTTTGGAGGACATAAGCTGGCAGCAGGACTTTCTTTAGAAGAGGAAAAGGTCGAAGTTTTCCGGAAACGGATCAATGAACTGGCGGATCTGACAGAAGAGGATCTGCAGATGAAGGTGTCGATCGATATGCGGCTTCCATTTCCATATATTAATGAAGAGCTGATCCATGAGCTTAAGATATTGGAGCCTTTTGGAAAAGGCAATGGGAAACCGTTATTTGCAGAAAGTAAACTGCGTGTGATCCAGCCAAGAATCTTCGGAAAGAACCGGAATGTGCTGAAATGCAGACTGGAGGACCAGCAGGGAAATCAGATGGAAGCGGTTTATTTCGGAGAAGTGGAAGACTGTCTGCGGCAGATGGAAAAGAAGCAGATCATGTCTTTTACATACTATCCATCCATCAATGAGTACATGGGACGAAGAACAATTCAGCTTACAATTGTCAATTATCAGTAGATAATATCGAAAAAACCGTACAAATTGCTTAAAATGAAGAAGAATGGGAAGTTCTTATTTGAAAAAGGGAAAAATAGTGATATACTAAATCATATTAATTGTTCAGAACTAAGGCGTTTTGTGTCTAAAATTGTCGGATATGCCATACTGACGAAATACGAAGTATTTTGGAAGTTGGATCTGAACAGAACACAGGATGAATGAAGGGGGAAGATGATATGGCAGGCACTCGGGGATATGAAGATCTGAATAAAAATCTGGAGATAGTGGACGGGCATGCAGTAAAAGCACCAGAGGATTATCAGGATCCGGAGGAGTTATATCAGGCCTTAATAGCTCGTGTGCGTAAGTATCACCCTTCTGCAGATATTACGATGATCGAGAAGGCCTATCAGATAGGCAAAGAAGCGCATAAGAATCAGTTCCGTAAATCCGGAGAGCCTTATATCATCCATCCACTCTGGGTGGCAATCATACTTGCAGATCTCGAGATGGACAAAGAAACGATCGTGGCTGGAATGCTTCATGACGTGGTAGAAGATACGACAATGACACTCGATGAGATCTCAGCAGAGTTTGGTGAAGAGGTGGCACTTCTTGTAGACGGCGTTACCAAACTGGGACAGTTGAACTATTCCCAGGACAAGCTGGAGGCCCAGGCAGAGAACCTGAGAAAGATGTTCCTTGCGATGGCGAAAGATATCCGTGTCATCATTGTAAAACTTGCAGACCGTCTGCATAATATGCGTACAATGGAGTTTATGACACCAGCGAAGCAGAAAGAAAAATCAAGAGAGACGATGGATATCTACGCTCCGATCGCCCAGCGTCTCGGTATTTCAAAGATCAAGACAGAACTCGATGACCTTTCTCTGAAATATTATCAGCCGGAAGTTTATAATCAGTTGGTGCATGATCTGAATGCACGTAAGACGGAACGTGAAGAATTTGTGCAACAGATCGTTGCTGAAGTATCAAAGCATATGAAGAATGCTGATATTGAAGCGAAAGTATACGGACGTGTAAAACATTTCTTCAGTATTTATAAGAAGATGGTGAATCAGAACAAGACACTTGACCAGGTGTATGATCTGTTCGCTGTCCGCATTATCGTAGATTCAGTGAAAGACTGTTACGCAGCACTTGGTGTGATCCATGAGATGTATACGCCGATTCCGGGACGTTTCAAGGATTATATTGCTATGCCGAAGGCGAATATGTACCAGTCTCTGCATACAACGCTGATCGGACCTTCCGGACAGCCGTTCGAGATCCAGATCCGTACAGAAGAGATGCATAAGACAGCGGAATATGGTATCGCAGCACACTGGAAATATAAAGAGACAGGCGGAAGCAACACGAAAGGACTGAACACACAGGAAGAGAAGCTGAACTGGCTGCGTCAGATCCTGGAATGGCAGAGAGACATGTCTGATAACCGTGAGTTCTTAAGCCTGCTGAAAGGTGACCTGGATCTGTTCCAGGAAGATGTATACTGCTTCACACCGAACGGGGATGTGAAGAACCTTCCGAATGGCTCCACACCGGTTGACTTCGCCTATGCGATCCACAGTGCAGTCGGCAATAAGATGGTTGGCGCAAGAGTGAATGGCAAGCTTGTGAACATTGATTATAAGATTCAGAACGGAGACCGAATTGAGATCCTTACATCTCAGAATTCCAAGGGACCGAGCCGTGACTGGCTGAATATCGTCAAGAGCACACAGGCAAAGAGCAAGATTAATTCATGGTTTAAGAAGGAATACAAAGAAGATAATATTATCCGCGGAAAGGATCTGATCAGTACCTACTGTAAGAGCAAGGGGATTAATCTGCCGGATATCATCAAGCCGAAGTATCAGCAGATCGTTCAGAAAAAGTACGGATTCCGTGACTGGGATGCAGTACTTGCAGCAATCGGACACGGCGGACTCAAAGAAGGTCAGGTTGTGAACCGCCTGCTGGAAGAGTACGAGAAAGAGCATAAGAAAGAGATCACGGATGAGAATATTTTGGAGAAGATCTCAGAAGCGAATAAACAGAGAGTACACATTGCCAAATCAAAGAGCGGAATCGTAGTTAAGGGAATCAATGATATGGCAGTACGCTTCTCAAAGTGCTGTAATCCGGTGCCGGGAGATGAGATTGTCGGTTTTGTAACAAGAGGGCGCGGAATGTCGATCCACAGAACAGATTGTATCAATATCATCAATCTTTCTGATGTGGAGAGATCCCGTCTGATCACAGCAGAATGGGAGGATAATGATCTCGAAGAAGGCGGTCAGTATCTTGCAGAACTGAAGATATTTGCAGACGACAGAAGAGGACTTCTGCTGGATGTATCAAAGGTATTTACCGAAGAGAAGATTGACGTGAAGTCCATGAATACCCGGACGAGCAAGAAGGGTACGGCGACAATGGAGATGGGATTTGTTGTACACGGAAGAGAAGAATTGAATCGTGTGATCGGAAAGCTCAGACAGATTGAAAATGTAATTGATATTGAGAGAACAACAGGCTGATGGAGGAAAACGAATGAAGGTTGAAAGTATTGTACTGGGGTCAATTGGAACGAATTGCTATATTGTAACCAATGAAGAGACGAAGGAATGTTTTGCAGTGGATATGGCAGAATGTCCGCAGGAATATGTCAATTATATCAAGAACAATGGACTAGAAATGAAAGCATTGTTTCTGACACATGGACATTTTGACCACATCATGGGAATCGATGATTTCCTCAAAGCCTTTCCTGTGCCGGTTTACGCAGGCGAAGACGAACTTCCGGTGATCGAGGATGACCGACTGAATGTTTCTTCTATGTACGGACCGAAATACGCATTCCATGGAGCACAGCCTGTAAGAGACGGTCAGGTGATCGAATGCGCAGGAATTGAAGTTGATGTACTTCAGACACCGGGACATACAGTAGGAGGATGCTGCTATTACCTACCAAAAGAACATAGATTGTTTAGTGGAGATACGCTGTTCTGTGCTTCCATCGGAAGAACAGACCTACCGACAGGAAGCAGCAGCCAGCTGGTCCGCTCTGTGCAGGAGAAGATTATGACACTTCCGGATGATACAAAGATCTATCCGGGACATATGGAAGAGACATCAGTTCAGTTTGAGAAGGAGCATAATCCATTCATATGATAAAGATAGAAAGTAAGAAGAACAAATTTACTTATAACGTATACCATGTCACAAAAGCATTTTATCCAAAAGAGGATATCGTGCAGACAGTAGATGAGAAGCAAGAACCACTGGTGAAGATACATTTGCCGGAAGGGACTTGCTTTTCCCTTGCGCCGGAAGAATGCGTGCAGACAGAAGATGTGCAGGAAGAGAAACGCGATGTAACGAAGAAAGTCTATCAGTTTCTCTCAAAGCAGACGGGACAGAAACTTGCCTGGGGAATGCTGACAGGAGTCCGTCCGACAAAGCTTGTAATGCAGAAAATCGAGCAGGGAATGACAAAAGAAGAAATCTTTGGATTTCTAAAAGAACAATATTGTGTTGGCGATAAAAAAGCACAGATTGCGTATGAGATTGCATGCCGTGAAAAGGCACTTCTTGATCAGTTGGACTGCAAGAATGGCTATAGCCTGTATGCAGGAATTCCATTCTGTCCAAGCATCTGCTCCTACTGCTCATTCAGCTCTTCACCAATCGCTGAGTGGAAAGATCAGGTCGATCGTTACCTTGACGCAATGATCAAAGAATTGAAGGCTACGGCAAAGCTGATGCAGGGAAAGACGCTGGATACCGTATATATCGGTGGCGGAACACCGACAACACTCGAGGCAGATCAGCTTGACCGTTTGCTTGGAACAATCCGGGAGAATTTTGACCTGGAGCATGTGCTTGAGTTTACAGTTGAAGCCGGAAGACCGGACAGTATCACACGAGAAAAGCTCGAAGTGATTCGCAAATATCCTGTAACCCGCATCTCTGTCAACCCACAGACAATGCAGCAGAAGACACTGGATCTTGTCGGAAGAAAACATACGGTAGAAGATGTAGAACAAATCTTCAACCTCGCACGTGAGCTTGGATTCGATAATATCAATATGGATCTGATCGCCGGACTTCCGGGAGAAGATGCGGCAGATATGCAGGATACACTTGAGAAGATCGAGAAGCTTCACCCGGACAGCCTGACAGTACACGCACTCGCGATCAAACGTGCTGCGAAGTTCGGTCAGGAAGGAAGAACAATGGATCCGGGGACTGAGATCACACAGATGGTCGAGGCGGCAGCAGCGTCAGCAGAACGCATGGGACTTGTGCCATATTACCTGTATCGCCAGAAGAACATTGCCGGAAACTTCGAGAATGTTGGATATGCAGAGCAGGACAAGGCTGGGGTGTATAACATTTTGATTATGGAAGAACGCCAGACAATTATTGCCTGCGGTGCCGGATCTACGACAAAGCTTGTTTTGCCGGAGAAGATCAGGACAAGCAGTGGCAAAGAAACAAATCTGATCCGTGTAGAAAATGTGAAGAATATTACAGAGTATATTGGCCGAATTGATGAGATGATAGAGCGGAAAGAAGCGCTTTTTGAGAAGGATTAAAAGTGAAAATATAGCTGAAAAAAGTAACAAAAGGACGGTTCCACCGGGAGGTGGACCGTCCTTTCGTGTGCGCCTTGCGGCGCACGTTTCTAATGGGTGAAAGTCCCTAATCCACCCTAGTAGTGGGAAGGATATAGCCAAGACCAAGGGTGTCCTATTCATAGAGTTGCTATGATTAACGTGAGGGGAATCTGAAGGAAGGTGGAGGCAAATCTCTGGTCTGACGAACAGAAATCACATCAGGCTACAGTTAAGGATAAGGTTGCACGACAAACTAAAGTCCAATAACTACTCGGAATTAACAGTAGTAAATGTGGCAGATATATGGAGAGAAAGAAACGTGTGGTACCAAGGGAGGTCTCGTCAGCGGATGAAAACAGAGTATGAAATCCGTCAGTAACAACGAATGGCGAGAAGTCAGCAGAAGCCATAGTAAACCAGTGGTTGCAAACACTGGCGAAGGGCTGAACTTTAGGAGACACAAGCAATGAATGTAACTGAAAGTAGATTTAAGAACAGACAACTTCATATGGAAGACTATCTGCAAATGGTATCTGCGGAACAGAAAGAGTATGCAGAAGTGTTCGACTACTCTAAGATTGCTGAAAAGAGCGGTGTCATCACAGACTATTGGACGAACAATCTTTTGGATTTGATTTTGCGAAAAGGCAATCTAAACAATGCCTATAAACAAGTCAAGAAAAACAAAGGAAAAGGTGGAATCGATGGTATGCAGGTGGATGAACTTCTGCCCTTCCTTAGAGAAAACCAAGATTCCTTAATCCAAGAGATAAGGGAAGGAAAGTATAAGCCTAACCCAGTTCGAAGGGTAGAAATACCCAAGGAAACAAAAGGCGAATTTCGAAAGTTAGGAGTTCCTACTGTTGTTGATAGAGTTATTCAACAGGCAATAGCACAGGAATTATCGCCAATCTATGAGGAGCAATTCTCAGAAAATAGTTTCGGTTTCAGACCAAAGCGAGGAGCACACGATGCTCTCAGACAATGCCAAAAGAACGTAAATGATGGCTACGTATATGTGGTAGATATGGACTTGGAAAAGTTCTTCGACACAGTATGCCAGAATAAGCTGATAGAAGTATTGTCAAGAACCATCAAAGATGGCAGAGTTATATCCTTAATACACAAATATCTGAATGCGGGAGTAATCGCAAAAGGAATGTTTGAACGTACAGAGGTTGGAATGCCACAAGGCGGTCCGCTTAGCCCATTGCTTAGTAATGTAATGCTAAATGAGTTGGATAAGGAACTGGAGAATAGAGGACATAGATTTGTCCGATACGCAGACGATTGTATGATTTTCTGCAAGAGCAGAAAAAGCGCAGAAAGAACCTTGAAGAACATCATTCCATTTATTGAAAAGAAACTATTTCTTAAAGTAAATCGGAAGAAAACAGAGGTGGCTCATATCAGCACAGTCAAATACCTCGGATATAGCTTTTATAGACATAAAGGTAAATGCAGATTTAGAGTACACCCGAAGTCAGTAGCAAAGATGAAGAATAGAATCAGAGAACTTACTGACAGGAACAAAGGGATAAGCAATGAAGTGCGAGAAAAGAAGTATCAAGAGTATGTGCGAGGATGGGTAGAATATTTTAGACTTGCAGACATGAAGAAACTTCTCCAGAAAACGGACGAATGGGCAAGACGCAGAATCAGAGCGGTCTATTGGAAACAGTGGAAGAAAATCAAAACAAAGTGCCGAATGCTGAAAGCACTAGGATTAGAGGATTGGAAAGCCAAGGAATTAGCCAACAGTAGAAAAGGCTATTGGAGAATGGCGAAAGTCTTGAACCAAATCTTTTCGAATAAAATAATAGCCAAGTTAGGATATACATCCATGCTTGACTATTATCTAGTAGTCTACGAAAACTAAAGAACCGCCGTGTACCGAACGGTACGCACGGTGGTGTGAGAGGTCGGCTAATCAACTAATGGTTAGCCTCCTACTCGATTGTATTCTAGTTGATGAACAGGAAAAATTTCAAGCCCCCTCCTAACCATCGATCTCAGCTTTCTTTTTCCGCTTCATCTCAGAAACCTTCGGTATTGACTGCTGTGTAATGTTTGGAAGTTTTAATCCCGTTATGCTCTTTAAGATCCATACAAAAGTCAGCATTACAAGAACTGGGATTGCGCAGGTTGTCACAATCATTACAGCCACGCCTTCTAAAATCTTGTTCAAGCCCTTTTCAATAGCATCGATTTTTTCTGAGGCAGCTGTGCCGACGGTATCGACAGCATCACTTACCTTGTCTTTTAAGTTGTTGATAAAGTCGGTGATAGAAGAAGGTGTATTATTGTTTTCAATATCATTTGTTTTGTTACTGTTGGCAGCAGAGGCAGAGTCATTATCTTTATCCAATAATTTTTCAGTATCATCTAATGTAAAATCCATATCGTAGGATTTTGCATAAGTTTCGTTCACCTTATTCGTCATCCAGACGCTGGTAGGAACCAGTCCCCAGAGAAGGATTCCAAGAATGATACTTTTGATCCCGATTCTGTAAATGAATTCCTTCCATCCGGCTTTCATAAAATTACCGGTTGCCATCAGAATACATCCGATAGGAAATAAGATTTTAAAGGCAATGTATCCTGTGATGGTCAGTAAATATTTCTCAATAATGATCACAGCATAAACGATCACCATATAACCTGCAACATCAGCAAGCTTATTCGCAATAGGAGTTGTTGCATCTCCTGGTATTGCAGCTGCTCCGGCTGCAAGTGCTGTTGCAGTACCTGTAAGCTCTAAAGCCTTTTTCTGCAATTCATTCAAAGTATTAATAATCCTGCTGTATGTATCAGCGGAAGTTGCCCAGTTTGAGATTGCAAAAAAAGAGATTAATGCAATTGCAATGCATATAAGACTATAAATTAAATGCTTTTGCATGGATTTTTTGTCATTTTTAATCGCGACATCTGTACAGTTTGTATTTCTGTCATTATTCATGTCTTTTGTTTCCTTTCATAAAATTTAGCTGTTTTTAAATACGCAATAAATTAACGTAGATTTAGATTTTTTAATCCAAATAAAGTATATCATCTCGAAAAAGGTAATTCAATTAGAACAAAAATAAACAGAATCAAAAGTAGTTGACATTTCGTATTACGAAAGTATAATAGTATAGGTGAGAGAAAGGAGAAGGCCTATGGCTAAGATGGGACGTCCGAAGTCAGACGTGATCAAAGATAAAATTGTGACAATCCGAATGTCTGCGGAGGAACATCAGAAACTTAGGGACTATTCTGAGAAGCATCAACAGACGATAACGGAAACCCTTAAAGAAGGAGTTGACTTATTATATAAGACTCGTGATTAAGGTATATTTTTAGTTGAAGAACATTACGAAATCAAGAGATTATAGTAATGAAAAGATAGAACGAAAAGGAGAAGTGCTATGGCATTAAAGAAAAAACCGGTAACAGGAATGAAAGATATTCTTCCTGCAGAGATGGAGATCAGAGATTATGTGATCGGTCTGATCAAAGAGACATATAGAAGCTTTGGATTCTCATCCATTGAGACTCCATGTGTAGAGCATATCGAGAACCTGTGCAGTAAGCAGGGTGGAGATAATGAGAAGCTGATCTTCAAGATCTTAAAGCGTGGAGAGAAGCTGAAACTTGCAGAGGCGAAAGAAGAAGCTGATCTTGTAGACGGAGGACTCCGCTATGACCTGACACTTCCGCTGTCCAGATATTATGCAAATCATTCTAATGAGCTTCCGGCACCGTTTAAAGCACTCCAGATGGGAAGTGTATGGCGTGCGGATCGTCCACAGAGAGGACGTTACCGCCAGTTTATGCAGTGCGATATTGACATTCTTGGCGAGCCGTCTAACCTTGCTGAGATCGAGCTGATCCTTGCTACTACATCCCTGCTTGGAAAACTGGATTTCAATAACTTTACAATCCGTATCAATGACCGCCGTTTCCTGAAGGCAATGGCAGCTTACAGTGGATTTGAAGAGAAGGATTATGACAGCGTATTTATCACACTGGATAAGATGGACAAGATTGGTCTTGATGGTGTTGCAGCAGAGTTGAAGGAAAATGGATATGCAGAGGAATCTGTTGAGAAATATCTTCAGCTCTTCAAGGAGATCACAGGAGACGTAGAAGGTGTCCGTGCATGTAAAGAGAAACTTCAGGGATTCCTTCCGGAAGATGCAGCGGATTCTCTTGAAATGATCATTACAAGTGTAGAGAGTGCGAAGGAAGCAGATTTCCGTATGCTGTTTGATCCGACACTGGTACGTGGAATGTCTTATTATACAGGAACTATTTTTGAGATTTCTATGGATGAGTTCGGCGGATCTGTAGGTGGCGGCGGACGCTACGACAAGATGATCGGTAAGTTTACAGGACAGGATACACCGGCAGTTGGATTCTCTATCGGATTTGAACGTATTGTCATGCTTCTGATGGAGCGTGGATACAAAGTTCCGACAAGCAAAGAGAAGAAGGCGTTCTTGATCGAGAAGAATATGCCGAAGGAAGGTATGCTCAAGGTTCTTGATCTTGCGAAGAAGGAGCGTGCAGCGGGACGTCAGGTAATGATCATGAACATGAAGAAGAACAAGAAGTTCCAGAAGGAGCAGCTTGCAGAACAGGGATACACAGATATTACAGAGTGCTACAGAGATTCTGTTGATAACATATAGGAAAAAAGGAAAGGAAGTAAATAACCATGGCTGAATCAATGCAGGGGCTTAAGAGAACACACCGTTGTGGTGAACTCTCAGCAGCCAATGTCGGGGAAACTGTAACTATCATGGGATGGGTACAGAAGAACAGAAATAAAGGAGGACTTGTATTTACAGACGTAAGAGATCGTTCTGGAATTATACAGGTTGTATGTGAAGAAGGAACTACAGATGCAGCGATCATTGAGAAAGCAGCATCTTTACGTGCAGAGTATGTAGTTGCTGTTGTTGGAAAAGTTGAGAAACGTTCCGGTGCAGTGAATGATAAGATTGCAACAGGTGAGATCGAGGTGATCCCTAGCGAACTTCGTGTACTTTCTGAGTCACAGACACCTCCGTTCCCGATTGAAGAAAACTCAAAGACAAAAGAAGATATCCGTCTGAAATATCGTTACCTTGACCTTAGAAGACCGGATCTGCAGAGAAATCTTCGTATGAAGAGTCAGGTTATGACACTGACACGTCAGTTCTTCTCAGACGAGGGGTTCCTTGAAGTAGAGACTCCAATGCTTGGAAAGACAACTCCGGAAGGCGCGAGAGATTATCTTGTACCAAGCCGTATTCATCCGGGATCTTTCTACGGACTTCCACAGTCTCCGCAGCTTTATAAACAGCTTCTGATGTGTTCAGGCGTAGACCGTTACATCCAGATTGCAAGATGTTTCCGTGATGAGGATCTTCGTGCGGACAGACAGCCGGAATTTACACAGATCGATATGGAGCTTTCTTTTGTTGACGTAGATGATGTTATCGAAGTAAATGAAAAGTATCTTAAGAAACTTTTTAAAGAAGTTCTTGATGTAGACGTACAGCTTCCAATCCAGAGAATGACATGGCAGGAAGCAATGAACCGTTATGGTTCTGACAAGCCGGATCTTCGTTTCGGAATGGAACTGAAAGATGTATCTGATGTAGTGAAAGACTGCGGATTTGCAGTATTTACAGGCGCACTTGAGAATGGCGGAAGCGTTCGTGGTATCAATGCCAAAGGACAGGGCAGCATGCCGAGAAAGAAGATCGACAAGCTGACAGCATTTGTTAAGGATTACGGTGCTAAGGGTCTGGCTTATGTTGCACTCCAGGAAGATGGAACAGTGAAGTCTTCATTTGCAAAATTCATGACAGACGAGCAGATGGATGCACTTGTAAAGGCAATGGATGGAGAGCCGGGAGATCTGCTTCTCTTTGCAGCTGACAAGAATAAAGTAGTATGGGATTCTCTTGGAGCACTCCGTGTTGAACTTGCAAAACAGCTTGAACTTCTCGATAAGAATGAGTATCGTTTTGTATGGATCACAGAGTTCCCGTTGCTTGAGTGGAGCGAGGAGCAGAATCGTTTCGTTGCGATGCACCACCCATTTACAATGCCGATGGAAGAAGATATCCAGTATATCGAGTCTGATCCGGGAAGAGTTCGTGCGAAAGCATACGATATCGTTCTGAACGGAAATGAGATTGGTGGCGGTAGTGTCAGAATCTTCCAGGATGATATCCAGGAAATGATGTTCAAGGCACTTGGCTTTACAAAAGAGCAGGCTTACAGCCAGTTCGGATTCCTTCTGGATGCATTTAAATACGGAGTTCCGCCGCACGCAGGACTTGCTTACGGTCTTGACCGTCTTGTTATGCTTATGGCAAAACAGGACAGCATCCGTGACGTGATCGCATTCCCGAAGATCAAAGATGCATCCTGTCTGATGACAGAGGCTCCGACACCGGCTTCTGAGAAGCAGCTGGAAGAGCTTAGCCTTGCTGTGAAGGCACAGGAAGAAACAGTTGAAGAATAAATAGTGATATTTCAGCAGGAAAACAGTAAACAGAGTTTTCCTGCTGTTTTTCTACACGTTCTCGCAGTGATTTTTCTGACAATATCAAAAGAAATTTTAAATATAATAAAATTTCTCTTGACAAATAGAAAGTGAACGACTACAATAAGACACATCAAAAGCAAAAACCGATGAGAAAGAGAAGTAGGTTTTAGAAGAGATCACAGAGAGCAGCAGGTGGTGGGATTGCTGTATGGATTCTGATTCTGAATGGACTTTCGAGGGCGGCCTGAAATGAAAAGAGTAGGAACCGCCGGGAACCGAACCCGTTATCAATCAGGAGCGTATGTTAGTACGTGAGAAAGTGGACGAACGTCAATTTGAGTGGTACCGCGATAATAATGAGTTTTATTACCGTCTCAAGCAATAAGCTTGGGGCGGTTTTTTATATGTTAGGAAAGTTAATTTATAAAAAGAAATCCACAGCTTATTGACAAGAATCCCAAATCGGCTCCTTTGCTTTTGCAGAAATATTAAAAAGAAAAAAGGAGACAACAATTATGAAAAAGAGAGTATTAGCAGTTATTTTAGGAGCAGTAATGACAATGAGCCTTGCAGCATGTGGATCATCTGATGCAGGAAAGACATCTTCCAACGACAGCGAGAAGAGCTACACAATCGGTATTTCCCAGTTCGCAGAGCATGGTTCTCTTGATAATTGCCGTGAGGGATTTTTAGAAGGACTGAAAGAAGAAGGAATCGAGGAAGGCAAGAACCTAACAGTAGAAGTGAAGAATGCAGCAGCAGATCAGGGAACAGCAAAACAGATCAGTGATGGATTTGTTTCAGACAAAGTGGATCTTGTATGTGCAATCGCAACACCAAGTGCACAGGCAGCTTACAATTCAGCAATGAACTCCGACATTCCGGTTGTATACACAGCAGTTACAGACCCGGTTGCAGCAAAGCTTGCGAAAGAGGATGGAACACCTGCAGGGAATGTAACAGGAACAAGTGATGAACTTCCGATCAAAGCACAGCTTGAGATGATCCGTGAGATGCTTCCGGATGCAAAGAATATCGGAATCCTTTACACAACAAGCGAAGCAAACTCTGTATCCGCTCTTGCAAAATATAAAGAGCTTGCCGGAGACTATGGATTCACGATCGTTGACAAAGGAATCGCACAGACAGCCGATATCTCTCTTGCAACAGATGAACTTCTGACAGAGGTTGACTGCCTGACAAACCTTACAGACAACACAGTAGTTGCTTCCCTTGCAACAATCCTTGATAAAGCAAATAAGCAGAACATTCCGGTATTCGGAAGTGAGATCGAGCAGGTGAAAATCGGATGTCTGGCAGCCGAAGGACTTGACTATGTAGCACTTGGAAAACAGACAGGTAAGATGGCAGCAGAGATTCTGAAAGGTGAGAAGAAAGCATCTGAGATGAACTTTGAGACGATTACAGAACCAGGTTTCTATGTAAATGAAAAAGTTGCTGAAAACCTTGGGGTTACAGTTCCGCAGGATCTTGCAGATGAAGCGGTAGAGAGATTTACAGAGATTACAAAATAGTATTGAAACAGAGAGGTTAACACATTATGGGGATTTATATTACGATTTTAGAACAGGGACTGATCTACGGAATCCTGGCGCTTGGGGTATACATCACTTATAAGATCCTGGATTTCCCGGATCTGACAGTAGATGGAAGCTTTCCGCTGGGAGCCGCACTGACAGCGACGATGATCACAAGAGGCGTTCATCCAATCCTGACACTGCCGGCATCATTCCTGATCGGTGTGCTTGCCGGAGTCTGCACAGGTCTGATTCATGTAAAATTCAAGGTAAGAGATCTCTTATCCGGAATTATCATGATGACAGCACTGTGGACGATCAACTTAAGACTGGCAGGAACAGCAAATGTCCCAATCTTTGGAGATGACAGTATCTTTGATAATGCATCCGTAAACGGAATCTTTCATGATGGCCTTTCAAATTACAAAGTACTTGTGATCGTGCTTGTGATCGCAGTGATCAGTAAAGTATTATTAGACCTTTATATGAAGACAAAATCAGGTTTTCTGCTCCGCGCAGTAGGAGATAATGACGTATTGGTCACATCTCTTGCAAAAGATCAGGGCAATGTGAAAATCTTAGGACTTGCGATTGCAAACGGACTTGTTGCTCTTTCGGGAAGTATCTTCTGTCAGGAGCAGCGCGTATTTGAAATTTCAAGTGGAACCGGTGCAATCGTAATCGGCTTGGCAAGTGTTATTATCGGAACAAGCTTATTTAAAAATGTATCCTTTATGAAAGCAACAACAGCAGTGCTGATCGGATCTGTGATCTATAAAGCCTGTGTCGCAGCAGCGTTGAAGTTCTTTGAACCACAGGACATGAAACTGATCACAGCGGTATTATTCCTTGTGATCCTGGTGATCGGTGGAGAACGCAGAAAGAAGGTGAAGAAGAATGCTCGAGCTTAGAAATATTGAAAAATACTACAATCCGGGGACCATCAATGAGATGTGCCTGTTTGACAAATTCAATCTGACCGTAGACAAGGGAGAATTCGTCTCTGTAGTCGGAAGTAATGGTTCGGGTAAGACTTCTATGCTGAACATCCTCTGTGGAAGTATTCCGGTAGACGGTGGACAGATCCTGATGAACGGTGAAGATATTACAACAAAGAAAGAATTCAAGAGAAATCAGAAGATTGGACGTGTTTATCAGAATCCGGCAATGGGAACATGCCCGACAATGACGATTCTTGAAAATATGTCTCTTGCAGACAATAAAGGAAAATTCTTTGGCCTCAGTTCCGGAATCAATAAAGCGCGTAAAGAATATTATCGTGAGATTTTAAGCCAGCTTGGACTTGGACTTGAGAATAAAATGGATGTGAAAGTAGGATCTCTTTCCGGCGGACAGCGTCAGGCAATCGCCCTTCTGATGTCTACGATGACGCCGATTGATTTCCTGATCCTTGATGAGCATACAGCGGCTCTGGATCCGAAAACAGCAGAGCTGATTATGAAATTGACAGGAAAGATCGTAGAAGAGAAAAAGCTTACAACGATCATGGTTACACATAATCTTCGCTACGCGGTGGAATACGGAAATCGCCTGCTGATGATGCATCAGGGTGGAGTTGTGATGGATCTCAAAGGAAAAGAAAAAGAAGAACTTCAGGTAGAAGATATCTTGAGCAAGTTCAATGAGATCAGTATAGAGTGTGGAAATTAAATACTCAAAAATACAAAGAAAGGATTGATAGCTGTCACTTAGACAACTGTCAATCCTTTTTTAAAGCTTTTTATTCGTCCCATCCTTCGTAGAATCGGATATTTACGGAAATATTTCTTACAATCTCATCTTCAGCAAGTTCAATATCTTCCAGATCAGATACATGTGGGAAGATTGGCTCCTCTTCTTCTAATTCAACAGTGATCCATGTTCTTGCAGCTTCATTTGCATTGTCGATCGCGTCGTCCAAAGTTTCACCGGATGCCTCGCAGCATTCGAGATCCGGGAAATGTGCGTCATAGCCTCCATCTTCCTTCTTACGGAATACGGCTGGATATATAAATTTCATTTCATAATTCCTCCTGGTTTCTAAAACATAATCTGTTACTTAGTATAGTTGATAAAAAATAAAATGGCAAGAGGGGAACGTTTTAGATATGAAAAAAGCACTTAAATCTTTAAAGATCTAAGTGCTTCAGAGCGACAGACGGGGTTCGAACCCGCGACCCCAACCTTGGCAAGGTTGTACTCTACCAACTGAGCCACTGTCGCATAGGATTGTTCCCAATGAACAATCAATATGAAATTAAGATGTTGAGAGCGACAGACGGGGTTCGAACCCGCGACCCCAACCTTGGCAAGGTTGTACTCTACCAACTGAGCCACTGTCGCATAACTTATTGTTCCGACGAACAATGAATATGTTACTACAAGATCGTTAAAATGTCAACAGAAAAAATAAAAAAAATTAGAGGAAATGAAAAAAATTAAGTCTAAGACTTCCTAGTGAAAGAAAATCATGCTATACTGTGGTTACTGTGGCTAAACACAACAGATGTGAAAAGAAGGATGTTGTAAATCTTTGTTCTATAATAAAAGAACAAATTACACAGAAATAAAAGATGAAAGAGGTGTCCATAATGAAAACAGTAAAGGTAGCAATTCTCGGACTTGGAACAGTAGGATCCGGTGTCTATAAACTGATTCAGAAGCGTGCAGATGTGATGGAGAAGACAATCGGCGCTCAGATGGAAGTGAAGAAGATCCTTGTTCGTAATATGAATAAGAAGCGAGAGGGCGTAGACGCTTCTCTTTTAACAGATAATTGGAACGATATTATTGAAGATGAGGAGATTCAGATCGTAATTGAAGTTATGGGCGGTATAGAGCCGGCGAAGACGATGATTCTTGAGGCGCTCAGAGCCGGTAAGAACGTAGTTTCTGCGAATAAGGACCTGATCGCAGAGGAGGGACATGTACTTCTTGCAACAGCTGAAGAGAATCATGTGGATTTCCTGTTTGAGGCAGCAGTTGCCGGAGCAATTCCAATCATTCGTCCGATGAAGCAGTGCCTGGCAGTAAATGACATCTCTGAAGTTGTCGGTATCGTGAATGGTACTACAAACTACATCTTGACAAAGATGACAGAAGAAGGAATGGATTTCTCAGACGCACTTGAGAAAGCACAGGAGCTTGGATTTGCTGAGGCTGACCCGACATCGGATGTAGAAGGTCTTGATGCAGGACGTAAGGTGGCGATCATGGCTTCTATCGCGTTCCATTCCAGAGTCGTATTTCCTAACGTATTTACAGAAGGAATCACAAAGATCACAGCGAAAGATATCGAGTATGCGAAAGAATTTGACAGTGTGATCAAGCTGCTTGGCGTAGCACATAACACAGAGAGTGGAATTGAAGTAGGGGTTTACCCAATGATGATCCATAAGGAACACCCGCTTGCATCTGTAAGAGATTCCTTTAATGCAGTTTTTGTTCATGGAGATGCAGCAGATGATGCAATGTTCTATGGACGCGGTGCAGGAGAGTTCCCAACAGCCAGTGCAGTTATGGGAGATGTGATTGATGTTGCGAGAAATATGGCATATGGCTGCAATGGAAGAATCAGCTGTACATGTTATAAGAACCTTCCGGTAAAAGACATCGGGGATGTGAAGAATAAGTTCTTTATCCGTATGCAGGTAACGAATGAACCAGGTGTTCTTGCAGCAGTTGCAGAGGTATTTGGTAATCATAAGGTTAGTATCACAAGAGTTGTTCAGGAACATACACAGCCACATCAGGCGGAGCTTGTTATTGTAACTGAGAGTGTAAAAGAGAAATACATGAAGCAGGCGTTAGAGGAGCTTTTGGCACTGCCTAGCATTCTGGAAGTGAGCAGCATTATCCGCGAGTATTAATCAGAAGAAGTAGAAATCAGACAGAAGCTTACAGGTTTATCAGATGTGATGTTTACTGTTCACACGATGTGCGACCAGCAACGCATCTCGCCATTTTAAATCGCCTTTGGCGATGGGGCGAGATGCATTCAAGTCAAAACACGCATCCTCCGTGTCAATCAGCGGAGTGATTGACACGGGAGTGAACAGTAACGATGTGATGTTTCTATATGAAAGAAGAATCATTGTTCAAGAAGGAGAAAAATAGTTGAGTTACGCAGATAAAGTATTTATTGATATGTGCAGAGACATTATAGAGAATGGAACAAGCACAGAGGGTGAGAAGGTACGCCCAAGATGGGAGGACGGAACACCGGCATATACCATTAAGAAATTTGGAGTGGTCAACCGCTATGACTTGTCTAAGGAATTTCCGGCACTGACTCTTAGAAGAACCGGGATCAAGAGCTGTGTGGATGAGATGCTCTGGATCTGGCAGAAGAAGTCGAATAATATTAATGATCTGAACAGTCATATCTGGGACAGTTGGGCTGATGAGGATGGTTCGATCGGAAAAGCCTATGGATATCAGATGCAGGTGAAGCATCAGTATAAAGAAGGCATGATGGATCAGGTAGACCGCGTGATTTATGATTTGAAGAATAATCCGTATAGCCGTCGTATTATGACAAATATTTACGTGCATCAGGATCTTCATGAGATGAATCTGTATCCATGTGCATATAGTATGACATTTAATGTGACAAAGGAAAAAGACAGTGACAAGCTCACACTGAATGGAATTCTTAACCAGCGTTCTCAGGATGTCCTTGCGGCAAATAACTGGAATGTGTGTCAGTATGCAGTATTGCTTCATATGTTGGCGCAGGTATGTGATATGAAGGTCGGAGAGTTTGTTCATGTGATCGCAGATGCACATATTTATGACCGACATGTTCCGATGATTGAGGAACTGATCTCAAGAGAACCGCTTCCGGCACCGAAGTTCTGGCTGAACCCGGAAGTGAAAGACTTCTATGATTTCACACCGGATGATGTGAAACTGGAAGGATATGAGACACATCCGCAGATTAAGAATATACCAATCGCTGTGTAAAGGAGAAGAAGTATGCAGGCAATCGTAGCAGCAGATAATAATTGGGGAATCGGTTACCAGAACAGACTGCTGGTGAGCATTCCATCAGATATGAAGTTCTTTCGTCAGAAAACAACAGGAAATGTTGTAGTTATGGGACGAAAGACACTGGAAAGTTTCCCGAACGGACTTCCTTTGAAGAATAGAGTGAATATTGTTCTTACGAAGAATAAAAATTATCAGGTGAAAGATGCAGTGATCGTTCACTCAGAGGAAGAACTTTTAGAAGAATTGAAGAAGTATCCGAGTGAGAAGATTTATGTGATCGGTGGCGAGAGCATTTACAAGATGATGCTTCCATATTGTGATACTGTATATGTAACAAAGATAGACCGTGAATTCCAGGCAGACACTTATTTCCCGAATCTGGATCAGATGGAAGATTGGAAGATGACGGAAGAAGGAGAAGAACAGACTTGTTTTGATCTGGAATTTGCTTTTACAAAATATGAGCGCTGCTAAAACAGATGCTGTGAAAGTGTAAAAGCGTAAAAGTGAGAAGATGAATTTGAAGATGAAGAAGAGAAGAGTAAGAGACTTTCTGCTTGCAGGGAGTCTTATTCTTGGAATGATGCTGACCGGGTGTGGAATGTCCGGGCAGCAGACAGAGCAAAACGGGGGAAAAGAACAGAATAAAGTAGAAAATGAAAAGATTAGTGTTGTAGCGACAATCTTTCCGCAGTATGATTTTGTGCGTCAGATCGCGGGAGAGAATGTGGAATTTAAGATGCTTTTAAAACCGGGTGAGGAGACACATTCTTATGAGCCGACGCCACAGGATATTATTGCGATCCAGAATAGTGATCTGTTTATCTATGTGGGCGGCGAGAATGATGCCTGGGTAGAAGACATTCTTGAATCGATGCCGGACAACGGGAGAAAGACTCTGAAGCTGGTGGATTGTGTTGACACAGTGGAAGAGGAACATGTGGAAGGAATGAAAGAAGAGCGTGGTCATGATCATGACGAGGCTGATGCGGAGCATGAAGAGCACGAAGTGGAGCATGAAGAGGACGAAGCAGATCATGAAGAGCATGGACAGGAAGAAACACATTCTGTACATGAAATTGATGAACATGTGTGGACATCTCCGTTAAATGCGGTGAAGATCGTCGAGCAGATCAAAGAAGAGCTCTGCGAGATTGATTCGGAAAACGCACCTGATTATGAAGAAAATGCAGAAGCTTATGTAGCACAATTGAAAGAATTGGATCAGGAATTTCAGGATGTGGTGGATCATTCAAAACGAAAGCTGATGATTTTCGGAGACAGATTTCCGTTCCGTTATTTTGCAGAAGCGTATGGTCTGGATTATTATGCAGCATTTTCAGGATGTGCTTCGGACACAGAGCCAAGCGCAGCTACAATGGCGTTTTTAATCAATAAAGTACAGGATGAGAATATTAAAACAGTATTAAAAATGGAACTTAGCAACGAAAATATTGCGAAAGCTATTGCAGAAGCAACAAATGCTGATGTAAAAGAATTTTATAGCTGTCATAATCTGACAGCAGAGCAGTTTGCAGATGGAGAGACATATCTGAGTCTTATGGAGAAAAATGTTGAAACATTAAGGGAGGTGTTGAACTGATGGCGTTGATTAAATGTGAAAATGTATCCATTGGATACGAAGGACAGATGGTCGTACATGACTTGAATTTTGAGATTAATCAGGGAGACTACCTCTGTATTGTCGGAGAAAATGGTTCCGGAAAAAGTACACTTGTAAAGAGTCTTTTGGGACTGAAGAATGTGGACAAAGGCAAGATTGTTTTTGATGATGGATTAAAACAGACAGAGATCGGATATCTTCCACAGCAGACAGATGTGAAGAAAGATTTTCCGGCCAGTGTTTATGAGGTGGTTCTTTCCGGCCGGTTGAACAGCAGAGGGATGAAACCGTTTTATACAGCAGAAGATAAGAAGCAGGCGTGGGAGAAGATGGACATGCTTGGAATCCGTGACCTCGCAAAACAATGTTTCCGAGATCTGTCCGGTGGACAAAGACAGCGAGTTCTGCTTGCAAGAGCATTGTGTGCGACCAAGAAACTCTTGCTTCTTGATGAACCGGTCACAGGATTGGATCCAATTGTGACAGCTGAATTCTATCAATTGATCAGTCGAATCAATAAGGAATCCGGGATTGCAGTTGTTATGGTTTCACATGATATCGAGAGTGCTGTAGAATATGCAAGTCATATCCTTCATTTACAGGAAACAGTGCTGTACTTTGGAAAAGCAGATGGATACGAGAAGAGTCGTGCCGGCAAGACATTTTTAGGAGGTGAGACACATGTTTGATACAGTGATTGAGATGTTGTCTTATCCTTTTATGACAAGAGCGTTCCTTGTTGGATCACTGGTTGCATTATGTTCTGCATTACTGGGCGTTAGCCTTGTATTGAAACGGTATTCCATGATCGGTGACGGACTTTCTCATGTGGGATTTGGCGCCATGGCGATTGCGGCTGCGATGAATGCCGCTCCACTCACGATCGCAATTCCGGTTGTAATCGTAGCAGCGATCCTGCTTCTTCGAATCAGCGGGAATGCAAAGATCAAAGGAGATGCGGCAATTGCACTGATTTCTACAACGTCACTAGCAGTTGGCGTAATGGTGATCTCATTGACAACAGGAATGAATACGGATGTATATAATTATATGTTTGGAAGCATTCTTGCGATGAGTGCGGAGGATGTGAAGTTAAGCCTTGTACTTTCCGTTTTTGTACTCATCCTGTTTATTGTTTTTTATCACAAGATATTTGCGATTACATTTGATGAGACATTTGCCCGTGCAACAGGTGTAAAAGCAGGAGTTTACAATACGTTGATCGCTGTACTTACAGCAGTAACGATCGTGCTTGGAATGCGTATGATGGGAGCATTATTGATCTCGAGCCTGATCATTTTCCCGGCATTGACATCAATGAGAGTGTGCAGGACATTTAAAAGTGTTATAATAAACGCAGCAGTAATCTCTGTGGTGTGTCTGATTGCAGGAGTAACTCTTTCATATGTTGCGGCAACCCCGGCGGGAGCCAGTGTTGTTCTTGCCAATCTTGTAATGATGGTTCTGTATACAGTAGTCGGAGCTGTGAAAAATCATATGCGATAGATTAAATAAGATCAAGAACTCGACGTTGACAAGATATTTTTTAACACTTATAATTAGTTTACGCTTTACGCAAATACGAAGACAGGGAGTAGTACACAGCTTGTGGATGTACAGAGGCTTATCTCTGAATTCAGGTGATGACATGGATAGATCTGGCTGTTGACACAGGTACTGTGAACAGTAAATACTGGATATTCGCCCTGGGCATGAAGGTCATGCTTGGGGCTTTCTTTTTTGAAAAGGGAGGTATATAGATTGAAACAGATTTCAGGAAACAAATTACTTGTAAGAGCGCTGAAGGAAGAAGGCGTGGATACCATTTTCGGCTATCCGGGAGCATGTACGATTGATATCAGTGATGAATTGTACAAGCAGGATGATATTCGGATCATTCTGCCAAGACATGAGCAGGCACTGGTTCATGAGGCGGATGCTTATGCCAGAACAACGGGTAAGGTAGGTGTCTGTCTTGTTACAAGCGGACCGGGAGCTACAAACCTTGTTACAGGTCTTGCAACAGCGAATTATGACAGTGTACCTCTCGTATGTTTTACAGGTCAGGTAGCAAGACCATTGATCGGAAATGATGCATTCCAGGAGGTTGATATTGTAGGAATTACACGCAGTATTACGAAATACGGTGTTATTGTACGAAACAGAGAGGATCTTGGAAGAATCATTAAAGAAGCCTTTTATATCGCGAGAACAGGAAGACCGGGACCGGTACTGATCGATCTTCCAAAAGATGTGATGGCAGAACTTGGAAGTGCGGATTATCCGGATACAGTCAATATCCGTGGCTATAAGCCAAATACGAATGTGCATATGGGACAGTTAAAACGTGCGCTTAAGATGCTGAAAAAGGCAAAGAAGCCGTTATTCCTTGCAGGAGGCGGTGTGAACATCGCCCGTGCGAATGAGATATTTACAGAAGTTGTAGAGAAGACAGAGGTTCCGGTTGTTACAACAATCATGGGACGCGGTGCGGTTCCGACAGATCACCCGCTTTATATAGGAAACCTTGGAATGCACGGAGCATATGCTTCGAACATGGCAGTTAGCGAATGCGATCTTTTATTCTCGATCGGAACACGTTTTAATGACCGTATTACAGGTAAGCTGCATGAGTTTGCACCGAATGCACAGATCGTTCATATTGATATCGATACAGCATCTATTTCAAGAAATATTCATGTTGATGTGCCGATCGTTGCGGATGCGCTTGAGGCAGTTACGAAGATGAATGAATATGTAGAGCACTGTGAGACAAAGAAGTGGAGAAAACAGATCGCAGAGTGGAAGGAAGAACATCCTTTGACAATGAAGAACCGCGTGGATATGGGACCGCAGGATATTATTGAAGAGATCAACCGTCAGTTTGACAATGCAATCATTGCAACAGATGTAGGCCAGCATCAGATGTTCACAACACAGTATATTGAGATTACAAAGAACAAGCAGTTGATCACTTCCGGTGGACTTGGAACGATGGGATATGGTTTCCCGGCTGCGATCGGAGCGAAGCTTGGTAATCCGGATAAGGACGTTATTGCAATCTCCGGAGACGGTGGTATGCAGATGAACATTCAGGAATTTGCTACAGCAGTATTGGAAGAACTTCCATTGATTCTCTGTGTATTTAACAATGAATATCTTGGTATGGTACGTCAGTGGCAGAAGCTGTTCTATGGAAAACGTTACAGTATGACGAACCTGAAATCAGGAGCACTTTTCCGCAGAACAAACGGGCAGGAGATGCCGGAGTACACACCGGATTTTGTGAAGCTTGCAGAGAGCTACGGAGCCAAAGGAATCCGTGTTATGAAGAAAGAAGATATCGCAGCTGCATTTGAAGAGGCGAAGAAGAATACAAAGACACCGACACTGATCGAGTTCGTTATCAATCCGGAAGAACTTGTATATCCGATGGTTCAGCCGGGCGGAACACTTGAAGATTTGATCATGGATTGTTAATCGATTAGAACAGAAAATATAGGTTAGCGAGGAAGAGATATGGATAATAATATGAAAAAGAGATGGATTTCTCTCTATGTAGAAAACCAGGTTGGTGTACTTTCGAAGATTTCCGGTTTATTTTCCGGGAAATGTTATAACCTGGACAGTCTGACAGTTGGAACAACAGAAGACCCGACCGTTTCCAGAATGACAATTGCAACAGTCAGCGATGATGAGACATTTGAACAGATCAAGAAGCAGCTTAACCGTATGATTGAAGTAATTAAAGTAATTGATTTTACAGACGTATTTGTAAGAATGAAAGAGATTCTTTATGTAAAAGTCTTAAAATGTACACCGGAAGATAAGGTTGAGATCTTTCAGATCGCAGAGACATTTAAGGCGAAAGTGATCGATTACGGAAAGGACAGTCTTCTGGTTGAGTTTGTACAGACTGCGACAAAGAATGATGCAGTTGTGAAGTTGATGAAGGAAGAATTTAAGAGCATTGAAGTTGTCCGAGGCGGAAGCGTTGGAATCGAGTCGATCAGCATGATGGAAAGATAATTAATAAAAAGAAATAAAAAAGTATCAGAAGCAAATTTAAAAGTTTCTGATACTTTTTTATTTATATGTTTTTTGATTTTGTATCCATTTGTGATTTGCTATTACAAACGGAATAATACTGTTGCAATATTAAAGTAGATCAGGATTGAGAAGGTATCCACCAGTGTTGTGATCAGTGGAGATGCCATGATCGCAGGGTCGAGATTTACTTTCTTGGCAAGAAGTGGGAGGATACATCCAACCAGCTTTGCCATGATCACGGTTCCCATCAGGGAGCAGGCAATCACAACTGCAAGTCCTGGATTGTGATACTGTATAAAGATACGTACACCGTTGGCAACAGCAAGAAAAGCACCGACGATCAAAGAGATACGGAATTCTTTGAACATGACTTTGAAAAGATCTGTAAAACGGATCTCATCCAGTGCGATTCCACGGATGATCAGTGTTGCACTCTGGGAACCACAGTTTCCACCGGTATCCATCAGCATTGGGATGAAGGATACGAGAAGAGGGATGGCTGCGAATGCATTTTCATATCTTGTAATGATCGTTCCTGTGATGATGGAAGTGAACATCAAGATCAAAAGCCATGGGATACGGTTCTTTGCATGCTGAAGAACGGATGTTTCAAAATATGTCTTCTCACTAGGGTTGATGGCAGCCATCTTTGTGATATCCTCTGTGGCCTCATCTACCATAACATCCATAGCATCGTCGAATGTAACAATACCAACCATGCGGCCGTCCTGGTCAATAACAGGGAGCGCAAGCAGGTCATACTTTGTGAACAGCTGTGCAACCTGTTCCTGATCAGAGTGTGTATACACGGAGATGATCTCTGTCTCCATCAGGTCTTTGATCGGAACATCGTCATCTGTTGTCATCAAATCTTTTGCACTTACGATACCGACCAGTTTTCTGCGTTCTGTGATATAGCAGGTGTAAATGGTCTCTTTATGGATTCCGGTCTTCTTGATATGTGCCATCGCCTGTCCGACAGTCATTTCCTCACGCAGGTCTACATATTCCGTTGTCATGATACTTCCGGCACTGTCTTCCGGATAGTTCAGCAGCTGGTTGATCATGCTACGGTCTGACGCGCTGACGGTAGCCAGAATTCGCTTTACAAGGTTTGCCGGGAGTTCTTCCAGCATATCGACCGTATCGTCCATATAGAGGTCGTCTAAGAGCTCTTTCAGCTCTTTCTCAGTAAACATTGTTACCAGATAAGTCTGCATGGAAGTGTCCATATTGGAAAATACTTCAGCAGCTTTATCTTTTGGAATAAGACGAAAAGCAAGAGCCAGTTCTTTATCACTTAAAGTTGAGAGAAGAGAGGCTATGTCCACTTCGTTCATTACATCGAGAATACTTCTGACAGCTTTGAATTCGCGCTGCGCCAGAAGCTTTATAAAAATATCTTTGTCCATGATAATTACCTCGCATTATTTTATTTTTGTCTATTGAGCCACATATGTGGTAACTACTGGCACCAGAGTCCATAACCTCACCTCCCTTGTTCGTATTTTTATGAGAAACAAAAAACTCCATCATTGCCTGAACAATGACGGAGTCGTATTGACTTCTTATAAAATGCATCGTTCAAGCTTTAGTATCACAGGGCATATCAATTGCATTAGGTTGTGCCTTCTCGACACAGCCTGCTGACCAACTAATCGTGTCTCCACAATCTCGCGGCAGCAATCTCCGGGTCCTATCGAATGCTTAAGCATGTCAAATATCCCAATCCCTGTGGTAACCTCACCTACCGAAATGATGTAGTTGTGTTGTTTTTACCATAGATTATTGTATCCCACGCAGCGGGGCGTGTCAAGGAAAAATGCGATAAATCTGTGTAAATTGGTGTAAAAAGAAAGAAAAAAGTGGAAAAAGATGAAAAGACAAAAAGGATATCTGTCAGAGTAATCATTACTTCTGGCAGATATCCTTTTTGTTTTCAATCCTTGCGGATCTGATATACAATTTTCCCATTCACTTTTTCCTCAGTGATCATTTTTTGCTTTACCATATAGGGAAGAATTGAATCAAGAAATTGTCTTGGATTAGTCACATTGATTTGTTCCTGCATAAATGGCTGTTTCGCCGTCAGATCTTTCACATATGGCTCAAGAGCTGTGCGGGTCATAGGACCATTTTTCTTCAATGTCTTTTTGACTTTGGAGATTCCTTTGGAACTGAGCATATTAGCAAGATCGCTTCCCTGTCTCATCGTACGCCACAATCCCCATCCGTAGACAATCATTGTAGCAACTGCAAAGAGCAGTACATAAGGAAGATATTTCAGAATCGTATGCATCATTTCCGTTTCTCTCCTTTCCAGTAGATCAGGTGATTATCATGAAGGATCTCAAGGTATTTGATCAGTCTTGTCAGCGGCTGTTCCATAGAAGGAAACTCTGCTTCAAGCTCTTTGGAGATTGCATGTACATCCTTTTTATCATCGATGGAGTTCCACACAAAAGTTCCAAGCTTGTCTAACTTGATTTCACTTACACGGGGACGATGGAAGAAGCGCTGAGCCAACTTGTGATAAAATCCCTTCCATTCGATAAGGACGGTAATAATACCGTCCTCACCTGTTTCATATTCAATTTCCGGATTCTTCTCCGGGATAAAGTCAAGATAGTTTTTACTGTCTTTCTTTTTCATTGAATTATTTTTCCTTATCAGCTTTCATACATACAACGTACAGAAGTACGAGTAATGCAATGTAAAGCACCAGACTGCCAACCTGTGGTAAGTGGAATGGCAGAATGATCTTAGAATCAATCTTAACTACTGCAAATACAGCAAGAAGGATACCGATGATACCTTCTCCGGCGATCATACCGGATGTAAAGAGAAGACCTCTGTCTGTACGTGCTTTTTTCTCTGCCTCTGTACCTTTTTTCTTCTCAACGAAGATACGTACAATACCACCAGCCATGATACCAGCACTCAGAGAGAATGGAAGGTACATACCAACTGCGAATGGCATAACCGGCATCTTAAGAATCTCAACAACGATTGCAATAAATACACCGATCAGGATCATAGCCCATGGAAGTTCCTCATTCATGATACCTTCAACGAGCATCTTCATCATTGTAGCCTGAGCTGCCGGAATCTTTTCTGTTCCGTATCCCCAAGCCTCATTCAGAAGGTAAAGAACGAATCCGATTGCTGCTGAAGAAGCAACAACACCGATGATCTCACCAACCTGCTGTTTGGAAGGTGTAGCACCTACGATGAATCCTGTCTTTAAGTCCTGAGAAGCATCTCCTGCGATTGCTGCAACGATACAGATGATACCACCGATAGAGATGGCTCCAACCATACCTGTAAGTCCTGTAGTACCTGTTACTTTCAGGATTACTGTAGCAAAGAGAAGAGTAGCGATTGTCATACCTGATACCGGGTTGTTAGAAGATCCGATCAGTCCAACCATACGAGAAGATACAGTTGCAAAGAAGAATCCGAATACAACGATGATCAGGGCACCAACCAGGTTAACCGGGAAGATCGGAAGGATCCAGATCAGAACAGCGATCACAAGGATAACTCCGATCAGTAATGGGAATGGAAGATCCTGCTCTGTACGAAGCTGTTTTCCAGATCCTGCATTCTTTTTCATACTTCCAATGGCCTGCTTAAATGTTCTTACGATCAGAGGAAGGCTCTTAATCAGACTGATGATACCACCAGTTGCAACAGCTCCGGCTCCGATGTATTTGATGTAATTAGCCCAAAGAGCAGAAGGACCATCCACAAGTAATTCATTTATAGTAACTGAAGCAGGGAAGATTGTAGCATCTCCACCGAACAGTGCGATCATTGGCATCAGTACGAACCAGCTGAGTGTACCACCGGCGAACATGTAGCTGGAGATCTTCGGTCCACAGATATATCCTACACCACCAAGTGCCGGAAGAACCTGCATACCAATCTGTGCTCCGCTGTAGTTCTTGAATGCATGTCCAATCTCACTTGGGAAGAGCTGCATTCCGTCTGCAAGGAATTTGTAAAAGGCTGCGATACCAAGTCCTGCGAATACTGTACCGGCCTTAGATCCACCTTCTTCTCCGGCCAGAAGAACTTCTGCACAAGCAGTTCCTTCCGGGAAAGGAAGTGTTCCGTGCTCTTCAACGATAAGAGCCTGACGAAGCGGTACCATGAAGCATACTCCGAGTATTCCACCAAACAGGGCAATCATAGCGATGGAAAGGATGCTTGGGAAAGCAATCTTTCCTTCTTCAGCCCAAAGGAATAATGCAGGAAGTGTGAAGATAGCTCCTGCTGCAACAGACTCTCCGGCAGAACCGATTGTCTGTACCATGTTGTTCTCGAGAATAGAATCCTTACGGAGAATCACACGAATGATTCCCATAGAAATTACGGCTGCCGGGATGGAAGCGGAAACTGTCATACCAACGAGAAGTCCGAGGTATGCGTTAGCAGCTCCAAATACGATTGCCAGAAGGATACCAATCAAGAGTGCTGTTACCGTAAACTCAGGAACGACTTTGTCCGCTGGAATATACGGCTTGAATTCTTTCTTGTTGTTGTCCATTTTTTCAATGTCCTTTCTTTTGTTTTCTATGCTATCCTGCTGTCCCCACAACAGATAGCGGCGCCTTGTGTTAATATAAAAAATTTTTTATTAACACAGCTTTATGATTATAGCATATTAAAGTGCTAAAAGGAAGAATAAAACGCAAAAATGTTATGGAAATATGTTGTAAATGTAAAATTTTTATAAAAATGGCAGATTTTGGAACAAAAAAGAGGCAAAAATGAGAAAAAGTTTCAAAATTCTTGACAAAAATAGGAGTTTCTAGAAAAAGAGACAGGAAATTGAGAAATACAATAGAATGTAGAAATGTTTGATGTCAAAAAAGAGAAGTTGTGGTAAAATATAATGGATTATGTAGAAACAGAAAAGAACGGAGGTCAACAGTTGGAAGCTTATACAGGGTTTGCGGCGGTCTACGACATTTTCATGGATAATGTACCTTACGAAGAGTGGGGCGAATACATTCACAGTCTTTTAAAAGACCGTGGAATAGAGGATGGCATTCTTTTGGATCTGGGCTGTGGCACAGGAACAATGACAGAGAAGCTGGCGGATTATGGATATGATATGATCGGTGTGGATAATTCAGAAGATATGCTGGAGCTTGCGATGGAGAAACGGATGGAGTCAGGGAAGGACATTCTTTATCTGCTTCAGGATATGCGTGAGTTCGAATTATATGGAACAGTAAGGGCGATTGTCAGTGTCTGTGATTCGGTCAACTATATTACAGAACCGGAGGAACTGGAAGAAGTATTCCGTCTGGTGAACAACTACCTGGATCCCAAGGGAGTCTTTTTGTTTGATTTTAATACCGTATATAAGTATAAAGAAGTTATGGGAGATACGGTGATTGCAGAAGACAGAGGGGAATGTAGTTTTATCTGGGATAATTTCTATTATGAAGAAGAACGGATCAATGAGTATGATCTGACGCTGTTCATTCAGGAAGACGCAAATGAAGATTTGTATCGGAGATATCAGGAGACACATTACCAGAGAGGGTATACCTTAGAAGAGATGAAAGAGCTGGTAGAATGTTCGGGGCTTGTTTTTGAGGCGGCATATGACGCAGTTACACACGAGGAACCGACAGAGAAGAGCGAGAGAATCTATATCGTTGCCAGAGAATCCGGGAAATGAATTGGATACAATTCTTGAATAGATAAGAAAGACGAGGAGAATAAGATATGAATGATTATATTGTAAGAGCAACAGCAGGAAATGCACAGATCCGTGCATTTGCGGCAGTGACAACAAACCTGGTTGAGGAGGCAAGAGAGCATCACGGAACAAGTCCGGTTGCGACAGCAGCGCTGGGAAGACTCCTTACAGGTGGAGTGATGATGGGAAGCATGATGAAGAATGATACAGACATGCTGACAATCCAGATTCAGTGTTCCGGTCAGATCGAAGGTCTGACTGTGACAGCGGACAGCAAGGGAAATGTAAAAGGATATGCATTTAACCCAGATGTTATGCTTCCGGCGAAGAATGGAAAGCTTGATGTCGGTGGAGCACTTGGACAGGGCGTCATGACAATCATCAAAGACATGGGACTCAAGGAGCCATATTCAGGCCAGACAATTCTGCAGACAGGAGAGATCGCAGAGGATCTTACTTATTATTTTGCAACATCTGAACAGGTACCGTCTTCTGTCGGACTTGGAGTTCTGATGAACAAAGATAATACAGTGAAATGCGCCGGCGGATTTATCGTACAGGTTATGCCTTTTATCGAGGATGAAGTACTTAATAAGCTGGAGGCAAACATTCAGAAGATCCAGTCCGTAACATCCATGCTGGATAACGGACATACACCGGAGCAGATGCTTGAGCAGGTTCTTGAAGGACTTGATCTGGAAATTACAGATACAATGCCGGCACAGTTCTATTGCAACTGCTCTAAGAAGAGAATCGAGAAAGCAATCATCAGTATCGGAAAGAAAGAGATTCAGGAAATGATCGATGAAGGTAAAGAGATTGAAGTGAAGTGTCATTTCTGTAATACAGCATATAAGTATACAGTAGATGAATTGAAAGAATTGTTAAAACAGGCTCGATAAGTATTGCCGGGGCTTTTGCCCTGACATCAAATATAGAAGATGGGGTGAAGATGAGATGAAAAATGGATTTGTGAAGGTTGCGGCAGCGACACCGGATATCCGCGTTGCAGATGTGGAATTTAATACACAGAATATCATCAATGCTATGGAAGAAGCACAGAAAAATGGCGCGAAGATTCTTGTATTTCCGGAGCTTTGTGTGACAGGATACACCTGTAGTGATCTGTTCGACCACAGCGTACTTCTGAAAGCTTCCAGAAAAGCATTGCTTGAGATTGCAGAAAATACAAACGACAAAGATATGCTTGTATTTGTCGGAGCACCGCTTGAAGTGAATGGAAAGCTTTACAATGTAGCTGCGGCAATGAACCAGGGCGAGATCATCGGATTTACGACAAAGACGTTCCTGCCAAACTATGGTGAATTTTATGAGATGCGCCAGTTTACTCCGGGACCACAGACAGTGAGAGAGATTACATTTGAAGGAAAGAAGATTCCATTCGGTCCGCAGATTCTCTTCCAGGCAGAAGGAATGGAAGAACTGGTAGTGGCAGCCGAGATCTGCGAGGATGTCTGGTCACCGGTTCCGCCGAGTATTCAGGCGGCACTTGAAGGTGCAACAGTGATCGTCAACTGTTCCGCAAGTGATGAGACGATCGGAAAAGACACTTACCGTCGTGCACTGATCTCTGGACAGTCTGCAAGATTGATCTCTGGATACATTTATGCAAATGCCGGAGAAGGGGAGTCAACTACGGATCTTGTTTTTGGCGGACACAATATCATTGCTGAAAATGGGACAATCCTGAAAGAAAGCAGTAGATATGTAAATGAAATTATTTACTCAGAGCTGGATCTTCAGAGAATTACAGGCGAGAGAAGAAAGAATACGACATTCCAGCCATTGGATGAAGAGACTCTGGTACGTGTTCCGTTTACAATTGAAGAGACAAAGACATTCTTGACAAGAACATTTCCGAAGAAGCCGTTTGTTCCATCTGATGAACAGACCCGTGCACAGCGCTGTGAGGAGATCCTGACGATCCAGGCAATGGGACTGAAGAAACGTCTGGCTCATACGAATGCAAGAACTGCTGTTGTCGGCATTTCCGGAGGTCTGGATTCTACACTTGCACTGCTTGTAACGGCACGCGCATTTGACATGCTTGGAAGAGATAAGAAGGATATCATTGCTGTGACAATGCCTTGCTTTGGTACAACAGACAGAACTTATCAGAATGCCTGTGAGATGTCTAAGAAAGTCGGCGCGACTCTGATCGAGGTTCCAATCGCAGATGCAGTGAATATTCATTTCCGTGACATCGGACATGATCCGGAAGATCATAGTGTAACTTATGAAAACTGCCAGGCGAGAGAGCGTACACAGGTGCTGATGGATATCGCAAACAAGACTTGGGGAATGGTTATTGGAACAGGTGATCTGTCAGAGCTTGCGCTTGGATGGGCAACTTACAATGGAGATCATATGTCCATGTACGGAGTGAATGCTTCTGTACCGAAGACACTGGTTCGCCATCTTGTAAAATATGCTGCGGATGATACAAAAGACGAAGCTCTTAAGAATGTACTTTACGATGTGCTTGATACACCGGTAAGTCCTGAGCTTCTACCGCCGAAGGACGGAGATATCGCGCAGAAGACAGAAGATCTTGTAGGACCTTACGAACTGCATGATTTCTTCCTGTACTTTATGCTTCGTTTTGGATATGAGCCGAGCAAGATCTTCCGTATTGCATGTATGACATTTGATGGTGAATATGACAAAGAGACCATTTTTAAATGGCTGGAAACATTTTGTAGAAGATTTTTCTCTCAGCAGTTCAAGCGTTCCTGTCTGCCGGATGGACCGAAGGTTGGTACTGTGGCACTTTCTCCTAGAGGGGACTGGAGAATGCCAAGTGATGCCTGCGTGGCAGTATGGATGAAAGATCTTGAGGCTTGCAGAGTATAAGAAAACTATGAGAAACACGCTCCGCGAGTTTCTCAAGTTATCGCGGCAGTCGCCAAGGTCTCGTGCAAGCACGGACTTTGGCTCGTTGCTCGCGTAAATAAAAATTGCGGGATGCAGGAAATATGCATTCCGCACAAACTTGGGGAAAGAAAAGGAGAGGATAAGATGAAACTCATCAGAACAGAGGATGCGGTCGGCAGTGTGCTTTGCCACGACATTACCCAGATTATTCCGGGAGTTGTGAAGGATGCGGTCTTCCGTAAAGGACATGTAGTGACAGAAGAGGACGTTCCGGTACTGCTTTCTGTAGGAAAAGAACACCTCTATGTATGGGAGAAGCAGGAAGGCATGCTTCATGAGAATGATGCGGCAGAAGTACTGCGTCAGGTATGCCAGGGAGAGCATATGAATGCATCTGAGGCGAAAGAAGGAAAGATCGAACTGACTGCACAGTGCGACGGCCTTCTGAAGATCAATCGCGAGAAATTGAATGAAGTAAATGCGCTCGGTCAGATCGTGCTTGCATCCAGACATGGCAATTTCCCGGTGAAAAAGGGAGATAAGATCGTAGGAATGCGTGTCGTTCCGCTGGTGATCGAGGAAGAGAAGATGAATCATGTGAAAGAACTCTGTGGGGAAGAGCCGATTTTCACAATTCTCCCGTTCCATCAGATGAAAGTCGGAATCGTGACAACAGGAAGCGAAGTTTATCATGGAAGGATCACAGATAAATTTACTCCGGTCGTAAAAGCAAAATTAGAAGAGGCAGGCATGGAAGTACTTGGAAATGTACTCTGTGACGATGACTCTCAGATGGTAACAGATGCGATCAATGAATGGATCGCTAAGGGCGCGGAGTTTGTAGTCTGTACAGGCGGGATGAGCGTTGATCCGGATGACAGAACACCATTATCTATCAGAAATGCAACGGATGAGGTGATCACTTACGGTGCGCCGGTACTTCCGGGTGCAATGTTCATGCTGGCTTATAAAGGAGAGATTCCGGTTGCAGGTCTTCCGGGATGCGTAATGTATGCAAGAAGAACAATCTTTGATCTGGTGCTTCCGAGAATTGCAGCAGGCGAGAGATTAAGTGTAGAAGATTTCACGGTGCTTGGAGAAGGCGGACTTTGCCTGAACTGCGAAGTATGTACTTATCCGAATTGTGGATTTGGAAAATAATAAGATGAAGGAGAATTGGGGAATGAATTCATTTTATGTAAATCTGCAGGATGAGCTTGCAGAAGCAAAAGAAGAGCTTTGGGCACAGACGCAGATTGACGGTGCAGAAGCTGGAAAGAAAACTCTGCTGAAAGGTGAACCGAAGGATACAGACAGTGTTTTTGTAGATGAAAAAGGTGAACGTATTTTTCAGGAGCGTATCAGCCGTCCGGCGAAGCTGGTGATCTGTGGGGCAGGTCATGTATCTATGCCAATCATTCGCATGGGAAAGATGCTTGGATTCCATGTTACGGTGGTAGAAGATCGTCCGAAATTTGCAGATGATGCGAGAAGAGCAGAGGCTGACCAGGTCTATTGCGAACCATTTGAAGATGGTCTTGCAAAGATCAAAGGAGATACAGATACATGGTTTGTTATTGTTACAAGAGGTCACAGATATGACACAGATTGTCTCAGAACAATCCTTGGAAAGCCAAGAGCTTATGTTGGAATGATGGGAAGTAAGAGAAGAACTGCGATCGTAAAAGATCAGCTGGAGGCAGAAGGGTTTGAGAGAGATGTGCTTGAAGCAGTCCATACGCCGATTGGGTTGAAGATCGCTGCTGAGACGCCGGAAGAGATCGCGGTGTCTATTATGGCAGAAATCATTCAGATTAAAAACAGCCGTGCAAAGAGCGGCGGATATTCCAGTGAACTTCTTGAAGAAATTCTGAAAGAAGATGAGTGTGGAAAAGTGCTTGCGACAATTATTTCCAGAAAAGGTTCTGCACCACGTGGCGTAGGAACAAAGATGCTTGTATGCGGAGATGGAAGGATCATCGATACAATTGGTGGAGGATGTGTGGAAAGTGAGATTATTCAGAAAGCACTCCTCATGATCCGTACGGAACAGGAAGGATTCCAGGTATGCAAGGTAGATATGACAGCAGAGGCAGCCGAGGATGAAGGTATGGTCTGTGGCGGCGTTGTTGAGGTTATGCTCGAAAGGGTAAAATAAGCGCTCTGGAAAAAGTAAGAATGATAGTAGTAATTGAGATTGGAGAATAAGAAAGATGGATGATATCAAAATTTTAAAAGGAAATATTATCTATGCAAAGACGAAAGATGAATTTGAGATATGCGAACACGGTTATCTTGTGTGTAAAGATGGAAAAGTAGAAGGAATCTATCAGACACTTCCGTTCCGACTTGGAGGGGAACCAATTGAGGATCATGGAGATTGTCTGATTATTCCGGGAATGACAGATCTGCATATACATGCACCGCAGTATACATTCCGCGGTACAGGGATGGATCTGGAACTTCTGGAGTGGCTGGAGACGAATACATTTCCGGAGGAAGCAAAATACAAGGATGTATTATATGCGAATGAGGCGTATGCGAAGTTTGCCAAGAACTTGAAACATAGTTCAACAACAAGAGCATGCGTCTTTGGGACAATTCATAGAAGATCGACACTTGTTCTGATGGATCATCTGGAAAGAAGCGGTTTGGTCACGATGGTCGGAAAAGTGAATATGGACAGAAATTCACCGGATGAACTTCGTGAAGGTACACAAGAGTCTGCGGAAGAGACAGTGGAATGGATGAAGGATGTGCAGCATAAAAAGTATAAAAATACGCTGCCGATCCTGACACCTCGTTTTATTCCGAGCTGTACGGATGAGCTTCTAGATATGCTGAAGATGGTTCAGATGCGTTACCAGATTCCGGTGCAGTCACATTTATCAGAGAATTTATCAGAGATCGAATGGGTGAACTTTGTCCGTATGCAGAGTTTTATGGAGATGCATATGATCATTTTGGTCTGTTTGGAGCAGATGCACCGACGGTTATGGCGCATTGCGTATACAGTACGGAAGAAGAGATCCAGAGAATGAAAGAGAACGGTGTGTATGTAGCACATTGTCCGGAATCAAATGAGAATCTTTCTTCCGGAATTGCACCGGTAAAACGTTATCTGGAAGAGGGACTTTCTGTAGGACTTGGAAGTGATGTCGCAGGGGGATCGACAGAGAATCTTTTCCGGGCAATGGCACATGCAATTCAGATGTCAAAGATGCGCTGGAGACTTGTCGATCAGAAATATCCGGCATTGAAGTCAGAAGAAGTATTCTATATGGCAACTAAGGGTGGCGGATCCTTCTTCGGAAAAGTCGGAAGTTTTGAAGAAGGATATGAATTCGATGCTGTTGTATTAGATGACAGCAGACTTGAATCCTCCCGTCAGATGAGTGTGAAAGATCGTTTGGAAAGAATGATTTATCTTGCTGATGAGAGAGAAGTAAAGGCAAAATACGTCAGAGGAAATAAAATCATATAAAACACATGAAAAAACCTCAGGTCCGGGTGTTGCAGCACCGTTCTCTGAGGTTTTTTCATTTTCTATTTTAGGAGTTTTAAGTAATTGACTTATTCAATCGATTTTTCAATATTAAAGGTGGATTCTTGTTCCAGTCTCACCAAGAATTCCGTCTTTTGCTTTCTCAAGCAGTGTGATCAGTGACTGTCTTCCAGGTTTGGATTCAGCAAAGTCAAGAGCTGCCTGTACCTTAGGAAGCATAGAACCAGGAGCGAAATGTCCTTCTTCTACATACTGTTTCGCTTCATCAACTGTCACATCGTCAAGCCATTTCTCATCCGGCTTTCCGTAGTTCAGTGCAACTTTCTCTACAGCAGTCAGAATGATAAGGAAGTCTGCGTCGAGCTCTTTGGCAAGGAGAGCACTGGCAAAGTCTTTATCAATAACTGCACTTGCACCTTTCAGGTGGTTGCCCTGGCGCATAACCGGGATTCCACCGCCGCCACAGGCAATTACAAGGTCACCGGAGTCAACCATTGTACGGATTGTACCGATCTCAACGATCTCCTGCGGCTTTGGAGAAGCTACAACACGACGGTATCCGCGTCCTGCATCTTCTTTCATGATATAATCATATTTTTCAGCCATGACATCAGCTTCTTCCTTAGAAAGGAATTTACCGATTGGCTTGGATGGTGTCTCGAAAGCCGGATCATCAGCATCCACGCGAACCTGAGTGATCATTGTAGCAACCGGGATATCATGGATTCCTCTGTTGAACAATTCTTCTCTCAGAGCATTCTGCAGGTCATATCCGATGTAAGCCTGGCTCATTGCAACACATACAGAAAGTGGTGTGTTTGGCTGTTTCTCATCCTCATGTGTTAATGCGATCATAGCGTTGTTGATCATACCAACCTGAGGACCATTGCCGTGTGCTACGACTACTTCGCAGCCTTCCTGAATCAGGTCTACGATCGCGCGTGCTGTAATCTTAACAGCAGCCATCTGCTCAGGAAGAGTATTGCCAAGGGCATTTCCGCCGAGGGCAATGACAATACGTTTTTTCTTTTCCATTTTAGGATCCTCCGTATTTACTGTAAAGGTATTGTACAGGTCTGAAAGATTCAGGCCTGTACAATAAGTTACTAATTAAGGTAACTGTGAAACTATTTTTGTCTGAGAAATTTAAATTTACTCAAAAATTCTGGACATTCCTCTTTCTTCGAGCTTCTTCAGGATTTCCTGTGGGTTCTCGAATTTAGCAAGGAAGATCATAGCTGCGATGATGTATGGTTTGAAGCTAGCTTCTTTGTAAAGTGGATCTCTGTAACGATCGAATACGGAAGCGTCAACTTCACCTTCTTCACAGCTTACGCCTGAGATGTCAGCTGGCAGACAGTGCATGTAAAGAGCTTTTCCGTCTTTTGTTGTAGCCATGAGCTCTTCTGTACAAGCCCAGTCTTTGTGCTCTGCGTTCTGAGCAAGAAGTTCTTTCTCAAGAGCTTTGATACCTTCTGTATCTCCGTTTCCGTAAAGCTCTGTACGTTTTTCCATAGCTGCAAATGGAGCCCAGCTCTTTGGATATACGATATCAGCATCTTTGAATGCCTCAGCCATGTTGTTTGTTTTCTTGAAGGATCCGCCTGATTTCTTAGCGTTCTCTTCAGCAACTTTCTCAACATCCTCGAATACTTCGTATCCTTCTGGATGAGCAAGAACAACGTCCATTCCGAAACGTGTCATCAGACCGATGATTCCCTGTGGAACAGAAAGTGGTTTTCCGTAAGATGGTGAGTAAGCCCATGTCATAGCAAGTTTTTTGCCTTTCAGGTTCTCAACTCCGCCGAACTCATGGATGATGTGAAGCATATCAGCCATAGCCTGTGTTGGGTGGTCAATGTCACACTGAAGGTTTACAAGTGTAGGTTTCTGCTCAAGAATTCCGTCCTTGTTTCCTTCTGTTACAGCGTCAACAACTTCGTGCATGTATTTGTTACCTTTTCCGATGTACATATCATCACGGATACCGATAACATCAGCCATGAAGGAGATCATGTTAGCTGTCTCACGAACTGTCTCACCGTGAGCAACCTGAGATTTTCCTTCGTCAAGATCCTGAACTTCAAGACCAAGAAGGTTACAAGCAGAAGCGAAAGAGAAACGTGTACGTGTGGAATTGTCACGGAACAGAGAAATTCCAAGTCCGCTCTCGAATACCTTTGTGGAAATATTGTTCTCTCTCATGTAACGAAGAGCATCAGCTACTGTAAATACAGCCTCGATCTCGTCGTCTGTTTTCTCCCATGTAAGGAAGAAGTCACCATTGTACATCTCTTTGAAGTTGAGTGCGTTCAGTTTGTCAATATATCCCTGTAATTTTGCGTCCATCTTTAAAATCCTCCTGATTAAAATGAATTATTTGTTTTTAGGTTTATTAGCTAAGGCAGTTCCGGCCGGAAACTATCCGGTCAGAACGCCATAGGTTCAATGAATTGGTTGCGCGATCACACGCAAATGCGTTAGCAAATACTGAATTACTCAGCGTAAGACAGTGGAAGTGCAGCGTATACTGCAGCACATGTTACGAGATCCTGTTTCCATGTCATCTCGTTTGGTGCGTGAGCCTGAGCCTCTGCTCCAGGTCCGAATCCGATACATGGGATTCCGTTTCTACCCATGATAGATACACCGTTTGTAGAGAATGTCCACTTATCTGTCAGCGGACGAGCCTGACGCATCTCAAGTGTGTCAGCAGCACCGATTCTCTGATCTCCGTAAAGACCTGTGTAAGCTTTCTCAAGAGCCTTAGTTACTTTGTGATCCTTCGGAATAGCCCATGTTGGGAAGTAGCACTCGATCTCGTATACACATCCTGTGTAGGACGGACGATCGTAGTTGTACATAGAAACAACAACGTCATCACCGTATTTCTTAACGCTTGGCAGGTTACGGATCTCATCTAAGCAGCTCTCCCATGTCTCTCCGAATGTCATACGACGGTCAAGAGATACAGCACAAGAATCTGCTACTGCACAACGGCTTGGTGATGTGTAGAAGATCTGAGATGTTGTAACTGTTCCACGTCCAAGGAAACGAGCCTCTTCGTAGTCAGGGTTGAATTTCGGGTTAAGCATTTTAACAAGACCTTTGATCTCTGTCTCGTCAGCGTCATCGTTCTCGTTAAGAGCACGAACATCCTGAAGAATGTCAGCCATCTTGTAGATTGCGTTGTCTCCACGCTCCGGAGCAGAACCGTGACAGGAAACTCCCTTAACATCGATACGGATTTCCATACGTCCTCTCTGTCCACGGTAGATACCACCGTCTGTAGGCTCTGTAGAAACTACGAACTCCGGACGAATCTTGTCTTCGTTGATGATGTACTGCCAGCAAAGTCCGTCACAGTCTTCTTCCTGAACTGTACCAACAACCATTACTTTGTATCCTTCTGGAATGAGTCCGAGATCTTTCATGATCTTTGCTCCGTATACACCAGATACGATACCGCCACACTGGTCAGATACTCCACGTCCACCGATCTCTGTCTCTGTCTCGTATCCATCGTATGGATCGAATTTCCAGTTATCGATGTTACCGATACCTACTGTATCGATATGTGCGTCAAATGCGATGATCTTGTCGCCAGTTCCCATGAATCCCATAACATTTCCCTGTGGGTCGATGACAACTTCGTCAAATCCAACTTTCTTCATCTCAGCAGCGATTGTCTCTACGTGAGCTTTCTCATCACAGCTTTCTCCCGGATTTTTTACGATAGCACGAAGGAAAGCAGTCATGTCTTTCTCATAGCCTTTTGCATACTCTTTGATTTTGTTAAGATCCATTGTTCTTCTCCTTTTGAAATAAAATCTTGTTTTGGTGTTACAGTTTCTTCTTATTATATTGCGAGAAATGATTATCTCTCATTTCCGTCCCAGACAATTGATTTGTATCTATCCGGATCAGTGTCTCCCTCAGTAGAGAAGAGAAGTACTTTTGAGTTCTCATCCAGTCCGAGGTGCTCTCTGAGCGGTTTGTACTCATCCATTGTCATGATGCACGCAAGTGTTCCAAACGGTGCAGCTCCGGATTCTCCGGAAGTAACAGGCTGATCACCTTTGAAAGGTGCAGCAAGCATACGCATACCTTTGGCAGCAACCCAGTCAGGTGTTGCGATAAATGTATCAACGTGGTTTTTCAGGATATCCCATGAAATTGTGTTCGGCTCTCCACAAGCAAGACCAGCCATGATTGTAACCATGTCTCCGTCTACGATCCGGATAGCTCCGTCCTTAGCACATGCTCCTTTGTAAAGACATGCAGCAGGCGCAGCTTCAACAACAACAACTTTCGGTGGATTTTCCGGATAGCGGTTAGCGAAGAATCCCTGAACTGCTCCAGCAAGTGAACCAACACCAGCCTGAATAAATACATGTGTCGGACGCTCACATCCAGCTTCATGAAGCTGATCATCAGCCTCGTTAGCCATTGTTCCGTATCCCTGCATGATCCATGCCGGAATCTCTTCATATCCGTCCCAGGCTGTATCCTGAACCATTACGCCGTTCTCTGTCTTCTCTGCCATAGCGTTAGCCATACGAACACATTCGTCGTAGTTTTCCTCTTCGATTGTAGCTTTCGCTCCTTCTTTCAGGATGTTGTTCAGTCTTGTCTGAGTGGATCCCTTCGGCATAAGTACTACAGCTTTCTGTCCAAGCTTGTTCGCTGCCCATGCAACACCACGTCCGTGGTTACCATCTGTTGCAGTGAAGAAAGTAGCCTGTCCGAATTCTTTACGCAGTTCGTCAGATGTAAGAACGTTGTAAGGAAGTTCTGAAACATCCTTTCCTGTCTGCTTTGCAATGTAGCGAGCCATTGCGAAAGATCCGCCGAGTACTTTAAATGCGTTCAGTCCGAAACGATAAGACTCATCTTTTACATAGACCTCTTTCAGTCCAAGGTATGCAGCCATGTGATCCAGTTTTACAAGTGGTGTAACACTGTACTGCGGGAAGCTCTCATGGAATGCGCGAGCTTTCGCTACATTCTCAAGTGACATTACCTGAAGCTGAGAGTCATCTGTTTTTGGCATTTCGTTTACTGCCCATTTGATAGTTTCCATTATAGTGACCTCCTTAAATTAATACGTGTCATTTGCCCATGTAACTGTAAAGTGTGAATTTCGATATCCCCAAATACGAAGAAACTTTATCGCCGGACTTTGTAATAAGGAAAGCACCGGCATGATCCAGATACTGGACAACAGCAACTTTGTCGTCTTTGTTCATCATTGCAACTGGCTTTCCGACCTTTGCAACGGCCTGCTCGATCAACAAATCCAGAAGTTCATTTACATTATGTGTGATCTGCCGTGGCGAATCACCTGTAAGATCCGGAAGATTGTCTTTCGTAGCGATCAAAGACTGAATTGCTGTACTCGCAGCTGTAAAAGCTGTGATGTCATAGTTTAATGAGAAGATGTAAGAGATTGATCCGTCATCGTCTCTTATATAGAAAGTACTCGATTTCAGGATCCGTCCATCTTCTGTTTTAGTAAGATAGGAAAGCTTATCATGAATCGTTGACGGATCCGACTGAAGCGTCTCAAGAACAATTCCAGAAGGACCATCTCCGGTCTGTCGGTTCGATACATGTCCGTTCTCAATGTACACGATCGATTTCTCCAGATCTTTTGTCTTCAAATCATGAATTGCAATCTCACAGGAACTTCCAAATTGAATTGCAAGTCCGTGTGCAAGCTGCTTAAGGAAATCTAAGGTATGACGCATATGTCCACCTGCCTTTCTACATGCTTTCTGTCTTCATAATCCCATAATATCATAAAAATCACGATAGTCAATACCTTTCCTAAAAATTTTTTAGGTAACAAAAAACTTTTTTAGATTTCTTGTTGCATTTAGACAATTTAGATGTTATTCTATGTGTATCAGAGACATTGATGTACGAAATGCACATAACAGGCAGATAGCATTTTAACATCAAAGTGTAGAAATTCATAAAAAGGAGAGGTTACAATTATGTTGATCTTAGGTAATGGTAGAGTTGTGACAAGAAACCCTGAATGTCCTTATATGGAAGAGGGCGCAGTAGCAATTGATGGTAAAGTAATCTGTAAGGTGGGACCAACAGATGAGTTGAAGAAGGCTTATCCAGATGCAGAGTTTATTGATGCAAAAGGCGGAGTGATTATGCCGGCATTCATTAATACTCATGAACATATCTATAGTTCTTTTGCAAGAGGACTTGCTATTAATGGATACAATCCAACAGGATTGCTCAGCATTCTTGAAGGAATGTGGTGGACACTGGATAGAAACCTGACACTGAATGATACTTATTTAAGTGCTATGGCTACTTATATTGATTCTATCAAGAACGGTGTAACAACAGTATTTGACCATCATGCAAGCTTTGGAGCTATCAAAGGTTCCTTATTTGAAATTGAGAGAGCAGCGAAGGAAACAGGAATTCGTTCCTGTCTCTGTTATGAAGTTTCCGACAGAGATGGAAAAGACAAGGCCAGAGAGTCTGTAATGGAGAATGCAGAATTTATTCGTCATGCACTGAAGGATGACAGCGGAATGATCGCCGGAATGATGGGTATGCATGCACAGTTCACAATCTCAGATGAGACAATGGAACTTGCAGCAGCAAACAAACCGGATGAAGTTGGTTATCATATTCATGTTGCAGAAGGAATTGAAGATCTGCATCACTGCCTGAAACATTATGGAAAGAGAATTGTTGACCGTCTGATGGACTTCAATATTCTTGGAGAGAAGACACTGCTTGGACATTGTATCTACATCAACCCACATGAGATGGATCTGATCAAAGATACAAACACAATGGTTGTTCATAATCCGGAATCCAATATGGGAAATGCCTGCGGATGCCCTCCGACAATGGAACTTGTACACAGAGGAATCCTTACAGGACTTGGAACAGATGGATATACACATGATATGATGGAATCCTTCAAAGTAGCAAATATTCTTCATAAACATCACCTTTGCGATCCAAATGCAGCATGGGGAGAAGTTCCGAAAATGCTGTTTGAGAACAATGCAAAGATTGCAGGACGTTATTTCGACCAGAAGCTCGGAGTTCTTGAAGAAGGCGCAGCAGCAGATGTGATCATTGTTAATTACAATCCGCTGACACCAATGAATGAGAATAACATCAATGGTCACCTTGTATTCGGAGTAACTGGACACGATGTTGTGACAACTGTTGCAAACGGTAAAGTATTGATGAAAGACAGAAGACTGACAGAGATTGACGAAGCGAAAGTTATGGCAGACTGCAGACAGGCAGCAGCCGAACTTGGAAAACGTATCAACAGTCGTTAGGCTTAGATTGACGGATACTGTTCATTAATGTTAACATATATAACAGATGTGGACAGTATATTTGATCGCACATTTCGTCAAAACTAACCGGAAAGGACAATAAAATAATGAAAGAAAAGAAATCAGAAGCACCTCGCAGAGGAGACGAAGAACTGTTTAAGTGGGATGGTAACCCGACATTTGGTCAGATACTTCCGCTTGCTGCCCAGCATGTACTTGCAGCAGTTGTAGGATGTGTTACACCGGCAATTCTGGTTGCGAATGCAGCGAATAATGCAGGCGGAAATGTAAACATGGGTCTCTTGATCCAGATGTCACTTGTATTTGCAGCATTATCAACATTCCTTCAGCTGTATGGAAATAAGATCCATCTTGGATCCGGACTTCCGGTCATCATCGGTGTAAGTTTTGCTTATGTTCCGACAATGACAGCAATTGCAGCACAGGCTCAGGACGTTAACACGATTTTTGGCGCGATGATCGTAGGTGGTATTGTAGCAATTATCGTTGGACTTACTATTAAGCAGATCAGAAAAGTGTTCCCACCACTGGTAATCGGAACTGTTATCTTTGCAATCGGTCTGTCTCTTTATAAGACAGCCATTAACTACATGGCAGGAAACTCTGCGAACACATATGAAGTGATCGTAGAGCAGAGAGGTCAGACAGCAGCACTTGTTTATGGTTCTTGGCAGAACTGGCTTGTATCTCTTGTAACACTGGCAATCGTAATCGGTCTGAACCATTACGGAAAAGGACTTTTCAAACTTGCATCTATCCTGATCGGTCTGATCTGTGGATATGTACTTGCATTGTGCTTTGGAATGGTTGATTTTTCAGCACTTTCAAACGCAGGTTGGTTCCAGCTTCCACAACCGTTCGCTTTCGGTGTAAAATTCGATATCTCAGCGATTATCCCGCTGGCGATTTTGTTCCTTGTCAATTCCATTCAGGCAATGGGAGATTTCTCCGCTACAACAAGTGGTGGTATGGATCGTCTTCCTACTGACCAGGAGCTCAACGGTGGTATCATCGGTTATGGTATCAGTAATATCGTAAGTGCATGTTTCGGATGTCCTCCGACAGCAACTTACAGCCAGAACGTAGGTATTGTTGGTTCTACAAAAGTTGTAGCAAGAAAGGTATTTTCACTTTCAGCATTTATCCTTCTGATTGCAGGACTGATTCCGAAATTCTCAGCACTTCTGAGAACAATTCCTCAGTGTGTACTTGGTGGAGCAGTAGCATCTGTATTCGCAGGTATCGCAATGACAGGTATCAAGCTTCTTGTAAGTGAAGGTATGTCTACAAGAAATACAACAGTTGCAGGATTATCTATTGCAATCGGTATGGGTGTATCCTTAAGTAACGGATGCTTAAATCAGATGACATCAACAATTTACGATGGATTAGGAATGACAATGGGACTTGAGAACTTCCAGTCCATCATCAATAACACATTTGCATCATCACCGGTTGTACTGGCGACAATTTTTGCAGTTATTTTGAATCTGGTTCTTCCGAAAGATCCAAAGCCGGAGGAAAAATAAAAGGAAACAGATCTTTGAGAAAAGACAGGTTCTTGGGGAATAATCTGTCAGTGATTTCAAAGATTTAATCATTACGGAAGAACCTGCCGATGGCAGGTTTTCCGTGATAAAAGAAAAAAAGAGAGGTAAAAAGTATGAGTGAAATTATGAGACCTATGTCATTTGAACAGCTTTTAAACTGGACATTGACAGAGTACAAAGAGAATGGAACAGTATTTGGAGAGCGTCATCCATATCATGCGGACAGCAAGTTCAACCGCACAATCTTCGGACGCGATCTTGAGACACCAATCGGACCGGCAGCAGGTCCAAACACTCAGCTGACACAGAATATTATCGCAGCTTACTACACAGGAAGCCGTTTCTTCGAGCTGAAGACAGTTCAGGTAATGGACGGAGACGAGCTTGCAGCATGCATCAACAGACCATGTATCAAGGCTGATGACGAGTGCTACAACTGTGAGTGGTCTACAGAGCTGTTTGTTCCACAGGCAATGGAGGAGTACATCAAAGCATGGTTCCTTCTGAAAGTGATCTCAAAAGAATTCGGACTTGGAAGCATGGACGGATTCCAGTTCAACATCAGTGTTGGATATGATCTTGCCGGAATCAAATCAGAGAAGGTTGACACATTCCTGAACACAATGCAGCATGCACAGGATTCAGAGATTTTCAAGCACTGCAAGGCTTATCTTCTTGAGCATGTTGACCTGTTCGAGAAAGTGACAGCAGAAGATATCGAAAGCATTTCCGGTGATATCTGTAATTCTGTTACAATCTCTACACTTCACGGATGCCCTCCGGAAGAAATTGAGAAGATCGCAATGTATCTGATCACAGAAAAGGGATTCCATACATTTATCAAATGTAACCCGACACTTCTTGGATACGAGTATGCAAGAAAGACAATGGATGACATGGGATACGATTATATCGCATTCGGTGACTTCCACTTCAAAGACGACCTGCAGTACGAGGATGCTGTTCCGATGTTGAACAGACTGATTGCTGTCTGTCAGGAAAGAAACCTGGAGTTTGGTGTGAAGATCACAAACACATTCCCGGTTGATGTAAAACAGAACGAACTTCCAAGTGAAGAGATGTATATGTCAGGAAAATCTCTGTACCCACTTTCCATCTCCGTAGCAAATATGCTGGCAAGAGATTTCGGTGGAAAACTGAGAATCTCCTATTCGGGTGGTGCTGATTTCCATAACATCGAAGGAATCATCGATGCAGGAATCTGGCCGGTAACAATGGCTACAACAATCCTGAAACCAGGCGGATATGACAGACTTTGCCAGATTGCAGGACTTCTTGAGAAAGAAGGCGTTGTATTCACAGGTATCGACGCTGCCAAGACAGAGAAACTGGTTGAGGAAGCAAAGACAAGCCCATATCATGTAAAGGCTGTAAAACCGCTTCCGTCCAGAAAGATCAACAAACAGGTTCCGCTGATCGACTGCTTTATCGCTCCTTGTAAAGAAGGATGCCCGATCCACCAAGATATCACAACATATCTGCAGCTTGTAGAAGCTGGTAAATATGAAGAAGCTATGAATGTTATCACAGAGAAGAATCCACTTCCATTCATTACAGGAACAATCTGTGCACATGCTTGTATGGGCAAATGTACACGTAACTTCTATGAGTCACCGGTACATATCCGTGAGATGAAGCTTGAGGCAGCTCAGAACGGATACGAAGCACTGATGAACAAGCTGACAGCACCTGCAATCACAAAAGAAGGTAAGGCAGCAGTGATCGGTGGAGGACCGGCTGGTATGGCAGCTGCTTACTTCCTGCGCAGAGCTGGAATGGCAGTTACAGTATTTGAGAAGAACGACGCTCTCGGCGGTGTTGTTCGCCACGTGATCCCAGAATTCAGAATTCCGGGAACATCTATTGATAAAGATGCAGCACTTCTTGAGAAGATGGGCGTTGAAGTTCGTCTGAACACAGAAGTAAAAGATACAGCAGCACTGAAAGCAGAAGGATTTACAACAGTGATCCTTGCAGTAGGAGCTTCTGAGCCTGGAGTATTAAGACTTGAGCAGGGTGAAGCTAAGAATGCACTCGAGTTCCTGGCTGACTTCAAGGCAAATGACGGAAAACTTGATATCGGTAAGAACGTTGTAGTTATCGGTGGTGGTAACACAGCAATGGATACAGCAAGAGCAGCAAAACGTACAACAGGCGTTGAACATGTATATCTTGTATACAGAAGAACAAAACGCTATATGCCGGCAGACGAAGAAGAGCTGGTAATGGCAGTAGAGGACGGCGTAGAATTCATGGAACTCCTTTCTCCTGTTAAACTTGAGAATGGAAAACTGATCTGCGAAGTTATGGTTCTTGGCGATATGGATGCTTCTGGAAGAAGAGGCGTTGTTAAGACAGGAGAACTCAAAGAGATCCCGGCTGATACAGTGATCGCAGCTGTTGGTGAAAAAGTTCCGACTGCTCTTTACGAGGCAAATGGAATCAACGTAAATGACAGAGGACGTGCTCTTGTAAATGAAGAGACATTAGAGACAAACGTAGAGAACGTTTACGTTGTTGGTGACGGACTTGGCGGACCGGCTACAGTAGTAGAAGGTATCCGTGATGGTCTCAAAGCTGCTCAGGCAGTGATCGGAGAGACTCTTGTAAGAGATTTCGATGCAGAGACAGATGAAGCTGTTGTATACGAGAGAAAGGGTAACCTCGAAGACGTACGCGAAGACAGCACAGAGGCTAAGAGATGTCTTAACTGTGCAGGAATCTGTGAGAATTGTAAGGAAGTTTGCCCGAATAGAGCAAATGTAGCAATCAAGGTTCCGGGACTGGAGAAACATCAGATCATCCATGTGGATTACATGTGTAATGAATGTGGTAACTGTAAGAGCTTCTGTCCATACGACAGTGCTCCGTACCTGGATAAATTCACATTATTCATGGACGAGAACGATATGGCAGACAGCAAGAATCAGGGATTCACAGTACTGGACAAAGATGCAGTACACTGCAAGGTTCGTTTCTGTGGAGAGATTCTCGACTGGACACTTGGAGAAGAGACAAAGATTCCGGAAGCACTTCAGAAAGTAATGGAGACTGTTTGCAAGGACTACACATATCTGTTAAGATAATAGCAGAAGGTTTATGTGAGATTGCTCCGGTGGAAATTGAGTGAGACCAGAGTGATAATATGTGAGATAGATAGCTCACAGGCATTTGCCTGTGGGCTATCTTCTTTTCAAAAGACGCAGAAATATAGAAAGAAGGGATCTGTAAAATGATAAGCTATTTCAGAGATGACAGACTTTGTGAAGCAGACTCTTTCTTATCGGTAGTAAAGCCTGACTATACAGAATGTCCGATGATAGCTGCTGTCGGTGCGGGAGGAAAGACCTCTACATTGAGAAGGCTTGCAGAAGAGTATGCGCTGATGGGGAAAAAGGCAATTGTTCTTACAACAACTCATATGAGAGAAGAGACGACTCCATGGAGTTGTGTGGCTGAAGAGGAAGAGTGGATTAGTAAAGGGAACGAGCTGCTTGAACGAGTGAAGGAATGCCTTGAACAATATGGACAGGCCTGGATTGGGGCAAGAGCGAAAAAAGGGAAAATGAGCTGCGTTCCGGAGTTGATTCTGGCAGAGATAGAAAGCTGGAATGTGCCATTACTTGTTGAAGCGGACGGAGCAAGGATGCTGCCGTTAAAAGTACCGGGAGAACAAGAACCTGTGCTCCTGCCACAGACAACACATGTATTTTCCGTTTATGGAATGGACGCTTTGGATCAAAAGCTGGAAGACATTTGCTTTCGAAGTGAAAAGGCGGCAGAGCTTCTTGGAAAACAGCCGGAAGATCAGGTGACAGAAGAGGACATAATAAAGCTTGCCTGTCATGAACAGGGCGGGCGAAAAGGCTGTCCAAAGCAGGCAGAGTATATTGTTGTACTGAATAAGGCAGATACAAAGGAGCGGCGAGACAGAGCGTGTAAGATTGCAAAGTGCTTGTATGAGAATGGAATCAAGAATATATTTGTGACATCTTATATGCTGTAATAAATATTGTAGAAAAAGTGCAGAGATTATTCTTGAACGTAAATAAATTAGAAAATAACGGAGAATCATAGAAGATTCTCAGGAAAATAGATGGGAAGTATTGAGATGAAGATATTGATTAAAGGTGCGGGAGACCTGGCAACAGGAATCGCATCCAGATTATATGGCGCAGGGCATCAGATCATGATGACAGATATTGCTGTGCCATTGACGGTCCGCAGACTAGTTGCATTTTCCAGAGCGGTTTATGAAGGTGAGGCAGTTGTAGAAGATATGACGGCGCGCCTGGCAAAGAATCAGGAAGAAGCAGAGGAGATTATGGAACAGGGAGATATCCCTGTGATCGTTGATCCAAAGGCAGAATGTATACAGTGGTTTCAGCCGGATGTGATTGTGGATGCCATCCTTGCAAAGAGAAATCTTGGAACAAAGATCACAGATGCACCGTTTGTAATCGGAGTCGGACCTGGATTTACTGCCGGGGAAGACTGCAACTGTGTTGTAGAGACAAAGAGAGGACATACACTGGGGAATGTGATCTGGGACGGAAGTGCGATCCCGAATACCGGAGTTCCGGGAAATGTTGGGGGATATTCTATTGAGCGTCTGATCAAAGCATCCGCAGATGGGGTGATCGAACCGAAGGCTGTGATCGGCGATCTGGTACGAAAAGGACAGATCGTTGCAATTACAGGCGGAGAGCCGGTTTATGCGCTGATGGACGGTATCGTTCGCGGAATGCTTCAGCCAGGTGTTCAGGTGACGAAGGGGCTAAAGATCGGGGATATTGATGCTCGTGCAAAGCAGGAGCATTGCCGGACAATCTCAGACAAAGCAAGGGCGATCGGCGGAGGTGTGCTCGATGCAGTCTGCAGTTATGAAAAGAGCAGAGGAAAATACGCATTGATCTTGCTGGCGGCAGGTCAGAGTGTTCGGTTCGGTTCAGATAAACTGAAAGCAGTTGTAGAAGGTGAAGCAATGTATGAAAGTGCGATCAGCCGGTTTGAAGCATTTCAGGGATTCAAGTCTTATGTAGTGACAGGAAAAGAAGAGATTACACTTTCAGCAGAGTCAGCAGGCTGCACGGTGGTATGCAACAAAGAACCGGAGAAGGGAATCTCTCTTTCTGTAAAGCTCGGTCTGACAAAGGCAATCGAGGATGCGGATGAAAATGGAACACCGCTTCGAGGAGTCCTGTTCAGTGTCTGCGATCAGCCAAGATTAAAAAAATCCACGATTCAGAGAATCATAAATACAGCATTTCATAATCCGGGAAAGATCGTTTGCGCAGGAGAAGGAACAAGAAATGGCAATCCGGTCTTGTGGGATAAGAGATTCTTTGATAAACTTTTGGAGTTAGATGGAGATATCGGTGGAAAGAAGATATTGAAAGAAAACTTAGATTCGCTGAAAATTGTGCCGGTACAGGCGGGAGAACTTCAGGATATTGATCGCAAAGAAGATCTCGGAACGGCATAATGATAGAATTGCTGGTTGCATATAGTGTGAACAGTAATAAAAATAGCAGCGGTGAGCTGAAAGGAGAATGCAAATGCGGGTAGGAGCAGTGATTGCGGCAGCAGGAAAATCTGGTGGATATAAGAGTTATGATAAGATGAAGTCGGTGGATGGAATCCAGGTTCTGCGTCAGATGATTTTAAGTTTCAAGAGAGCAGGCGTGGATGAGATCGTGCTGATCACAGGATACCAGGCGGAGCAGGTGGAGAAGAAACTGGCGAAGCTTGGTGCAGTATTCCTTCGCAGTGAAGATTATGAGAAGGAAGAGATGATCACGTCAGCAGTTCGAGGGATGAACTACCTGAAATCGCGCTGTGAGAAATTCTTCTTCTGTCCGGCAGGAGTTTCTCTTTTCACAGAAGATACCGTACGTGTGTTGATGCAAAAAGCGAAAGAAAATGAAAACGATCATGAGAAAGTCTATGTACCTGTCTGGGAAGAACGAAAAGGACATCCGATCCTGATGGATCGCAGTATGATCGATCAGTTTGCTTCTTATGAAGGTGAAGGTGGACTTAAAGGCGCTATGGATGTGCTGAATGTAGAACGCATTTTCGTTCCGGTGGAAGACAACGGTGTAGCGATTTACTCCGGACAGGGAGAACCTTTCCGTGAGATTTTCAAAGAGAAGGAAAAGGAGAGAAGAATCCGTCCGAGAGTGAAGCTTCAGTTGGAGAAGAATGAGAACTTCTTCGGTCCGGGAATTGTATTCCTTCTGCGTCAGATCGATACACTTGGTTCGGTAAGAGACGCCTGTGCAAAGACAGGAATGTCTTACAGCAAGGGCTGGAGCCTGATCAGAAGTGCAGAGAAAGAACTCGGATATACCGTCGTAGAGCGAAGTCCGGGAGGCAAGCATGGCGGTGTGGCCAGTGTAAGCGAAGCAGGGAAAGACATACTCAGAAAATATGAACTGCTGGAAAAAGATGTGGTGAAATATGCAGAGAAGAGATATAAGGATATCTTTGAATCATAATTCAGTCAATGAAAAAAAGTTGTGTAAATCACAACTTTTTTTAGAAAAGCGATTGTTAAAATAAAACAAATCGGTTATAATGATAACATCATTTAGAAAGAAAAGACAGGAACAATCTTATGAACAAGGCGCCTGTCAGGAGGAGGTAGGATGAAAAAGAGAATTTTAGCAGCAATGATGGCAGCCGTAATGATGTTTTCTATGGCTGGATGTGGATCCAAAGCCGACGAAAAGACAGACGACACAGCAAAAACAGAAGCAACTGACAACAAAGTCAGTGATGAAGAAGAAACAGAGATCCAGGTATTTATTGCAGCCAGCTTAAAGAATGTAATGGATGAGCTTGCAACACAGTATAACGAAGAGCATCCGAACGTAAAGATCACATACAATGCAGACAGTTCAGGTACACTTCTGACACAGATTGAAGAAGGATATGAGTGTGATATCTTCTTCTCAGCAGCACAGAAGCAGATGGACCAGCTTGAGTCCGACGGTCTTGTAGTAGACGGAACAAGAGCGAATGTTGTAAACAACCAGGTAGTAGTTGTGACAAGAAAAGACAGCGGAACAAAGGTAACAGGACTTGATAACTTAAGCGAAGCAGAAAGCTTTGCACTTGCCGGCGGAAGCGTACCGGTAGGTAAGTATACAAGAACTGCACTTATGAATATGGGTGTTCTTCCGAAGGTGGATGATCCTTCAGCAATCACAACAGAAGAAGTATCAGAAGCACTTGGCGGACTTGAGATCAGCGAGCAGGACAACGTAAGCAAGGTTCTTTCCGCAGTAGTGGAAGGATCTTGTGAAGTTGGAACAACTTACTACTCTGATACATATGGATTCGAGGACGAACTCGATATTCTTCAGACAGTAGGGTATGATCTGACAGGAAATGTAATCTATCCGATCGCACGTGTAGTAAATGATGAGGCTGATGATGCACAGAACGCAGTAGCAGATGATTTCATCAAGTTTGTTCTGTCAGACAATGCAAAGAAAGTATTTGAGTCTTATTACTTCGATACAAATGTAGAATAAAGATAGTGTGATGGTAACGGATGTGTTACTATAGAAGCAGAGGGTTACTGTTCACTCCCGTGTCAATCACTTTGCTGATTGACACGGAGGATGCGTGTTTTGACTTGAATGCATCTCGCCTCATCGCCAAAGGCGATTTAAAATGGCGAGATGCGTTGCTGGTCGCACATCGTGTGAACAGTAACAGCAGAGGCTGCCAGAAATGAAAAGTTTCGAACAGCCTTTTTCTTATAGTTGTAAAGGAGAGTGAATGATAGAATGGATGAAATGATGGAAATCCTGAAGAATCTGGATTGGAGCCCATTATTTATTTCAATAAAAACAGGAATCGTAGCTACGATATTTTCCTTTTTTCTTGGAATCTATGCGGCACGCAAGGTTGTGAAGACAACTCCGGGGAAAAAGGCTATTATAGATGGAATACTGACCTTGCCAATGGTACTTCCGCCGACAGTGGCCGGCTTCTTTTTGTTACTGATCTTCAGCAGGAGAAGACCGTTTGGAATCTTTTTATTTGAAAATTTTGGAATCAAAGTAGTACAGACATGGCTTGGATGTATCATTGCTGCCACAGTAATTTCATTTCCACTGATGTACAGAAATGCCCGTGCAGCGATGGAACAGATCGATGTGAATCTGATCTATGCAGGAAGGACACTCGGCATGTCAGATACAGAAATCTTCTGGAAAGTAGTGATCCCGACCGCAGGACCTGGAATCGCATCCGGAACGATTCTTACATTTGCCAGAGCACTCGGAGAATATGGAGCGACATCTATGCTTGCCGGAAATATTCCGGGAAAGACAGGAACAATCTCGCAGAAGATTGCAATGGTCATTCAGGACGGAGACTATATGACAGCGGGCGTGTGGGTTGCGATTGTCATGGTGATTGCATTCCTGGTGATCTTCCTGATGAATCTGATCTCGGGCAAGAAAATGAAGAATGTCAAGAGGTGGTAAGAGATGGCGATAGAAGTAAAGATTCAGAGAAAACTGAATACATTTGAGCTGAACATAGATTTTAAAAGTGATTCTAAACGAATCGGAATCCTCGGTGCATCCGGATGTGGAAAGAGCATGACATTAAAGAGTATTGCAGGGATTGAGACGCCGGAGAGTGGATTGATCAAGATTGAAGGAAAAACAGTTTATGATAGCGAAAATAAAGTGAATTTAAAACCGCAGAAGCGTAACATTGGCTATCTGTTTCAGAATTATGCACTTTTCCCTACAATGACGGTGGAAAAGAATATCGCCGCCGGATTAAAAGGGAAAAAGCAGGAAAATGCAAAGCGTGTGAGTGAGATGATTGAGAAATTTCAGCTGACAGGACTGGAAAAACGATTCCCGGCAGAGCTTTCCGGAGGCCAGCAGCAGAGGGTAGCCCTTGCGAGAATCATGGCTTACAAACCGGATGTGATTCTTTTAGACGAACCATTTTCAGCACTTGATATGTATCTGAAGGACCGTCTGCAGCAGGAATTACAGGAGCTTCTCGAAGATTATGAGGGTACTGTGATCATGGTGTCTCACAGCAGAGATGAAGTGTACCGGTTCAGTGAAGAGCTGCTGATCATTGATCAGGGACAGATTGTGGCAGCAGGGAAGACGAAAGAATTGTTCCAGAATCCGCAGAGAAAAGAAGCGGCACGGCTGACTGGATGCAAGAATTTCACAAGAGCAGTTTATGTGGATGAGCATACCGCAGAACTGATAGACTGGGGGATTACATTACATACAGAACAAAGAAGTATCCCGGAAAATATCAACTATATCGGTTATCGCGCACATGATTTTGTTCCGGTCTGGGGAGGGTGTGGAAAGAATCAGATTCCATTTAGATTAGAGAGTAAAGCAGCACTCCCTTTCGAAGATAATTATTATCTGAAACCTGCAAATGAAGAGGCAGATCCGCCTGTGATTTCCTGGTTTGTGCAGAGAGAGAATCAGGAGAAGATCCGGGAAAAAGGAATGCCGGATGCGCTGGAGCTGGTGGAGGAAGAAGTGCTGTTCCTGGAATAGCATCTTCCCATATAGATGATTTTTGAGTGAACCGTTACGTTTTGAAAGAAATGTGAAAACTCCTTTTCAGGATATTTACATCAGGGAAAAACTAGTATATAATAAGCACGTTTTTTCGAAAAAAGGAGGACATCATGAAATCAGTACAGAATGATATGACTGTTGGAAGTCCAATGAAGATGATCTTAAGTTTTACATTTCCCATCTTTCTTGGAAATGTTTTCCAGCAGTTTTATAATATGGCGGATGCTGTGATCGTAGGTAAGTTCGTTGGAACGAAAGCGCTTGCAGCAGTTGGAAGCACAGGAACAATCATGTTTCTGATCTATGGATTTGTAGTTGGAATGACAGCCGGATTTACTGTTCTCACAGCGCAGAAGTTTGGCGCAGGAGACATGCAGGGGATGCGGCGCACCGTTGCAGGGGCAGGAATCCTCTCATTCTTGATCGGACTGTTTCTTACGGTTACCTTTATGTTATTTATGAAACCGCTGTTACATCTGATGCACACGCCGTCTGATATCTTTGCAGATGCATATAAGTATATTATGATCATCAGCGGAGGAATCCTGGCGCAGATGCTTTATAACTTGTTATCCAGTATTTTAAGAGCACTGGGAAACAGTAAGATTCCATTGTACTTTCTGATTATCAGTGCATTGCTGAATATCGTGCTTGACCTGGTATTGATCATTGTGTTTCAGATGGGTGCACCGGGTGCGGCAATCGCGACGGTAGTAGCACAGGGCATATCAGGTGTACTCTGTCTTATTTATATTATGTGGAAGATTCCGCTTCTTCATCTGAAGAAGGAAGACTGGCATGTTGGCGGGCAGATTTACGCGATCCAGCTAAAGATCGGACTTCCGATGGCATTGCAATATTCTATCACGGCAATTGGAACTATGATGGTTCAGTCTGCCCTGAACATTTTAGGATCTACGCTTGTGGCGGCATTTACTGCGGCAAGTAAGATTGAGCAGGTTGTGACACAGGCATATGTAGCGATGGGAACAACAATGGCAACTTACGGAGCACAGAATATCGGAGCCGGAAATGTACCAAGAATCCGTCAAGGTTTCAAGGCGTGTACGATTCTTGGTATCGGTTACTCTCTTGTAGCAGCAACATTTATCATGACAGTAGGAAAATACATGACCTATCTGTTTGTCTCAGAGGATGTGGATATTATCATGAGTTCTGTGGATATCTATCTGAAATGTATCGGACTTTTCTTCATTCCGCTTGCAATTGTGAATATCTACAGAAATGGAATCCAGGGACTCGGATACGGACTGCTGCCGATGATGGCCGGTGTTGCTGAACTGATCGGAAGAGGTGTGGTAGCACGGATCGCAGCAAGAGAGAGAAGTTATCTTGGTGTTTGCCTGGCCAGCCCGGCTGCATGGGTGCTGGCAGGAGGCCTCCTGATCGCGATGTATTATTATATTATGAATGTTCATATGAAGAAGATGTTTGGGGATTATAATCAGAAGGTCTGATTATTCACAATGTGCATTGCATCGCGGCTCGCATTCAACCATTTGGATTTCTCAGTTTCAAAGCGTTCGAAAAGCCAGGCAATGGCTTCGTCCATTCCCTCATCGGAGAGCGGAAATGTCTTTTGTTCTTTCTCTTCTTCCGGTGTATCTTCAAAGCACCACGGTTCTGGATAAATGAATACCGTGAAGGTTGTGCTGCTTTTTCCGTCATCTCCGCGAAAGAAATAGCGCATTCCGTGATGTGTACCTGAAAATGGTTCTTTCTTAAGTCCCCCGTAAGGAATCAGTTTTTTATCAATCATAGTAATACAATGTCCTTTCGAAAAAAGTAATTTGTTTTGTTATTGCGTTTTTGAAAAAAGGAAGCCAGAAGTCTGGCTTCCTTTTTATTATAGTGGAATGCGTTTTCTTCTGCAAGAAATGATTTATTCCATAGCTTTTTTGGCAAATTCAGTTGTGACAAGTTTTTCATAAGGAGCGCGTGAATCCAGTTCTCCGGCACTTTCCAGAATATCCTGAAGCAGCTCGAAACTCTCTTTTTCAAATATAAGATCTGCTTTCCAGGTGTCCTGTGTATAATAACGGTTTACAATCGCTGTGATGGTTTTAAGATCCGTTTCAGGAAATTGAGGGGCAATCACGGAAGCAATCTCCTCTGGCGTGTGAATCTGAACAAAGTCCATACCTTTTTGAAGCGCATTTGTAAAGGATTGGATAATCTCAGGATGTTTGTCGAGATAGCTTTTCTTTGCGCTGTAGGCAGTGTAAGGAACATAGCCGCTGTCAGTACCAAGTGAGGCTACAACATATCCTTTTCCTTCCATTTCCAAAGCGGTTGCACTTGGCTCGAATTCAACAGTAAAGTCTCCACTTCCCTCTGAAAAGGCGGCAGCAGTGGAACCAAAATCAATTCCCTGGTTGATGTTGAGGTCTGTTTGTGGATCAATTCCATTTTGCTTTAAAATATATTCAAATACCATTTCCGGCATACCACCTTTTCTACCACCAAGAACATCTTTCCCCTTTAAATCAGTCCACTTAAAATCTTTCATCTCTTCTCTGGCAACAAGAAAATTACCGGCGCGCTGAGTCAGTTGGGCAAAGTTGACGACAGAGTCGTTAGCACCTTCGTTATATGTGTAGATGGATGCTTCTGATCCCATGAATCCAATATCAGCTTCACCGGAGATGACAGCAGTCATTGTCTTGTCGGCTCCAAAACCAGTTACGAGAGTGAGTTCAATTCCCTCATCTTCAAAATATCCATTTTCAATGGCAACATACATAGGGGCATAGAAGATAGAATGGGCTACCTCGTTCAATGTCACAGAGACAGGAGCAGAACTGGTATCTGATTTGGTTGTGTTGGAGCCTGTTTCTGTTGTGTCGGTTTTGGAATTTGCATCATTATCTTTGGAAGAATCAGAACCGCAGGCTGATAACAGTCCAACAGTCAGAGCAGAAGCGAGTATTACGGAAATCAATTTCTTTTTCATAAATCCTCCAGAGTGATATAAGATTCTCGTTTAAAATATGCAAGAAAAGAGAATATGTGTCAAATTCTACTCCAAAGGGGTGTTCATTTTGGAAAATATCCTTTATGCTTAGTGTAAACAGAAAGTAGGTGAAATGTATGGATCTTGTTAAAATCGGAAAATATATTGCAGGGAAACGGAAAGCCCTGGGAATGACGCAGAAACAGCTTGCAGAAAAATTAAATATGAGTGACAAATCAGTATCAAAATGGGAACGAGGCATTTGCTTACCTGATGTGTCGGTTTATATGGAACTATGTGAGATATTGGGAATCAGCATAAATGAATTTCTTGCAGGGGAGGATATTGACGCAGAAAATGTAGAAAAAAAGTCAGAAGACAACATTATACAAGTTACGAAAGACAGTAAAAAGAAACAGAAAAATTTAAAGAGCATTTTAGCAGTGGTAACGACATTTGCAGTGATCATGGTTCTGGTTTTAGGAGCAGTTTTCGTTCATAAGGTGATGCAGCCGAAGAATTATATTACAGCAGTTGACCGGACAAGTGCAGAAATGAAAACCGCAGAATTATTGTCGGGAGCAGATGGGGCATATCTTTTTAATTTTTATGCAAAAGAAGAGTATAAGACATTGATAATTTATTTGTCAGAGTATCAGGCGGGAGAATTGATTAATAAAAGTAAAGTGGCAGATTTGGACTATGATGGGATCGAATCGGCTAAAAGAGGTGTGATTGCTGTGATACCGGATTTTGAATTGTTTCGAGTGAAATTGATCATAGCAGACGATTATTCCAAATGTTCTACAGATTTTCCGATTCTGGAAAATGTCGAAAACAGAGAATATTATGGAAGAAGTGCGACACAAGTGGAAGGTGAAGTTCCGATTCAGCGGGATACAGAACAGGGTCTGATGGCATTGATTTACGGAGAAGATGGATTGGAAGCAATTCCGGTAAAAGAAATGGAGCAGGGAAATTTTAGGGAGAAGAATGATTATGTCTATTATCTGTCCTTCCGGTTTGGAAAATAATTACGTAAATGAAAATATGAGAGGTAAGATGAGATGAAAACAAGAGAAGAAGCTGCTGCCTATGGATTAACTTTCCCGGACAGCTATGAAGACAGGCCTTTTAAAGACCAACGATGGCAGGTGATCCGTGTAAAGCCGGGGAAAAAGATATTTTTGTGGATCTATGAAAAAGACGAATTGATTCATTTGAATGTAAAGACGGATCCGAGATGGAGAGATTTCTGGCGTGCAGCGTATCCAGCGGTAATTCCGGGATATCATCAGAATAAAGAGCATTGGAATACAATTATTCTGGATGGATCTGTTCCGGACAAGGATATTGAACGGATGATCGGTGAGAGCTATGATCTTATAACAGACAGTCCTACAAAAAGAATTTATGAAGCTGTGAAACGGATTCCGAAGGGGCATGTGGCAACTTATAGACAGGTTGCGAAGATGGCAGGAAATGAAAAGATGTCAAGAGCAGTTGGAAATGCGCTTCATAAGAATCCGGATCCGGATCACATTCCATGTTTCCGTGTTGTGAATGCGAAAGGCGAACTTGCCGGAGCATTTGCATTTGGCGGAGCAGATGTACAGGCAGAGCTTTTGAGAGAAGACGGTGTGGAAGTAGTAGATGGAAAGGTTGATCTGACAAAGTATCAGATAGCGGATCTGATGGAAGAGTAAGATAGTACTGTTTCTTTTGGGAAAGATAGTGTATAATACTTACGAGTGATTGCTGTTCGCAAAGTACTGCGAACAGCATCTTTGTATAGTGCAAAGAGCAGGAAAGAATACATCATTATGGTTTTGTTTTTGAAGGGAAAAAAGTGTTGATCAGATAAGAAATGGAGAAATGAATGAAAATTAAGAAAGTGGCAGTCCTCGGTGCCGGAGCAGTAGGCTCTTATGTAATCTGGGGATTATCGAGCAGAAATGACATAGAGCTTGGAGTGATCGCAGAAGGAGAACGAGCAGAGAGACTGAAACAGAATGGATGCACAATTAACGGAAAAATATACCATCCCGAAGTATGGAATCCCGGAGAAACAGACGCTGTCGATTTACTGATTGTTGCATTGAAGTATGGCTCACTTTCGGCGGCATTGGAAAGTATCCAGAAAGCAACCACGGAGAATACGGTAATTATGAGTCTGATGAACGGGGTAGACAGTGAAGAGATTATTGCAGAAAAAGTAGGAGTGGAGCATCTTCTTCCGGCAGTGATCAAGGTCGCTTCACATAAGGAAGAAGATGGATATCATTTTGATCCTGAGACAACAATCGGAATTATTTTTGGCGAACTTACTGCACCTTACGATAGTGATCGCATCAGGGCAATCGAAGAACTGTTCAAGGATACCGGAATCCATTTCCGGGCGACAGAGTATGCAAGAGAAGAGATGTGGAGCAAGTTTCGGCTGAATGTCTGTAACAATCTGCCACAGGCAATTCTCGGCGCGGGAGTTGGATGTTACCGTGACAGTGTGCATATGAAGGCAATCAGTGATGGACTGAAAGGAGAACTGGAAGCAATTGCACATGCGAAAGGAATCGATCTGAGTAAGACTGAGGCGTCTTCCGGGCGTGGAAGTGCAGTACCACCATCTGCGCGTTATTCTACTTTGCAGGATTTGGATGCAGGAAGACACACAGAGATTGATATGTTTTCAGGTGCACTGATCCGTATGGGAAAGGAACTTGGAATTCCGACACCGTATAATGAGTATACATATCATATGATTAAAGCACTAGAAGAGAAAAATGACGGACGGTTTAATTATACAGGAGATGAAGAACCGACCTGGTCAAAATAATAGAGTGATTCATGACAACAGAAAGGACAATAAGAAAATGAAAGAATTATACGAAGCAATCGAAGCAAAAATTAAAGCAAGCGGTTATCCGAGAGCAATCTCCGGAGAAGATGTATACAATGACATCTGTGATCAGATTGACGGAAAAGAGAATGGAAGTTATGTATTGTTATCCAAGTTCGAAGATGATGTGATTTTTGAGTATCATATCACGATTCAGGATGAAGATTTCAACCTGGGGATTTTGACAATGCGAACACCGGAAGGCGTGTTTGAGACAGATTTTGATGCGGAATAATGTGGAATAAGAAAGCTGTAGATTGTTCGAGTTGACAATTTACAGCTTATTTTTTGGGAAAAGTATCAAAATAAAAATACACCCTATTGACACTACAAAACGTAAAATGTTATGATGGGAAAAAGAGAGGTGTGAAGAAAAATGGATTATTCAAAATATAAATCAAGTGGTCGATATTATACAGGTGCTGAAAGAAAAAAAGGGATTTTGATTCAGGGAGAGCCTTATATTGTGAAATATGCAAAGAATTCACCACAGGGATTAACTTGCAGTTATTTATCAGAATATATCGGTTCACACCTTTTTAGAATAGCAGGAATAGAAGCTCAGGAAACATTTCTAGGTAAATGTGATGGTCTGCCTGTGGTGGTGATGAAGGATTTTATTGGTGGTGATGAAATTTTTGTGCCGTTTAATGACGTGGGAGACAGTACTTTAGAACAAAGCAGAGAAAGATATAAATACACATATGAAGATATCATGCTCATGTTGGAAGAGAATATGAAGCTTACTAATGTAGAAGAGACAGTGCGGCATTTTTGGGATATGTATTTGATCGATGCCTGGATTGGAAATTTTGACCGACATGGTTCAAACTGGGGTTTTTTAAAGAAAAATAATCGGTATCGTATGGCTCCGGTCTACGATAATGGATCTTCTTTATTTCCACGCCTGAATACAGATGAAAAACTTTTAAAAATAATGGAATCAAAAGAGGAAATGAAGAAAAGAGTTTATCAATTTCCGACATCACAGATTTTATTAAAAGGGCAGAAGAGTTCGTATTATGAATTGATCAATAGTTTACATTACAAAGAATGCAATGAGGCACTAATTAGAATAAAGCCAAGAATTAATATGACAAACGTTGAAAAAATGATTGATTCAATAGATGAAATTTCAGAGATAAGAAAAAGATTTTATAAGGAGATTTTGTTGGTACGATATCAGAAGATGATAGAGAATCCATTTGAGAAATTAACAGGTGACAGATGATTTGTTATGATATCAGATTGAGGTGGTGAATATTATATGAGCACATATGTAAGAACAGATTGGGTTGCAAGAAATGAATACACGACACCGATTAAGGAAGTACCAATTTATCGAAATAGTGGAATTATTAAAGCTGTTACAAAGGAAAATGAAAAGATTCAGGTTGGAAGGATCACGTATGAAGAGTTTGAAAATGAAGAATTTCAATATATTATTTCTCCATTCTGGCCGATTATAGATACGCTTTCTACTAGAGTATTTCAGGGAATTCCTGGGATTGATATGGATTTACGTCTGGATCATTATTACAGAGTTAATTATGTGCCGGTATTTATTACAGAGAGGACGCCCGGAAGTTCCAGAGAAGATCTATGGGAACTGTTAGACAGTGTAGGACTTGACTATTATGACAGATTGGAGTGGTTGATCAGGACAGATCTTCGTGCTGCAATCGATAATTTGATCGTAGAGCGTGCAAGAGAAGAAGCTGTTAGTAAAAAAGTGGAAAATGCCAGAGATTTGAAAGCATGCATTGAGAGTGGACAATATGGGGATGAAATCATTATTGAAAATATTTCTTCTTTGGGAACTGATTCAAGATCCTGTGTAAAGATGCTGAATCGCTTAATGCATTATGGAATTCGCTTAAAATCAAAACAGGAAAAAATTAATCTGAACGTTGAAGATTACAAAAGCTGGATGCCTGTATTAGAAGGAATGTTTCAGATGGATGAGCAGCTTAGAAAACGGCAACAGAAAAAGGGAATCGCTTTGGCGAAGGAAAAAGGAAAATATAAGGGAAGAAAGCGAAAAGAGATCGATGATAAATTTCTTGAGAAAATTATTTCCCGTTTTCAAAAGAAAGAAATTCCATTAGAAGAAGCTCTATTGGCAACCGGATTATCAAAGTCTACATTCTACAGGAGGATTAAAGAAAACCAATAAAAACCCTCTTGTGCAATATGTTTATCCAAAATCTTAAAAAAATATAAAATTTATATAAAATCCTTCTTGAATTTAGCATGGTGAAGTGCTAAACTCTTAACATAAAAACAGAGTGCAATCTATTTATTGATGAGTGCATCTGAATTATAGTTAAGAAAGAAGGATAAAAAATGAACGGAGTTATAATGATGGTCATTGCCATCGTTGTATTAGGTGGAGGATATCTTTTCTATGGAAGATATCTTGAGAAGAAATGGGGAATTGACCCGAATGCAAAGACTCCTGCTTATGAACTGGAAGACGGCGTAGATTATGTGCCGGCAGATACGAATATCGTATTTGGTCATCAGTTCGCATCTATCGCAGGAGCAGGCCCGATCAACGGACCAATCCAGGCAGCAATCTTTGGATGGCTTCCGGTACTTTTGTGGATTCTGATCGGAGGTGTTTTCTTCGGAGCAGTGCAGGATTTTGCATCCATGTATGCTTCTGTAAAGAACAAAGGACGTACAATCGGTTATATTATCGAAGAGTATATCGGTAAACTTGGAAAGAAATTATTTCTGTTATTCTGCTGGTTATTCTGTATTCTTGTTGTTGCTGCATTTGCGGATGTAGTTGCAGGAACATTCAACGGATTCGTAGCCGATGATGCCGGAGTTGTAAGCAAAGTAGCAGCAAATGGTGCTGTGGCAACAACATCCATGCTTTTCATTGTAGAAGCCGTAGCACTTGGCTGCATTTTGAAATATGCAAAACTGAATAAATGGGTTAACACAGCTATTGCAATTGTTATGCTTGTTGCAGCCGTAGCACTTGGACTTTATTTCCCAATGTATCTGACAAGAGAGACATGGCATATCTTGATCTTTATTTACATTCTGATTGCCAGTGTCGCACCGGTAACAATGCTGCTTCAGCCACGTGATTACCTGAACAGTTACTTGCTGATCTTTATGATTGCAGCAGCAATTGTCGGAGTATTTGTAGCAAATCCATCTTGTAACCTGAAAGTTTTTACAAGCTTCAATGTAGATGGAAGTTATATGTTCCCAATTCTGTTTGTAACAATTGCATGTGGAGCTGTATCAGGATTCCATTCACTGGTATCTTCAGGAACTGCTTCTAAGCAGATTAAGAGTGAGAAGAACATGCTCCCTGTATCTTACGGAGCAATGATCATGGAAAGTATGCTTGCTGTAATCGCACTGATCGCAGTTGCTTCTTTCGCTGATGGCGAGGCAGCAGCACAGGGACTGACAACACAGCCACAGATTTTTGCAGGAGCAATCGCAAACTTCCTTGAAGTGATCGGCTTACCGCATTCACTTGTATTTACACTGATCAACCTTGCAGTATCAGCATTTGCATTGACATCACTTGATTCCGTTGCACGTGTCGGAAGACTTTCTTTCCAGGAATTCTTTATCGATGATGACACAGATATGGATAATCTGCCATTGTACAAGAAAGTAGCAACCAATAAATATTTCTCAACAGTTATTACACTGGTACTTGCATACTTACTTGCAAAGGTTGGATATGCAGAAATCTGGCCACTGTTTGGATCAGCAAACCAGCTTCTGTCAGTACTTGCACTGATTGCATGTGCAGTATTCCTTAAGAAGACAAAACGCCAGGGAGCAATGCTTTGGATTCCAATGATCTTTATGATGGCGGTAACATTTACAGCACTTGGAATGACAATCTGTAAACTGGGAGGTCAGTTTATGACAACAGGTCTGAGCCTTGGAAATACATTACAGCTGATCTTTGCTGTTCTGCTTCTTATCCTTGGAGTAATCGTAGCAATTCAGGGAATTAAAAAGCTTACAGAGAAGAAAGAAGCTCAGGCAGATAAAGTTGAGGAGACAACCATTCTGGAATAAGCAGAATAGTTAATAAAGAGTAAGAGACAAGATCTTCATGCAGACTTAAAATGTCTGGCATGAAGATCTTTTTTCTAGTTCTATTTAATTGTACTCAAATAGAAACAGGTTAAAGTATAGAAATTTTACATTCGCCGGGTGTATACTAAGTCGTAATGTAAAAAGACAATCTAAGTAGTAACAAGATCAGGGGGAGTATAAATGAACGCGAACATAAATCAACAACATATGTTCAGCAACAAGATGATCCGTGCTCTTTTAGTACCAATCATACTGGAACAGTTATTGAATTCCATCATGGGTACCGCGGATACGATGATGGTTAGTAATGTAGGATCCGCGGCAATCTCAGCGGTATCACTGGTGGATTCTATTAATATATTAGTAATCCAGGCATTTTCCGCATTGGCAGCCGGAGGTGCGATCGTCTGCGCCCAGTACATTGGACAGGGGAATAAAGAACGGGCAAATGAGTCTGCACGACAGGTACTGTTTATTATCACATTTATATCAGTAGCTGTCAGTGCATTTTGTCTTATTTTCCAGAAACCGTTGCTTCGCCTGATTTTTGGAGCAGTTGAAGCAGATGTTATGAGAGCATCTGAAATCTATTTCTTCTACACTGCATTATCATTTCCGTTTATTGCGGCGTATGATGCAGCGGCATCGATCTTCAGGGCACAGGAGAACACGAGAGATCCGATGCTCATCTCAATGGTATCAAACGTGATGAATATTGTCGGAAATGCAATTATGATCTGGGGCTTCCATATGGGAGTCGCGGGAGCTGCACTGGCAACTTTGATTTCACGTATTTTCTGTGCGGTTGTAGTATTGGCAGAGCTTCGTCTGGATCGTCAGCCAATTGTGGTACGAGATTATCTGAAAATCCGTCCAGACTGGAGAATGATCCGCAGGATCCTTGGAATCGGAATTCCATCCGGTGTGGAGAACAGTATGTTCCAGTTAGGAAAGCTGGCGATTCAGTCCACAGTATCAACACTTGGAACAACAGCAATCGCTGCGCAGGCAATGACGAACATTCTGGAGAATCTGAACGGAATCGGTGGTATCGGAGTCGGAATCGGATTGATGACAATTGTAGGTCAATGTCTGGGAGCTGACCGGAAGGATGAGGCAGTTTATTACATCAAAAAGCTTTGCGTGATTGCTGAGATCGTTATGGCTGCGAGCTGTGTGATTGTTTTTGCACTGACGAAACCAATTACGATTCTCGGCGGTATGGAACCGGAGAGTGCGAAGATGTGTTTCCATATGGTAATGTGGATCACGATTGTAAAGCCACTTATATGGGTTATGTCATTTGTTCCGGCATATGGATTGAGAGCAGCAGGAGATGCAAAATTTTCAATGATTACATCCTGCTGTACAATGTGGGCATGCAGATTCTGCCTGTGTGTATTTCTGATCCGTGTAATGGGATTTGGCCCGATGGGAGTATGGATCGGAATGTTTGCGGACTGGACGGTCAGAAGTATTATTTTCACCTGGCGATTCCACAGCAGAAAATGGCTGGAGCATAAAGTAATTTAAATAAGAAGAGAAATCCAAACAAAAATAGAAACAGCAGGGTTACTGTCGGGAAAGCATTTTAATAATAATGCTTTTGGCAGTAGCCTTGCTGTTTCATATATCTGCTATTTTTTAAAAAGAAGTTTTAGTATATTTATAGATTTATGTCTGGTATATGATTCCTGAAAATTACTCTTCAGGTGCAAGCTCTGTTGTCTGCTTCTTTGGAGGCATAACCAGTGAGAAGATAAGGAATGCGATCAACGCAGCAACCAGTCCAGGTACGATCGGCTGATTGAAGTGCAGACCGAACAGATTTCCTTTAGAAACATGCTCCAGATATACTACAACAATAGTTCCGGCAATCAGAGAAGCCATGGTTCCTGCCTGGGAAGCTCCTTTCCAGTAATGTCCGAGAACATATGGGAAGAAAGAACCTGCGGCACGAAGGGTGAAGGCAAACATCAGGATTGTAACAATACTTGAAGTATTAAATAATGCAATCAGAGTAGCAAAAACACCTACAGCTGCCATTGTAACACGAGTTACGATCATGATCTCTTTATCAGATGCGCTAGGCTTAATCACAATCTTGTAAATATCATTTGCAAAGATCGATCCGGCACCAAGAAGGTCTGAGTCAGCACTTGACATTGTGGCAGATACGATACCTGCAAATAACAATCCGCAGATAATTGCCGGCATTGCTTCCATAGCAAGAACCGGAAGTGCATAACGTGCACCAACATCCTGGAAGTCCGCAGCATTGAATTTGCCCATGTTGATCAGTGCAAGTACGATGATTCCCATAAGTGTCGGAACAAAAGCGTAGATAAAGTTTACAATTGCAGCAAGGACAGATCCCTGTCTTGCTGCTTTTCCGTCTCTTGCAGCGTAATATCTGGATACAGCTTCCTGTCCTACAGTAAATGTAGCAACATACATGATTGTTAAACTGATAACATCCATTACATTATAACCTTTAAACATGTCAAATGTTTCAGCAGGAACATTAGCTACAACATTGTCCCATCCACCGGCAAGATTCATTCCAAATGGAAGTGCGATGATCATTCCAATCACGATCAGGAATACCTGAACAAAGTCAGTAAGTGTAACACTCCAAAGACCACCCATGATCGCATAAATTGTTACAACGACACCTACGATCAGAACGGCTGTTTTATAATTCAGATTCAGCATAGTAGACAGAATAACGGATGATGCGATAAACTGTCCGGCTGTCAGTCCAATCAATGGAACGAACATGATCAAAGATGTAATGATTCCTGAAGGTTTTCCATAACGACGGCGAAAATATTCAGGAACAGTTTTTACCATTGCTGCACGGAATTTTGGTGCAAGGAATGTAAGGATCACAAAAGCGAATCCCATTGTGATAATGTACCATGCGGCACTGAGTCCGTGACTTTCCATGCCCTGCTGAACAACACCGAGAGAACTTCCTCCTCCGATCTCAGTAGCAGCAAGCGTTCCGGCCATCAAAAATGGTCCGAGTCGTCTTCCGGCAACAACGAAGTCTGTGTTGGATTCAATCTTTTTAGATGACAGATAACCGATCAATAACATAACAAGAAGATAAACAACAACAACAGCGGTTACGATAATGTTTGACTGCATAAAATCTCCCTCTTTCCTTTAGTCAAATTTGAAAAAGGTATCAGGAAATAGCGAAACCTGACACCTATGTTCATACGAATAATTATACCATAAAAACTTTCACACGCAACCTGAAAAGAGAAAAAACTTATTGAAAATTATCAATATTTCCGGAAGATAATCGATTGGTATGGTAGATGTTAACAAAAATAATAAAAGGCGAGAGGACAGCGTGAAAAAGAACATTTTTTAGGGGGTGGACATTTGACGTTTCTATTATTACAATTATAATAATCGACAGAAAAGAGGAATTGTATATGACACAGATAGATGCGTTAAAAACAGATGAAATACAGAATTATGAGATAGAACATCAGGAAGAAGTGCGCCGCCTCGCAGGCGAGTGTATAGTAATTTTGGAAAATGACGGAGTCCTTCCACTTCAGGCTGGTACAAAGAAGATTGCATTATTCGGAACAGGAGCAAGACATACGATCAAAGGTGGAACAGGATCCGGTGATGTAAATGTACGTGAAAACATTTCGATTGCACAAGGGCTTGAGCGTGCAGGATTTAAATTTGTAACAGAAGGCTGGCTGGATCAGTATGACAGACTTTATGCGGATGCGCAGGAAGCGTATGCGAAAAAGTTAAATGAATTTACAGAGAAAACAGGAAAACCATCGATGCTATATGCCTTCGAGACCCCTTTTGAGGAACCGGAACAGCCGGAGATTACAGAAGCGGATGTAAAAGAAGCGGATGCGGCAATTTATGTAATTTCTAGAAATTCCGGAGAGGGAAAAGACCGCAGGGCAGAGAAGGGAGATTATTATCTCAGCGACAGAGAACTTCAGAATATCCGTTTTATGACAGAACACTATAAGAACTGTATTGTTCTTTTGAATGTAGGTGGAGTCATTGATCTGACTGCATTGAAGGCAATTGAAGGTGTACAGGCAATTATGCTTGTGGGACAGACAGGAAATATGGGAGGTTATGCAGTTGCTGATGTGCTGACTGCTAAGACGATTCCTTCAGGAAAGCTGACTGATACATGGGCAAAGTCTTATGAGGATTATCCGTCATCTGCAACATTTAGCCACAGGGATGGAAATCTTGACGACGAATATTACAGTGATGGAATCTATGTCGGATACCGCTATTTTGATACATTTGGTGTGATGCCTCTATATTGCTTTGGATATGGAAAAAGCTATACAGAATTTGAAATAAAAACAATGAATGTAACAGCAGATGAAAAGCAGGTACAGGTTGAAGTTGAGGTTACGAACATTGGTGACAAATATCCTGGAAAAGAAGTTGTTCAGGTTTATTATTCCGCACCGGATGGAATCATGGAGAAACCAACACAGGAACTTGCAGGATTTGCTAAGACTAAATTGCTTGCGCCGGGAGAAAAAGATGTCGTGACGATCACATTTGCAACGACAGACATGGCATCTTTTGATGCATATGATGCGGCCTGGGTTATGGAAGAAGGGGAATACACGATCCGCGTAGGAAACAGTTCACGTAATACGGAGGCTGTGGCAGTCATCGACCTTGATGAGCAGGTGACAACACTCCAACTGAAACGTCTGATGCGTGATACAATTGCAGTCAGAGAGCTTCACCATATGATTCCGATTTTCGATATTGAATTTGATTTCGGTGTTCCGGCGATTCCGTTTAGAATTATGCTTCAGGCAGAGAACTTTAAGAAAGAACTTGTAGAATATGAAGTGATGCGCAGGACACTTATGGATAAGAGGAAAGATGAAGTTCTGACGCTGGAAGATGTAAAAGCAGGCAACGCGACTCTGGATGAATTGACAGCGCAGCTTACCGTGGAAGAAATGGCAGAACTTTGTGTTGGAACAGAGAGAAAAAATGGCGACGGAAATGTAATTGGTTCAGCATCTTCCTGTGTGCCGGGTGCAGCAGGAGACACCACTTCCAGTTTACTTGAAACACGAAAAGTGCCGAATCTTATTCAGGCAGATGGACCGGCAGGGCTTCGTTTAGAGACACCTTGTACTGCCATTCCAATCGCAACAACACTGGCACAATCCTGGGATATGGATCTGATTCATAGAATGGGAGAGCTTGTCGGAGAAGAGATGAAGCAGTTACATGTAGATCTATGGCTCGCACCTGGCATGAATATTCATCGTAATCCGCTTTGTGGACGAAACTTCGAATACTATTCTGAGGATCCTGTATTGACAGGTCTTTGTGCTGCAACAGAGACGAAAGGTGTTCAGTCTCAAAAAGGAAAGGGAACAACAATCAAACATTTTGCAGGAAATAATCAGGAAGACAACCGTATGTTTACGAATGCACATATCAGCGAGCGTGCGCTGAGAGAAATCTATCTGAAAGGATTTGAGATAGCTGTAAAGACAGCACAACCATATGCAATTATGACTTCCTACAATCTGATCAACGGAGTTCATTCAGCAAACAACTATGACATGCTGCAGAACATCGCACGTGATGAGTGGGGATTTGAAGGTCTTGTGATGACAGACTGGTATACTTCACAGGATACAACAGAGATGGGAATGGTATCACCATCCGGAAAATATAGTCATTCCAGCAGTGTACAGTGCATTAAAGCAGGAAATGACCTTCAGATGCCGGGATGTCAGCAGAATGTGGATGATATCGTAGAAGCAGTGAACGAAGGAAAAGAAATTACCAAAGCAGATTTACAACGCTGTGCGAAACATATTTTAAGTGTTGCACTTAAGACAATGTAAAACCACCTCGGTAATATGGAAATTGAGAGTCTTTTTCGTATTACTCAAAAATTAATAAACAATATCGTATAAGATCAAGCCTTTTGTGTCGCAGGATGCAGAAGGCTTTTCCTTTCCTTCCAGGATTGCATTGATACATTCGACGGGTCTTTTCCCTATGCCGATATCCAAAAGCGTTCCCAGAATAAATGGAGCCATCTGATAGAGAAAATCATTGGCTGTCATACGAATATAAAGCGTAGACTCTTCTGTGACAAAAGTAATTGTTTTTATTTCTTTTTCGGTTCCTTTCTTTTTTCGAATCGAAGAGAAATGTTTAAAATCATGCGTTCCAAGTAATGAGTGGGCAGCGGTTTCCATAAGAAGAATATTTGGAAGTTCTGCTGTTTGTTCAGGTGACAGATCAAATAATGAATCTGATAACAGATCAGTTAATCGACCGCGATAGTTTTTGTGAAATAGGTCATAGATTGGTGATAAATCCATGGCATATTCATAAGTGATCTCGCGTGCATTTAAGTCTGCTCGAAAGCGTTCGGGTGTTGATACTGCATCTAAAACGGCAATATCCTGTGGAAGATACTGGTTCAGAACAGTTTTAAATTCTGCAGGAGTCAGTTGGCTTTCCGTAAGAAAATTGACTGTGAGATTCCGAGCATGAACTCCCGGTTCTGTTCGGACTCCGGAAAATAAAGTGACAGGAGTTCCTGTTACTTTTTCTAATACATTTTCAATTTTATAAGATACTGTACGATCATTGTGGTCTTTTTCCGGGCGTTTCCAACCAAGATAACGTGTACCGTCATATTGGAGTGTTAATTTAATATTCTGCATATATCGTTCTCCATTTATAAATAATGTCTGTTTCCAGACAAGTCATCCTTTGTATTTTAACTGATGCAGATGGAAATGTATAGAGAAAAGAAGAGAAATAAGACTGCAAAGGCGAAGAGAGTGATTCTGATTTTATTTAAAATGTTTCCGAAAGATATTTTTGGTCATTTCCATCATGCGGTCAATTTGATTTTGTTCTTCTTTGCTTTTACCTTCTTTTAATACTTCAAGAATTAATGAAACTTCATCCGGATTGAAACGAAGTCCTTGTCGGTTTGCATTTGTGATAAGTGCGAGCATAACCGGGGCAAGTTCATTTCCAGATTTTCCTTTCGTCTGTTTCGCGGCTGTCCTGATCAGTTCCAGCTTGAGCGGATCGATCGTTTTCATTGCAGGATGGTTCATCCAGTTTTCCATTGTTAAGATCTCCTTTCGGTGAGTTATTGTTTATAGTGTCTTCTGGCTCTTCATCAGAAGGTGGAGCAGATGAAAAGAATTGTGTAAACATATCTGCCATAGACATCATCTCTTTTATGTTTTTGAAAGTAGAAAAGAGCTGTTTTTCTTCTGATGTGAGATAAGGTGACAGATGGTCAAAAATAGAATCTGCGTTGTCTTGAAAAAGACTTTCTATTCCTCGTCCAGAAGAAAAGTCACAGGCAGAAAGTGCATCATAACTGACAGGAGCCTGATGGTGAAGAACATTTTGCAGTTCGATGAATTTAATGAAGACGGCAAGCATGCTCTGTGTAGCTGGCGGGAAAAGAGGAAGGAAAAGTTTCAGCATGCGAAGTCCGGAAGCAGTTGCTTCGTCAAAGGGGGTCATAGGCGTCGGTGTTTTCAAAAAATAAACCCTCCTGACTTTCAGCTGAACTGATACATATATATGAAATGCAGAAAAAATATATTCCTGTTCATGAATATAGATGTGTGAAAAATCGGATCATGCGTATACTGAATTAAAGACCTTTTGTAATCAGGGGCATATCTTAATAATAAGAAGAGGAAAGGAAAACGAAAATGTCCAGAAAGTTAATTATTGATGGGAATGCAGTATATGAAATTGATGAGAAGTGTATGTTAAAGAAAAAGCTTGGAGAACTGAAAGAAAAGAAGATAACATCAGACGAGAAGAGAGCGGAACAGAGTGTTGTTACCGGAAAACCGAATCGTTTGAAAAGATAAGCCAGAAGGGGCATGCGGTTTTTCCGCATGCCCCATTTGAAGTGGAAGAAGGAACAGATATCAGCATCCGCCACAGTTGCAGCCATTACCGCAACCGCCGCATCCGAAGCCATTATTGCCCCATCCGCCGCAGCAGCAAAGAAGAAGGATGATCCACAGACAACTGTCATTGCCGCAGCCATTACCACATCCGCCACAACCATTACCACCCCAGCCACCGCAGCAGCAGAGGAGAAGGATGATCCACAGGCAGGAGTTATTCAGTCCGCATCCATTTCCGTTTCCGCCACAGCCGCAGCTGTTTGCACATCCGTTGTCACAACCGCATCCGCAGTTTGTAGCTGTTAATTCACTCATTGTTAAATCCTCCGAAAGATTTTTTGATTTACAATGTTATAGTATGCGGAGAAAAAGAAAATGTGAGATGAGAAATTATTTGTAGTGATAAAGATGTGAAGTGGCAAAAATTATTCGAGCAGCCGGGAAAAATCTAAAATTCCCCAGCCGGATTCAGTTCCCGGAATCTGTACACAGGAAGTGTGAAGTTTTAATTTGACTTCTGCATTGGTGAGAAACGGGTATTTTGAAAGAAGACAGGCAATTGCACCGGAAACAACAGGAGCAGCCATGGATGTTCCTGTTTTGGAAAGATAAGGCGGAGCATTTGGAAATTGAGAGTAAAAGGCATTGCAGCTTACAATTCCTGTGCCGGGGGCAAAAACATCAGGTTTGACAATGCAGTCATCTGTAGGACCGCGGCCGGAATAATTGAGAGGATGCCTTTGGGTGTGGATCAGAGGAAAAGTGTCGGGAACACCAACAGTGATAACTTTTGGGCTGCTTCCGGGAACTGTGACGGAACCGGGAGCAGGTCCGTAGTTGCCGGCAGAGACAACTACGACGAGCCCAAGATCCCAGAGGGATTCTACAGCATTCAATAAAAGAAGTTTTTGATGAATGGAAAGATCCGGTCGTGTACCTACGGAAATGTTAATGATCCGGATATGGAATTGCGTGTAGATATCACGGATCCATTGAATTCCATTTATGATATTTTTGATAGATCCGTTTCCATTCTGATCCAATACTTTCCCAATAATAAGATTGCAGAAGGGAGCGATTCCGGCATAAGTTCCGGAAGAGAGAAGTCCGCTTCCCGCAAGAATTCCGGCTACATGGGTTCCGTGTCCACTATTGTCGATGAGAGGGGAGAAATGAGAGAAAGAAAAAAGAACTTTTTCGGAAGAACCAGTGGTACTGGAAAAATCCCGGAAAGAAAGGATACGACCTTTAAAATCAGGATGAGGAGAAATTCCGGTATCAAGAATAGCAACAGTGACATTTTGTCCGAGAAATTTGTGTTCCTTTGTGTCCGGACACCAGTAGTGAATGGATTGTTTTACCCATTTCATGAAGGAAAAGCCTTTGTTTTTTCTTTATTATATGCCTGATACTAAATTAGTGATAAAGATGTCTGCACTGGAACAAACAACGCGTCTGCTTGCCATGCAATAAGCTCAAGAGCAAGCTCTTTCGCTTAAGGGCGTTCGCCCTATGATAAAAAAGCCGCCGGCTCTCTTATATAAGCGAGCTTATAACATGAGCCGTCAACTTTTTTATCGCATGGCAAACTGTAAAGAAAAAACACTTGACACCATCTTGCGTTTCGTGTATGATAGCAGAGGTGAAGATAATGAATAAGTTTTTAGAGCAGGCATTATTGTTTGATTTCTACGGGGAATTGCTTACAGATCACCAAAAGGAGATTTATGAGCAGTTCGCGCTGGAAGATCTTTCGCTCAGTGAGATTGCTGAGATGAAGGGGATCAGCCGCCAGGGTGTACATGATCTTGTGAAGCGGTGTCAGAAGACACTGGAAGGATATGAGATGAAGCTTCATCTTGTAGAGAAGTTCCTTTCCGTGAAGGAGAAGGTTAGTAAGATTGATGATACACTTGCAGAGTGGGAATGCGAGAAGAATGACCCGGAAGAGATGGTGAAGCGGATCCGTAAGATTGCGGATGCGATCATAGAGGAGTTATAGAATGGCATTTGACAGCTTAAGTGAAAAACTTCAGAATGTATTTAAGAACCTGCGAAGCAAGGGAAGGCTGACAGAGGATGATGTTAAGGCAGCTCTGAAGGAAGTTAAGATGGCGCTTCTTGAAGCAGATGTTAACTTCAAGGTTGTTAAGGGCTTCATTAAGGATGTTCAGGAGAGGGCTGTTGGTCAGGATGTGATGAACGGACTGAATCCGGGACAGATGGTGATCAAGATCGTTAATGAAGAGCTGGTTAAGCTTATGGGATCTGAGACAACAGAGATCAAGCTTCAACCGGGTAGTGCGATTACAGTGATCATGATGGCAGGTCTTCAGGGAGCAGGTAAGACAACAACAACTGCAAAGCTTGCAGGAAAGTTTAAGTTAAAAGGTAAGAAACCACTTCTGGTAGCATGTGATGTTTACCGTCCGGCTGCAATTAAGCAGTTGGAGATCAACGCAGAGAAGCAGGGCGTAGAGATGTTCTCCATGGGAGACAAGAATAAGCCGGCGGATATTGCGAAGGCAGCAGTTGAGCATGCAGCAAAGAATGGTAACAATATTGTGATCCTTGATACTGCAGGACGTCTTCATGTAGATGAAGATATGATGGCAGAGCTTCAGGAGATCAAGGAAGTTGTGGAAGTTCATCAGACCATCCTGGTTGTCGATGCGATGACCGGACAGGATGCGGTGAATGTAGCAAGTTCCTTTAACGATAAGATTGGAATCGACGGTGTGATCGTCACAAAGCTTGACGGAGATACACGAGGCGGTGCTGCGCTGTCTATCAAGGCAGTGACAGGAAGACCGATCCTTTATGTCGGCATGGGAGAGAAGCTTTCAGATCTGGAGCAGTTTTATCCGGACAGAATGGCATCCCGAATTCTGGGAATGGGAGATGTCCTTTCCCTGATTGAGAAGGCAGGCGCTGAGCTTGATGAAGAGAAAGCCAAGAAGATGGCTGATAAGATGAAGAAAGCTCAGTTTGACTTTGAAGATTATCTTGACAGTATGGAACAGATGCGTAAGATGGGCGGTTTGTCCAGCATCATGGGAATGCTGCCTGGAATGGGTAATCTCGGAGGTAAGATGCCTGATCTTGATTCCGAAGAGAATGAGAAGAAGATGGCTCAGATGGAAGCAATCATCTACTCCATGACTTTGGAAGAGAGAAGAAACCCGGATCTGCTGAATCCATCCAGAAAGCACAGAATTGCCAAGGGTGCAGGTGTGGATATTGCAGATGTGAACCGTATGGTAAAACAGTTCAACGAATCCAGAAAGATGATGAAGAAACTTCCTGGAATGATGGGTGGCAAAGGTGGAAAAAGGGGCAAATTCAAGCTTCCCTTTTGACATATAAATGAAACAATAACAAAAAATTAAGAAAAATTATGAGGTGAAAAAAATGGCAGTAAAGATCAGATTAAAGAGAATGGGACAGAAGAAGGCTCCTTTTTACAGAATCGTAGTAGCAGATTCTAGATCTCCAAGAGACGGAAGATTCATCGAGGAAATCGGAACATACGATCCGAACCTTGAGCCAAGCGCAATCAAAGTAGACGAGGAAGCAGCTAAGAAATGGCTCAACAATGGTGCTCAGCCAACAGAAGTTGTTGGAAAGATCTTCAAAGCAGCAGGAATCGAGAAATAATCGAATCTGTATGAGTAATGTCTGTAGCTGAGTGATCAGCTGCAGATAAATAACGATGTCTCCGCGGAGGGCGAGTATCATGAAAGAATTAGTTGAAGTTATTGCAAAGGCACTGGTAGATCAGCCGGATGAAGTCTCAGTTACTGAGAAAAAGGAAGGCAGAACTACTGTACTGGAACTTCATGTAGCAGATGGCGACATGGGTAAAGTGATCGGTAAGCAGGGTCGTATTGCAAAAGCAATCCGTTCTGTTGTTAAGGCAGCAGCAACAAAGGAAGACAAGAAAGTCGTTGTCGATATTGTTTAAGAACAGTATCAGGACGAAAGAAAAAAGTAACAGAGTCATTGCTTGGTAAAGCAGGGCTTAAAAAAGGGACAGCCTTCATAAAGAAGAGACTGCCCCTTTCTTTTTACGTGAGCAACGAGTCAAAGTCCGTGCTTGCACGAGACCTTGGCGACTGCCGCGATAACTTGAGAAACTCGCGAAGTGTGTTTCTCATAGTTTCATAAGAAAGGAATCAGGAATGGAACAATTTCTTCAGGTGGGAGTGATTTCTTCCACACATGGTCTGCGTGGTGAAGTTAAGGTATTCCCGACAACGGATGATGCTGCGCGTTTTCAGACATTGAAAAATGTTGTCCTTGATACAGGAAGGGAAAAGTTGGATCTTGAGATTCAGTCTGTTCGTTTTTTCAAGCAATTTGTAATTGTGAAATTCAAGGGTATTGATAATATCAATGATATTGAAAAATATAAAGGAAAAAGTCTCTTTGTAACAAGAGAAAATGCTGTCGAACTGGAAGAGGACGAGTATTATATCGGTGATCTGATCGGTATGGAGGTCTATACAGATGACAGTGAGGAACGCTTTGGAGTACTCAAAGACGTGATGGAGACAGGAGCAAACGAAGTGTATATCATTACTTCTGAGAATCACGGAGAAGTGCTGCTTCCTGCAATTCACGAGTGTATTCTGGATATTGATGTAGAAGCGAAGAAGATGAAAGTGCATCTGATGGAGGGATTACTGTAATGAATTTCCATGTATTGACTTTATTTCCGGAGATGATCGAGCAAGGTGTGAATACAAGTATTACAGGCCGTGCAATCAACAATGGACTTCTTTCGATCAATGCAGTGAATATCCGTGATTATGCATTTAATAAGCATAACAGTGTGGATGATTATCCATATGGCGGCGGTGCAGGCATGTTGATGCAGGCAGAACCGGTGTATCTGGCTTATGAGGCTGTGAAAGAGCAGATCGACAAGAGAAAGCAGGAGAACATCAAGTCGGAAGAAGTCACGTCAACGGAACCAGCGGATTGTTCTGAAGTGCGCAACAGTGATTTGCAGGATGAAAATTCGAAGAAGCGTCCACTGCGTGTAGTCTATCTCTCTCCACAGGGAGATGTATTTAACCAGAAGATGGCAGAGGAGATGGCTCAGGAGGAAGACCTTGTGTTGCTTTGCGGTCATTATGAAGGAATCGACGAACGCGTTCTGGAAGAAATCGTGACAGATTATGTTTCCATCGGAGATTATGTACTGACCGGAGGCGAGCTTCCGGCAATGGTCATGATCGATACGATCTCAAGACTGGTTCCGGGAGTGCTTCACAATGATGTCTCAGCAGAATTTGAGTCATTTCAGGATAATCTTCTGGAGTATCCGCAGTATTCCAGACCGGAAGAGTGGAGAGGGAAGAAAGTTCCGCCCATCCTTCTGTCCGGACATCATGCGAATATTGAAAAATGGAGAAGAGAGCAGTCAATCCTTCGTACAATGGAGCGACGCCCGGATCTTCTCAAGGAGAGCAATCTGACGGATAAAGAGAAGAAATGGATCCGCCAGGTGAAACGGGAACGCAAAGAAGCAGAAAAAATGAAATAGGGACTTGAAAAAAGCCCGGAAATATGGTAAACTACAAAAGTTGTGAAAAGAAGCGCGATGGTCCTCTGGCACAAAAGTGAAGTGTTAAGAACGTCAAATATTAAGGAGGTCACACAAAATGAACGAAATCATTAGAAAAATCGAAGCAGAACAGTTAAAGGAGAACGCACCTGAATTTCATGTTGGTGATACAGTAAAAGTATATGCCAAGATCAAAGAGGGTAACCGCGAAAGAATCCAGGTTTTCGAAGGAACAGTCCTGAAAAGACAGGGTGGCGGAGCAAGAGAGACTTTCACAGTAAGAAAGACATCTAACGGAATCGGTGTTGAGAAGACATGGCCGGTACATTCTCCACATGTTGAGAGAGTAGAAGTTGTTCGCAGAGGTAAAGTAAGAAGAGCGAAACTGAACTACTTAAGACAGCGTGTTGGTAAAGCTGCTAAGGTAAAAGAATTAGTAAAATAGTAACTATGAGAGGGACAATTACAGAACTTGTATATTGTCCCTTTTCTTATAGCTTACGCGAGCAATGAGCCAAAGTCCGTGCTTGCACGAGACCTTGGTGACTGCCGCGATAATTTGAGAAACTCGCGGAGCGTGTTTCTCATAGTTGGGAAGGAAAATAAGGAACCTATGGGGCAGAATCTGAGTTTTCGAAAGAATAACAGAAGAAAGAAAAAGAAGAAGCCGCAGATGAAGAAGAAAAACCATCTGAAATTTACAAACCGAAGTAAGAAATTAAAGTTTGAAAAGAAGAATTATCATATAACAAAGAATTCTTTGATTCTTGCAGGAGAGATACTATGTGTTTGTCTGGTGGCAGTACTTTTGATTGCATTTTTCGGGCATCGTGTAAGCAATGCAGGAGATGCCATGAGTCCGACAATTGAAAATGGAGAGGTTGTTCTTGTAGATCGTCTGATCGTGGATATGAAGACACCTTCCAGAGGAACTGTGGTGGCATTTCGACCAGACGGAAACCGCGAAGTTCATCTTTTAATTAGAAGGATTGTCGGTCTTCCGGGAGAGACTATCCAGATCAAGGATGGAACTGTTTATATTAATGGGAAAGAGCAGAAGAAACATATTCATGTATCAGAGATAAAAGATGCGGGGATAGCTTCTGATGAGATAAAGCTTGGTAAAGACGAGTACTTTGTGCTCGGAGATAACGAGGAGTCAGGCGAAGACAGCAGATCTGAGACGGTCGGAGTGGTAAAGGCAGATGAGATCTATGGAAAGGTCTGGTTCAATGTAAGCTCCGGGGAACATTTCGGATTTGTAAAAAGATAAAATAGAATGAAAAAATAACAGGAGGAATGCAATGCATTTTCAGTGGTATCCTGGCCATATGACAAAGGCCAGAAGAATGATGCAGGAGAATATTAAGCTGATCGATCTGATTATTGAGTTGGTTGACGCAAGAGTGCCGCTCAGCAGTCGTAATCCGGACATTGATGAGCTTGGAAAGAATAAGGCGAGACTGATTCTTTTGAATAAGGCGGATCTTGCGGAAGACAGAAGAAATGATGAGTGGATGGAATATTTCAAGAAGCAGGGATATTCTGTCGTGAAAGTGAATTCTAAGAAAGGCGGCGGAATCAAGTCGATCCAGTCTGTGATCCAGGAAGCATGTAAGGAGAAGATGGAACGTGACAGAAAGCGTGGAATCCTGAACCGTCCGGTACGTGCCATGGTGGTAGGAATTCCGAACGTAGGAAAATCTACCTTTATCAATGCGCTGGCAGGAAAAGCCTGTGCAAAAACAGGAAATAAGCCTGGAGTGACAAAGGGAAAACAGTGGATCCGTCTGAATAAGAATGTAGAACTTTTGGATACACCGGGAATTCTCTGGCCGAAGTTTGAAGACCAGACAGTAGGTTTGCGTCTTGCGTTTATCGGTTCGATTAAAGACGAGATTCTTCAGACAGAAGAACTGGCAAGTGAGCTTGTGAAATTTTTAAATCAGTCATATCCGGGAGTTCTTGAAGAGAAGTACACGATAGAATCTTCAGAAGATAATTATGAAGTGTTAAGAAGAATTGCAGAAAGCAGACACTGTCTGGTCAGAGGAAGCGAATTAGATGTGGAAAAAGCAGCGGCAATTCTTTTGGATGATTTTCGTAATGGCCGCCTTGGAAGGCTTACACTGGAGCTTCCAGAGGAGAACTAATACGGTATGAAAGAAATTATAAAAGAACTGGCTGGATGGCTTCTGTATATTGTGTTGATCATCGCTTTTACCTGGTGTGTGGTCACTTTTGTGGGGCAGAGAACAGAAGTCAGTGGTTCTTCTATGGAAACTACGCTGTCAGATAAGGATCAGCTGATCGTTGACAAAATGACTTACCGATTCAGAGATCCGAAACGATATGACATCGTAGTATTTCCATATCAATATCAGGACAATACCTATTATATTAAGCGGATCATCGGGCTGCCGGGAGAGACAGTACAGATTTTATCCGGAATGGTTTACATTGATGGGATGCGTCTGGATGAACATTATGGGGATGAAATAATGGAGAATCCAGGCATTGCAGAAGAACCATTGACACTTGGTGAGGATGAGTATTTTGTGCTTGGAGATAATCGGAATAACAGCAGTGACAGCAGAGCGTCAGATGTCGGTTTGATCCATAGAAAAGATCTGATCGGAAGGGCATGGATTCGCGTGTGGCCATTGAGTCAAATTGGGGTGATACATCATGAGTAAAAGTATTAGCGAGATCAAGATAGAATTTGAACAGGCAGGAGAACAACAGTGGGAAGCACTTTGTCAGGAATACGAGACGGATTCCAGAACAGGTGTAAAAAATCTGACAACAAGATATCGGAAGAAGCAGCAGGCACTTGTTCAGGAGAGAGAACGCCTCGAGGCAATGAAAACATTCGAGAGAAAATATGCGGATTATAGTTTTATCTGTGGAATTGACGAGGCAGGAAGAGGTCCTCTGGCAGGACCGGTAGTAGCCGGTGCAGTGATTCTCCCAAAGGATTGTGAGATTCTCTATCTGAATGATTCAAAAAAACTGTCTGCTGCAAAGAGAGAAGAGTTGTATGATGAGATTATGGAGAAAGCGGTTGCAGCGGCAGTAGGTATGGCAAGTCCGGCGAGAATCGATGAAATTAATATTCTACAGGCAACTTATGAGGCAATGCGTGAAGCAATTTCAAAGCTGGCAGTAGAACCAGGGATTCTTTTGAATGATGCTGTGACGATTCCGGAGATGATCATTCCGCAGGTTCCGATTATTAAAGGAGATGCGAAGAGTGTGTCTATTGCAGCGGCAAGTATTCTTGCAAAAGTGACAAGGGATCGGCTGATGGTAGAATATGATAAAGTGATGCCAGAGTATGGATTTGCAGGCCATAAAGGATATGGATCCAAAGAACATATTGAGGCAATCAAGAAATATGGACCGACACCGATACATAGAAAGACATTTATCAAGAAGTTTATTTAATGATATCAGGGTTGTATAAAAGAAAGAGCTGCCAATGGCAGCTCTTCTTAAATCCGAAAGTTCGACGGATTAGAAGAGGGGGATCAGGTAGATGAAGGATCCGAAAAAAGAAAAGAATAACCGCAAGACAGGTGGAAACTATGAGCAGGCAGTAGGTTTTTATCTGGAACAGCATGGCTATCAGATACTACAGTACAATTATCGCTGTCGCATAGGAGAGATTGATATTGTTGCAAAAGAGGGGGAGAATCTGGTATTCTGTGAAGTGAAGTACAGGACGGGTCCTGGCAAGGGGAGTCCGCTGGAAGCTGTAGATGCAAGAAAGCAGAGAAAGATATTTCAGGCAGCAATGTATTATCTGACGGAATATCATATTAGTGATGTCCCATGCAGATTTGATGTGATCGGTATTGAAGGGACAAGGATCCAGCTGGTGAAGAATGCATTTTGCGGATAGAGAAGAAAGGACAGAATATGAGTTTAGGATTGATTTATAAGAACGCGGCACATATTTTTGATGAAGTAGAAAAGAAAACTCCTTATCTGGAATATCCATTGTTTCAGGAGACGGGCATTGTAACGAGTGCTTTTTCTACACGACTTGGAGGAGTCAGTGAGGGCTATTATTCTTCTCTGAATCTAAGCTTTGATCGTGGAGATGACCCGGCAAGGGTATTAGAGAATTTTAAAAGGATTGGAGCATCAATGGGTGTTAATGTCGAAGATATGGTTCTGTCGAAGCAGACACATACAACGAATGTACGTGTAGTTACAGCGGAAGATAAGGGAAAAGGTGTTATGCGGGAACGCAATTATACAGATGTGGATGGGATGATCACGAATGTTCCGGGAATCTGTCTTGTGACTTCCTATGCAGATTGTGTACCACTTTACTTTGTAGATCCGGTGAAAAAGGCGATCGGGCTGAGTCATTCCGGCTGGAGAGGAACTGTTGGAAAGATTGGAAAAAATACTGTTCAGCTGATGCAGGAGAATTTTGGATCCAAACCGGAAGATCTGCTTGCAGCAGTAGGACCATCAGTATGTATGGATTGTTATGAAGTCAGTGAGGACGTAATTGAGCAGTTTAAAGAAGCTTTTGAAAAAAAGTACTGGGAGGATCTTTTCTATAAGAAAGAGAACGGAAAATATCAGTTGAATTTATGGAAGGCAAATGAGCTGATCTTCCTGGAAAGTGGAATTCTGCCGGAGCATATGGCAATCACAAATGTTTGTACACATTGCAATAGTAAGATCCTATATTCTCACCGGACGATGGGGAACAACAGGGGAAATCTGTGTGCATTTCTTGCATTAAAATAAGGAGGTTAAAAGTATGTATCTGACAACAGTGAAAGAACTTGGAACAGCATTACTGACAAAGGGGACAGCCTTTGCACTGGCCCAAACAGCAACGCAGACGAATAACAGCTCCGTCAATGATGTGCTTGATTCTGCACAGGAAGTAACAGCAAGCACAGCAGATGAAGTGAATCGCTTTGTACAATATTTTAATGATAATATTCCGAATCTGATTGCCTTTGGGTTGAAGGTGATTTTCGCGATAGTATTTTACCTGATCGGATCTAAGGTGATATCTGTTATACGTAAAGTGGTAGGCAAATCAATGGAGAGATCCAATGCGGATGTTGGAGTTCGTCAGTTTGTTGATTCTATGTTGAAATTTGGGTTATACGCACTTCTGATCTTTATGATCGCAACAAAATTTGGCGTAGAATCTTCTTCTGTAGCAGCGATCATCGCTTCCGCCGGTGTGGCAATTGGTCTGGCATTACAAGGGAGTCTGTCGAACTTTGCAGGAGGTATCTTGATTCTTCTTCTCAGACCATTTGCAGTTGGAGATTATATTATTGTGAATTCAGAGGGAATCGAAGGAACTGTAAAGGTAATTCAGATCTTCTATACAAAGATGACAACAATCGATAATAAGACGATTGTTGTGCCAAACAGTATTCTGACAAGTAACAGTCTGACAAATGTAACAGCAAGACCGGAACGTCAGCTGGATCTTAAAGTAGGAATTTCTTATGAATCTGATCTGAAGAAAGCAAAAGAGATCGTAGAGAATCTTCTACTGAAGGATGAAGATGTTATTCAGGATGAAGAGATTAAAGTGTTCATATCAGAACTTGCAGACAGCAGTGTTGTGATCGGACTTAGAGCCTGGGTGAAGACAGAAGCTTACTGGACAACGCGCTGGAGAATCCTTGAGGAGATTAAAATGTCTTTTGATGAGGAAGGCATTGACATCCCATATAATCAGTTGACAGTTCATATGGCAAATCATTAGTTATTATTTATTAGAATGATAAAAGTCTATAGAAGTTGATTAAAAAAGAGGTTGAAATTTATATCCAAACGCGATATAATAACAAAGGTCGTCAGAATTGACGACCATATGCCGAAATAGCTCAGTTGGTAGAGCACTTCACTCGTAATGAAGGGGTCGTCGGTTCGAGTCCGATTTTCGGCTGAAGAGTAAAGACCGTTGTTGATTTCAGTTGTATCTGGAATCAGCAGCGGTTTTTTATATATTAGGAAAGTTCTTTCCTAATATATAAAAAACGCTCCGCTCAGGATGCGCACTTATAACGAACTTAGAACGGATACGAAAAAGCATCTTGACGAAGGAAATAAAAATGGATACAATATTGTTACGAGTTTATAAAAAAAGATGAAAAATTTTCTCTAATAAAGTAAAAAGAAATAAAATTAATTCTTTTAAAACAAGATTAGATAGAAGCAGAGAAATAGAAAAAATACAGAGGGTGAAAATATGGCATCAGTACAGACAAAAGATTACATTGTGCAGTTAATTAAAGAGGAGATTCTTTCAGGAGTTATGAAACCGGGAGAAGAGCTGGCGCAGGAAGCACTTGCAGAGCGTCTTGGTGTTTCAAGAATGCCGATCCGTGAGGCATTACAGAATCTTGTTCAGGAGGGATTTGCGGTGCGTCTTCCAAACCGTCATATCCAGGCAGTAGTTTTGAGCGCACAGCAGATTCATGATGTATTTCATGTGATTGCAGCGATGGCAGCAGAGAATACGATCTTAGTTGCAAAGAAAGAGCAGATGCTTCGAAGGAAAAATGTGGAACAAACGAGTCAGACAGAATTCGAAGAAGATGGACAGAGCAAGCTTTTCCTTGAGCAAGAGATTGAGAAAACTCCAAGCGAGCAGCTTTTTCAGATACTTTCCGGCATGGAGAATGCGTTGAGACCAGAGAAGAAGGCAGAGTGGGAGATGGTTTATCAGGAGAGACTCATCAGTTTGTTTGAGAATCCATATCTGTCACAGCTTCAGGGGAAGACGATGGATGGTTATGTAGCTTATGCAATTGAGAAGATGGGAGATAAGCAGCAGAAGTTAGAGCAGCTTCGCCGTATCACAGAAGGTATTGCAGAGAATAATGAGCAGAAGATCCGAATGGGACTTCGAGAATACTATCTTTCTTATGCTGATGCTTTTGTAGAAAGATGGGAGAAGAAGGCAGAAGAAACAGAAAAATAGGTTGAATTGTTATAGGGGTGATTACATACATATGTAGGTTGTAATCACCCCTTTTTCTATAAACAAAGTCTTATCTAGATTTGTTAGTGAGCGATTGCTATGGTAGCAAAGGCACCTCATGTTCGTCATTTTGTACAAGCTGTGTTAAAAAAACACTGGATTATATCGCAAATATGATGATAAAATATAAATCAGATGATGGGTTAGAAAATTGGAAAGGGAGGACGATGGAAAAAGCACGACAAGTAAAAAGAGTCCTGCTGCAGGCAATTAAGATCGCGGTGGGCAGCAGTGTAGCAATTTATCTAGCGCATATACTGGGATTGGAGTATGAGGCATCTGCCGGAAGTATCACACTGCTTACGTTAGTAACAACAAAATGGGAGACGGTGAAATTATCTTTTTATCGTATGGCGACATTTGTTTTGGCGGTAGTTCTGGCGGCGTTGACATTTGGACATATGACGAGTTCCTGGCTTGCGTATGGAATCTATGTATTTCTGATCGTTGCGGTCAGTCATAGTCTTGGATGGTCGGCAACAATTTCGGTAAATGCCGTTATCGGCACACATTTTCTTATGACAAGAGATTTTAGTCCGGAGTTTATTCGCAATGAGCTGTTTTTAGTAATGATTGGAATCACAATCGCGATTGTACTGAATTTGTTCTATGATTATGAAGGACAGAGACAGGATCTGATTCGTTATATGAGGGAGACAGAGAATCAGCTACAGATTCTTTTGTGTGAACTTGCAGCGTATCTTCATAATAAAGATATGGAGATCAATGTCTGGGATCGGATCATCGCCTTTGAGGGGAGAATGCATGAATTTATCAAGGCAGCGTATGATTACCAGGATAATACATTTCATTCGCATCCGGGATACTATATAGATTACTTTGAAATGCGTCTGGCGCAGCTGCAGGTACTTCATAACCTGCATTATGAGATCAAGAAGATCCGTAAGATGCCGAAGCAGGCACTTGTGATCGCAGATTATATCATGTATATGGCAGATTATGTTGTTGAGATGAATATTCCAGATCAGCAGATCGAGAAGTTGGAAGAGATTTCGGAACAAATGAAGCAAGAAGAACTTCCAAAGACGCGCGAAGAGTTCGAAGGACGAGCACTTCTGTATCATATTTTGATGGATCTGGAGGAATTTCTTGTATATAAGAAGCGATTTGTGAGTGGATTGGATGAGAAGAAGCTTCGTATCTACTGGAAACAGGAGATGGAGCAAAAAGATAGTGCAAATGAGTTGCAGAAATGATGAAAAGAAACGGATTAAAGTCAGAAGAAACAAAAACAAAGCATTTTCTGATTTTAATCCGTTTTATTAATTATAATATGTTACTGAAAGAATCAGATTTTTCCCGGGAATAATGTGCCGACTCTTCCGCCTTTTACAATATCATAAAGGACTTCCGGACGCTTTCCGTTTGTAACAATTGTGTTTGTTCCCTGGGAAGTGGCAAGGGATGCGGCCTGAAGTTTTGTACGCATTCCGCCTGTTCCACGTCGGGAACCTGCGCCACCGGCTAAAGCATAGACGCTGTCATCAATTGTATCAATCTGATCGATTAGCTGTGCATTTGGATACAATCTTGGATCGTGGTCATAAAATCCATCAATGTCGGAGAAAATGACCAGATGCTTTGCGCGACAGAGTACTGCAACGACAGCTGAGAGCATGTCGTTATCACCGAAGAGACGATCCTCGGATTCGATTTCTTTATAGCTTACGGAGTCATTTTCGTTTACAATCGGGATTACACCCATCTCGAGAAGCGCATTGAATGTATTGATCAGATTTTCCTTTTTTTCTTCTTCTTCAATATCATCTGCATTGAGCAGAATCTGGGCAACTGTCTTGTCATAGTCACCGAAGAACTTGTCATACAGATACATCAGACTACACTGTCCAACTGCAGCAGCAGCCTGTTTCATACGCATACTGTCTGGTTTAGCAGTCATGTTCAGTTTATTTCTTCCGACTGCGATCGCTCCGGAGGAAACGAGTACAACTTCATATCCCATGTTCTGGATATCAGAAAGTACACAGGCAAGACGGTCTGTTGTACGAAGATCGCTCTTTCCGGCGTCATTGGTAAGTGTAGATGTTCCAACTTTTACTACGATTCGATTATTATAAAGTCCCATAATACATAACTCCTTGCTGAATATCTTTTAAAATAATTTCCGGATGTCAGTTAACAACCAGCCTTGTCTCATCGACTGTTTTATAGTATCATACAGTTATCAATTACAAAAGCGAATGTTTCTCATGGATTACATGATAAAATCAAATACAAAGTAAGTGAAGAGATTTTTCGTAGCGAAAACAGATGGGAAAATGTAAAGCGAAAGGAGTGTTAAATTCATGGATGGAAGTATTCAGAAATACATGGCATTTGTTAAGACAGTAGAGTGTGGAAGTTTTACAAAGGCAGCGGAACAGTTGAGTTATTCCCAGTCCGGGATCAGCCGAATGATCAATGATCTGGAAAAGGAATGGAAGGTAGTTCTGCTTGAACGAAGCAAGTCAGGAGTAAAGCTTACAAGCAGCGGGATGAAGTTACTTCCTTATGCGGAACGGGTCTGCAGAGAATACGAGAAACTTCAATTGGAAGTTGATGAGCTTCAAGGGTTAAAGTCGGGATTGATCCGTATCGGTACATTTTCCAGTGTAGCAACACATTGGCTGCCGAATATTATCAAGGAATTTCAGAAAAATTATCCAAACATTGATTACGAGATGCTTTTGGGTGATTATACGGATATTGAAGAATGGATCATGGAAGGGCGAATTGACTGTGGATTCACAAGATTGCCGGTAAGGGATGAGATGGATACAATTTTCCTGGAGCAGGACAGGCTGCTTGTCGTGCTTCCGGAAGGACATCCGCTGACAGAACTTCAGAAGATTCCGGTCAGTGCGCTTTGTGAGGAACCGTTTATGCTATTGGAGAAAGGTGCTAAGGCAGAAGTTTCTGAGATCTTTGAAAGAAGTAATTTAAAGCCGAAAGTACATTTCACAACATGGGATGACTACGCGATCATGGCGATGGTTGAGAGTGGGCTTGGAATCAGTGTTTTGCCGGAACTGATTTTGAAACGGATTCCGTATCGAATTGTTACACGAGAACTGGAAATCCCGGCGTATCGTAATATAGGACTTGCCATGCGTAACAGAAAAGGTGCAACTCCGGCGGTGAAGCGGTTCCTGGAGTATCTGCAGTATAGATAATAAGAAATGTGAAACTTTTAGTTACTGTTCACTCCCGTGTCAATCACTACGCTGATTGGCACGGAGGATGCACGTTTTATCTTGAATGGCATCTCGCCCATCGCCAAAGGCGATTTTAAATGGCGAGATGCGTTGCTGGTCACAGGTACTGTGAACAGTAACAACTTTTATGAAGTGGCATGTTCTGAATGATAATTTGCTTGATAGAAGGAAATATATGAGAGTATAATGTTACTATTATGATAAAAAGGGCTTATTCTATGACCGACATTATAAGAGTCATCAGCAATCAGAGAAGAGCACAAAGATTGAAAGAAGGAGAAAAAGATGGCGATTAAACATATTTTATTTGACTTAGACGGAACACTTTTACCGATGGTACAGGACGAATTTGTCCGTTTTTATATGCCGCTTCTTGCAAAGGCATATTTGAAGAAAGGCGTGGAAATGGATCCAAAAGGATTCATTGGTGCAGTATGGAAAGGCTATGAGGCGATGGTGAAAAATGATGGTTCCAAAACAAACCGAGAGGCATTCTGGAGTTATATTGATGAATTCCTGCCGCTTTCTGTGGAAGAATCAGAGGCAATCGCAGATGCATTTTATGAGGATGAATTCAATCAGGCCAAGTGCACGACACAGCCGACACCTCTTTCAGATATGGTTATAAAAGAGGCGAAGAAGAAAGGCATTGAAGTTTATCTTGCAACGAATCCGATCTTTCCAAGATGTGCAACAATGAATCGTATCGACTGGGCGGGACTGGATCCGGAAGATTTTAAGATTATTACAACCTATGAAGATCATGTATATTGTAAGCCAAATCCGGAATATTTCCGTCAAATTTTGGAACAGTTTGATCTTGATCCGTCAGAGTGTCTGATGGTTGGAAATGACGTGGAGGAAGATCTTGCGATCCGTGCGCTTGGAGTTCCTGTATTTCTTATCACAGATACGATGGAGAATAAGAAAAACCTTCCGATCGACTCCGAATATCAGGGCTCGATGAAAGAGTTACTGGAATTTGTAAAAGAATTGCCGGAAGTGTAAGAGCGCGGTGAGAATGTAAAATAAGAATGAAAGATAATCGTTTAATATTGCGAAACACCTTGAGGAGGTATTAGTAAAAAATCTCTTCAAGGTGTTTTGTGTTTATAGGAAGCTGAAAACAAGCGTAAGAAAGGCGCAATAGAGAAATTTGTTTTACATGGATTTAACATAAATCATATCAGAATGTAAAGCAGCATTTGTAAAATAGAACAGAAAAATGGAAAAGAATGTTGTCAGCTTTGTATTTAAGATGACAACAAAGACTCAGAGAGGGCATTATTATATGATTAAAATTTATGTGATGGATACCAATGTTCTGATTCAGTCCCCAAATGCGCTTTTTAGTTTTGAGGATAATCTGGTCGTTCTCCCGATGGTTGTATTGGAAGAACTTGATCATTTGAAAAAAGCAGATGGCGAGACAGGAGCCAATGCAAGAAAATGTATCCGTCTGCTTGAAGAACTGCGTCAGAAGGGGAATCTTCTGGAGGGTGTATCCCTTGAGAATGGAGGAATCTGTTGGGTTGAAAAGAATTTTGTAGATGTTGAACTTCCGGTAGATTTATCTCTGGAGGTCGCAGATAACAGAATCTTAAAGGTTTGCCTTGGATTAAAGAAATCAAGAAAAGAACAGGTTGTTCTTGTGACGAAAGATATCCTGCTTCGAATTAAAGCACAGGTGTTGGATCTGTGTGCAGAAGATTTTATTTCCGAGCAAGTGATAGCTCATGACAGACAGTATACCGGAAGATGTGAAGTTTATGCACCGGATGAATTGTTTAAGGATTTTAAGAAAAAGGGAATACCGGTGGATGAAGTTTATCAATTAGATGAGAATGAGAAAGCATTTTGTCCTAATCTTTTGGAAAATCAGTTCGTGATCATTAAATCAGATCAGGCAAGAAAGAAGACACATCTTGGAAGAGTGGAGCATGGAATCCTTCGGAAACTGGAATTTAAAAAGAGTTCTCCGTATGGAATTTCTCCAAGAAATGCAGGACAGTATTTCTTACAGGAAGCTTTGATGCAGCCAGCAGAGAAAGCACCGCTTGTTATTGTCAAAGGAATGGCCGGAACAAGCAAGACATTTTATTCTCTTGCAGTAGGTCTGGAAAAATTGATGAATCATCCGACAGGCGAATACAGAAAGATTCTTGTCTGTAGACCGAATGCGCAGTTTGACGAAGGAATCGGATTCCTTCCGGGAGATGAACAGGAAAAGATTTCTCCGTTGATGCGCCCGGTCCTTGATAACCTGGAGCAGTTGCTTGATTCGAATGAGGACGAGCGTTATAAAGACGAAGAGGTATTGCGGGATAAAGTGGAGGAAATTTATTCCAGAGGTTTCATTCAGGCAGAGGCACTAAATTTTATCCGTGGCCGGTCGATCGTCAAGACGTATCTGATCATTGATGAAGCGCAGAATACAACGCCGGATCAGATCAAAGGCATTATCACAAGAGCAGGAAAGGATACGAAGATCATTCTTTTAGGAGATCCGAATCAGATAGACCGTCCGTTCCTGGATGAGAGAACCAATGGTCTGAGTTATGCGGCAGAACATATGAAAGGAAGTCCATTGTGCTGGCAACTGACGATGACAGCAGAAGAATGCGAACGTTCAGAACTTGCAATGGAGGCAGTAAAAAGACTTTGAAAACAACATATAAAGAGATTCGGGAGATAGAAGAAATAAATCTGTTGATCGAACAGGGAAATGCTACTTTAAAAGAGCTTGGATATACAGAACATTCCAAAAAACATGCCGCAAAAGTATCAGATACTGCAGGCAAGATTCTGACAGAGCTCGGATATGGAAAACATAAGATTGAACTTGCAAGAATCGCAGGTTATATGCATGACATCGGAAATAGTATTAACAGGCATGATCATGCACACAGCGGTGCACTGCTGGCATATCAGATATTAAAGGATACAGAGATGTCATTGAAAGATGTTCTGGTAATTATGACAGCAATCGGTCACCATGACGAGGCAACCGGAGATGCTGTGGATCCGGTATCAGCTGCACTGATACTGGCAGATAAGACAGATGTAAGACGAAACCGTGTACAGAATCTGGTTCCGGCAACATTTGACATACATGACAGGGTAAATTATGCAGCCCTGTCAACGAAGTTGACAATTCAAAAAGAGAAGAAAGTAATTCAGATGGAACTGGAGCTAGATGATGAAATCTGCACCGTTATGGATTATTTTGAAATCTTTCTGGAGCGTATGATCATGTGCAGAAGAGCGGCAGAACGCCTTGACTGTAAATTTAAGCTAATTGCAAATGGCAACAAAATGTGTTAAAGGATGGAGAAAATTAAAATGAGTAATGTATACATGAACCGTGAATTATCCTGGTTGAAGTTCAATGAAAGAGTATTGGAGGAAGCAGAAAACCCGGAAGTACCGCTGTGCGAGCGTATGACATTTGTGTCAATCTATCAGAGTAATCTGGATGAATTCTTCCGTGTGCGTGTCGGATCACTTCAGGATCAGATGCTGATCAGTACAGAGATCAGAGAGAATAAGACAAAGATGACTTCAGCAGAACAGATCCGTGCAATCATTAAAGAAGTTAAGAAGCTGAATCAGAGAAAAGATAAGGCTTATGAGAAGCTGATGAAGAAGATTGAAGAGTACGGAATTACATTGATTAATCATGCTTCTGCAAAATCAGAGGAGAAAAAATTTCTTGAGAAGTATTTTATGAAGGAGATCATGCCTTTAAGTTCACCGACAATCGTCGGCAAGAGACAACCATTTCCTTTCTTAAAAAATGGAGAAATTTACGCAGTCGTTGTTCTTGAGACGAGAAATAAGAAGGAAAGAATCGGAATCATTCCATGCTCCAACAATATGCTGACAAGAATGGTTGAACTTCCCGGTGGAAAAGGAAGATATATGCTCATTGAAGATCTGATTCTTCATTATATTGGCAAAGTCTTTAAGGGATACAAGGTAAAGGGGAAATCTTTATTGAAGGTCGTAAGAAATGCGGATATCGATGCCGATGCGGCTTATGATGAGGATCTTGATTATCGTGAGTTTATGGAAGATCTGATGAAGCAGAGAAAGAAACTCTCTCCGGTACGTATTGATCTTTCCAGAGAGATGGATGAAACTGTTGTAGACGCATTGTGCAGATACCTGGATGTAACTCCGGATAGAGTATTCCGTAGTGAAGCACCACTGGATGTTTCTTTCGTGTTCCAGCTTCAGGATCTTCTGCGCAGAAATACAGAGCTCTTCTATGAAAAGCGCGTGCCGCAGAAGAGTCCGGAATTCAAGGATGGACAGAGCATTTTACAGCAGATCACACAGGAAGACAAGCTGTTATCCTATCCTTATGATTCTATCAGACCTTTCCTGAAAATGCTGACAGAAGCAGCAGAGGATGACAGTGTCATTTCCATTAAGATGACATTGTACCGACTGGCAAAACAGAGTAAGGTCATCGAGGCACTTTGCGAGGCGGCAGAGAATGGAAAAGAAGTAGTTGTTCTCGTAGAGCTTCGTGCACGTTTTGATGAGGAGAATAATATCCGCTGGTCCAGAATGCTCGAAGAGGCCGGATGCCAGATCATCTACGGACTGGAGCATTATAAAGTACACTCCAAGCTGTGCCTGATCACACGCAGAGGGGAAAATGGAATCCAGTACATCACACAGATCGGAACAGGAAACTACAACGAGAAGACCGCAAGACTTTATACAGACCTCTCTCTTATGACAGCGAATGAGCAGATTGGAATGGATGCCGCAAGAGTTTTCCAGGCACTGGCTAAAGGTGAAGTAGTTGAAGATATGGAACATTTACTCGTTGCACCAAAATGCCTTCAGTCTAAAGTGATCGAGAAAATCGAGGAACAGATCCAGAAACAGAAAAATGGAGAGACTGCATACATCGGCCTGAAAATGAATTCTCTGACAGATAAGCGTATCATTGATAAATTAATCGATGCGTCTAAGGCTGGTGTGAAGATTGACATGATCGTCAGAGGTATCTGCTGTCTGATCCCAGGTGTGGAAGGTGAGACAGAGAATATTCATGTGATCAGTGTTGTCGGAAGATTCCTGGAACATTCCAGAATCTATATCTTCGGAAATGGAGAAGAGGCACAGTATTATATCGGATCTGCTGATTTCATGACACGAAATACAGTGAAGCGTGTAGAGGTTGCAGCGCCAGTTTATTCCGAACGATTAAAGAAACGTCTGCAGGATCTTTTTGATCTGATGTTAAGTGATAACAAAAAAGCGCGAAAGGAGGATGCAAAAGGAACCTATTCTGTGGTAGAATGTAAGAGACAGCCAATTAACTCACAGGAACTTCTCTACCAGGAAGCCTATGCGAAAGCAGCAGTGAACAGTAGTAATCAGTTGGAGGCGGCTGTACAACAGACAGAAAATAAGGTGATAGAATGATCTATAAATTCGGGGAACGTCTGACAGAGATCAGTCAGGAAGAATGGGAGAAAGAAAAGTGTCCTGCTGTGTTCCTCACAGATTCCAATCATGCGGAGGAGACATTGGCAACAGCAGGGATCATATATGAAAGTGAAATCCAGATTGCGAAGATCGGATTCTGTAAGATTGAGAATCAGCAGGAATGTATGGTAGGAACTTTCTGCATTCCAAAGCTTCTTGATGTATTAGGAAGCAGATACCGAATGTACATGTTTGTAAATGAAAATAATGTTGTTATCGTAGATGACGAGACATTTTCAGAGCGACTTATTAGTAGGATCAAGAGGAAACGAATGCATCAAGGTGAGACGAAAGAGAGATTCCTCTATAATTACATTGCAGAATTTATGAGCCGTGATCTGGAGATCCTTGTGGCTTATGAGCGTAGACTTCTTCGTATGGAAGAGGATGTGTCCCAGGATCATACAGATACGATCCAGAACCGACTGATGCCAATCCGAAGGGAACTTCTGAATCTGAGAAGCTATTATGATGAGATGATGGACTTGACAAAAGAGCTTGAAGAGAACGAGAATGGATTGTTTTTGAATGATCAATTGAAATACTTCGGAACACTTACTGACCGTGCAGACCGTCTGATGAGCCGTACTTCTCATCTGTTGGAATATGCCCGTCAGGTAAAAGAGGCTTACCAGTCTCAGATTGATAATAGACAGAATAACAACATGCAGTTTTTAACAGTGATTTCTACGATTTTCTTCCCACTGACATTGATCACGGGATGGTTTGGAATGAACTTTAAAGATATGCCTGGACTTGAGAATGGATATCCGGCGGTAATGGCACTTAGCATTGTCATTATCGTGATCTGTATTTTGATTTTCAAGAAAAAGAAGATCATCTAAAAAACTGAAAAAACTGTAAAAATAGCGTTGACAATCCTCGATTGAATGCTATAATGATGGTCAGAAGAAGTTAAGGATTATAAAGCAACATAGTTCTTAGCCGATAACACGATGACGAGACGAGTAGGATGTGGAATGTTACAGAGAGAGATACATTTGCTGGAAGTATCTTAGCAGGAATCATTTGAAGACTACCTCTGAGTGGCCCCAATCCGGTCCGGTGATTCCGTTATAATCATGAATGAAGTGGTTTTAAAGCAGTACATTTACTGTGATCTTGAAAACAAAAAGGGTGGAACCGCGGATAGTAAAGTAATTGATAATCAGACTTTATCCGTCCCTTGCATGTGAGTGCAGGGGACAGATGAAGTCTTTTCTTTTTCCATAGAATCCCCGAATGAAAGCATGCATAGTTACTTGAAGAAAATAGGAGGAAGCGAAAATGATTATTACATTAAAAGATGGATCAAAAAAAGAATATTCAGAAGCAAAGTCAGTGATCGACGTTGCATTTGACATCAGTGAAGGACTTGCACGCGCAGCCTGTGCAGGAGAAGTAGACGGAGAGGTTGTAGACCTTCGTACAGTTCTTGATAAAGACTGTGAACTGAACATCCTTACAGCAAGAGATGAGAAGGGACTGGCAGTACTTCGTCACACAGCATCTCACGTTATGGCAGAAGCTGTTCAGACACTTTTCCCAGAGGCAAAGGTTGCAATCGGACCTTCTATTGATACAGGATTTTACTATGATTTCGAATGTCAGTCATTTTCAAGAGATGACCTTGACGCTATCGAGAAAGAGATGAAGAAGATCATCAAGAAGGGCGCTAAGATCGAAAGATTTACAAAATCAAGAGAGGATGCGATCGCATTTTTCAAAGAGAAAAATGAGCCATACAAGGTTGAACTGATCGAGGATCTTCCGGAAGGAGAAGAGATTTCCTTCTATTCTCAGGGAGACTGGGTTGACTTATGTGCAGGCCCGCACCTGATGAGCACAAAGGGAATCAAAGCATTCAAGCTGTTATCATCTTCAGGAGCTTACTGGAGAGGTGATGAGAACAAGCATATGCTGACACGTATTTACGGTACAGCTTATGCAACAAAGGATGAGCTGAAAGAGCATCTGACACAGTTAGAGGAAGCAAAGAAACGTGATCATAACAAACTTGGCCGTGAGATGAAGCTTTTCACAACTGTAGATGTAATCGGACAGGGACTTCCGCTGATTATGCCAAACGGTGTTATTATCATGCAGGAATTGCAGCGCTGGATTGAGGATGAAGAGGCAAAACGTGGATATATCCGTACAAAGACACCACTTATGGCAAAGAGCGATCTTTATAAGATTTCCGGACACTGGGATCACTATAAAGAAGGAATGTTCGTTTTAGGAGATGAGGAGAAAGATAAAGAAGTATTTGCTCTTCGTCCGATGACATGTCCATTCCAGTATTATGTATACAAAGCAGAGCAGCACAGCTACCGTGATCTGCCACTTCGCTACGGCGAGACATCTACACTGTTCCGTAACGAGGATTCTGGAGAGATGCATGGTCTGACACGTGTTCGTCAGTTCACGATCTCTGAGGGACATTTAGTAGTAAGACCAGATCAGATGGTAAAAGAGTTCAAAGATTGTATCGCACTTGCACAGTACTGTCTGCAGGTTCTCGGAGTAGAAGAGGATGTAACATATCACCTTTCTAAATGGGATCCAACAGATACTAAGAAATATATTGGAGCACCGGAGGTATGGGAAGAGACAGAAGGTCATATCCGTACAATGCTTCAGGAACTCAACATTCCATTCGTAGAGGATGTCGGAGAAGCAGCATTCTACGGACCGAAGGTTGATATCAATGCGAAGAACGTATATGGTAAGGAAGACACAATGATCACAATCCAGTGGGATGCGCTTCTTGCTGAGCAGTTTGATATGTACTATATCGATGAGAATGGTGACAAACAGCGTCCGTACATCATCCACCGTACATCTGTGGGATGCTACGAGAGAACACTGGCATGGCTGATCGAGAAATATGCAGGAATGTTCCCAACATGGCTGTGTCCGGAGCAGGTTCGTGTGATTCCGATTTCTGATAAATACAATGATTATGCAGCGAAAGTGGAAGCACAGCTTAAAGAAGCTAATATCCGCTGCTCAGTAGATGGACGTTCCGAGAAGATGGGATACAAGATCCGTGAGGCTCGTCTGAACAGAGTTCCATATCTCTTAATTGTTGGAGCGAAGGAAGAGGAAGAGCAGAAAGTATCTGTAAGAAGCAGATATCTTGGAGATGAAGGTTCTAAGGATCTTGGAGAATTCATCGAAGCAATCAAGGATGAGATTGCAAAGAAAACAATCCGTAAGATTGAAGTAGAAGAGTAAGAATAGTTACCCGAAACAACAAAAATAAGAATCTCCCGAAGAAGTTCAAGTATGAAAATACTGATTTCTACGGGAGATTCTTATTTTATGCTATATTGTAACTGTTCAGAGCCAACCTCCAAAATGCTACGCATTTCGTCGGTGTGGCGTATCCGCCAAATAAAATTTCAAAAACAATCTTAAAAATGCAAGCATTTTACACCTGTTTTATGAAATTTTGCTTGGCTCTGAACAGTTATGTCATATTATAATATCCGGCATAAATACCATTTTTCTCAAGCAGAGTTTCATGTGTTCCGCGCTCTGCGATACCATTTTCTGTAATAACAATAATCTCATCTGCATTTTTGATCGTGGACAGACGGTGTGCGATTGTGATGGTCGTTCTGTTCTTGGACAGTTCTTCCAGACTGTGCTGGATCCAGCGTTCACTCTCGTTATCAAGAGCACTGGTTGCTTCATCAAGGATCAGGATCGGTGGATTCTTTAAGAAGACACGGGCAATCGAGATACGTTGTTTCTGACCACCGGAAAGTCTTGCGCCGCGCTCGCCGACGAATGTATCGTACTGATCAGGCAGTTCCATGATAAAGTCATGGATGTTCGCACATTTTGCTGCTTCGATGATTTCTTCTTCTGTCGCATCCGGCTTGCCATAGGCAATGTTGTCGCGGATGGAACCGGAGAAGAGGTAGACATCCTGCTGAACGACACCGATCTGGCTTCTAAGACTCTTCAATGTAAGAGAGCGGATATCCTGTCCGTCTACTGTGACGCGTCCGCCAGTTACGTCGTAGAAGCGAGGCAACAGGGAACAGATTGTTGTCTTTCCACCGCCGGATGGACCGACCAATGCAACTGACTTCCCAGCAGGAATCTCGATCGATACGTGAGAGAGAACAGTCGTTTCATCGTCGCTGTAATGGAAGGAGACATCTTCGTAGCAGACACGGCCTTTCACATCTTTGAGTTCTACTGCATCCGGTGCATCCTGAATCTCAGGTTCTGTCTCCATAACATCAAGGAAACGGCGGAAACCGGAAAGTCCTTTCTGCATCATTTCCATCAGCTCTACGAGAATCTGGATCGGGCTGATAAAGATTCCGATATAAAGAGCATACATCGCAAGATCAGCAGCTGACATTTCATTGTTGGCAATCAGATAGCCGCCGTATACAAGTGTGACCAGATACATCATTCCCTGGAAAAAGAGATTGGAGCTCATGAATTCGCCCATGCATCTGTAATTGTCTTTCTTGGAGACAAGGAAGGCGTGATTGCTCTTCTGGAATTTTTCCTTTTCGATCTCTTCATTTGTAAAAGACTGGACAACGCGGATCCCGGATAAAGTATCTTGAAGGCTCGCATTGACATCACCGATCTTTTTTCTGTTTTCCATAAAGGTGCGCTGCATCTTCTGATTCTGTCGGAAAGAGAAGAGGAACATCAAGATCACAAGTACGATCAGCGGAAGAGCCAGCTTCTTATTAATTAAGAAAAGGAAAATAAAGGATCCGACGATCTTAACTAATGAGATAAATAAGTTCTCCGGGCCATGGTGTGCAAACTCGGAAATGTCGAACAGGTCACTGACCAGCTTACTCATCATCTGACCGGAGTTGTTCTGACTGTAATAGGAAAAGGACAGCTCTTCATAGTGTTCGAAGAGTTCCTGACGCATATCCCGCTCCATCTTAGCGCCCATGATATGTCCCTGACAGCTGACATAATATTTGCAGAAGCTTTGGATGACATACATCATAAAGAGTCCGATCGCGATCCACGGAAGCGCCTGCAGGATAATTGCTTTATCCTGAGTAAAAAGTGTCTTGGTAGCACTTCGTAGAATCTGCGGATAAGCAAGATCCACAAGACTGATAATGGCTGCACAGAGAAGGTCAATAAAAAAGACCGTTTTGTACGGGCCATAGTAGTGGATGAATTTTTTTAGTGTATTCATAAACAAATAAATCCTCCCTATTTTTTCTTATATACATTAGTTTAGCATAAGTAAATGTTCTTGACAAGAAAGTCGGGGTATGATAAAAATGTTATTACTGTTAAAAACAATGCAAAGAAGTGGAAAAAGTCAGGAGAACGATCAATGAATTTATATCTTGCCCCATTGGAGGGAATCACAGGACATATTTATAGAAATGCATTACATCAGTGCTTTGACGGATTCGATAAGTATTTTATTCCGTTTATCAGTCCGAATCAGAAAGGACATTTCAGCACAAGAGAGAAGAAGGATGTGATGCCGGAGCATAATCAGGGAATGTATGCAGTGCCGCAGATCCTTACGAATAACGTGGAAGATTTTTTGTGCACAGCTCAGAAACTTGGAGATTACGGATATAAAGAAGTGAACCTGAATCTTGGATGTCCGTCTCGAACTGTTGTGACGAAGGGAAGAGGAGCGGGATTTTTGGATGAGCCACAGAAGCTGGATCGATTTCTGGATGCGGTTTTTGAGAAATGTAATCTGGAAATCTCAATCAAAACAAGAATCGGAATGGAAGATCCGGAGGAGTTTGAGACAATCCTTCCTATCTATAATAAATATCCGCTGAAGGAGCTGATCATTCATCCGCGCGTACAGAAGGAGTTCTATAAGAACACACCAAAGCTTGATACATATGCATGGGCAGTGGAACATAGCGAACATCCGCTTTGCTATAATGGGGATATCTGTTCTGTGGAGGACATGGAACAGTTGAAAATAAGATTTCCACAGACAGATACTGTGATGATGGGGCGCGGCGTGCTGGCCGATCCGGCACTTGGAAGAAAGCTAAAAGGCGGAAGTGCCGCAACGATAGAAGAGCTAAAGAAATTCCATGATGTTCTCTATGCGGCATATTGTGAAGAAATGTCAGGAGACCGAACGATTCTTTATAAGATGAAAGAAATGTGGTTCTATCTTCATCCCATCTTTACAGATGGAAGGAAGTATTTCAAGAAGATTAAGAAATGTGAGAAATGTGTAGTATATGAATCTGTAGTGAAGGAATTGTTTTTGAAAGAGAATATTCTGGAAAAATGATTTACGCGAGCAACGAGCCAAAGTCCGTGCTTGCACGAGACCTTGGCGACTGCCGCGATAACTTGAGAAGCTACAAATGATTTGAAAGAGGTGACAAAAAGAAATGGACGCTATTTTACAATTAGATCAGAACATTCTGCTTTTTATTCAGGAATATATCCGTCATGACTGGATGGACTGGTTCTGGAAAGGAATTACACATCTTGGAGACTTTGGAATTTTTTGGATTCTTCTTACAATCGTTCTGCTGATTCCTAAGAAGACGAGGAAGGCAGGGCTTGCATCAGCGCTTGCACTTATTATAGGAACACTGATCACAAATGTGGCGATAAAGAATGTGGTTGCCAGAGTAAGGCCGTATGAAGTGATACAGGAATTAGAACTTATGATTGAGAAACAGAAGGATTTTTCTTTCCCTTCCGGTCATACATGTGCATCCTTTGCATCAGCATTTGCAATCTACAAGTGCAAGGAAGTGTTTCCGAAGAAGTGGAGAATTGCGGCAATGGTATTGGCTACTTTGATCGCATTATCGAGATTATATGTAGGGGTACATTATCCGACCGACGTTCTCGGCGGATTGATTGTCGGACTATTCTCGGGCTGGGCAGGATGGAAGATTGAAGAGCTGATCATGAAAAAGAGAGCAGAGAAAAAGAAATCTGCTGATAATAAGTGAAGGACAGGAATTTAAGAATCTGTCGTCAGATAGAAAAAGGATTTGATTCATCTGGGTTTTGCCAGATACGATCAAATCCTTTTTTGAGTCCACTTTAGAGTGTGACTTTAAAAATTTTGCTATTTATTTTTCTCTTTCTGATTCTCCAGTGCAGCTTCAACGAATCCCTTGAACAGTGGATGCGGTCTGTTTGGTCTGGATTTCAGCTCCGGATGCGCCTGAGTTGCGATAAACCATGGATGAGAAGGAATCTCAACCATCTCTACAATACGGCTGTCCGGTGAAAGTCCGCAAAGGGACATTCCGTTTTCTTCAAGAACTTCACGGTAGTCATTGTTTACTTCATAACGATGACGATGACGCTCTTCAATCTCTTTCTTTCCATACAGTTTATAAGCAAGGGAGTTGTCTTTAAGTACACATGGATAAGAACCAAGTCTTAAAGTACCGCCAATATCTTCAATACCAATCTGATCGGACATGATGTGGATGACCGGATGAGTTGTATCTGGATTGAGTTCCATGCTGTGTGCGTCTTTGTAACCGATGACATTTCTTGCAAATTCAACGATAGACAGCTGCATACCAAGGCAGAGACCAAGGAACGGAACGTTGTGTGTACGGGCGTATTTGATCGCTGTGATCTTACCTTCTACACCACGATGGCCAAATCCACCAGGAACAAGAATACCGCTTACGTCAGAGAAGAGTTCTTCAGCATTTTCTTCTGTTACAGTTTCGGAATCGATCCATTTGATATTTACTGTTGTGTGTGTGTAAATTCCGCCGTGCTTTAACGCTTCTACAACACTGATGTATGCGTCATGAAGCTGGATATATTTTCCAACCAGTGCTACAGTCACTTCCTGTGTTGGATGACGAAGGTTTTCAACCATCTCAGTCCAGTCTGTAAGATCCGGTTCCGGGCAGTCAAGATGCAGAGACTCGCATACAACCTGTGCCAGATGTTCTTTCTCCATGGCAAGTGGTGCCTCGTAGAGATATTCTACGTCCAGGTTCTGAAGTACATGGTCAGCCGGGAGATTACAGAACAAAGAAATTTTGTTTTTCATTGCATCATCCAGTGGATATTCGGAACGGCAGACAATGATATCCGGCTGGATTCCCATTCCCTGAAGTTCTTTTACACTTGCCTGTGTTGGTTTTGTCTTCATTTCCTGAGATGCTCTTAAATAAGGAATCAGCGTAACATGGATCAGGATAACATTTTCTGCTCCGCGTTCATGCTGAAACTGACGGATGGATTCAAGGAAAGGCTGGCTTTCAATATCACCAACAGTTCCACCGACCTCAATGATAGCAATCTCAGTATCTGTTGCAGCCGGATTACGGTAGAAACGGCTCTTGATCTCATTTGTAATATGAGGGATTACCTGAACAGTTCCTCCACCGAAATCTCCGCGGCGTTCTTTCTGAAGAACGGACCAATAGATCTTTCCTGTTGTAACATTGGAATTCTTTGTCAGGCTTTCATCGATAAATCTTTCGTAATGACCAAGGTCAAGGTCAGTTTCTGCACCGTCATCTGTAACAAAAACTTCTCCGTGCTGTACCGGGTTCATTGTACCTGGGTCAATATTGATGTAAGGATCGAATTTCTGCATAGTTACAGTGTAACCACGCGCTTTCAAAAGTCGTCCCAAAGATGCAGCTGTAATTCCTTTTCCAAGACCGGATACAACTCCGCCTGTAACAAATACATATTTTACTGCCATAGTGTCTTTCCTCCTCCGTGAATAGTTGTTATCAAAAAAAATACTTTCCAAGTATACACCTATTCAGAAAAAAATTACAATACTTTTTTGATAAAAACATAGAAAAAAGATGGGATGAAGTGATTTTGACGAAGTAATGTAAAGAAGGAAGGCGAAAAAGCTTTGTAAAATGGGAGAAATGCAGAAAAAAACCTCTCAGACAGCAGGTGGTTATACCTGAAACCGCAGAGAGGTTTTTGTGATATCTTTCTGTATTGGTAAGGATTTGTCTTTAGCTTAAAATCTGACGTTCGTTCACAGCTTCACTTGTGAGCTGTACACCAAGTTTTTTAAATGTCTTGATATCAACACTTGAAAGCATTACGGAAGTATGAGCCTGGCATCCTTTCAGTTTTGGAAGCTGGGAGAGTGCAAGCTCAGCGATCGGATTGACAGCAGCACTTGCGGAAAGTGCAATCAGGATCTCGTCTGTGTGAAGACGAGGGTTCTTGCTGTTCAGGTAATCCACTTTCAATTTCTGAATCGGTTCAATTGCTTCCGGAGAGATGATATGGACATTGTGGTCGATGCCGGCAAGTTCCTTCAGTACGTTTACAAGAAGGGCAGCGCTCGCACCGAGCAGGTTGGAAGTTTTTCCGGTGATGATGCGTCCATCTTCAAGCTCCAGTGCGGCAGCAGGTCCGCCTGTCTGCTGAGCACGCTCCAGTGCTTTGACAGCAACTTTTCGGTCAGAAACGGTGATTCCTTCCATATTCATAAGAAGCTCGATCTTCTCAGCTTCTTTCTCAGAAGCATCACCTTTCAGAAGCGCATTGAGTGCTGCATAGTAGCGTCGGATGATCTCCTGGCGGGAAGCTTCACGGCAGGCTTCATCATCACAGATACAATTTCCGGCCATATTTACCCCCATGTCTGTAGGTGATTTGTATGGGCTGGAACCGTAGATCTTCTCGAAGATTGTATTTAAAACAGGGAAGATCTCTACGTCACGGTTGTAGTTTACAGTTGTTATACCATAAGCTTCAAGATGATATGGGTCGATCATATTTACATCGTTAAGGTCAGCTGTAGCAGCCTCATAAGCGAGGTTTACCGGGTGCTTCAGCGGCAGATTCCAGATAGGGAATGTCTCGAACTTCGCATATCCGGCTTCGATTCCGCGCTGGTGCTCCTGATATAACTGAGACAGGCAGACAGCCATCTTTCCACTTCCAGGTCCCGGAGCTGTTACAATAACAAGCGGATGTGAAGTCTCGATATAATCGTTCTTTCCATAACCGTTCTCACTGACAATCAGTGGAATGTTGGACGGATATCCCGGAATGTTGTAATGAATGTATACAGAGATTCCAAGGTTCTCAAGACGGTTTTTGAACAGAAGTGCACTTTCCTGTCCGGAGAACTGTGTGATTACTACACTTCCAACGAAAAGTCCCTGCTCACGGTAAGTACCGATCAGGCGGATTACGTCTGAATCATAAGTGATACCAAGATCCCCACGAATCTTATTCTTTTCAATGTCTTTTGCACTGATTGCAAAGACGATTTCAGCCTGGTCGCTGAGTTCCTTTAAGAGACGCAGCTTGCTGTCAGGTTCAAATCCCGGAAGTACACGGGAAGCATGATAGTCATCAAAAAGCTTTCCACCGAATTCAAGATAGAGTTTGCCACCGAATTTTCCGATACGCTCGCGGATATGTTCGGACTGCATTTTCAGATATTTGTCATTATCAAATCCAATTTTCATCGTTTTATCTTCCTTACTATAAATTTTGCCGAACTGTTATTACTATTATTAACAGATAAATCTGTTATAAACAGGCATTACTTTTCTAGTATACTATGAAACGGCACGTTTTTACAATATTTTCATAATCTTTTTATTGATTTATGGAAAACCACTATTTATAATGGTAGGAAGTAGTTGTTTTTTTACAAATAAGGTAAAAGATTTGCTGGAAAATAACCACTATTTAAGTTTTGGAGGAAAAAAATGGAGAATAACAATAAAAACAAAGGCCCGAACAAGAACCGACAGGGTTGGGGAATTATTTTGTTCACTACCTTGTTGGTTACTTTTGTTGTTATGGGCCTATATTCTATGATGCAGGGCGGAAGCGCTTCTGAGATCAGCTATGATAAATTTCTGAAATTAGTTGATAATGGAAAAGTAGAGTCTGTCACATTTACCAATTCAAGGATCAATATCGTTTTGACAGATGATGCCAGAAAGGAAAAGGCAGAGGGAAAACTTACAGAAGTAAAGGATAATGAGAAAGCTTCTGCAGACCAGAGTGATAGTTCAGATTCTAAGGAAAGCGAAGATCAGGAAAATGTTATGGACAGTCTGCTTGGTCAGATCAGTCAGATGCAGGGTAGCTCCAAGAGCAAGGAACCGGATTATTACACAGGAAATGTATCAGATGACACACTTGTAAAGCGTTTAGATAAGGCAGGGGTAGAGTTTAAATCCCAGATTCCGGATACGGCAAGTTCACTGATCATGGATATCTTCATCACAGTGATCCTTCCGATCGTACTTCTTGTATTCATGTTTAATTTCCTTATGAAGAAGATGTCTAAGGGCGGCGGCATGATGGGAATTGGCAAGAGCAATGCCAAGATGTATATGGAGAAGCAGACAGGTGTGACATTCTTAGATGTTGCAGGTGAAGATGAAGCGAAGGAGTCCTTGCAGGAAGTTGTTGATTTCCTGCATAATCCTGGAAAATATACAGGTATCGGAGCGAAGCTTCCGAAGGGAGCACTTCTTGTAGGACCTCCGGGAACAGGTAAGACACTTCTTGCGAAAGCAGTTGCAGGAGAGGCGAAGGTTCCGTTCTTCTCCTTGTCAGGATCTGCATTCGTAGAGATGTATGTCGGTGTAGGTGCTTCCCGTGTGCGTGACCTGTTCAAACAGGCACAGCAGATGGCTCCATGTATCGTATTTATCGATGAGATCGATGCAATCGGTAAGAGCCGTGACAGCGCACTTGGCGGTGGCGGTAATGACGAGCGTGAGCAGACATTAAACCAGCTTCTTGCAGAGATGGATGGATTCGATACGAATAAGGGACTACTTGTTCTTGCAGCAACAAACCGTCCGGAGGTACTTGATCCGGCGCTGTTGAGACCGGGACGTTTCGATCGCCGTATCATAGTAGATAAGCCGGATCTGAAAGGTCGTGTCGAGATTCTTAAGGTTCATGCGAAGGATGTTAAGATGGATGAGACAGTCAATCTGGAAGAGATCGCGCTTGCAACTTCAGGAGCAGTTGGATCAGATCTTGCCAATATGATCAATGAGGCTGCAATCACTGCAGTTAAGCATGGCAGACAGGTTGTCAGTCAAAAAGACCTCTTTGAGGCAGTGGAAGTTGTACTTGTAGGTAAAGAGAAGAAAGACCGTATCATGAGTGCAGAAGAGCGAAGAATCGTATCTTACCATGAGGTTGGACATGCGCTTGTTACAGCACTTCAGAAGAATACAGAACCGGTACAGAAGATCACAATCGTTCCTAGAACAATGGGAGCACTCGGTTATGTAATGCAGACACCGGAGGAAGAGAAGTTCTTAAATACGAAGAAAGAACTTGAAGCAATGATCGTTGTTGCACTCGGTGGACGTGCAGCAGAAGAGATTGTATTTGACACTGTTACGACAGGTGCATCGAATGATATCGAGCAGGCAACGAAGATCGCCAGAGCGATGATCACACAGTATGGTATGTCAGAGCGCTTTGGTCTGATGGGACTTGAATCTGTTCAGAGCCGGTACTTAGACGGTCGTGCAGTTCGTAACTGTGGAGAAGCGACAGCAGCGGAGATCGATGAAGAGATCATGAAGATGCTCAAAGCTTCCTATGAAGAAGCAAAACGCCTCTTAAGTGCGAACAGAGATGCTCTTGATAAGATTGCAGCCTTCCTGATCGAGAAAGAGACGATCACAGGGAAGGAATTCATGAAGATCTTCCGTGAAGTGAAGGGAATCCCTGAACCGGAAGAAGCAGATGGAGAAAAGAAAGAAGAGCAGGAGTCCGGAAGAATCCTGATGAAGCCGACAGAGGCACAAGCAGCAGAGCCAGAAACAGTGAAAGAACCGGAAACAGAAAAAGAGCCGGAAACACAGGCAACAGAAATACAGTCACAAGAAACGGTGGCAGAAGAAAAGTCAGAGTAAGAGCTGATGATCAATATTAAGAGTTTCGCAGATGGAGAGGAAAAGTCATTTGCGAAACTCTTTTTCTTTGATGAAAACATGTTATAATGAAATGAGGCAAAATGTGCCAGGGTATATCAGATGTGAGATGACTCCCATCTGATATAGCCTCCGGCAGGATTGCAGAGATGCGCAGAAGAAGTATGTCATGCATTGCATGACGCGCATCTCGCAGCAAGAATGCAGAGGCATTCTTGAATGCAAGGCACAGAAGATGCAAAACATCAATCAAGACAGTAGCAAAAAAACAGGAGACATTGGGATGACAAAAGCAGTATTTTTTGATATAGATGACACCATTTATGATTATATTGGAGCGCATAATAATACGATGCCGGTGATGAAAGAATGGGCATATGAGAACTTAGGCATAGCAAAAGAAGACTTGGAGAAATATGTTGCCGAGGCAAGAGTGAAGGCAGATGACAGAGCCGGAAGAGATTATGCGGTGAACCATAATCGCCTGGTGAGATTTCAGTGTATGCTGGAGACACTTGGAAAGCCAGTTTTCCCATATGCGTATGAGATGTATAATCTGTACTGGGATACATTGATCGATCAGATTATTCCATCTCCTGGAATTGAAGAGTTGATGAAAGAATTGAAACAGCGAGGCATTTATATCGGTATAGGATCCAATATGACTTCAGACGTCCAGTATCGGAAGATATTAAAGCTTGGATTAGGTAAGTATATTGATGGAATTGTGACAAGTGAAGAGGCTGGCGAGGAAAAACCGCATCGAAAACTTTTTGATCTCTGTGTTGAAAAAGCAGGAGTGATGGTGGAAGAAAGTATCTTTATCGGAGACAGCATCGCACATGATGTGACAGGAGCACAGAATATAGGAATGCCGGTGATCTTGTATCGGCCGAAGGAAAATGTGAATGAGATCGAGTGGCTTCAGACAGAGAAGGGAAAATGTCCGGTCATTGCACATTTTTCTCAGTTTTTTGAAGCAGAGAAGATGTTATAAGAAATGAAAAAGATGTAAAAGAAACTTTAATAGGGATAAAAAGGAGACATAAGAAAAAACATGAAACTGGTCGAAAAAGTTCCAAAGGATCTATATAAAATATTTGGAAGTAAATATATGGAATTCTATATGCAGTTTCTGGTAGCGCTTTATGAGGAGAGCAGTCAGTCTTATTCTCTTCTCGGGCTTACGGAACGAGAGTGTCAGATGATCATGAATGAACGACTGGCGAAGATGGCACTGGACTGGAGTGAGGCAAGAGTCGATGAAGAAGGAGAATTGATCACCAGAGCCAACATGGCATCAGTCAGTCTGAAGCATTTTGAAGACTGGGGATGGCTTAGAAGGGATTATGATGAAACGTTGAATAGTTATGTCGTTTCATTTCCGGAATACAGTCAGCTGTTTGTAGAATTATTTCAGAAATTATACAGTGAAAATGACGGTAAGGAACGAGAGAGTGTGCTTACGGTATACAGTCATCTCTATACCTATAGTTTAGACAAAGAGAAGAATAATGAGATTTTAAAAAGTGCGCTTCATACATCAAGAGCACTTCTGCAGATGCTCGCGAACATGCAGGAGGGAATGCGAGGTTATTTCGATGAACTGTCAAAGCAGAGAAGTTTCCGAGGAATCCAGGAAGTACTTGTGAAAGAGATCAATAACAGTGATAGCAAAAAATATGCGATATTGACTACAACAGACAGCTTTTATCGATACAAAGAAGCTGTAAAAGAGTTGATCGAAGAAAATCTGGAAAAGACAGAAGCAAGAAAATACTCATTTGAAACAGAACTCTTAAGTGAAGAAGAAAATACGAGAAAATCTTATCGTCTGCGAAGAATGATCGAGATCTGTGAAGAGGCGACAGATATGCTCTATAAGATTTCGAGAGAGTTTGATGCGATTGAGCGCAGATATAATAAGCTGATTGAACAAAAGACAGTATTTGCAAGCCGTGCCGCAGCAAGAATCCGGTACATTATGATGGAAGGTGTAATGGAAGAAGATCAGACAGTCGCACTGATTAATCTGATTAATGAAAGTGGCAAGTCGAAAGAGATTCTGGATAAGTTGTCTTCAAAACTTAGGTTTTCGGAGCCATATAAGATTATGACAGAGAAGAGTCTGTATCAAAGACGTGAAAATCAGAAGGAAAAGTTCACTCCACAGGCGGTAACACCTGAGAAATCACAGGAAGAGAATATGACAGAATTTGTCCTGGAACCACTGTATACGCAGAAAGAGATCAGAGATTTCCGAAAGAAAAATGAACAGAATGGAAAATTCACAGTGACAAAAGATACTGTAAAATCAATAGAAGATTTGGAGAAGTTATTTATGGTATGGCAGCATGCAACAGAATCTGCGGACAGTAAGGCACAGATTGAAGTGGCGCAGGAGATGGAGAATGAGGCTGGTTTCCGATTTTCAAAACTTACGATAGAGGGAGTAGAATCAGATGGTTAATTATATGGAAGAATTGTCAGTGACAGAAGCTGATAACCTGAAGAAAACAATTGCTGCATTATTCAGACAGACATGTATTTTACAGATGAAATATGATCCTGTAACACTTGTCCCAAGAGACAATCTGCATTATGAGATCTGTACAAGACACAGAAAGTTTATTGAAGACTATCTGTCTGTTTTAAGCTGTGAATTAGTGCATGACCCACAGGAACACACTTACCGTTTACATGGAGATGGAATCGCGATAGAAAAGATAAATGCCACCGTTACAAAAGTAATCTTACTGGTTAAATTAATTTACAGAGATAAGATTTTAGGAGAAGGCTTGAAAGCTACAGTGACGAATCTGGCGGAGATTCGTGAATATGGAAAGAATACGAATCTGATTAATTATAAGCTTACGATGGGTGAGTGGAAAGAAGCTTTATATGTGATGAGTAAGCATCAGATCATTGAAGTGCCGGGAGCAATCCAGAATGTTGAGGATGAGACTCCGATTTATATCTACAGCACAATCAATCTATATTGTGGAAGTATGGATATTACTGAGTTGATCAAAGAATATCAGGAAGAGCAGTACGCAGAGGAAGAGATTACAGAAGAAGTTTCTGAACAGGAAATCCAGGAAGAAGCAGAGGGAGGTGTGGAAGATGAAAGAGAAACAGTCGAAGAAAATATTTACTAGAATGTTAATGAATAACTGGGGCGGTATCAGTCACAAAGTGATGGAGTTCCATGAGTATGTGAATCTTTTCAGTGGGAAAAGTGGATCTGGTAAGTCTACTGTTATGGATGCGATCCAGGTTGTTTTATATGGAAGTATATCTTCCACATTCTTGAATAAAGCGGCAGATGACGCGAAGAACAGGCGTAGTGTTCTAAGTTATCTTAGAGGAGCGCAGAAAGACGGTTCCTTTAACCGAGAAGACCAGGACTTCTGTTCTCAAATCGTCTTGGAGATTAAGGATACAGGAAAGAATACACATACTTGTATTGGTGTTTCATTTGAGGTTGGAAAGGCAGATACAGACATCAGGAAATATTGTTTCTTCAGTCATTCCGGAAAGATTCCGGAGGATGAATATTTGACAGAAGAAGGTGTTCCGTATACAATCGCGAAACTTAAAAAATTGGTAGAAGCAAGGATAGAATCGGCTGACAACAGAGGTCGCGGAGATGTGAACCGTGTATATCCATCGAAAGAAGCGTATTTGAAAACGGTTTATGATGCAATCTTTGGTTATGTAGAGCCGGGCCGTATGATGACAATGGAGAAAAGCGCGATTGCACTTCGTATGACGAACGGAACGGGACAGTTTATCAAAGATTATATGTTCCCAAAGAGCAAGGAAGACACAGTTGCAACAATCAGTGATCAGCTTGGCGCTTACCGTGAGATCAAGGAACGCGTAGAAGATCTGGAGCAGAGAATTAAAATGCTTGACGAGATCAGTCAGCATAATCTAGCCTTGCAGAAAGCAAGAGCTGATAAGATCTATGTGGAACAGATCTTAAAGTATATTGAAATAGAAAATTGTAAAGCACATTTGCAATCGAAAGAGGATGATCTGCAGGATATTCTCAAGAAGATTGAGGAAAAAGAAGAAAAGAGAAAATCTTATTTGGCAGAGAAAGATGCTTATACGAAAGAACAGGTAGAAGTCGAGGCAGAACTCAAAGCCAGCGATTATGGACAGAAAGAGAAGGAGCTAAAGGAGATTGAGAATACGATCCAGCTCCTGGCAACGAATTCAGAACAATGGAGAGATATCGTAAAAGGTCTTTCAGCCTGGGAGGAAGACGATGAAGTCAGTGCTTATGTGAGCAATCAGGCGCTGCATAGAATTGATGATATCCGAGATGGTGTTGTGAGTGAAGATTCGATTGAAAAGCTAAAGCAATATTTAAGTGATGCACTCGACAACATCAATACAGAATTAGGCGATGTTCGCGAAAGAATCCGTGAGAATCAGAAAGAACTTCAAGAGAAGCGGGAGATGGTAGAAGACCTCAAAAATGACAGAAAACCATATCGTGCGGAATTGAAGCGTGCAAGACAGGAATTGCAGAATATACTTAGTACTCAGTATGGAAGAACGATCCATGTAAATATCTTTGCGGACTTGTTTGATATTACGGATGAAGAGTGGAAAAATGCAATCGAAGGACGTATGGGACGTGTGAAACACAGTCTGGTGACAGCACCTGAATATACGTTAGATGCTGCGAAAGCATTTCGCAAAATGAAGCAGATGAAGGGGATCGAGGATGTCGAACTCATGGATACTGCGGCAATCGTGAGAGACAAGCCGAAGGCAGATGAGAATACACTGTACGAGTGTGTGCGCGCAGAGGAAGTTTATGTAGATACTTGTTTGAAGCGATACTTAGGCCGCATTAAGAAATGTGAGACGGTGGAAGAACTTCATGAGACGAGAGATGGTGTCACAAAGGACTGTTATTCCTACAGCAATTATATTTTCAGACATTTAAGAAAGAATGATTATGAGAAATATGCCTGTATCGGAACGAAAGTCTCAAAGGCGAAACTTCTTGAGTTGGAAGAAGAAGCAGCGAAGCTGAAACAGGAAGTGGAAGAGGACTGCCGTGTTGAGATGGCACTGCGTGCAGCACAGAAATTTGAGTGTCTGAACCAGAGTACAGAACAGATCTTACATCTTTCAAAAGCAGCGGAACATCTTCAGGATTATTACGAGAAACAGGAAAAATTACGTCTGGAAGTAGAAGAATTGAAACGAGGCGACCGGACAGTCGAACTGAAGAAGAAAAAGCAGGAATTACTGGAGTTGCTTAAGAAAAATGCAGAGATTCTTGATAGCATTCAAAGTGAAGTAGTACAGTATGCGAAGACACAGGGACAAATCGAGAGTAATATCAAATCATTTTCAGAAAAGATAGACTTCCTGACAGAGGGATTTGTTGTCAACGAACAGCTTCAGAATGAAGTGACAGATGCGTTAAAAGTACAGAGCGAAGCAGCTTATAAGAGAGACAAGACAAAAGAAAAGGATGCTTTGGAAACGTTGGAAGAGACGGAGAAAGAAGAACTGCAAAGAAGTAGAAATAAGTTCAATAATGCTTATCCGGCCTATGGTTTTACAGGAATAGAACATGAAAATGATGTGTATGACAAAGTGCTGAATCAGTGTAGGAAAGATTTCGAACCGAAGTACAAGGAAGAATTCGATAAGCAGTATAATCTGGTTTACCATACATTGCGTGAAAATGTGATTGCTTCCATTCATGGTGAAATCAAGGCAGCTTACAGACATAAAAAAGAGATCAACCGTCTGCTTGCGAAGATCAAGTTCTCAGATAGTATTTACCAGATTGATATCATACCGGCTCAGAATGAAAACGGACAGTTCTATGAGATGCTTACAGCACCTGAACTAGACAGTAAAGTGTTCGATGACTACGGATTTGAAGGTCAGTTAAGTCTTGGTGAGGATGAGTTCTATCAGAAGTATGAAGAAGATATCAAGCGTCTGACTGAGAAGTTCATGCCTCCGAAGGAGGAAGATGCAAGATCCTTAAGCCAGTATCGTCAGCAGATGGAACAGTATGTGGATTATCGTAATTATCTGACTTTCAGTATGTATGAAAAGGTAGAGGATGAGAATGGAAATGTCCGCAAAAATGCAGTCGATGATATGGCAGGCCGTGACTCCGGAGGAGAGGGACAGAACCCGAAATATGTCGCACTGCTTGCAGGATTTGCGATGCTCTATATGCAGCAGACAAACCGTGATTCTAAGATCCGTCTGGTGCTTCTTGATGAAGCATTTTCCAAGATGGATAAGGAGCGAAGCGAAGTGTGTCTTCATTATGCGAGAGAGCTGGAGCTTCAGCTGATCGTATGTGTACCGGATGAACGTCTACAGTCGCTGATACGAAATGTAGACTGTGTATACGGTTTCCGAAGACATCAGAATCAGGTGTCTATGATGCACATTGATAAAGGTGATTACCTTGATATGGTTGAGGGAAATGAATAAGGAAACGGTTATCGTACCGTATGATACAGAGAAAGCAGCAGGATCAATCATTCTGCTGCTTTCTGTATTCTGACGGTGTTATCCCAAATTGTTTTTTGAATGCAGTATGAAAATGACTCTGGCTGGAAAAGCACAGAAATTCGCTGATCGTACTGATAGATTTATCTGTATACTGCAGTAATTCTCTACCTTCTTCCAGTTTGCAACGTAGGATAAATGCACTGACAGAGAATCCAAGTGTTTTTTTAAAATAGGCAGAGAAGTAGGATTTGCTGAATCCGACGTAATCAGCAACATCTCCAACGGTGAGGTGCTGATTCACGTTCTGCTGAATATAACGAATTGCTTTCTGCATGCGCTCGTCTGTTGAGATGGGCGTTTTTGATTGTGCCACCTTTTCTGCAAAAGTATAACTGACTTTTCCGAGAAGATCAGTTAACCGGTCCGCACTTGTCAGTCGTTCAGAAGATTGGATGAAATAATCAGAGAGCTGATATGCAGTGTCATAATCCAGTCCTCCTTCAATCGCAGCACGGGTACATAAGGTCGTTGTGATGATAATATTATTTTTTAACTGACGTAGAGCAGTAGAGCCTGTGACACCGATATGAAAGTTACTTTCGCTATACATAAATTCCTTAAATCCTTCGCAGTTACCTGTGCGGACAAGTTTCAAAAGCTGTTCTTCAAGAATATATGTCTGGTTGTGTTGCTCATTTTCCTTTTTATGATAAGTTTCTTCCAAAAGAAGAGAGGCATCGGTCGTAACATCATTTTCAGAAAATGTCTGCCCAACAGAAGTAAGCTGGTCGAGTGAAATGGTTTCTTCGTGCAGACAATAATTTAAAAAGATACATTTTTTCAACAGAGAAGGCAAGGATAGACATGGAATCTGACGAAGAAAGGAATTGAAATCAAGGCGGCTGTCGTTTGATACCATGTAGTCTTTGTATAAATGTTGCAAGTCGGAATCAGAATAAGGTACAGTTGTGATCGGACCAAAAACAATGTAACTGTTTTTCCAGTGATTTAATCTAAGAGAGCAAAACATGATTCCATATTCAGTCGTACAGTAAGTGATACGGTCAGAACCGGAAAAAAGTTCCCGAAGATATTGGAATGGAGGATGAGTCAGTTCGTTTTGCTCCGGCATGCAGAAAATACATTTTTCATCCGAAAAAAGATACATGGGGATATTCGAGTCTGGGTAATAAGCTTTTATGAAATTAATCAGGGAATATATTTTTTCCATAAGTTTCTGCCTCTGTTCTATGTGTGAAAATGCTATGTACGTTACATTCTATCAGCGTAATCGAAAATATTTTCCAAGTCAATAGAAAAATAGATAATAAAAGTGTAAATATATAAATAAAAGTTTAAAAATGAAATAAATACGACCGTTTTCCAGTTATTATAAAGCCATGATGAAAAACCGATAGAACAAGCAAGAAGTAAGAAATCATAAAAAATGGAGGTAATAGCATGGAGAAAGAGAAGATTCAGAGTCTGATTTCACAGATGACACTGGAAGAAAAAGCCGGAATGTGTTCCGGAGCAGACTTCTGGCATCTGAAAGGAGTGGAACGTCTTGGAATTCCATCCGTTATGGTAACAGACGGACCGCATGGACTGAGAAAGCAGGCACAGGGAGCTGACCATCTTGGAATCAACGAGAGTGAGAAGGCAATCTGCTTCCCGGCAGGATGTGCGACAGCATCCAGTTTTGACCGTGAGCTGATTCGCAAACAGGGAGAACTGCTCGGTCAGGAATGTCAGGCAATGGATGTCAGTACAATTCTCGGACCTGCAATGAACATCAAACGTTCCCCACTTTGTGGAAGAAACTTTGAATACTATTCAGAGGATCCGTATGTATCTACAGAGATAGCAGCGGCACTGATTGAAGGTGTTCAGAGCAAGAAGGTTGGAACAAGTGCAAAGCATTTTGTTGCAAACAATCAGGAAAAACGCCGTATGACAAACTCATCTGATATGGATGAAAGAACTCTGAGAGAAATCTATCTTGCATCTTTCGAGGGTGCAATTAAGAAAGCAAAACCATGGACGGTTATGAGTTCCTACAACCGTATTAATGGTGAATTTGTAGGAGACAAAAAAGAGTATCTGACAGAGATCTTAAGAGAAGAATGGGGATTTGACGGATATGTTGTTTCAGACTGGGGTGCAGTAAATGACAGAGTATCTTCACTTGCAGCAGGGCTTGACCTTGAGATGCCACCTGGAGATTATGAGGATGACCGACTGATCGTGAAGAAAGTTCAGGAAGGAAAACTTGATGAGAGCGTAGTCGATCAGGCTTGTGAAAGAATTCTTAACATTATTTTCCGTTACACAGAGAATCGTGATGAGAAAGCTGTATTCGATTATGAAAAAGATCATAAAGCAGCGGCTGAAATCGAAGCGGAGTGCATGGTATTATTAAAGAATGAAAATGAAATTCTTCCACTGACTTCTGATAAGAAAATTGCATTTATCGGAAAATATGCAAAGACACCTAGATATCAGGGCGGCGGAAGCTCTCACATCAACAGCTGGAAAGTAGAGTCGGCACTGGAAGCGGCAAAGGAGATTCCGGAGCTTGCAAATGTGACTTTTGCAGAAGGATATCAGGATGAGAAAGATGAAGTTATCGAAGAGCTCCAGATGAAAGCTGTAAAGGCAGCGGCAGAAGCTGATGTGGCAGTTCTTTTTCTCGGACTTCCTGATAACTTTGAATCCGAAGGATATGACAGAAAGCATATGAATCTTCCGGATTGTCAGAATGAGCTTGTAGAAAAAGTGCTTGAAGTACAGAAACACGTAGTGGTTGTTCTTCACAATGGTTCCGCAGTCATTATGCCGTGGAAAGATCAGGTGGAAGGTATCTTAGAAGCTTATCTTGGAGGAGAAGCAGTCGGAAAGGCTGTTGCAGAAGTGCTTGCAGGAAGAAAAAATCCTTGCGGACGACTGGCAGAAACATTTCCACTTCGTCTGGAAGATACACCTTGCTATCTGACTTATGGAAAGGGATATGATAATTCTGATTACAGAGAAGGCGTGTTTGTAGGATATCGTTATTACACATCCAGAAAAATGGAAACAGCGTTCCCATTCGGATATGGTTTGTCTTATACGACATTTGAGTACAGTGATCTTCAGGTTGACAAGAAAGAAATGTCTGACAAAGATACTGTAGAAGTAAGTGTTAAAGTAAAGAATACCGGAGATCGTGCAGGTAAGACAGTCGTTCAGCTTTATGTAGAAGCACCTGAGACAGAAGTTGTCCGTCCAGTCAGAGAACTGAGAGGATTCGAAAAGATTTTCTTAGAAGCAGGAGAAGAGAAGACAGTCACATTTACACTGGATGAGAGAGCATTTGCTTACTGGAATACATTGATCCATGACTGGTATGCAGAGGAAGGAACTTATAAAGTGATGATCGGTGAAAATGCAGATCAGATGTGTGTAGGGGAAGAAATCACAGTACATCCTACAAAAGAACTTCCAAAAACATATTCCTTAAATACTTGCCTTGGTGAACTGATGCGTGATCCAAAAGCACAGACTGTAATGGCACCATTTATGCAAGGAATGGCACAGAATGATGCGGCAATGGATATGGCAGAAGCAAATGAAAATGATCAGTCAGGAGTTGTGAATCAGGAAATGATGGCAGCGATGATGGAAGGTATGCCGCTTCGTCAGCTTCTAAGCTTTGTTCCGGGAATTAAGAGAGAGATGCTTGAGCAAATGGTAAATGCGTTGAATCAATTATAGGATGAGATTGTAACAAAGAGTTGTTATTCACAGTAAGCTGAGAATAACGGGATAAGGAAAAAATAAGAGAGGGACAAAAATGGCTAAAACAAAAAAAGAACTTGGCCTGGACTCAATGGGAGTTCAGAAATCAATGAGACTTACAGATTATCTTGGTGATGGTCTCGGACAGTTACCGCTGAATATTATGAGCTGTCTGGTTGGACAGTTGACTTACTTCTATACAGAGAAGGTTGGACTGGCAGCAGGAATGGTTGCAACGATGCTTCTGATCGCAAAGATTTTTGATGCATTTTCAGACCTTGCAATGGGAAAAATCATGGATAATGGCAAATCACCAAAGGGAAAATGTCGTCCTTGGTTTGCAAGAATGGCAATTCCGGCATTCGTATCTATCGTTTTATTGTTTACCGTACCTAAAAATATGGGAAGTGGATTACAGGCAGCATATGTACTGATCACGAACGTACTGATTACAGCAATTGTATACACAGCAGTGGCAATTCCTTACAGTGCTTTAATGGCGATCCGTACGGAAAGTTCTGAAGAACGTGGTAAAATGGGAATCTTCCGTGCAGCATTTGGATACATTGCCGGAATGGTAATTGCAATCCTTTTAATTCCTATTACGAATATGCTTGGTGGCACACAGAGTGCATGGATTAAAGTGGCGGTTGTCTTTAGTTTAATTTCCCTGCTGTCATTGCTTATTCTTTATAAAACATCAAAAGAAAATGTGCAGATTGCAGAAAAAAGTGAAGATGAGAATGTACCATTTGTAGAAGGAATCAAAATTCTTTTCAAAAATAAATACTGGGTGATCATGCTTGCACTTCAGTTCTTGATGAATATTTCTTACAGCTTAAGTGCATCTGGTGGTACCTATTATGCAAAATATATTCTTGGAAATGATAACATCGTAGCACTTCTCGGAGCAGTCGGACTGATTCCTACATTCCTCGGATTCATCCTGACAGGACCGATGGCATCTAAGTTAGGTATGACAAAAACTTGTATGATTTCCTGTGCGATGGGAGCAGTAGCCTGTCTGGTGAGAGTATTTACACCATACAGCCTTATGACATGTGTTGTAGGTGGAGCAGTAGCAACATTTGCTAACATTCCTCTGATGTGTCTGTTTGGAGCAATGGTAAATAACTGTGTTGAGTACAATGATTATAAGTTCGGAAAACGTATCGTAGGTATGACAAATAGTGCGAACTCTTTCGGAATGAAGATCGGATCCGGTATTGGAGCATCTCTGATCGGATGGCTTCTGGCAGCAGCTGGATACAATGCAGCACTTGCAGCTCAGCCGGCATCAGTAGATACAGCAATCTTCACATTCGGTATCTACATTCCACTTGCACTTTTCGTAATCATGTTTATCCTTCTTTTGAAGAATGACCTTGAGAAGAGATATCCTGAAATCGTAGCTGAACTGCAGAAGAGAAAAGAAGCAAAATAGATAATAAATAGCAGATAGTAGTATGAGGGGACGGAGCTGACACCAAGTTTCTGTCCCTTTTTGGCTAAAGGACTTTTTGAGGATATAAAGATGGAGGAATTATAGATGAAATTATATGATCTTAGAACAGAATACAGAGAAAATCCAATCGGACTGACAGACAAGGCACCAAGATTTTCATGGAAAATAGAGTCCGAAGAGCAGAATACAATCCAGACAGTATATGAAATTAATGTAACAGATGAGAAGGGTAACGTTGTCTGGAACAGTGGAAAAAAAGCATCAGATCAGTCCGTTTTGATTTCTTATGAAGGAGAAAAACTGGCAGATGAAATGCTTTATAAAGTAGAGGTATCTGTGTCAGATAACCATGGAAATGTAGAAGCAATTGAAGGAACATTTGAGACAGGAATTTTTAACAATACAGAGTTTATCGCAAAGATGATCACAAGTGATTTCCCTGAAGAAGAGACAGCATGCCCGGTATTTGGAAAAACATTTGCAATTGATAAAAAGGTAAAGAAAGCCCGTCTGTATGCAACTGCACATGGTGTATATGAAGTGACACTGAATGGACAGACAGTCGGTGATTACCGTATGGCACCGGGATGGACAAGCTATCACAACAGACTGCAGTATCAGATTTATGATGTGACAGAGCAGCTTACAGCAGAAAATGAAATTGCGATTACAGTTGGAAACGGCTGGTATAAGGGGATCCTAGGATTCACCTGTGAACCAAATCGTTATGGCACACAGGCAGGAGTATTTGCAGAGCTTCATGTTGAATATGAAGATGGAAACAAAGATGTAATCGCTACCGATGAAACATGGTCTGTAAAAACAGGAGAGATCCGTTACAGTGAAATTTACATGGGTGAGACAATCGACACAGATGCACCGGAAATCACAGAAGGAAATGTTGTTGTTAAAGATTTTGACAAAGCAGTATTAACAGCACAGGAGAATGAACCTGTTCGTATCACAGAGAAAATTGTGGGTAAAGAGTTGATTGTGACACCAAAAGGTGAAAAACTCGTTGATTTTGGACAGATTGTTACAGGTGTTGTTGAGGCTCATGTGAAAGGCGAGAAAGGTCAGAAAATTGTGATCCGTCACGCAGAGGTTCTCGACAAAGATGGAAATTTCTATCCGGAGACACTTCGTCAGGCAAAATCAATTGATACATTTATCTGCAACGGAGAAGAGCAGATATTCCGTCCGCATTTCACATTCCACGGATTCCGTTATATCTGTGTGGAAGGAATGGAAGAATTTACAGCAGATCAGTTTATTGCCTGTGTGACACATTCTGATATGGAAAAGACAGGTGATTTTACTTGCTCGAATCAGAAAGTAAATCAGTTACAGAAAAATATTACATGGAGTCAGAGAGATAACTTCCTTGATATCCCGACAGATTGTCCGCAGAGAGATGAGCGCCTTGGATGGACAGGAGATGCACAGGTATTTTCCTGGACGGCAGCATTTAACAGAAATACTGCATTATTTTACAAAAAATGGATGCGTGATGTTGCAGCAGAATCTTCTCTGGAAAAAGGTGTGCCACATGTTGTGCCGGATATTCTGGGATCTTACAGTTCCTCCGCATGGAGTGATGTAGCAGTTATTGTTCCTTGGGTTGTTTATCAGATTTATGGCGATAAAGGTATTCTGGAAGAAAACTGGAAATGTATGCATGAGTGGGTAGATTACATCAAGAACAACTGTGAAGAGAATGGTCTCTGGCAGAGCGGATTCCAGTACGGAGACTGGCTTGCACTGGACAAAGAAGAGAGCGCAGACAGAACCGGAGCAACAGACAAATATATGATCGCAAATGCGTACTATCTGTATGTCACAGAGCTTGTAAAGAAAACAGCAGAGGTGCTTGGAAAAGACGAAGAAGCGAAAAAGTATGCGAATCTTTATGAAACAACTTTGGATGCATTCCAGAGAGAATATTACACAGAGACAGGACGTATCGTAAGTGAGACACAGACAGGTGCTATCATTTCCCTGTATTTTAATCTTGCAAGAGAAAAAGACAGAAAACGCATTTTGAATACTCTGCTTACAAATATAGGAAATCACAAAAATCATTTAGCTACAGGATTCGTTGGAACACCATATATCTGCCATACACTTTCTGAAAATGGAGCACATGAGATGGCGGCAACGCTCTTTATGAAAGAAGATTATCCGTCATGGCTCTATGCAGTAAATATGGGAGCAACAACAATCTGGGAGCGTTGGAATTCCATCAAACCGGATGGAACATTTGATGAATCAGGAATGAACTCTTTGAACCATTATGCTTATGGTTCTGTAGGTGACTGGATGTACCGCAAAGTTGCCGGATTATCTCAGTTAGAGCCGGGATATAAGAAATTCCAGGTAAAACCAATGTTTGTAAAAGGTATTGAAGAGTGTGGCACAGAGTTTGAATCCGTATACGGAAAAATCGTGGCAAACACATCCTGCAAGAATGGAAAAATTCATGTGCATGTAGAAGTTCCGGCCAATACAACAGCTGTGATTGTTCTTCCGGAAAAAGAGGAAGTACACGAAGTTGGTTCCGGTGTATATAATTATGAATATGATACAGAGACAAGTCTTGCTGTAGAGAGATTCAGTATGGACAGCACACTTGGCGAAATCGTTGCAGAACCGCTTGCAGTTGAGATGTTCAACCAGATGGCACCGGGAATGCTGGAAGGTCCAATGATCCAGTTCGCTTATGGAATGACACTCGCAGAACTGCTGGGAGCTGCGCCACAGGCAAAACCGATGTATGAGGCAGTAGTGAATGCACTGAATCAGAATACAATTATGTAGCAGCATGCGGTTTTGTCCCAAACATGAAACTTTATTTTCATGAAGTTGAAAAAGCACGACCATGTATCCTGATCGTACCGGGTGGTGGATATGCAGTAGTTTCTCCATCTGAAGGTGAGATCGTAGCAAAGAAGTTTTATGAGATGGGATATCAGACTGCATCTGCAAAACCAAATGCAGTCATTCTTTCCTATCCGGTGATCACATCAGGTGACTGTGCACATAGAGGTTCCTTTACAGCACTTTTGGGAGCCGATGCTTCTGAGGAAGAACTGGAATATATGTCTCTGGAAAAACAAGTGACAGAAGATATGCCGCCATGTTTTTTGTGGCAGACGGCGATAGATGAACTGGTTCCGGTTCAGAATTCATTTTTATTTGCACAGGCATTACAGGAGAAAAAGATTCCGTATACGTTCCATGTATTTTCAAAAGGAAAACACGGATTGTCACTTGCTGATGAAGCATGGGCAAATGAAGAAGTAAAACAGTGGCCGGAGTTGGCGGATGAGTGGATAAGGACTACGCTTTAAAATGAACCAAACAGGGATGTGAGATTCAGAAGGTATTTATCGAAATGTTATTTTCCAGGGGCAGGAGAGTATCATATTGAAGTGGAGGAATAAAGAAAAACTTTAAAAAATTTATATTTTCAAGTTGACTTTTTAGCTTGTATGGCATATTCTGATAATAGCTAATAAAAGAAATTAGATTTCTACAGATCAAACTTCTGCAGGAAAAAGAAAAAGCTCAGAGTCGTGACCTCTGAGCTTTTTCTATTCCGTGTGCGCCTTGCGGCGCACGTTTCTAATGGGTGAAAGTCCCTAATCCACCCTAGTAGTGGGAAGGATATAGCCAAGACCAAGGGTGTCCTATTCATAGAGTTGCTATGATTAACGTGAGGGGAATCTGAAGGAAGGTGGAGGCAAATCTCTGGTCTGACGAACAGAAATCACATCAGGCTACAGTTAAGGATAAGGTTGCTACGACAAACCGAAGTCCAATAACTACTCGGGATTAACTGTAGTAAATGTGGCAGATATATGGAGAGAAAGTGACGTGTGGTACCAAGGGAGGTCTCGTCAGCGGATGGAAACAGAGTATGAAATCCGTCAGTAACAACGAATGGCGAGAAGTCAGCAGAAGCCATAGTAAACCAGTGGTTGCAAACACTGGCGAAGGGCTGAACTTTAGGAGACACAAGCAATGAATGTAACTGAAAGTAGATTTAAGAACAGACAACTTCATATGGAAGACTATCTGCAAATGGTATCTGCGGAACAGAAAGAGTATGCAGAAGTGTTCGACTACTCTAAGATTACTGAAAAGAGCGGTGTCATCACAGACTATTGGACGAACAATCTTTTGGATTTGATTTTGCGAAAAGGCAATCTAAACAATGCCTATAAACAAGTCAAGAAAAACAAAGGAAAAGGTGGAATCGATGGTATGCAGGTGGATGAACTTCTGCCCTTCCTTAGAGAAAACCAAGATTCCTTAATCCAAGAGATAAGGGAAGGAAAGTATAAGCCTAACCCAGTTCGAAGGGTAGAAATACCCAAGGAAACAAAAGGCGAATTTCGAAAGTTAGGAGTTCCTACTGTTGTTGATAGAGTTATTCAACAGGCAATAGCACAGGAATTATCGCCAATCTATGAGGAGCAATTCTCAGAAAATAGTTTCGGTTTCAGACCAAAGCGAGGAGCACACGATGCTCTCAGACAATGCCAAAAGAACGTAAATGATGGCTACGTATATGTGGTAGATATGGACTTGGAAAAGTTCTTCGACACAGTATGCCAGAATAAGCTGATAGAAGTATTGTCAAGAACCATCAAAGATGGCAGAGTTATATCCTTAATACACAAATATCTGAATGCGGGAGTAATCGCAAAAGGAATGTTTGAACGTACAGAGGTTGGAATGCCACAAGGCGGTCCGCTTAGCCCATTGCTTAGTAATGTAATGCTAAATGAGTTGGATAAGGAACTGGAGAATAGAGGACATAGATTTGTCCGATACGCAGACGATTGTATGATTTTCTGCAAGAGCAGAAAAAGCGCAGAAAGAACCTTGAAGAACATCATTCCATTTATTGAAAAGAAACTATTTCTTAAAGTAAATCGGAAGAAAACAGAGGTGGCTCATATCAGCACAGTCAAATACCTCGGATATAGCTTTTATAGACATAAAGGTAAATGCAGATTTAGAGTACACCCGAAGTCAGTAGCAAAGATGAAGAATAGAATCAGAGAACTTACTGACAGGAACAAAGGGATAAGCAATGAAGTGCGAGAAAAGAAGTATCAAGAGTATGTGCGAGGATGGGTAGAATATTTTAGACTTGCAGACATGAAGAAACTTCTCCAGAAAACGGACGAATGGGCAAGACGCAGAATCAGAGCGGTCTATTGGAAACAGTGGAAGAAAATCAAAACAAAGTGCCGAATGCTGAAAGCACTAGGATTAGAGGATTGGAAAGCCAAGGAATTAGCCAACAGTAGAAAAGGCTATTGGAGAATGGCGAAAGTCTTGAACCAAATCTTTTCGAATAAAATAATAGCCAAGTTAGGATATACATCCATGCTTGACTATTATCTAGTAGTCTACGAAAACTAAAGAACCGCCGTGTACCGAACGGTACGCACGGTGGTGTGAGAGGTCGGCTAATCAACTAATGGTTAGCCTCCTACTCGATTATGTAAGGTGGCTTATACCTTTAGGCTGGTGCCGCTAATCGTCTCTTTCCAACCATTTGCAAATAAAGTAGCTAACAATACCTGCCATTACGGAGACAATAAAAGAAATTAGAACATCCACAGATTTCACCTCCCTTCTACTGGAAGGAGTCGCGGCTATTTAAGCATATCATATTACAAGTGATTTGGCAAAATTTTTACTTTATTCAATTTAGCATTAAATACAAAAATAAAATTACAATAATTGTACCTTCTTAAATGTTATAGTCGCTGTAGAAAAACAATAAACAAACGAATAGCAAGGGAGGCAGTGTATAAACTATGAAACAGTTTTTAAATATCAAATTTTCCAGAAAAGACCAGAGAGATGTCGAGTGATCAGTTTTTGCCGATTTTGAGGAATATATTGATAGAACAGAAAGAGCCAAATAGGGACAGGGTTTGTTTTTCCTGATTGGTTTCCTTACTTGGCAGAAAACAGGATTCATGCTATCATTAAAAACAACGATAGCATGAATCCTGTTTTAGTTGAAAGGGGATGCAAATGACAGAATTAAGAAAGCTTCCGATTGAAATTGAAGATTTTGAAGAGATTCGACAGGAAGATTTTTATTATGTAGATAAGACAAGATTGATTGAACAGTTACTTATACAATGGGCAGAAGTGAATGTTTTTACACGTCCAAGACGTTTTGAAAAATCTCTGAATATGAGTATGTTTCAGCATTTCTTTCCGGGAGTTCAAAACTTGATGAGACAGATCAGGAATTATTAAAGCAACTGAAGAAAAAAGAAATGTCAAATGATTCATTGGTATATAGTATCAGGGAACTCACAGAATTATTGGAGAAGCATTATGAGAAATGTCCGTATCCAGACAATTGGATCATAAGAAAACATGCCCGTGTCCGGACAAAAGAATCGCGGGGCACGCGAGGATAGCTTGTAGATACTTGGCTCAGTAGATCCATTGAGCAAGAAGCCCCCACTTCAAAATCAGTGATTTAAGTGGTGGGAGCATGTTACCGGCTGTCTCAGGGTTGCAAAAGAAAGTATTTTCACAGATTATATGAAGAAAACCATCAGTATCAGAGATACTTTCGTGCAGAAACCAACGAAAGAGAACTTCTATCATGGATTGCTTCTTGGGATTCTCGGATTCAAAGAAAACTGGTCTGTAATGTCAAACAGGGAAACAGGAGATGGATTCAGTGATATTTTGATTCGTATCGAAGATGAGGATGTTGAATTGTTATAGAGGTGAAATATGCATCTGGCGGAAACATGGAAAAAGAATGTGAAAATGCACTCCAGCAGATCACAGATGTCAGATATACAGAATCTTTGGAACAGGAAGGAATCCATAAGATTATAAAATATGGCATCGCATGCTATAAAAAGAAATGTAAGGTTATGATGAAAATCGAAGAATAGAGGTTTGATATGAATGATCAATTTATACACGGAGTAATATTCGATTGGGATAGAATTGATAATGACAGCTATTTAAAGAGAATAGAGGCTTTTAAAGGTGTTGAGAAACTTGATTTTAATAAAGCGATAACTTTTTTTGTAGGAGAAAATGGCAGTGGTAAATCGACTTTGTTGGAGGCAATTGCTGTGGCACATGGTTTTAATCCGGAGGGTGGAACAAAGAATTATATTTTTTCTACTCATGATACACATTCAGAACTATGTGATGCAATAAGAATTTCAAAAGGCTATCGTAAGGAAAAGTGGGGATATTTTCTTAGGGCTGAAAGTTTTTATAATGTTGCAACGCAGGAAGAAGAATATGCAGATTCAAAGCACCCTTCCGCTAAATACCATGAAAAGTTACATGGAGAAAGTTTTCTTGCATTAGCACAGAATAATTTGCATTCAAATGGCTTGTATCTTTTTGACGAGCCAGAAGCTGCATTATCACCCCAAAGACAGCTTACATTGTTAATGCAAATATATCGATTTGCAAAAGAAGGAGCACAGTTTTTTATAGTTACCCATTCGCCTATTCTATTAGGTATACCAGATGCAGACATCTATTGTTTTGACAATGGGCGAATTCATTTATGTGAATATGAAGAAACAGAGAGTTATCAAATAACGGAAATGTTCATAAATAATAGGCAGATGTTGCTTGATAGACTGCTCACAGATTAGTGCCGATGAAAATCGAAGGATAAAATATGGAATGGAATGAAAAGAATCTGCCATTGGCAAAATGGCTGATCGATAAGACGAATACAAAGGACTATCGTATAGGAAATCTCTCAGGAATGAAACATCCAAAGGTGGATGGGAATCTTTTGAAAACAGTAGGTGGCAGAGATGAACTGGTCAGACAGGCAAAAGTTTTGGAACGAATTCCAGCATTAGGCGGAGAAGAATATCTGCATTTTGACTGGAGAGAAATGAATACAGATATTACGAGGATTGATTATAGGGTAGAAGTGGTTCCAAGATTATGTGAGCTGATCGGAATCATGGATCCAAGAGAACGCCAGTTACAGGCAATTTCAAGAATATGTAAACTGCAGGTGGATGTATCCGAAAGCTGTCTAAGCGCTTATTGTGATCATGCGTTAGAACAGCTGAATAAAGGAAATACGAAAGAGTTATCCAAAGCGGAGGATGAAGAATTTCTTAAATGCCTGAAAGCTTTAGCTGATCTGAAAGAACCGGAATGGAAGCGTGTGTTCAGCTCTAAAGTATTTGAAAAGAAAAATGATATCACACCATCTAAAGTTTTCGAACGCATTTATCAAGGTGCAGTCATTGAAGCTTTGAAATACTCTCCGCAATATGACGAGGGAATGTCAGATGATGAGATACTGGCAGCACATGGAATATTAAGTTATTTTCAGACATTAGAATGGAAAGGTGCCGTGGAGTATTGCCTGACAGATCGAAATGGCACAGCGAGCGAGGAGAAAATTGACACTTCTTCGAATTATTATGGAACAGTGCTTAATGCACAGACATTAGAGCATGCCGTTCCAACTTTACAAAAAGGTGTTGAAAAAATCATTGTGATTGAGAATAAAGCGAATTACGAAAGCATGGAATATGATCCAAAAGTTTTATATATCTTTTGTCATGGTTACTTTTCGCCAAAAGAAGTTCGCTTTTTACAAATGTTAATGAAGACAGCACCGAATGAAATCCAATGCTATCATTGGGGAGATATGGATTACGGTGGAATACAGATCTTTTTATACAATGAGAAAAATATTTTCCCAAATCTGACTCCATGGAAGATGGATGTTCTTTCTTATGAGGATGCTTTGAAAAATGGAAAAGGCATTAAACTAAACAGTGAGAAGAAGAAAAAATTAGAGGCATTAAATGCTGGACAATTGGAAGCGTTGAAGCAATGTATCCTGGAAAGTGAAATGGAAATTGAACAGGAGATGTTAATAGGATAACTTGAGAAACTCGCAGAGCGTGTTTCTCATAGTTCTATTTTATTTTCAGTTCTCCAATTTCTTGGTGACATCCCATATACATTTTTGAATGCACGTGAAAAATGCAACTGATTCGGATATCCGACAGCATTCCCAATATCTGCAATTGACAGTGAAGTGATCTTCAAAAGTTCTGCAGCCTTAGTCATACGATAACTGATCAGGAATTCCTGAGGGGAACGTCCAATCGTATCGTGAAAAATCTTTCCGAAATAACTTCGATTCAATCCGCAGAATGCGGAAATATCTTCTACAGAAATATCATTCTGAAAATTCTGCTCTATATAAGAAAGAGCTTCTTTGATATAAAAGTCCCGGATACTTCCGTTTTGCTTCACATGAACTGTCGCAGCAGAACGCATGAAATAATCTAAAAATAAATAGAGATGTCCAATTAGATGAAACGGAGATTCTTCAGGATGCCGGCTTAGATAAAGCATTTCTTCCATCATCTGGTTGCGAAGTTCCTTTGAACTTGCATGATAAACGGGGTGATTTAGGCTCAGACCTGCGGTTGTGACAATCTCGCGGGCCCGAAGACCGTCGAATTCTACCCACGTATATTCCCACGGAAGCTTGGAATCAGCAATATAAGTATTGACCTGTCCCGGAAAAAGCATGAAGCCTTGTCCACTTTTTACTTGCCACTCGGTCGTGTTTCCATGTTCGTCATCTGCAAGTAATGTTCCTGTTCCGGAAATCACATAATGGAAAATGTAATGATTTCTTGCTGCAGGACCGAACGAGTGAGCCGGTGCACATTGTTCCCATCCATATTGATATAATCCCAGATCAACAAAATTTTCATTTGGAAATACAGAAAAAAGTAAGTCGCTCATATAAATCACCTCTGATAGCATTATATATCAAAATGCTAGATAACTTCAATATATGAATGAAAAAATTGCATTTTGCTATAAAACTAAAAAAACTCTGATATTTATAGTGGCATAAAGATATGTTAGAATTTGATTATCAAATAGATAACCTGAATAAAAGGACAGAAATATTCCGGAATGTGTCAAAATGAAAGGTGTATGGTAAAAGGAAGGAGTAAGGAAATGTATAAGAAGAGCAATCGAATCATTTGCATGGGATTGATGCTTTGTATGACTTCGGCAATGGTACTCGGAGGTTGCGGACAGAAGAGTGAAAATAGCGGAAAGATAGAAATCGAGCTTGTACAGTATAAACCGGAGGCAGTGAAAACCTTTGAAAAGATTGAAGAAGAATTCAATGCAACTCATGATGATATTCATTTGACGATCGAATCTCCAAATGATGCAATGACAGTACTTAAAACACGTTTTATCAGAGAAGACGCTCCAGATATTATCGGAATCGGTGGAGATGTCAATTTCTCTAACTTTATTGATTCTGATATGCTTATGGATATTTCAGATTATGAAGGTCTGGATTCTATAAAACAGGCTTATCTGGATATAGATAAAGCGTTGGAATTTGTACCTGAGGACGGTGTGTATGCCGTTCCATATGTGGCAAATGCAGCAGGAGTTCTGTATAACAGAGCAATGTTTGAGGAGCATGGCTGGGAAATTCCGGAAACCTGGGATGAATTTATAGCCCTCTGTGAACAGATCCAGAGTGAAGGAATCCAACCATTGTATTTTGGATTTAAAGATACATGGACTTGTCTTGCACCGTGGAATGCGATCGCCGTGGATCTTGCACCGGCAGATGTCTGCAGCCAGGTGAACAAAGGAGAGACAACATTTTCAAATGAGTACAGAGAAGTGGCAGAGAAGACAAAGGCACTGCTTGCCTATGGACCAAAAGATCCATTTGCCTATGATTACAATGGAGCTTGTACAGCATTTGCAAACGGAGAATCTGCAATGTACACGATCGGAAGTTATGCAATCCCACAGATTCAGACAGTAAATCCAGATATGGATATCGATTCCTTTGTAATGCCGGCTAATAATGATGCATCAGAGAACAAGCTGAACTCTGGTGTGGATCTTCAGTTCAGTGTTATGAAAGATTGCGAGAACAAAGAGGCAGCGTATGAAGTGCTTAATTTCCTTTTGAAAGATGAAAATGTACAGAGTTATCTGGATGAACAGAAAGCGGTTCCTTGTAAGGAAGGAGATTTTGAACTTGCTTCAACACTTGATGGAATGAAATCTTTCATAGAAGAAGGAAGAATGGCAGATTACCAGGATCATTACTATCCTTCAGAGATGTCAGTTGATGCACAGATCCAGACATTTCTTATGAAAGGGGATGTGGATGCATTCTTAACAAAGTTTGATACAGACTGGAAGAGATATAACCGTGATATCATCCGCAAAGTGGAAGATTACGAGAAAGAGCATGCGGACGAAGATTAAGGAAGGGGAATTCAAGCATGGGAAAGAAATCAATGAGTGGAAGAAAAATGACCTTTCTTCTGATAACAATTCCGATCGTGGCACTGTTTTTCTGTTTTAATACATTGCCACTGATCAAAGGTGTGATTTACAGTTTTACGAATTTCAAAGGTTATGGAAGCTTTGACTGGGTAGGACTTAGAAATTATCAGGATCTTTTTACAGACAGCAGAGTTGGAGGTTCTTATCTGTTTACATTTAAACTTGCAATTGTAGCTACGATTGTGACAAATGTAATCAGTTTGATCCTTGCACTTGGACTGAATAGTAAGATTAAATTCAAGAGTGCGTTTCGTGGTGCCTACTTTATTCCAAATGTTCTCGGAGCGTTGGTTGTAGGATACATTTTCAATTACTTTTTTACATACATTCTTCCGGCTTTCGGAGAAATGCTTGGAAGCAAGACCTTTTCTTCCAGTATGCTGTCTAGTACAAAACTGGCATGGATCGCAGTTGTAATCGTGTGTGCATGGCAGTCGATTGCGATGAATACAATTATTTATATTTCAGGACTGCAGACAGTTCCGGAGGATATTTACGAAGCAGGAGCGATTGACGGTGCAACAGGATGGAATAAGTTCAGATATCTGACATTCCCTCTCATTATTCCATTCTTTAGCATAAATATGGTACTCTGTGTGAAAAACTTCCTGATGGTATTTGATCAGATCATGGCGTTGACCAAAGGAGGTCCGGCACAGAGTACAGAATCCATTTCTTATCTGATTTATAACAATGGTATGAGTGGCGGTCAGTTTGGATTCCAGAGTGCAAACGCAGTGATATTCTTTATCGTTATTGTTGTAATTTCTGTATTACAGATGACAATCACAGGGAAAAAGGAGGAACAGCTGTAATGGAAAAAATGAAAATAAAAGAACGAGTAAACTGGCCTGTAACGATTTTACTTTTACTTGGTCTGATTACGGTTGCTTTTCCACTGTATATGACAATCGTAATTGCACTGAAGAAGCCTTCTGAGATGACGAATAGTATCAGTGGAATCCTTTCCTTGCCAAGTCATTTGAGCCTTGATAATTTTGTTGAGGCAATGAGAGTGACAGATTTCTGGCATTCTCTCGGAAACAGTGTATTTATTACACTTGTAACAGTTGTCCTTTCAATTCTGATTCATTCACTGTTGGGGTATGCAATCGGAAGAAATAAGAAGAGTAAATTTTACAAATTCATTTATTTCTATGTTGTCAGCGGAATGTTTGTTCCATTTGCAATTCTGATGATGCCTGTTGTAAAACAGACGGCGCAGATGGGACTGGCAAACAGAGCAGGAGTTATTATTCTATACGTTGTATTTTATATGCCTATGAATGTATTGCTTTATTCAGGATATCTTACAAATATCCCGTTGGCATTGGAAGAAGCAGCCTGTGTGGATGGTGCGAGTACATGGAAAACATATTGGAAGATTGTTTTCCCGATCATGAAACCAATGCATGCGACAGTTGCAGTTCTGACAGCACTTGGTACATGGAACGATGTTATGACACCGCTTGTGATCATGTCCGGTTCAGGAAGCGGGAATACACTTCCACTGGCACAGTTAAACTTCCAGACACAGTTTGGAACAAATTATAATCTGGCATTTGCCTCCTATCTGTTGGCATTGCTTCCGATTCTGATCTTCTATCTGATCTGTCAGAAGCATATCCTCAACGGAGTTGTTAATGGAGCAGTGAAATAATAAAAAGTAAAAGATAGCGAAGCGAGAATAGACAGTAATGCAGATCTTGCTTCGCTAAAATGGAAAACAGGAGTATTTAGATATGGGAATTATATATTGCGAGAAAGACAGAACATTTACTTTACAGACAAAAAATACAACATATCAGATGCAGGTGGATCGCTATGGATTTTTGTTACATCTATATTACGGGAAGAAAACCGATGGATGTATGGACTATCTTCTGACATATTATGACAGGGGATTTTCGGGAAATCCATATGATGCAGGAGAAGATCGTACGTATTCAATGGATACACTTCCACAGGAATTTCCTTGTTACGGGAACGGGGATTTCAGAAGTACAGCATTTGCAGTAGAAAATGCAGATGGAAGTATGAGCTGCGACCTTCGTTACAAGAGTCATGTAATCCTTGATGGAAAATATAACCTGGAAGGACTTCCGGCAGTTTATGCAAGTGAGGAGAAAGCACAGACACTGGAAATCTTAATGGAAGATCCGGTAACGGGAGTTAAGGTGGTGCTTCTTTATGGAGTGCTTCCCGCACAGGATATTATTACAAGAAGTGTAAGTGTGAAAAATGAAAGCAGTGGCAAAATCTATTTAAACAAAATTGAGTCAGCAAGTCTGGATTTCCTTTACGGAGATTATGAGCTTCTAACATTTTATGGTAGACATGCGATGGAGCGAAATGTTCAGAGAGTTCCGGTTGTGCATGGAACACAGAAAATCGGAAGTGTCAGAGGAACCTCCAGTCATCAGTACAATCCGATGATGATCCTTGCAGAAAAAGAAACGACAGAAGACAAAGGAAATTGTTATGCAATGTCCTTTGTATACAGTGGATGTTTCCAGGGAGAAGTGTTGAAAGATCAGTTAAACCAGACAAGAATGATGCTGGGACTTCAGGAAGAAGCTTTTCGCTATCCGTTGGAAACAGGAGAAATGTTCCAGGCTCCGGAAGTGATTTTATCCTATTCCTCAGAAGGAATGAATCGCTTGTCTCAGAATCTGCATCATTGTATCAGACAACATATCTGCAGAGGCAAATATAAAGAAGAAATTCGTCCAATCTTGATCAATAGCTGGGAAGCAGCTTATTTCGATTTTACCGGAGATACAATCTATGAGCTTGCCAAAGCGGCGAAGGAAGTCAATATTGACATGCTTGTTATGGATGATGGCTGGTTTGGAAAACGTGATGATGATAACAGCGGACTGGGTGACTGGTTTGTGAATGAGAAGAAACTTGGTGGCACACTTGGAAATCTGATTAAGAGAATTAATGATCTGGGTGTGAAGTTTGGTATCTGGATCGAGCCGGAAATGGTTTCAGAAGACAGTGATCTTTATCGGAAACACCCAGACTGGGCATTGACGGTTCCGGGCAGAAATCCGGTCAGAAGCAGAAATCAGCTTGTATTGGATTTTTCAAGAAAAGAAGTTGTAGATGAAATTTATGATCAGATTTGTAAGGTGTTGGATCAGGGTAATATCGAATATGTAAAATGGGACATGAATCGAAGCCTGATGGATGTTTATTCTTCTGTAACAAGAGATCAGGGAAGAGTGTTACATGATTATGTATTGGGACTATATGATTTTCTGGAACGTCTTGTGCAGAGATATCCGAATCTGCTGATCGAAGGCTGCAGCGGTGGAGGTGGAAGATTTGATGCCGGTATGATGTATTACACTCCGCAGATCTGGTGTAGTGATAATACGGATGCAATTGACAGATTACGGATCCAGTATGGAACATCCTTTGGTTATCCGGTATCGGTAGTAGGTTCTCACGTGTCAGCAGTGCCGAATCATCAGACGGGAAGAAAGACCCCACTTCATACAAGAGGTGTTGTTGCAATGTCCGGAACTTTTGGATACGAGCTGAATCTTATGAAACTTTCTGAAGAAGAAAAGCAGGAGATCAGAGAACAAATCGCAGAATATAAGAGCTATGCGCCGATCATTCAGAACGGATTGTACTATCGTCTCTCAAATCCGACAACAGAAGAAATCTGTGCATGGGAGTTTGTGCATACAGATGAGAAAGAACAAAGTAAAGTTCTTTTAAATATAGTTATGCAGGTGATTCATGGAAATATGACAGTAAATTATGTAAAACTTCAAGGGCTTGAAGAAACAGCTGTATATCGAGAAGAAAAGAGTGGAAAAAGATACACAGGAGCTGCACTTATGTATGGCGGCATGCCGCTTCCGATAGAGCCGGGCGAATATCAGGCATATCAGTATTGTTTTGTGAAAGAGTAAAATAAATTGGTTGACGATGGAACAGAAAATGGTGAAGAATGTGAATAATACAGAAAAAATCTTTGCACAGCGTATGGAAAAACATCAGGATGAATTACGCTGGCTTTACATGGAGTTGTATGGAAATGATGCAATGTATGCAGAACTTTGTGAACAGATGCATGATTACTACTTGAAGCGTAGCACAGAGTTGAAAAAAAGAGATATTAAGAAAGAAAAGAATCCTGACTGGTTTAAGGAAAAAGAAATGCTTGGCATGATGTTGTACATTGACAACTTTGCCGGTAATCTGAAAGGTGTAGAAAAAAAGTTAGCTTATCTGAAAGAGTGTAATGTAAATTGTCTTCATCTTATGCCTTTTCTGGATACTCCGAAAGGAAAATCAGACGGTGGATATGCCGTGGCAGATTTTCGGAAAGTAAGACCGGATCTCGGTACAATGAAAGATCTTGCCAGATTGACAGAAAAATGCCATGAAAATGGTATGAATGTATGCATGGATTTCGTGATGAATCATACTTCTGAGGAACATGAGTGGGCAAAACGTGCACGAGCAGGCGAAGGAGAATACATGAGCCGTTATTTCTTCTATGATAACAGTGATATTCCGGCGAGATACGAAGAAACTGTTCCACAGGTATTTCCTACAACTGCACCGGGAAATTTCACATGGCTTCCGGAAATCGGGCATTATGTGCTTACGACGTTTTATCCATATCAGTGGGATTTAAATTACCGTAATCCAAGAGTATTTAATGAAATGATGTATAACTTTCTTTTTCTTGCGAATCAGGGAATGGATATTATCCGTATCGATGCAGTTCCTTACATCTGGAAAGAGTTAGGAACAAGCTGCAGGAATCTGAAAGAAGTACATACGATTGTCAGAATGATGCGTATGATTGCAGAAATTGTCTGTCCGAGCGTGATACTTCTTGGCGAAGTGGTTATGGAGCCGGAAAAGGTGGTGCCGTACTTTGGTACAGTTGAAAAACCGGAATGTCATATGCTCTATAATGTGACAACAATGGCGACGACCTGGAATAGTATTGCGACAAGAGACATCCGGCTTTTGAAGAAACAGATGGATATAGTTAGCCGTTTGCCAAAGCAATATACATTTTTGAATTACCTTCGTTGTCACGATGATATCGGGTGGGGGCTTGATTTTGATACAATGAAACAATGGGGAATGGAAGAGCCTTCTCATAAGCGTTATCTGAATGATTATTTTACCGGAAAGATAGCAGACAGCATCAGCCGTGGAGAGTTATATAACGATGATCCTGTAACTCAAGATGCACGATTTTGTGGAACAACAGCATCCATGTGCGGAATTGAAGCAGCGGGATTTGAAGGAAATGCAGAAAAAATGCAGGTGGCAATTCAAGAAGATCTCATGCTCCACGCTTACATGTTGACACAATCGGGAATTCCGATGCTTTACAGTGGTGATGAGTTAGGACAGGTAAATGATTATAGTTATAAAGATGATGCTGAAAAAGCATCTGATTCACGTTATCTCCACAGAGGAGCATTCCTGTGGGAACTCGCGGATAAGAGAAAAGATCTTTCTACTGTACAGGGACAATTGTTCCAGATGTTGAACCGATTGGAACAGATCCGAAGACAGGAAAATGTCTTTTCCCAGGAAGCAGAAGTATATACTTATGATGTTCACAATGACAGTATTTTAGGAATCCTCAGAGAGTATAAGGGAGAACGATTTATTGCACTGTTTAATTTCAGCGAAAATGAACAGACTGCGTGGATGCAGGAAGAAGGCATTTTCAGAAATCTGGTGAATGGTGAAATTGTAGAAGTGAAAGATCCAGTTTTGAAAGGCTATGAATTTGTTTGGATGAAATATAAAGCATAAAACAAAATGTAAAATATAGATAAAAAGATTGAAATACTGAAAGAAGAATTGTATAATTTTGCCTATAACAACAAAGGAGGATCTTTGAAATGGATCGTTTGAAAGGTAAAGTAGCTATTATTACAGGAGGTAACTCAGGAGTTGGAGAAGCAACAGCAAAGATGTTCGCCAAAGAGGGCGCAACTGTTGTTATCACAGCGAGAAGAGAGGCTGCACTGGAGAAAGTAGCAGAAGAGATTAAGGCAGCAGGAGGAGAAGTTTTCGCTGTTTCAACAGATATCTCAAAGAAGGGAGATCCGGAGCGACTGATGGATCTCGTGATCGAGAAATATGGCAAGGTAGACATTCTTGTGAATAATGCAGGAATTCTTGAGGAAGGACTGAAACCAATCGATCGATTCTCAGACGAAGATCTTGATCGTATCGTAGAGACGAACGAAAAAGGAACTATGCGTTGCATGCGTGCTGCATCACAGAAGATGCAGGCAGGAGCATCTATCGTAAATGTTGCTTCTATCGCTGGAGTGAAAGGATGTGGCGGAGCTGCTTATGTAGCATCTAAAGCAGCAATCGTAGGAGTGACAAAGCATACAGCACTTCGTTTCCAGGCAACAGGAATCCGTTGTAATGCAATCTGCCCGGGAAATATCATTACACCAATGACATCAGGAACAAATCCGGCAGCACTTGACCCGGATATGATCGGTGCAATGTCAACACACAGTAATCTTAGAACACCATCTTGTACAGCAGAAGATGTAGCAAATGTAATCCTGTTCTTTGCAAGCGATGAATCAAAGGCAATTACAGGACAGGCAATCGTAACAGATTTCGGAGCTATGCTGTAAGGAAAATAAGATAGCAACTATTTAAAAAGGACAGAAAGGTTAACAAAACGAAACCTTTCTGTCCTTCTTTGTATATAAATAAAAAAGAATGTTGCGAAATGAAACATAAAAGCGTATACTAAAAGAAAAAAAGCGGTGATTCTATGAAAACAAAATTTAACGAGTATTTGACAAAATTACGTAAATCCCGGGTCTACACTCAGGCGCAGATGGCAGAAAAACTGGGGATTTCCAGATCGACTTATACCAATTATGAGAATGGAAACCGGACACCGGACTTTGAAGTACTGGAACGAATAAGTGAGGTGTTAGCCTGTTCCTTAGATGAATTATTTGGAAGAAAACCAACTTATGTTGCAAGTCGTGACGCGGTAAAGGAAGACAGCATTCTGTACAATGTATCTGGGATACAAGAGGAAAAACCTAAACTTGCAATAGGAGTACAGGATTTTCGCGATTTGCGTGAAAAACAAGCCTATTATGTGGACAAAACACAGTTTATTGAACAGTTTTTAGAATCCTGGTATCAGATTACATTAATTACAAGACCGAGAAGGTTCGGTAAGACACTTAATATGTCAATGTTGGCAGAATTTCTTGACTGCACAAAAGATTCCTCCGATTTATTTTGTGGAACAAAGATTACAAAATCTGTCCACTACAAGGAGCTCAATCGATATCCTGTTGTATTTTTGTCTTTCCTTAACGTGAAAGCGGGGGATGCAGAATCTTTGTGTTATGCATTGAAAGATACTGTACGTGCGGAGTATGAGCGCTTTTATCAGATAGTTAATGATGGAAGACTGTCAGAATTCCAGGTGAAAGAATTCAATATGATTTATAATAGTTTATGTCAGGAAAGCATCGGAAAAGAAATAGAAAATCATGTAATTCGTTCAATTGCTGTTCTTTGTCAGGCACTGAGTACGTATTATGGAGAAAAAGTATTTTTGCTGTTAGATGAATATGATACTCCGTTTATGTCTGCAAATTCAGAAGGATATTATGATGAAGTAAGAGCCATGTTGAATCGTTTTCTGGCAACGTCCCTGAAAGGCAACGATTATCTTCAAAAGGCAATTCTGACAGGGATTCAGAGAATTGCGAAGGAAAATATATTTTTGGGTCTCAATAATTTAGTTGTCTGCACAGTGCAGGACGAAGATTATGATGACTGTTTTGGTTTTACGGAGCAAGAAGTAAAAGAGCTGCTTGCTTATTGTAAAGCAGAATTTTCAGATGAGCTGAAAAAGATGTACGATGGATATCATTTTGGCAGTACAGATGTATATAATCCATGGTCAATATCGTGTTATGCGGCAAGAAGAAGGATGGATTCTTATTGGGTTAATACAAGCGAAAACAGTATTTTACGTAATGCACTTGAAGTACAGGGAAGGTCTTTTGAGAAAGAATATGAGGCCTTGGTCACAGAAGGTGAAGTAGAAGTGATAGTAGATTTTTCAATGGCTTATTATGAAAAAATGGACGAAGCAAATCTATGGGGACTTCTTGTAAATGCCGGAATTGTAACAATTACAAAAGAAATCGAAGAGGACTATTACCGACTTCGGGTTCCTAATCTGGAAGTGTGGAAAGTGTTCAAAGAATTAACAGCATGTCATCTGAAAATCGATGAGAGACATATGGAAAAGATGTTAAATGCTCTTAAAAGAAAGGATATGGAACGTTTTGCAGAAGAGTATCAGAGAGTTCTTTTGGAATTGCCATCTTATCATGATTTGAAAGATGAGAATAGTTACCATATGATGACGCTTGGAATGTGTGCATTTCTTAGAAAGGATTATGATATCAAAAGTAATCGGGAAACCGGAGAAGGCAGAAGTGATATCTGTCTTTATGCAAAACATGACAGATATCCAAATTTAATTTTGGAATTCAAGTATACCAAAGATGAAAAAGACGATTTAGAAAAGCTTGCAGAAAAGGCACTGGAACAGATAAAGGAAAAACAATATGACGCAGAGATGACCGGAGAAGTGTGTTATGTTGGACTGGCACATTGTGGGAAAAGAGTTACTGTTCACTCCCGTGTCAATCACTCCGCTGATTGACACGGAGGATGCATGTTTTGGCTTGAATGCATCTCGCCCCATCGCCAAAGGCGATTTAAAATGGCGAGATGCGTTGCTGGTCGCACATTGTGTGAACAGTAACGGAAAAGATCTTGTATCAGATGGAGAGAAAACGGTTGACATCTATCAGACAAGCTTTTATACTAATCATGTGAAGAAAACACGGGGAGCTTGTGTACCAGGCTGAGAGGAAGTTGAGAACTTCGACCCATAACCTGATTTGGATAATGCCAACGTAGGAATGTATAAAGCAGTACTTTAGAGAGATACATTTGTTGGTATCTCTCTTTTTTACTAATCAGGCAAAATTGAAGATTGGAGTAAGTTGAGATTGAGCGAGAGTTCATGAAGGGGTGCACCACCACGGGTACATTTCTTTCGTGAACTCTTTTTTCAATTATCCGGAAAGGAGTAGTTATGATTACAGTAAATGGAAAGCAGATCCAGCTGACATCTGAAATGAGTGTTGCTGATTATCTGGAGCAGAACAATTACCAGATTAATAGAATCGCAGTTGAAATGAATGAAGAAATTCTTCCGAAATACAGCTATTCAGAGACAATGCTCAAAGACGGTGACCGTCTGGAGGTTGTGACATTTGTAGGAGGAGGCTGATATCAGATGGCATCAGAAAGAATATTAAGCAAAGAGGAAATCGAAACAGCGCTGAATGAACGCCATTCGCCGGAAAAACAGAAGCTTTTATCAGCCGGTCAGGTGACGATTGCCGGACTTGGTGGACTAGGTTCTAATGTAGCGTATTCACTTGCACGAATTGGAGTAGGGCATCTGCATCTGATTGATTTTGATGTGGTGGATATTACCAATTTGAATCGGCAGCAGTATTTCATGGAGCATATCGGAATGTATAAGACCGATGCGCTAAAGTCACTGCTTTTAAAGATCAATCCATATCTGGATATTCGTACAGATTGTGTGAAGGTGACAGAAGAGAATTTGAAAGAACTGTTTGCGGATGCTCAGATTGTCTGTGAAGCATTTGATAATCCGGTAGCAAAAGCAATGCTGGTGAATGGAATTCTGGAGCATTTTCCGGAGAAAAAGCTTGTGTCTGCAACAGGTATGGCAGGCTATGAAAGCAGCAATATAATCAGTACTAAGAGAATGATGAAGAACTTTTATTTATGTGGAGATCGTGTGACAGAGCCGACTTATGGGAATGGATTAATGGCTCCACGAGTTGCAATCTGTGCAGGGCATGAAGCAAATATGATCACGCGTTTGCTTCTTGGAGAAGAGGATGTATAGAAAGACATCTAAATGAATAAAAAAGAAAGAAGGATTTAAGTTATGAATCAGAAAGATACATTTACACTTGGAGGAAAAGAATTTAGTTCACGTTTTATTCTGGGATCAGGAAAATTTTCGCTTGATCTTGTGAAAGCATGTGTAGAAAAAGCAGGAGCGCAGATCATTACACTTGCGCTTCGTCGTGCAAATGAAGGAGGACTTGCGAATATTTTGGATTATATTCCGGAAAATGTAACACTTCTTCCGAATACATCAGGAGCAAGAAATGCAGAGGAAGCAGTTCGTATTGCAAGACTTTCCAGAGAAGTTGGTTGTGGTAACTTTGTAAAAATCGAAGTTGTCAGAGATTCCAAATATCTTCTCCCAGACAACTATGAGACAATCAAGGCAACAGAAATTCTTGCAAAAGAGGGCTTTGTAGTTATGCCATATATGTATCCGGATCTGAATGCGGCAAGAGATCTGGTGAATGCAGGGGCTGCCTGTGTAATGCCACTTGGGGCACCGATTGGTTCTAATAAAGGACTTTGTACAAAAGACTTCATCCAGATTTTGATTGATGAGATTGATCTGCCGATTATTGTAGATGCAGGAATCGGACGTCCATCTCAGGCATGCGAGGCAATGGAAATGGGAGCGGCAGCTGTTATGGCGAATACAGCAATCGCAACAGCAGGAAATGTCGAGGAGATGGCTGAGGCATTCAAGAAAGCAATTGAAGCAGGAAGAAGTGCTTATCTTTCAGGTCTTGGAAGAACAATTGAACGAGGTGCAAGTGCATCTTCACCATTGACAGGATTTCTGGAAGACTAGGAGGCAGTTGAGATGAATGATACACATGTTAATGAAAGTATTTTAAGTGAAGAAATACTGGAAGATCAGAAGAAAAACAGAATCGATCATATGACTTATCTTCCGGGAATGGAGGATATCGGATCAGAAATCATGGATCAGGTGATCGAGGCAATGGAAGCCTATGATTATAGTAAATATACGGCAGCAGATGTGAAAAATGCACTTGCACATTCGGAACGTACTCCGGAGGATTTCCGTGCGTTGTTATCACCGGCAGCCCTTCCATTTTTGGAAGAAATTGCCCAGGCAGCCCAGACAGAGACAAGAAAACATTTTGGAAACAGTGTTTATATGTTCACACCGATTTATATTGCAAACTATTGTGAAAACTATTGTATTTATTGTGGATTTAACTGTCACAATAAGATCAACCGTGCGCAATTGAATGCAGAAGAGATTGAGAAAGAAATGGCAGCAATCGCAGAGACAGGATTACAGGAAATCCTGATCCTGACAGGGGAAAGCCGCAACAAATCTACAGTAGAGTATATTGGAGAGGCATGCAAGATTGCAAGAAAGTATTTCAAAGTGATCGGTCTGGAAATCTATCCGGTCAATTCAGATGAGTATGCGTATCTGCATGAATGTGGAGCTGACTATGTGACAGTATTCCAGGAAACATATAATTCAGATAAGTACGAGACACTTCATCTGGCAGGACATAAAAGAATCTTCCCATACCGTGTCAATGCACAGGAGAGAGCAGTAAAAGGTGGTATGCGAGGAGTCGGATTCGGTGCGCTTTTAGGACTGGATGATTTTAGAAAAGATGCTTTTGCAACAGGATATCACGCATATCTGTTACAGAGAAAATATCCACATGCAGAAATCGCATTTTCCTGCCCAAGACTTCGCCCGATCATCAATAATGACAGAATCAATCCGATGGATGTTCATGAGCCACAGCTTCTGCAGGTTGTCTGTGCATATCGTCTGTTTATGCCATTTGCAAGCATTACAGTTTCAACAAGAGAGTGTGCGCGTGTCAGAGATAATCTTGTAAATATCGCAGCAACTAAGATTTCAGCAGGGGTAAGTACAGGAATTGGAAGCCATGTGGATGATATCGAGGATAAGGGCGATGACCAGTTTGAGATTTCAGATGAACGTTCGGTAGATGAGGTTTATGATGCATTATTGAAAAATAATCTCCAGCCGGTTATGAGTGATTATATTTATGTGTAAGATGAAATGCGATTTATCGGAGATGGATTTGAAAATTATAGCTGTCAGTAATAGAAAACTGTGCGAAAGACCATTTTTGGAGCAGATTGAACGGGTTTGTCAGATGAAACCGCAGGCAATTATTTTGCGTGAAAAAGATCTGTCAGAAGAGGAATATCGGATTCTGTCAGAAGAAGTTCTGTCTGCTTGCAAGAAATATGAGATTCCGTGTATTTTACATAAGTTCTGGAAAACAGCATTGGAATTGGAATGTACATCTGTACATCTGCCATTGCCGGAATTAAGGAAACTTCCGGAAGGTGTGAAAGAACAATTTCAAAGAATCGGTACTTCCGTTCATTCAGTGGAAGATGCAAAGGAAGCAGAAAGACTTGGTGTGTCTTACATGACAGCAGGACATATTTATGTTACAGATTGCAAGAAAGGTTTGGCACCGAGAGGGCTTGGATTCTTAAAAGATGTCTGCAGTACTGTGAATGTTCCGGTATATGCGATTGGTGGAATCAAGTTTGATGAAAAACAGTGGGAAGAATTGAAACAAAATGGTGCTTCCGGAGGATGCATTATGTCCGGAATGATGGAACTATAAACCATGAGATATCATGAAATAGAATTAATGAAGCAATACAAATTAACTTGACCTGAACCGGGCTTTACATAGTATAATAAATGCACTTGATTACGAGGATTTATGAAATTGTAATTGGGTGCATTTTTTGCATGAAAAGAATTACGATTGATAGAAAAAATCAGAACAGCAAGAAGGTAAAGACAGGGTTACTGTTCATTCCCGTGTCAATCACTCCGCTGATTGACACGGAGGATGCGTGTTTTGACTTGAATGCATCTCGCCCCATCGCCAAAGGCGATTTAAAATGGCGAGATGCGTTGCTGGTCGCACATCGTGTGAACAGTAACAAGACAGGAGGAAAAAGATGCAGGATGAATTACATAATAAATTAGCACATTTAAAAGAGTACATAAAAGAACTGGACAGTGTTGCGATTGCATTTTCCAGTGGAGTTGATTCTACATTTTTATTAAAGGTGGCACATGAGATATTGGGAGATAATGTGATGGCGATCACAGTACAATCCGGTTCCTTTCCAAAGAGAGAACTAAATGAGGCAATTGCATTTTGCAAAAAAGAAGATATTCGTCATAAGGTCTGTCAGGTGGATGAAATGAAGATTGAAGGATTTTCTCAGAACCCACCGAACAGATGTTATTTATGCAAGCATGCACTGTTTGAAAAGATTGGAGTAATTGCAGAGAAAAATGAAATTGCTTATGTTGCAGAAGGTTCTAATATGGATGATCTTGGCGACTACAGACCGGGGCTTCAGGCTGTGGCGGAATTAGGAGTAAAAAGTCCACTGCGCGAAGTAGGACTTACAAAAACGGAGATTCGTGAATTGTCAAAAGAGATGGGACTTTCAACCTGGGAAAAGCCATCTTTTGCCTGTCTGGCTTCAAGATTTGTATACGGAGAAACAATCAGCAAAGAGAAGTTGATCATGGTGGAAAACGCGGAACAGTTATTGCTTGAACATGGCTTCCGGCAATTTCGTGTCCGTATGCATGGAAGGATGGCGAGGATCGAAGTAATGCCGGAAGAGTTTTTGAAGTTGCTTCAGGAAGAAGTCCGTGAGGATATTGTAAAACAATTTAAGCAGTTCGGATTCACTTATGTTACAATGGATCTAACAGGGTACAGAATGGGAAGTATGAATGAAACCCTGGATAAGAAGAATTAGAATGAGGCGAAAAAGATGGAACAAAAGGAAATGATAGATCTTTTAAGACAGGTAGCATCCGGAACAATGGATGTAGAACAGGCAGCTTTGAAGTTAAAAGAAGAGCCTTTTGAAGATCTTGGTTTTGCCAAGATTGACCATCACAGAGCCATGCGCCAGGGTGTGGCAGAAGTGATTTATGGAGAAGGAAAGACACCGGAACAGATTTTCCGGATTGCAGAAGCAATGAAGGAAAAGGGACAGAAAGCAGTCCTGATCACAAGAATGAATAAGGAGTCAGCGATTTACGTGGGAGAACACCTGGAACTTCAATATGACGAAGTCAGCCGGATTGGGTTTATAGGCGAAGCTCCAATAAAGGATGGAGACGGGAAAATAGTTGTGGCAACAGGCGGGACAAGCGATATCCCTGTTGCAGAAGAGGCTGCAAGAACAGCAGAGACACTTGGAAATGAAGTGATCCGTTTATATGATGTAGGCGTCGCAGGAGTACATCGTCTGCTTGGACATCTCGACGAATTAATGGAAGCTCGTGTCATTATTGCTGTAGCTGGAATGGAAGGAGCACTCGCCAGTGTGATTGGAGGACTGGTGGATTGCCCGGTGATCGCAGTTCCGACAAGTGTTGGATATGGAGCATCTTTCGGTGGCGTATCAGCGCTTCTTTCTATGTTGAATTCTTGTGCAAGCGGAGTGAGTGTTGTAAATATCGATAATGGATTTGGCGCGGGATTTCTTGCAAGCCGGATCAATCACATAGAGAGGAGAACGAAGGAATGAGGACATTATATTTGGACTGTGGGATGGGAGCAGCAGGGGATATGCTGACGGCTTCATTATTGCAGTTGTTTTCAGAACCTGTAAAACAGGTGAAAAAGTTGAATGATCTGAAAATCCCGGGGGTAAAATATCAGTTGGTGGCGTGTACAAGAGGCGGAATCAGAGGATATCAGGTCCGCGTGTTTGTGAAAGGACAGGAAGAAGAGAATCCTCATATGCAGACGGAAGAGCAGATCGGACATAAATCAGAAGAACCAGAGAAGCATACACAAGAACACGGACATCACTCAATGTCTCAGATCGTTCGTCTGATCAATCGGTTAAAAATTGAAGATCAGGTAAAACAGGACGCAGTTGCAGTTTATAAATTGATTGCAAAGGCGGAAGGAAAGGCGCATGGTCAGCGCATGGATGAAATCCATTTCCATGAGGTTGGGACGATGGATGCAGTGGCTGATGTTGTGGCTGTCTGCTATTTGCTGAATGAACTTCAGGTGGATCAGATTCTTGCGTCACCGGTTCGTGTCGGATATGGTCATGTGAAATGTGCACATGGAATCCTTCCGGTGCCAGCACCGGCAACAGCGTATCTGATGAAAGAAATTCCAATGTATGCAGGAGACCTGGAGGGAGAATTCTGTACACCGACAGGAGCCGCACTTCTGAAGCATTTTGTTAAAAAGTATGAACAGATGCCGGTTCTGCAGATGGAAGAAATCGGTTATGGTTTTGGAAAAAGAGAGTATGAAAGACTGAACTGTGTGCGTGCGATTCTTGGAGAAACGCAAGACAAGGTAGAAGAAGAAATTTTGGAACTGTGCTGTAATTTGGATGATATGACTTCGGAGGAAATCGGGTATGCGACAGAGCTTCTGATCAAAGAAGGCGCATTGGATGTTTACACATCCTCCATTCAGATGAAGAAAAACCGGCCGGGGATTCTGCTTACATGTATGTGCAGGGCAGAGCAGAAAGAGTATTTTCTACAGCTGATATTCAAACACACTTCAACACTTGGTGTCAGAGAGTATTTTTGTAGAAGATATGGACTTAAGCGGAAAATAGACGAAGTGCAGACAGAATATGGAACCGTTCATGTGAAGAGAGCATCCGGATATGGAGTGGTGAAAGAAAAACTCGAGTATGATGATGTTTCCAAAATTGCAGAAGAACATAGCTGGTCTGTAGCAGAGGCAAGAAATAGGATCTATGGAAAATTATAATTTTAATATACAGGAAGAATTAAAAAAGCTTCCGGGAAGGCCGGGAGTCTATCTGATGCATGATGAGACGGATCAGATTATCTATGTCGGAAAAGCAATCAGCCTGAAAAACCGTGTGCGGCAGTATTTTCAAAGCAGCAGGAATAAAGGGGTTAAGATCGAACAGATGGTAACACATATCCGCCGCTTTGAATATATTGTGACAGATTCGGAACTGGAAGCACTTGTTCTGGAATGTAATCTGATCAAGGAACATCGGCCCAAATATAATACGATGCTTATGGATGACAAAGCGTATCCGTTTATAAAAGTAACAACCGGTGAAGCATATCCACGCATTATGCTGGCACGTCAGATGAAAAAAGATAAAGCACGTTATTTCGGCCCCTATACAAGCTCACAGGCGGTGCGTGACACAATTGATCTGATCCATAAGCTGTATCATATAAGAAGCTGTAATCGTTCACTTCCAAAAGACATTGGAAAAGAGCGTCCGTGTCTGAATTATCATATCAAGCAGTGTGAGGCACCGTGTCAGGGATACATTTCCCAGGAAGAATACCGGAAATCCATTGATGAGGTGATCCGTTTTCTAAATGGAAATTTTGATATGATTTTAAAAGATCTGGAAGATAAGATGATGGCTGCTTCGGAGGCACTGGAATTTGAGAAAGCAATCGAATATAGAGAGTTATTAAATAGTGTGAAAAAGGTGGCTCAGAAACAGAAGATTACAGATTCCAGTGGGGAAGACAGAGATGTCATGGCAGTTGCATGCCAGGACGAAGATGCAGTTGTACAGGTCTTTTTTATCCGTGGCGGAAGATTGATCGGGAGAGACCATTTCTATCTTAGAATCAGCGAAGAGGATAAAAAATCTGAAATTCTTAACAGTTTTATCAAACAGTATTATGCAGGAACCCCTTTTCTTCCGGGTGAACTGATGCTGCCGGAAGAAATCGAAGAGCAGGAACTTCTTGAATCCTGGCTGAGCGCGAAGAAGGGGCAGAAAGTAACGATCCGTGTGCCGAAGAAAGGTACAAAAGAAAAGCTGGTAGAACTGGCGGAAGAGAATGCGAGGATGGTTCTGTCTAAAGATAAAGAGCGGCTAAAGAGGGAAGAAGGACGCACGATCGGTGCAGTGAAGGAGATAGCATCTTTACTGGGACTGGAACAGATCGTCCGTATGGAAGCATATGATATTTCTAATACAAATGGTTTCGAATCGGTAGGCTCTATGGTTGTCTATGAGAAAGGAAAACCAAAGCGGAATGATTACAGGAAGTTCAAAATCAAGAGTGTGAAAGGACCGGATGATTATGCGAGCATGAGAGAAGTTCTTACGCGTCGTTTTACACATGGATTAAAAGAACGTGAGGAGAATGCGGAAGCTGGGAAATTCACAACATTTCCGGATTTAATTTTGATGGATGGAGGCCGTGGACAGGTAAATATTGCATTGCAGGTGCTTGATGAGTTGAAGCTGAATATTCCGGTCTGTGGTATGGTGAAAGATGACAATCATAGAACAAGAGGATTATATTACAATAATGTGGAAATCCCGATTGACCGCAATTCAGAAGCATTTAAACTGGTCACAAGAATTCAGGATGAAGCCCATCGGTTTGCAATCGAGTTCCACAGGCAGCTGCGTGGCAAAGGGCAGGTACATTCCGTTTTGGATGATATTGAAGGAATCGGTCCGGCCAGAAGAAAGGCATTGATGCGGCATTATCTGAGCCTGGATGCAATCCGGAGCGCAACAGTAGAAGAACTGGCGCAGCTTCCGTCAATGAATGAGAAGGCAGCAGAATCGGTTTATCAATTCTTTCATGATTAAGGGTTTTATCGAAAAGAAAATCATGATATACTTATGTACAGGCGATGGGACATGTAGGGAAATGTTGGATTTATGCGAGCAGTAAATATCATATATCTCTTGAGCTTATCAAGGCAGCATGTCTGAAACGAAAAGAGATACAGGAAAAGGAGATTACAAGATGAGTGGTGTGAAATTAACCGATATCGTTGAAAAGATGAATCTGAAAAATCTCACTCCGGAAGTGGATATCACAGAACGTGAAGTTCTTGTTCCGGATGTGAACAGACCGGCACTTCAGCTGGCAGGATTTTTCGATCATTTTGATCTGAATCGTGTACAGATTATAGGGAATGTAGAGTGTGCCTATCTGGAGACTTTGGAAGACGAGAAAAGAGTTGAGATTTATCAGAAACTTCTGGAACATAAAGTACCATGTATTATTTTCAGCAATGAACTTCAGCCGGATGAAAGCTTCATTGAGATTGCTCAGAAAAATGATATTCCGGTATTCGGTACATGTAAGAAGACATCCTCCTTTATGGGAGAACTGATCCGTTGGCTTAATGTAAAACTTGCTCCGTGCATTTCCATTCATGGAGTGCTTGTTGACGTATATGGTGTCGGAGTTCTGATCATGGGAGAAAGTGGAATCGGTAAGAGCGAAGCAGCTCTTGAACTGATCAAGCGTGGACATCGTCTTGTGACGGATGATGTGGTTGAGATCCGCAAAGTCAGTGACGATACACTGGTTGGTTCTGCACCGGATATCACAAGACATTTTATCGAGCTGCGTGGTATCGGAATCGTGGATGTAAAGTCTATGTTCGGTGTACAGAGCGTAAGAGAAACACAGAATATCGATCTGGTCATTACTCTGGAAGACTGGAGCAGAGAGAAAGAATACGACAGACTTGGTCTGGAGGAGGAATATACAGAATTTCTTGGAAACCGAGTTGTCTGCCATAATATTCCAATCCGTCCGGGGCGTAATCTGGCGATCATCGTAGAATCTGCTGCAGTTAACCACAGACAGAAGCAGATGGGATACAACGCTGCACAGGAATTGTACAAACGTGTGCAGGAGAATCTGGCAAAGAGAAGAAAATAAAACAAAAGAGAAACAGAGGATGCGGTACAAATGTTACAGAGTACCGCATTCTCATGTGAAATATAAAAAGAAACGGAGATAGATTTATGAAATATTGTTTTGGTGTTGATATCGGGGGAACAACGGTTAAACTTGGTCTGTTCAGTGAGGCAGGTGCTATTGTAGAGAAATGGGAGATCGTGACAAGAACTGAGAATGAAGGTGCGGCGATTCTTCCGGATGTTGCAGAAGCAATCAATGGTAAGTTAGAGCAGCACGGCATTGAGAAAGAACAGGTTCTTGGAATCGGTGTCGGTGTGCCGGCTCCTGTTACTGTAGATGGAATTGTCAACGGTTCTGCGAATCTTGGCTGGAAATATAAGAATGCGAAGAAAGAGCTGGAAGAACTGACAGGATTGACAGCAGAGTTTGGAAATGATGCGAATGTCGCAGCACTTGGCGAGATGTGGAAAGGCGGCGGTGTTGGTTACCGTAATATGATCATGGTCACACTTGGAACAGGTGTTGGTGGTGGCATTATCATCAATGGAAAGATACTGACGGGAGAGAACGGAGCAGGTGGAGAGATTGGTCATATGTGTGTGAATCTGGAAGAGACAGATACTTGCGGATGTGGCGGACACGGATGTCTGGAGCAGTATGCATCAGCAACAGGTATCTCCCGTCTTGCAAGAAAGAAGATGGAGCATGAGACACGTGCAACAATCCTGACAAAAGAAGACCTTTCTGCAAAAGCTGTTTTCGATGCAGTCAAAGAAGGAGACGAAGTTGCGATTGAAGTTGCGACAGAGATGGGAAATTACTTAGGACATGCAATGGCAGATATGGCAGCAGTACTGGATCCGGCTGTATTTGTAATTGGTGGTGGAGTGTCCAAAGCAGGAGAAGTTCTGCTTTCATTTATCGAAAAACCATTTATGGAAAAAGCGTTCTTTGCAAATAAGAATGTGAAGTTCAAGCTTGCTACTCTTGGAAATGATGCAGGAATCTGCGGAGCAGCTAAGCTGGTACTTGAGGATTGATAAAAGTATAACAAGTGCAGAATAAATAGTAGAAAGAAAAAAGAGGAGATTTTTACAGATGTTGGATATCTGTGAAATCCCTCTTTTTTCTTTGGGAAATCTATTATGCAAGCACCTTTTTGAAACTAACTTTAAAGTATATGGTTTCTGCAATCGCTGTGAGTCCCCAGGAGAAGATGTACAGCAGATACAGAGATGGAATTGTATGGAAGTAAGCAAATACCGTATAGATCCATATAATACGAAATACGCAGGATCCCATGATAACAATAAATGTAGGAGCAATGCTCTTGCCGATTCCTCTGGAAGATGCAATTGCACAGTCCATAAAGGCGCTGAATGCATAGGAGAATCCCATAATCCTAATTCTATGCATACCAGCTGCGATAACGGCTGGTTCTGTGGCAAACAGAGACAAGAATGGGCGCCCAAAGAAGAAGAGTGCTCCTCCGAGAAGCAGGCCTGCACTGAAAGAATAAGTAAGTGTTACGAGATAGCATTTTTTCATTCTTTCTTTATTCCCGGCTCCCCAGTTCTGGCTCATGAAACTGGAACAGGCCACATAGAAGGCAAACATAACATTGTAAATCAGATTGTCTGCATTTGCAGCTGCAGCATTTCCGGAAACCATGATCGCATCAAAGGAGTTGACTCCGGATTGAACAAAAAGGTTTGCAATCGCGAAAATCGCATTCTGAAGACCGGATGGAACACCGAGATAAAGAACTCCTTTTCCATAAATGTTATGATAACGCAGATTGCGCAGACGAACTTTACATTCATCATCGCGTCGCATCAGATGGACCAGGATCAATCCTCCTGAAACGTACTGTGCGATTGCACTGGCAGTAGCAACTCCGACAGCAGCCATATGGAATACGATAACAAAGATCAGATTCAATAGGACATTAAGTATTCCGGCAAATGCAAGGTAATACATCGGACGCTTTGTATCCCCACGGGCGCTTAAGACACCGTTGCCGAAATTATAAACCGCCGTGGCAGGCATGCCAAGTGCAAAAACTTTCATGTAGAGAACAGCCTGATCGAGCAGTTCGGGCTTTGTATTCATCATGGAAAGCATTGGTCCTGCAAAAAGCAGACAGATCAGACAGACAAAAATACCTGCCGCTGCACAGATAATGAGTGCAGAGTGAATGGTTTCTTTTGTAGCTTTCTTATCACCGGCACCGAGTTTATTGGCAACCTGGACGTTGACACCACTTCCGAGCCCGATCAGAAGTCCCGTGAACAGTGTGACAAGTGTAGTTGTCGAGCCGACAGAACCAAGTGCTTTGTAATCTGCAAAATGTCCGACAACAGCGACATCACTTAAGTTGAACATCACTTCCAAAATCTGGGAAAATATAAGAGGAACACTGAAGAAAAACATGTTTTTCCAAAGAGATCCCTGAGTCATTTCAATTGTTCGCTTTCGTCTTTTCGTTATTTCATTATTCATTCCCAAATACCCCTTTACCAGATAAAATAATGAAAGAAAACAGATAAAATTACAAAAAAAACATCACTTCCAAAAGAAAGCAATGAAAAATAACGTATTGTATTGTGCATTAATAAACCTTTTGGATGCCCCAAACATCCGTATCTGTTGTTACTGTTCACACGATGTGTGAACAGTAACGCATCTCGCCATTTTAAATCGCCTTTGGCGATGGGGCGAGATGCATTCAAGCCAAAACATGCATCCTCCGTGTCAATCAGCGAAGTGATTGACACGGGAGTGAACAGTAACTATCTGTTTTCTGGTTAAAATCCGATGATTCTTATATACAGTGTAGCATGAAAAGTGCGGGGAAACAACAGGAAAAACAATAATTTTTTTTCAATGATTCTTTTAATTTTTCAGATGAATTTAAGCCTTGAAAATAAATTTTTAATACAAAAAGATTAAAATAAATCAAGAAAAAGATTAAAATAGACTCTTGATTTCTGATTTCAGAGGAATATAATGTCAGAGTAAACAAAATACAGTTCACCAAAATTCGTTGATGAGAACAAAACCGTATCCGTCATTATTTTCAGAGAGTCTGTGGCTGGTGTGAACAGACAATAACCGGGTAAGGATATCCTCTCTAAGAAGCGGGCTGAAAGCAGATGAACATGTTGCAAGTAAACCTCGCCGGGATCCACCGTTATATGGATAGCATATGTTGGTATGTGAAGTGTCGCAGAATTAATTTTTGCGGAATTAGGGTGGTAACGCGGATTATATTCGTCCCTTTTCAGATTGAGTTCTGGAAAGGGACTTTTTTCTTTGAATATATCTCAAGAAGAATACAAATTTTAGGTGAACAAGAATCCTAAGGAGGTATTGTAATGAAAGCATTACAAAAAGTCAGCAAATTTTTATCAGATTATACTTCAGTGGTTGTTATTGCCATTGCAGTAGTGACATTCTTTGTCCCGACAATGATGGGATGGGTTAACAACGCTTTGTTTGTCGATCCGGTATCTAATAAATTTACCTGTCAGTCTATTATTATCGGAGTGATCATGTTTAGTATGGGTCTGACATTAACAACAGAGGATTTTAAGATTCTTGCGCAGAGACCGTTTGATATCTGCATCGGAGCAATCGCTCAGTATCTGATTATGCCATTCCTTGCATTTGCACTGACAAAGGCATTGAATCTTCCGGATGGAATCGCTTTGGGACTGATCCTTGTCGGATGTTGTCCTGGTGGTGTGTCATCCAATATTATGTCTTATCTGTGTGGAGGAGACGTAGCATTTTCCGTAGGAATGACAACAGTTTCAACACTGCTCTCACCAGTTATGACACCACTTATGGTTTCACTGCTGGCAAGTGGTACACATATTTCAATCAAAGGATTACCTATGTTTGTATCCATTATTGAAACAGTTATCTTCCCGGTAGCAGTAGGATTCTTACTCAACTATCTGTTAGGAAAAAATAAAACATTCAAAGAACTTCAGAAAATTATGCCTGGTATTGCAGTACTTGGACTTGCATGTGTTGTCGGCGGTGTAGTATCTTCACAGGGAAGCAAATTCTTTGAGTCCGGTGTTGTAATCTTCGTGGCAGTATTTCTTCATAATGGACTTGGATATCTGCTTGGATACGGAGCAGGTAAACTGACAGGAATGAATACAGCGAAGAAGAGAACAATCTCGATCGAGGTAGGTATGCAGAATGCAGGACTTGCAACAAACCTTGCAACAACAACAGCACAGTTTGCATCCACACCGGAGTCAGCAATCATCTGTGCAGTATCTTGTACATGGCATTCTATTTCAGGAACACTCCTTGCAGGAATGTTTGCATATTATGATAAATTCAAAGAGGACAGAGAATCCAAGAGTGTGAATACAAAAGAAGAAGCAGTATAAAAAGAATGAAATGATAAGGCAGAGGTAAAAAATAATTGATTTAGAGGATGGTTTGACACAACGAACAAGAAACGTTCGAATGTGAGAAAACCATCCTTTTTTCTGTGTTGCATGGTGAGGAAAATCATTTTATAATAAATAAGGCAAGGGATTCTATCTGAACATAAGAAAGTAATCAGAGTTCGAAATAAAAGAGAAATACAAGAGGGGAAATGTAAATGGAAGAAAAAGAAAATACAGAAAATGCGGAGATGGGAAAACGAAAACATTCTCATGATACAAAAATAGTAATAAAGTATTATTATGAAAGGATCCGACAGAACACGGGAAATTTTCTGAAATGGATAGGGCTTTCTGTTTTGACAGGTCTGGTTGTAGGCGGTGCGAGTGCAGTATTTGCAGGATGTATCAAGGCAGCAACGGAATACAGGGATACACATAATTGGATTTTTATGCTTTTGCCGGTTGCAGGAGTTCTGATTGTATTTATGTATGAGAAGATAGGAAGGCAGGACGGAGGAACGAATCAGGTACTTGCTACAATTAAATCAAAGGATGATGTTCCGTTTCTGTCAGCACCATTGATTTTTGTGTCAACATTATTGACACATCTTACCGGCGGCTCGGCAGGAAGAGAAGGTGCGTCGATACAGTTTGGTGGAAGTATTGGAAATTGGCTTGGAAAACTGGCTCATTTAGATGAATTTGATCACCATGTGATGATTATGTGCGGAATGAGTGCAGCGTTTGCAGCCGTGTTTGGAACACCGATGGCAGCAGCAGTTTTTGCGATGGAAGTTGTGAGCGTGGGGGTAATGTATTACGCAGCACTTCTTCCTTGTGTGATTGCAGCTATCATTGCAGCAGAGTTTGCAACAGGAATGGGGATTGATCCGGAGACATTTCCGGTACATTCTATCCCGGGACTTACTGTGGAGACAGGACTTAAGATGGCACTGATCGCAGTGGGGTGTGGGATTTTAAGTATTCTATTCTGTATCTTGCTAAAAACAGTGGGGCAGTTGTATGCAAAGTATCTGAAAAATCCGTATATTAGAATTGTTGTTGCAGCAGGAGTGATCATTCTGATCACAATATGTCTGAATACAAAAGATTATATGGGAGCAGGTAGTGGATTGATCGCAAGAGCTATTGAAAAGGGTGAAGCAAGACCACTTGATTTTTTATGGAAAATGTTACTTACAGCACTTACGATGCGGGCAGGATATCGTGGTGGTGAGATTGTACCGGCATTCAGTATAGGTGCAACATTTGGATGTGTTGCCGGTGGAATACTTGGATTTTCACCGGAATTAGCAGCGGCAGCCGGCATGGTTGCACTTTTCTGCGGAGTGACGAACTGTCCGATTACGGCAATGCTGATTTCATTCGAACTGTTTGGATTTTCAGGAGCAGCATATTATCTGATCGCGATATCAATCAGCTATGCGGTTTCCGGATATTATAGTTTATATAAAGATCAGACGATTGTATATTCTAAATATAAAGCAAGATATATTAACCGTAAAACAAGATAGCAGAATATTGTATCAGAGAGATACGGACAGGATGACAAGAGCAATCAGTTATATAAGTATGCGAAAAGGAGAGGCGTTTTGTATAGCCTCTCCTTTTTAGGTGTGCCTTGCGGCGCATAATTTACTTATTGAGTGGTACTTCCACCACTTCCAGTGTCGCTACCAGTAGTGCTGCCGGAAGTATCAGTATCACCTGTAGTTGTTCCGGTTGTTCCACCAGAGTCTCCGCCGGCAGCGGGTTCGGTTGTTGTTCCACCAGAGGAAGAATCCGGTGATGATGTTGCTCCAGAAGAATCGGTACCTGTAGCAGGTGTGGTTTCATCAGAACTCTCGGTGTCATCTTTCTCATAGTATTCTGATGGCGCAAAATAGTGACCACTACAGCTCTTAGTCGGAACATTGTCTTTTGAAAAATACTCTGTAATGGCAGGACAACTGCTTGTGGCAAGGAGTCCTGTTTTAGTACAAACCGTCTTTTCTTCGACAGAGGATGGAATTTCAAAGTCCTTGTACTCAAGGCCTTTTGTATCCTGGATACGTTCCATGATATTTCTCCAAAGTTTCTGATGCCAGTTCTGGCTTAATCGATCCATTGTCTTATGCTCATCATATCCACCCCATACAGACGCTGTATAATAAGGCGTAAATGCTGAAATCCACAAGTCGCGGCTTTCCTGGCTGGTACCTGTTTTAGCGGCAACAGGCATGTTGCTCAGTCTTGCAGAACCACCGGTTCCACCGGCACCGTTGACAACGTCTTCCATTGCACTTGTCAGAAGATAAGCAGTGGAGTCTTTTAAGACTTCATGTGTCTCAGGGGTTGTGTTATCGAGAAGAACATTTCCTTCATGATCCAGAACCTGTGTGTAAAGAATCGGTTTCATGTAAGTTCCACCATTGGCAATTGCTGCATAGGCAGCTGTCATCTCGATATTATATACACCGTTTGTGATACCACCAAGAGCTTTCGCCTGTGAATATTTATCATCTTCAGTCAGTGTTGTAAATCCAAAATCAAGAAGATAATCATAACTTTCCGTTTCACCAACATAGTCAGTTAATGTCTTAACGGCAAGGACGTTCATAGAATGTTCGATTCCATAACGGACACGTGTCGGACCGATATATTTTTTATCCCAGTTGTTTACGGACTGTCCGTTTTTATATTCATATTCTTCATCATCAATTGTTGTTGCAAGAGTGATCTTTCCTTCGTTAAGTGCCGGTGCATAAGCAGCAAGAATCTTGAAACAGGATCCAGGCTGTCTTGCAGAATCTGTGGCACGGTTTAGAGAAAGACTGGATTTCTTTTCGCCGCGTCCACCGACGATGGCTTTCACCTGTCCGGTATACTGATCCATCACAACAACAGAAGCCTGCGGCTGAGGTGAGAGCTCAATTCTCTCATCAACAGTGTCTCCGTCAGCCTCATTGATATTGAGCGTTGATTTAAATGCATCAACTGCTTCCTGTGCAGCTTCTTCAGAACCGTAGAGAAGAGGAGTGTCATATCCCCATGCAGTCTGAATATAAGAAGCAAGTTGTTCTTTGCTGTAGTTCTCAGAAGAACCATCTGCCCTGTGGATAGTAAGTGCGTAATCAAGCCCATATTCTGTATCACCATTGAGATAATCCCCTACATTAGCAACTTCGTCATCACAGATGGCCTGAATATCAGCATCCTGTGTAACGTTGATCGTAAGGCCGCCGCTATAGAGCAGATTATATGCCTGTGTTTCTGTATAACTCTTCTCAGTTACAAGATCATCTACAACCTGATTTATGACAGCATCGATGAAATAAGTGTAAGGTTTGGATGCAGTTGTATTTGACGCTGTTTCGGAAATGCGGTCATATACATTATCAGCCATAGCCTCATCGTATTCATCCTTTGTGATAGAGCCTTGTTCCTTCATGTTTTTCAGTACTTTTTCCCGTCTTTTTGCATTATTCTCCGGGTTGCTGACAGGATTCAGATTCGACGGACTCTGAGTGATCGCTGCGATAACTGCACATTCAGAAAGAGTCAGGTCTTTTGCATCTTTATTAAAGTAACGCTGTGCGGCTGTCTGAACTCCGAGGCATCCCTGACCTAAATTGATTGTGTTCATGTATGCTTCAAGAATCTCTTCCTTACTCATCTCTTTTTCAATCTTTAGTGCAAGGTACTGTTCCTGGATTTTACGTTCAATTCGCTGATACTTACTCTCATTGATGAAATTAGGGAATACATTATTTTTGATCAGCTGCTGGGTTAATGTGCTGGCTCCTTCTGTGAAATGGAAGCCATGTGCAACACCATTGACACCGGCACGGATAATTCCCTGGATATCAATACCATTATGCTTGAAGAAACGTTCGTCCTCGATCGCAACAAAAGCTTTTCCCATGTATGGTGAAATCTCGTCATATTTCTTGTAAACACGGTTAGAATCAGAGTCTTTGAGTTGCTCAAGCAAAGTTCCATTGGAATCGACAATATTCGTTGTATAGCCCTGTGGCATAATGTCCTTTGCTGTGACTTCCGGTGTATTGTCAATCACTTTTTTTACATATATGCCAACTCCGGCTGCCCCAATGACGATCAAAAGCAGAAAACAAATAATGAGGGCTTTGAAAAAACGTACGCCGACTCGCTTCTTTTTCCTTTTCTTTTTAGAAGAAATTCGCTTTTTTCTTCTAGAAAGATTCGATTTTCCGTAATTCACGTATAATATCCTCCTTTATTGACTTCTATGATTATATCAAATTTACCGATGTAAATAAAGGTAAATTTGAAAAGTTCAAATTTTCCTGAAAATCTTAAGAAAAAATACAGTTTTATATAGAAAAGCATGGTATATTAGATAAAGAAATATTTTCAAATATAGCAAAAATAAAAAAAGGAATGGGAGACTGAAAAATGGAAATCTACCATACAATATATAAGGGCGGAGACGGAGAAATTGTTGAAAAGAAATCCAGATTTATTGCAGAAGTGCATCCGGTCACATCAGAAGAAGAAGCCATGGAGATTTTAGAGAAGACAAGAAAGCAGTACTGGGATGCGAGACATCATTGCTGGGCTTACATTATAGGAAGGAATCCGGCGGCAGAAAGAATGAGTGATGATGGAGAACCGGCAGGGACAGCAGGAAAGCCTATTCTGGAGGTGATCCGTGGGAGAGAACTGACGAATGTACTTGTAATTGTTACAAGATATTTTGGAGGTACGCTTCTTGGAACGGGGGGACTGGTCAGGGCTTATACGGCAGCAACGATCGAAGGATTGAAGAACAGTGAGAGCATTGCAAGGATTCATGGGGTGAAACTCGGAATTGAGACGAATTATACGGATTTGGGAAAAATTCAATATCTGATTGCAAATCGAAATCTGGATCAATTAGAACCTGTTTACACAGATAAGGTTGAAATGACAGTGTTTGTTCCAACAGATGAGATGGGAAGCCTGCGGGCTGAACTGATGGAAGGGACAAACGGTCAGGTGGTTCTGGATGAAGAGACAACCTGTTGGTTTGCAAGGACAGAAGATGGAATTAAGATTTTTGATGAAGAATGATTCTCATAGAAGATGTTGTTTTGTGAGATAGAAAGGACCCCCTGCCGGAATATCTGGCAGGGGGTCCTTTCCTTTAAGTGTGTGTCATATAACATTCAATAAATCTACTTATACTGAATAGATATGTTCTATGAGAATTCTGGTTCGATCAAACCAAATGAACCATCTTTTCTTTTGTATACTACATTGACTTCATCAGTCTCGGCATTGGAGAATACGAAGAAGTTATGTCCGAGAAGTTCCATCTGAACACAGGCATCTTCTGGAAACATTGGTTTAATACCAAACTTCTTTGTACGAACGATACGAACTTCATCGTCTTCTGTTGTCTCTTCTTCTGAATCAAAGAATTCTTTTCTGAAGCTGTTACCTGATGGAGCATATGATGTAGGATGTCCCTGATTACGAGCAACCAGTTTGTTCTTATATTTGCGAAGCTGGCGTTCGATGATCTCTTCTACAAGATCAATGGAAACATACATATCATTGCTTGTCTGCTCAGAACGGATAATATTTCCTTTGACTGGGATTGTTACCTCAATTTTCTGACGTCCTTTTTCTACACTGAGCGTTACATTGATTTCTGTTTCAGGAGTGAAGTACCTTTCAAGTTTTCCTAATTTCTGTTCGATAGCATCCTTTAATCCCGGTGTTACCTCGATGTTTTTTCCGCTGATAATAAATTTCATGCTGCTCAACTCCTTTGTTCAAATTATACAGAAGAATGATTAGATTACTTCTGTATCATGGTTACATTATAACATGAAAAAGATTTTCTGTATACAATAAATCGTCCTAAAATTATGAAAATTTTCAAAACTTTAGGACGATTTTAAAATTATCAGATAATTAATGAATGCTATTTTGATCGGCGAGCATAAGTTTCAAACACGAATATTATTTATTGATCGTGCTGCGTTTTCTCATTCTGGAATCCAGAATCTTCTTGCGGATACGCAGATTTTCCGGTGTTACTTCAAGAAGTTCATCGGTATCAATAAAGTCAAGTGCCTGTTCGAGGCTGAGAACGCGCGGAGGTGTCAGACGAAGTGCTTCATCTGCGCTGGAAGAACGTGTGTTAGTAAGATGTTTTGTCTTACATACGTTCAGTTCGATATCTTCAGCTTTACCATTCTGTCCGATAACCATACCGGAATATACTTTCTCACCGGCTCCGATGAAGAGAGTACCACGCTCCTGGGCACTGTACAGACCATAAGTTACGGATTCACCAGTCTCAAATGCGATCAGGGATCCCTGCTTACGATACTGGATATCTCCTTTGTATGGTGCATATCCTTCAAAGCTTGTGTTGATGATACCATTTCCTTTTGTATCTGTCATGAACTCACCACGGTATCCGATCAGTCCACGTGCCGGGATAAGGAATTCGAGACGAGTATATCCACCGTTTGACGGAGTCATATTGCGGAGTTCACCTTTTCTCTGACCGAGTTTTTCAATAACAATTCCAGTGAACTCATCAGGAACATCAATATAAGCAAGTTCCATAGGCTCAAGTTTTTTGCCATTTTCATCTGTGTGATACAGAACTTCAGCTTTACTTACTGCAAACTCGTATCCTTCACGACGCATATTTTCAATAAGAACAGAAAGGTGAAGCTCACCACGGCCGGATACTTTGAAGCTGTCTGCATTTTCTGTCTCTTCTACACGAAGGCTGACATCTGTGTTCAGCTCACGGAAGAGACGGTCACGCAGATGGCGGGATGTAACGAATTTGCCTTCCTGTCCTGCAAATGGACTGTCGTTTACGATGAACTGCATAGAGATCGTTGGCTCGGAAATCTTCTGGAACGGAATAGCTTCCGGATTTTCAGGAGAGCAGAGTGTATCTCCAATGGAAATATCTGCGATTCCGGATACAGCGACAATAGATCCGATCGTAGCTTCTTTTACTTCCACACGGTTCAGCCCGTCAAATTCATAGAGCTTACCAATCTTTACACGCTGCTGTTTGTCAGGATCATGATGGTTTACAACAACCATATCCTGGTTCACGGAAATTGTACCGTTTTCTACTTTACCAACTCCGATACGACCAACATATTCATTGTAGTCGATCGTGCTGATCAGCATCTGGGTCGGAGCTTCCGGATCACCTTCCGGAGCAGGAATGTAATCAAGGATTGTCTCGAACAGTGGTTTCATATCCTGTTTCTCGTCAGAGAGATCAAGGACAGCAACACCAGCTTTTGCAGAAGCGTATACAAAAGGACACTCAAGCTGCTCATCTGAAGCGCCGAGATCGATAAAGAGTTCAAGAACCTCATCAATTACGGCATCCGGTCTTGCTTCCGGACGGTCAATCTTATTGATACATACGATAACAGGAAGTTCCAGCTCAAGTGCTTTTCTCAGAACGAATTTTGTCTGAGGCATAGCACCTTCAAATGCATCAACAACAAGTACAACACCATTTACCATCTTAAGAACACGTTCTACTTCTCCACCGAAGTCAGCATGTCCAGGTGTGTCAATGATATTGATCTTAACACCATTATAATGAACGGCAGTATTCTTAGAAAGGATTGTAATTCCACGCTCACGCTCAATGTCATTAGAGTCCATGACACGTTCTTCTACTTCCTGATTCTCACGGAATACACCGCTCTGTTTTAAAAGCTCGTCAACCAGAGTTGTCTTACCATGGTCAACATGGGCGATAATTGCAACATTTCTCACATCTTCACGTTTTGTTTTCATAATCTAAACACTCTTCCTTATTATACAAAAAATATTTATCTGTAACATAACTTCATTATTTTATCACAAAAAATGAAATTTACAAGAAAAAGTTAAAATCTGATGTTTTATGTATCTTTTCAAATACAATTTAAAGTCAACAGGAGCATTTTGTGCTGAAGAAGAGGGGGGAGATTTTGAATTCGATTTTAAGTACGAAAAAGGTCGAATGTTTTTTCTGTAAAAAATAGTTCTATTTCATTACAATAAGACATACATTAGGTAATGACTTAAAATACCAGCCAGAGGAAGGGAGAATTATAAATTATGTCAGATAAGATTATTGAAAACAACCAGGTGACAGTTATTGGAGAGGTGGTATCAGAGTTTACATACAGCCATGAGGTCTTTGGAGAAGGTTTCTATATGGTAGAACTTCTTGTAAAGCGGTTAAGTAACTCTTGTGACCGGATTCCGGTCATGATATCAGAACGTCTCATTGACGTAACACAGGATTGCCGTGGAAAATATTTAATGGTGTCTGGTCAGTTCAGATCCTATAATCGTCATGAGGAGACAAAAAACAGACTGGTTCTTTCTGTGTTTGCGAGAGAAATAGAATTTATCGAGGAAGAACCGGATGGAGCAAGAACAAATCATATACTTCTCGAAGGATATATGTGTAAGCGTCCGGTCTACAGAAAAACACCTCTTGGAAGAGAAATTGCAGATATTCTGCTAGCAGTGAACAGACCGTATGGAAAATCTGATTATATTCCATGTATCTGCTGGGGGAGAAATGCAAGATATGCTTCAAACTTTGATGTAGGGGAACATGTCAGAATATTCGGAAGAATCCAAAGCAGAGAGTATGTGAAGAAATTGTCAGAGACACAAACAGAGACAAGAATCGCATATGAGGTCTCCGTCAGTAAACTGGAGTGTGTGGAAGAATTCTAAGGGTGGATTGTTTCATTATTTAAAACTTTGTGAAAAGGATATCATATATTGAGATAACAACTCAAATGTGATATTCTTTTTTATATGATATTTCGGAAAATAAGAGTGTGATGAAAGAAAAAACAGGTAATGCTGATAGACAGTAGTTCTGAAAAATCATGGAATACTTGAGGTTTCATACAGGAGGAAGATACAGATGGTTAAGATATTAATGCACGGATGCAACGGAAAAATGGGACGCATGATCACAGAAATTGTGAAGAATGAAGAAGATGCAGTGATTGCGGCAGGCGTCGACAAGTTCACAGGAATTCCAAATGATTATCCGGTATTTGAGGAGATTACACAGTGTGATGTGGATGTAGATGTAGTGATTGATTTTTCCAATGCGGGAGCAGTGGATGAATTGTTAGATTACTGTGTGAAGAAGAGTCTTCCGGTTGTTCTTTGTACAACAGGGCTTTCAGATGAACAGTTAAAGAAGGTAGATGAGTGTTCTGAGAAGATTGCAGTTCTTAAGTCTGCGAATATGTCAATGGGAATCAACCTGTTACTGAAACTTTTGAAAGATGCTGCCAAAGTACTTGCACCGGCAGGCTATGATATTGAACTTGTTGAGAAACACCATAATCAGAAGCTGGATGCGCCAAGCGGAACGGCACTTGCATTGGCAGACTCTATTAATGAAGCAATGGGAAATGAATACGAGTATGTGTATGACAGAAGTCAGGTGAGAAAGAAGCGAGACGCAAAGGAAATTGGTATTTCAGCAGTTCGTGCAGGAACAATCGTAGGAGAACACGAGGTGATTTTTGCAGGAACAGATGAAGTGATTGAATTTAAACATACTGCATATTCAAGAAGCGTATTTGCCAAAGGTGCAGTTGAGGCAGGAAAGTTCCTTGCGGGACAGCCAGCTGGCATGTATGACATGGGAGATGTGATTCAGTTTTAGTACTGGATGAATAATAGCCGGTAAACCAGCGGGAACAAGATCCGGTAAATAGATCCCGGTAAGGGGAAGATTTCGGGTCTGGAGGAGATTGTATATGGAAAATATGGAAAACCGTTATTTAGACAGGCTGTCGGATCTTTATCCGACAATTGCAGCTGCATCTACGGAGATTATTAATCTGCAGGCAATTTTGAACCTTCCGAAGGGGACAGAACATTTTCTGACGGATGTACATGGAGAAGATGAAGCTTTTTCTCATGTTCTGAGGAATGGGTCTGGTGCCGTGAGAAGCAAGATTGAAGATGTTTTTGGTAATACAATGAGTGTAAAGGACAAAAAAGCACTGGCAACGTTGATTTACTATCCGAAAGCGAAGATGGAACAGGTGAAGCGGACAGAGTCGAATATGGATGACTGGTATCGAGTGAATCTGTATCGTCTGATAGAAGTAAGTAAGCGTGCAGCAAGTAAATATACAAGATCTAAAGTGAGAAAATCACTGCCGAAGGATTTCTCTTATGTGATCGAAGAATTGATTACCGAGAAAGCGGAAGTCAGTGACAAAGAGTCCTATTATAATGAAATTATTTCTACAATCATCAGGATCGGACGGGCAGAAGAATTTATTGCAGCAATTTCAGAACTGATCCAGCGTCTGGTTGTGGATCATCTGCATATTGTCGGTGATATTTATGACAGAGGACCGGGACCGCATCTTATTATGGATAAGCTGCTGAAATATCATTCTGTTGATATCCAGTGGGGAAACCATGATGTTGTATGGATGGGAGCAGCGGCCGGACAGTTGGGCTGCATTGCAAATGTGATTCGTATCTGCGCCAGATATGGAAACCTGGATATTATAGAAGATGGTTATGGTATCAACCTGCTTCCACTGGCTACATTTGCTATGAGGATGTACAAGGATGATCCATGCACCTGTTTTAAATTGAAAGGTACTGACAGACCGGAATCTGATGAGATGCAGATGAATCTGAGAATACATAAAGCGATTTCAATTATTCAGTTTAAAGTAGAAGGCCAGATTATAGAGAGGCAGAAAGGATTCCATTTGGAGAATCGTGCGTTACTGCATAAGATTGATTATCAGAAAGGTACGATTAATCTGGAAGGAAAAGAATATAAGCTCCTGGATACAAATTTCCCGACAATAGATCCAAAGAACCCATATAAACTGACTTCTGAAGAGGAAGAAATTATGGATCGTCTGGTGCATGCTTTTGTGGGATGTGAAAAATTGCAGGAACATATGCGTTTCCTTCTTGCGAAAGGTGGTTTGTATAAGGTATATAACAATAATCTGTTGTATCATGGATGTGTACCGTTAGATGCGAAGGGGAACCTGAAAGAAGTAGAAATTTTCGGAAAGAAATATCGTGGAAAGGCCTTGTATGATGTGTTGGAAAGTTATGTGAGAAAAGGATTTTTTGCATTGGATCCAAAGGAGCGGGAAGATGGAAAAGATACAATGTGGTATATCTGGCTACATCCGGACTCACCGTTATTTGGAAAGAACAAGATGGCGACCTTTGAAAGATATTTCCTTGCTGAGAAGGAAACACATATAGAAAAGAAAAATCCATACTATGCTCTGCTTGAAAATGAGACAGTTGTGGATAATATCATGATAGAATTTGGATTGGATCCAAAAGAGGATACACACATTATAAATGGTCATGTGCCGGTTAAGAGAAAAGATGGCGAGAGTCCGATCAAGTGTAATGGTAAAGTAATGGTTATTGATGGGGGATTTTCAAGAGCATATCAGAAAGAAACCGGAATTGCAGGATACACGCTGGTTTATAATTCGTATGGATTACTTTTGGTAGCACATGAACCATTTGAGTCTACAGAAGCAGCAATTAAGAAGGAAAATGACATTCATTCAGAGACAGTAGTAGTGACCAGAGTGAACGAGAGGCGTCTTGTTGGTGACACCGACGCTGGAAGGAAATTAAAAGAACAGATTAAAGATCTTGAATGGCTGCTGGCGTCGTACAGAAATGGTCAGATTATAGAAAAACTGTAAATAATTGTTTATGCTGATTATAGCCTCCGGCAGGATTGCAGAGGTGCGCAGTAGAAGTATGTCATGCAATTGCATGACGCGCACCTCGCAGCAAGAATGCCGAGGCATTCTTGAATTAGGACTGAAGATAGAAAGGATTACTAGAATGGAAAAAGACTTAAATCTTCCGGAAGGAACAGAAGTAACAGAACCGCTGAAAATCTATCTGAATGAGATTGGACAGATCCCTTTGCTGTCAGAAGAAGAGGAAAGGGACCTTGGGTGTAAAAGTGCTTCAGGAGATGAGGATGCAAGAAGAAAGCTGGAAGAGGGGAATCTACGCCTGGTGGTATCTCTCGCAAAACATTATACTGGAAGAGGGATTACACTCATGGATCTGATCCAGGAGGGAAATATTGGTCTCATGCATGCAGCAGAGAAATATGATTATACAAAGGAAAATAGATTTTCCACATATGCATCCTGGTGGATCAAAGAAGCAATGCAGCGGGCAATCGATCAGCAGTCACGAGAAATCCGTGTGCCGGTTCATGTTGCAGAGAATATGAAGAAAGTACAGAAAATTTCAAAAGATCTTCAGCAGAAATTTGGAAGAGAGGCTACACCGGAAGAGATAGCAGAAGAGATGAAGGATAAATCACCGGAATTTGTAAAAGAGATTTTGTCATATCTTCAGAATCCGGTTTCACTGGAAACTCCGGTAGGAGAAGATGGGGAGAATAATCTTGGTGATATGGTTGAAGATAAGGATGCAACAACGCCGGAAGATGCTATGAATCAGCTTGTGCAAAAAGAAGAAGTACAGGAATTGTTAGAGTCTCTTAATGACAGAGAACGTCAGGTGATCCGTTTGAGATTTGGTTTGGAAGATGGAAAAACACATACGCTGGAAGAAATCGGTGATGAACTGAATGTGACAAGAGAACGCGTACGCCAGATTGAAGCCAGAGCGATGGAGAAACTTCGCAGCAAAGCGACAAAACTGTAAAAAATTTCTTTTGAATAAATATTGAAAAATTGCAGATAGTAAAGACACAATATTTATTTGAAAGGAAGACAAAAATGAGGAGAATAAGAAAATTGCTTGTCTGTGTGATGTGCGTACTGATGCTTTGCAGTCTCGCTGGTTGTGGAAACAACACAGGAACAGCGAATGACAATCTCAATGATGCGACATCCGGTGAAAACTATGATGGAAGTGGAGAAAATGGTAATAATACCGGAAATAATGCGGGAGACCAGAATGGAGATAGTATCCTAGATGACGCGGTTGACGATGTAACGGATGGCGTGGATGATGTTACAGACGATATCACAAATGGTGTTGATGATGCAGCCGATGATCTGACGCAGGAGAATGGCGTGCAGAACAAGATGCAGAATAACGAGTGATCAATATGCCGTAGGCCGGAAACGGAACTGCGGCATTTTTCTAAAAGAAGGAGAGACAGGATGAGATTCAGACCATGTATTGATATACATAATGGAAAAGTGAAACAGATTGTGGGCGGAAGCCTGAAAGATGAAGGAAATCAGGCCAGCACAAACTTTACGTCAGAACTGGATGCAGCATGGTATGCAAGACAGTATCAGAAAGATCACCTGAAAGGCGGCCATATAATTCTTTTAAATCCAGTTGGATCAGAATACTACGAGGCGACGAAAAAGCAGGCGATGGGAGCTCTGGCGGCATACCCGGGTGGAATGCAGATCGGTGGTGGAATTACAGCAGATAATGCACAGGAATATCTAGATTCAGGAGCAAGTCATGTGATCGTGACTTCTTATGTGTTTAAAGACGGAATCTTTCATGAAGAGAGGCTTCAGAAACTGGTGGCTGCAGTTGGGAAAGAACATGTGGTTTTAGATCTTAGCTGCAGAAGAAAAGATGGTAAATTTTACGTGGTTACTGACCGCTGGCAGAAGTTCACAGAACTTGCATTATCACACAAGGTGTTAAATGAGCTTTCAAAATATTGTGATGAATTCCTGATCCATGGTGTAGATGTGGAGGGGAAAGGTGCCGGAATGGAAACAGAATTAGTAAGGATGCTTGGGAGCTGGGACGGAATCCCAATCACTTATGCCGGTGGAATCGGATCAATGGAAGATCTGGAGAGATTTCGAAAAGAGAGCGGCGGAAAAGTAGACTTTACAATCGGAAGCGCTCTTGATCTGTTTGGCGGGAAAATTCCATATGCAGAAGTTTGTAGTTACTGTTCACTCCCGTGTTAATCACTCCGCTTGTAAATCCACAGAATGTTAACACTCTATGAAGTTGTTGAATTCAAGAGCGGATAGTGATAGAATGTAGAACAGAGTGGAATTTCAGACCAAAATCAAAATTCAGAGAAGGAGTAATTGCGGAAATATGAATATTATAGAAAAGATTTTCGGAACTCACAGTGAGAACGAGCTGAAACGAATTTATCCGATCGTAGACCGCATCGAGGCACTGGGGCCGGAGATGGAGGCGCTTTCAGACGAAGAACTTCGAGGAAAGACAAAAGAATTTAAAGAACGACTGAAAGAGGGAGAGACTCTGGATGATATCCTTCCGGAAGCATATGCTGTAGTAAGAGAAGGTGCTTACAGAAGTCTTGGAATGCGCCATTATAGAGTACAGTTGATTGGTGGTATTATCCTGCATCAGGGACGTATCGCAGAGATGAGAACTGGTGAAGGTAAGACTCTTGTGTCCACACTTCCGGCATATTTGAATGCCTTGGACGGAAAAGGTGTTCACATCGTCACAGTTAATGACTATCTGGCGAAGCGTGATGCTGAGTGGATGGGAAAAGTACATGAGTTTTTAGGACTCAAAGTCGGTGTTGTTCTCAATGAGATGAACAATGACGAGAGACGAGAGGCTTATAATTGCGATATTACTTATGTAACGAATAATGAACTTGGATTTGATTATCTGAGAGATAACATGGTTATCTATAAAGAACAGCTGGTTCAGAGAGGATTGCATTATGCAGTTATCGATGAGGTCGATTCCGTTTTGATCGATGAGGCAAGAACACCTTTGATCATTTCCGGACAGAGTGGAAAGTCTACAGCTCTGTATGAAGCCTGCGATGTTCTTGCAAAACAGCTGGAACGAGGTGAGGCAAGCGGTGAATTTTCCAAGATGAATGCCATCATGGGAGAAGAAATCGAAGAGACGGGTGATTTCATTGTTGATGAGAAAGAGAAGACAGTTAACCTGACAGAAGATGGTGTGAAGAAAGTAGAGAAGTTCTTCCACATCGAAAACCTTGCTGATCCGGAGAACCTGGAAATTCAGCATAATATTATCCTTGCACTCAGAGCACACAATCTGATGTTCCGTGATCAGGATTATGTTGTAACTCCGGATGGTGAAGTTATGATCGTCGATGAGTTTACAGGACGTATCATGCCGGGACGTCGTTACTCTGATGGTCTGCATCAGGCAATCGAGGCGAAGGAACATGTGAAGGTAAGACGAGAGAGTAAGACTCTGGCAACAATCACATTCCAGAACCTGTTTAATAAGTATGACAAGAAGAGTGGTATGACAGGTACTGCGATCACAGAAGAGAAAGAGTTCCGTGATATTTATGGAATGGATGTTGTTGAAATTCCGACAAACAAGCCGGTACAGAGAGTGGATCTTGAGGATGCTGTTTATAAGACAAAGAAAGAAAAATACGAAGCAGTTGTAGAAGCTGTTAAAGAAGCGCATGCAACAGGACAGCCGGTGCTGGTAGGTACAATTACAATTGAAGTATCCGAACTTCTCAGCAAGATGCTGAAGAAAGAGGGAATCAAGCATAATGTACTGAATGCAAAATATCATGAGCAGGAGGCTGCAATCGTAGCTGATGCCGGACTTCATGGAGCGGTAACGATCGCAACCAATATGGCTGGCCGTGGTACTGATATCAAGCTGGATGATGATGCGCGTGCGGCAGGCGGTCTGAAAATTATCGGTACAGAGAGACATGAATCTCGTCGTATTGACAATCAGCTGCGTGGACGTTCCGGACGTCAGGGAGATCCAGGAGAGTCCAGATTCTACATTTCTCTGGAAGATGATCTGATGCGACTGTTCGGTTCAGAAAGACTGATGGGAATTTTCAATACACTTGGTGTAGAAGACGGTGAGCAGATTGAACATAAGATGCTTTCAAGTGCAATTGAGAAAGCACAGAAGAAGATTGAGAGCAATAACTTTGGTATTCGTAAGAATCTGTTGGAGTACGATCAGGTAATGAACGAGCAGAGAGAGATTATTTACGAAGAGAGACGCCGTGTTCTTGATGGAGAAAGCATGCGTGATACAATCTACAGCATGATTACAGAATATGTGGAAAATATGACAGATCGTTTCGCTTCTACAGAGGCAGATCCGGAAGAGTGGGATATCAAAGGATTGGATGTGAATCTTCACAATGTGATTCCACAGCTTCAGCTCCCATCTGAGAAGGAATGCCAGAGTATGAGTCAGAAGGAGTTAAAGCATCTTCTGAAAGAACGTGGAGTGAAAGCTTATGAGAACAAAGAAGCAGAGTTCCCGGAGGCAGAGCAGCTTCGTGAAGTTGAGCGTGTTGTACTTCTGAAAGTGATTGATGCAAGATGGATGGATCATATCGATGATATGGATCAGCTGCGTCAGGGAATCGGTCTTCAGGCTTATGGGCAGAGAGATCCACTGGTAGAGTACAAGATGACAGGATATGAGATGTTCGGTGAAATGACAAATGCAATCGCTGAGAACACGATCCGTACATTATTCCACATTAAGGTTGAGCAGAAAGTGGAGAGAGAAGAGGTTGCAAAAGTAACCGGAACAAACAAAGATGACAGCGCAGTCCGTGCACCGAAAAAGCGCGAGGAGAAGAAGATTTATCCAAACGATCCATGCCCGTGCGGAAGTGGAAAGAAGTACAAACAATGCTGTGGAAGAAAGATTAAATAATCTGTAACTGTTCAGAGCCAAGCAAAATTTCAAAAAAGATGTAAAATGCTTGCATTTTTAAGACTGTTTTCGAAATTTTATTTGGCGGATACGCCACACCGACGAAATGCGTAGCATTTTGGAGGTTGGCTCTGAACAGTTACAATAATTTAAAGTATATATATGAAAGAGGTGATTAAGGTGGTTTTACTGGATGAACTGAAGTCAAGACTGACTGCATATGAAGAACCGCTGAAAGATTTGAGGGATTCACTTTGACCTCGCTTCAAAGAAGCTTAGGATCGAAGAATTAGAAAAGAGACTGGAGGAACCGGGATTCTGGGATGACCCGGAGATTTCCCAGCATGTAATGAAAGAATTGAAAGGTCTTCAGGATTCTGTAAAAGAGATTGAGAAATTATTTACAGATTATGAAGACATGCTTCTCCTGATTGAAATGAGTGAAGGAGAAGACGAGGAGCAGGAAGCCGCAGAAGAGATTGAAGAGGAACTTGGAACATTTGAGGAAGTCTTTGAGAAACTGAGAATCAGCACACTTCTGATCGGACCGTATGATGCAGATAATGCAATCGTGACACTTCACGCAGGTGCGGGCGGTACAGAGGCAATGGACTGGACAAGTATGCTCTATCGTATGTACAGCCGCTGGGCTGAAAAGAGAGGATATGAAGTCGAGGTACTGGACTATCTGGAAGGAGATGTAGCAGGTATCAAGGGAGTTACTTTTGAGGTTAAAGGAGAAAATGCTTATGGTTATCTCCGTTCCGAGAAAGGTGTACATCGTCTGGTACGTATTTCTCCATTTAATGCAAATGGAAAGCGACAGACATCATTTGCATCCTGTGATGTAATTCCGGATATTGAAGAAGATATCGATATCGAGATCAACGACGATGATATCCGTGTCGATACTTATCGTTCCAGTGGTGCCGGCGGACAGCATATCAATAAGACGTCATCTGCAATCCGAATCACACATCTTCCGACAGGAATTGTGGTTCAGTGTCAGAATGAACGTTCCCAGCACATGAATAAAGATAAGGCGATGCAGATGTTGAAATCCAAACTGTATGTACTCAAACAACAGGAACAGGCAGAGAAGATGTCAGACATCCGCGGAGAGGTTAGAGATATTAATTTCGGAAATCAGATCCGTTCTTATGTCATGCAGCCATATACACTTGTCAAGGATCATAGAACAAACGCAGAAATCAGCAATGTAGGTGCAGTAATGGATGGAAATATTGATCCTTTTATTAATGCATATTTGAGCATGGATGCAGAAGCACAGAAAGGAAAGAAAGCAGAATGATAAATGTAGCAGTAATGGGATACGGTACAGTAGGATCAGGAGTTGTAGAGGTCCTCAGAACCAATGGTGAACTCATCAATGAAAGAGCTCAGGATGTGATAAATGTAAAATACGTTCTGGATCTCAGAGATTTTCCGGGTGATCCGGTAGAAGAGATTCTGACACATGATTTCGAGACAATCGTAAATGATGCAGAAGTAGACATTGTTGTTGAGACAATGGGAGGTGTAGAGCCTGCTTATACATTTGTAAAACGTTGTCTGGAAGCAGGTAAGAACGTTGCTACATCCAACAAAGCTCTGGTAGCAAAACATGGAGCAGAACTTCTTGCAATCGCTCGCGACAGAAGTATCAATTTCATGTTTGAAGCAAGCGTTGGTGGTGGTATCCCAATCATTCGTGCACTGAATTCCTCTCTGACAGCAGATAGAATCGACGAAGTGACGGGAATCCTGAATGGAACAACAAACTATATGCTGACAAAGATGTTCTTTGAGAGTGCTGATTATGATGAGGTGCTCAAAGAGGCGCAGGAGAAAGGATACGCCGAGCGTAATCCGGAAGCAGATGTCGAGGGACATGATGCGTGTAGAAAGATTGCAATTCTGACATCTCTGATCGCAGGACAACATGTGGATTTCGAGACAATCCATACAGAAGGAATCACAAAGATCACAACAGAAGATATGAAGTATGCCAAGACGATGGATATGGCAATCAAGCTGCTTGCATCCAGTAAAAGAGAAGGAGGATCTTTCTCTGCAATCGTTGCACCGATGCTTCTTTCCAAGAATCATCCGCTGTGTAATGTGAATGATGTATTTAATGCAATTTTTGTTCGTGGAAATATGCTTGGTGATGCAATGTTCTACGGAAGTGGAGCGGGTAAGCTTCCGACAGCAAGTGCTGTAGTTGCAGATGTTGTAGATGCTGCAAAGCACCTTCACAGAACTGTTGTAACAAGATGGGAGAGTAACACACTCGAACTTGTTCCGAATGCGGATGCGAAGAGAAGATTCTTTGTCCGAATTCATGGAGAAGAATCTGTACTCAAATCCCGTGTGGACGAAGTGTTCGGACAAGTTGAATTTGTCAAAGCAGATGATGTCGAGGGAGAATTCGCTGTTATCACAGGCGAGATGACCGAGGCGGAGTATGCACAGAAGGCAGAAGAGATGCCGGAAGTTGTGAAGATGATCCGTATGGCAGATTAATTTGTATTTGCTTCATTGGATTCTGAAAGTATAGTAGAAAGAGCCAGAGCAGGTACCATATATGGTAACTGTCCTGGCTCTTGTGTTACATACGGCTCAGTGTACTGTTATGGTACGCAGAACTAAAGGTAACGTCTTCTCCCAGCCATTGAGGTGCGGGATAGGTGTTAGCTGTTTCTTCGTCCGGGAATTCAATTTCGGCGAGAATCAGTGGAGCAAGGTCATCATGGAAGATATCTAATTCAAGAAAAAGCGGAGTGGAACAGAAGTCTGCGTTTTCCGGGCAGACACAACTCATAGGAATGACATAGCGTGTTTTATGAATGATGCGTCCGTCGACTTTTTCTTTTAGATGCTCATAACTTTCTTTGGTAAGAGGAAGGTTATATTCTTCACGGGTCATAAGCCCTTTGGATTTGTAGGTGAGAACATAATCGTCATCCTCTCTGCGTATCCTTATGACAGGAGCAGTGCATAAGTAGCCTTGTTCCAGCTCTTTGTGTGGATAATCGAAAGGAGAAAATGGCAGTTTTTCAAGCTTTTGTATTAAAAATTTGCGTTCTATTTCCATAGTTAAAGGATCCTCCTGATATTGATTAGTTATACTATAATACGTGAAATGCAAAAAGGCAACGGTGAGGTGAGTAGGCAGGTAATTTATTGACTAAAAATAGAAATTTTAAAGTAGAGTCAATACTTTAGAATAACGAGATATGTATCATCTTGACGAATAACTTATCCTGGCGTTAAAATAAAATCATTGTTGAGATATCATCGGAAAGCGAGGAAGTATTGGATGAAGAAAGTAGTTGTATTTTTAGCAGACGGTTTTGAAGAAGTAGAAGGTTTAACTGTAGTGGATCTTTTGAGAAGAGCAGGAGCGGTTGTAGAGACAGTTTCTGTTATGGAAAAACTGCAGATTGACGGAGCACATGGAATACAGGTGGAAGCGGATGAATTGTTTGAGAAAGCATTTTTTGATGACGCAGAACTTCTTGTACTTCCGGGAGGTATGCCGGGAACACTGCATCTAAAAGAGCATAAAGGTCTGGCAGACTTACTTTGCAAGTTCAATGAAAAGGGAAAGAGAATCGCAGCAATCTGTGCAGCTCCGACTGTATTTGGAGCACTTGGATTGTTGAAAGAGAAAGCAGCATGCTGTTATCCGGGGATGGAAGAACAGCTGAATTGTAAAGAAGCAAAGTTCTGTTCCTTTGTCACAGATGGAAATATTACAACAAGTCGTGGTGTGGGAACAGCGATACCATTCGCACTGGAACTTATCCGTCAGCTTTTTGGCAATGAAAAAGCTTCTGAAATAGCAGAATCTATTGTATATAAGGAATAAAATCAGAAAAAGTAGTCAGAAAAATGTAAAAAAACATGTAAAAGATATAGGAAAGTGGAAAAAACACTGGAAATATGAGACTTTATATGCTATACTGTTTCAATGACTGCGAATGTATACTTTTAAGAAATTAATTCGTTCGATAAGTAAAGAATTTGCTTATAAACAAGGAGGAAGAAAATGAGTTTACAGGTAGAAAAATTAGAGCATAATATGGCAAAGCTGACAATCGAAGTTTCAGCTGAAGAAGTAGAGAAGGCACTGCAGGCAGCTTACTTAAAAGAGCGCAGCAAAATCAGCCTTCCGGGATTCCGTAAAGGAAAAGTTCCGCGTCAGATGATCGAGAAGATGTACGGACCGGAAGTATTTTATGATGAGGCAGCAAACCGCATGATCTCTGAGGCATATGCAAAAGCATATGATGAGAGTGAACTTGAGATTGCTTCCCAGCCGACAATTGATATCGTTCAGCTTGAGAAGGGAAAACCATTCATCTTCACAGCAGAAGTTGCAGTTAAACCGGAAGTTAAACTTGGAGAGTACAAAGGACTTAAAGTTGACAAATACTCTACAAGAGTAACACAGAAGGAAGTTGACGAGGAGATCGAGAAGGTTCGTGAGCAGCATGCAAGAATCGTTGAGGTTACAGACAGAGCTGTAGCAGATAAAGATGATGTTACACTTGATTTTGAAGGATTTGTTGATGGTGTTGCATTCGAAGGCGGAAAAGGCGAGAACTATCCACTGACAATCGGATCTGGTTCTTTCATTCCGGGATTCGAGGAGCAGCTGATCGGAGCTGAGATCGACAAAGAAGTAGAAGTTAAGGTTACATTCCCAGAAGATTATCATTCAGAAGATCTGAAAGGAAAAGAAGCTGTATTCAAATGCACAGTACACGCAATCAGAGCAAAAGAGCTTCCGGAAGTAGATGATGAGTTCGCATCTGACGTTTCCGAGAAGGCTGAGACACTTGATGCTTACAGAGCAGAAGTAAAGGCTCAGATCAAAGAGCGTAAAGAGAACGAAGGAAAGGCTAAGAAAGAAGATCAGGCTGTAGAGCAGGCAGTTGCTAATGCAGAGATCGATCTTCCAGAACCAATGGTTGACCTTCAGGCTAAACAGATGGCTGATGATTTTGCACGCCGCATTATGCAGCAGGGACTCAGCGTAGAGCAGTACTTCCAGTTCACAGGTCTCTCAGAAGAGAAGATGATGGAAGAGCTTAAGCCACAGGCTGAGAAGAGAATCAGAACAAGACTTGTTCTTGAAGCAATCGTAGCAGCAGAGAATATTGAAGTATCTGATGAGCGTCTTGATGAAGAGTTAGCTAAGATGGCTGAGTCTTACAAGATGGAAGTTGAGAAGCTGAAAGAGTTCATGGGTGAGAACGAGAAGAAGCAGATGAAAGAGGATATTGCAGTACAGGATGCAGTTACTCTGATCGTTGATGCATCTGTAGAAGGCTAATCATTTATTAGATTTCTTGAGAGGGTGCGCCTGTATATCAGGTGTGCCTTTTCTCTTTCTATAAGAAGTGAGAGGATGAGGACTGATCCGGGAGTAAGGATCAGAACAATAATTATGCGTTGCTGGCAATAACTATTGCAAATAGCGACAATCATATAGAAAAGGAAGGATAGCATATGAGTTTAGTACCTTATGTCATTGAGCAGACAAGCCGCGGAGAGCGTTCCTATGATATTTATTCAAGACTTTTGAAGGAGCGTATCATTTTCCTCGGAGAAGAAGTAAATGATGTGTCAGCAAGCGTGATCGTTGCACAGCTTCTGTTCTTGGAGGCAGACGATCCGGATAAGGATATCCAGCTGTATATTAACAGCCCGGGAGGATCTGTAACAGCAGGTCTGGCAATCTACGATACAATGCAGTACATCAAGTGTGATGTTTCAACAGTATGTATCGGTATGGCAGCCAGCATGGGCGCATTCCTGCTTTCCGGTGGAAAGAAAGGAAAGAGATTTGCCCTTCCGAACGCTGAAATCATGATTCATCAGCCATCCGGTGGTGCACAGGGACAGGCAACAGAGATTCAGATTGCAGCAGAACATATTCTTCGTACAAAGAAGAAATTGAATGAGATCCTGGCAGCAAATACAGGAAAGCCGCTGGAAGTGATCCAGCAGGATACAGAGCGTGACAATTTCATGTCTGCAGAAGAGGCGAAAGAGTACGGTCTGATCGACGAAGTAATAGTAAACCATTAATTGGTTATTGAGGTGACAGAATATGGCAGGAAAAAAGACTGAGGATATCGTAAGATGCTCGTTTTGTAATAAGACACAGTCCCAGGTTCGTAAGATGATCGCAGGACCGAACGGAACCTATATCTGTGATGACTGTGTTGCTATTTGTACCGAGATTATTGAGGAAGAATTAGATTTTAATGACAGAGCTGCACTTGACGATATTAATCTCCTGACACCGGAAGAGATGAAAGCTTTTCTGGACGAATATGTGATTGGACAGGATGAGGCGAAGAAAGTTCTTTCTGTTGCAGTTTACAATCATTATAAGAGAATTCTGGCAGAACAGGATCTTGGAGTAGAACTTCAGAAGAGTAATATCCTGATGCTTGGACCAACAGGATGTGGTAAGACACTTCTGGCACAGACACTTGCGAAAGTCCTGAATGTTCCATTTGCAATCGCAGATGCTACAGCACTGACAGAGGCAGGATATGTAGGAGAGGACGTTGAAAATATTCTCCTTAAGGTGATTCAGGCAGCAGACGGAGACATCGAGCGTGCAGAACACGGAATCATTTACATTGATGAGATTGATAAGATCACAAGAAAATCAGAAAATCCATCCATTACACGAGATGTTTCCGGAGAAGGTGTTCAGCAGGCACTTTTGAAAATCATCGAAGGAACAGTTGCGTCTGTTCCACCGCAGGGCGGAAGAAAGCATCCACATCAGGAGTTGATCCAGATTGATACAACGAACATCTTGTTTATCTGTGGTGGTGCTTTTGAAGGAATCGATAAGATCATTGAGACAAGAATCGATAGAAAATCAATCGGATTCAATGCAGAGATCGCATCAAAACATGAGTACGATATGGATGTACTTCTTCAGGAAGCGCTTCCACAGGATCTTGTAAAGTTTGGTTTGATCCCTGAGCTGGTCGGAAGACTTCCGGTGACAGTATCATTGGATCTTCTGGATAAGGATGCATTGATACGCATTCTTACAGAGCCAAAAAGTGCGATCGTAAAACAGTATCAGAAGCTTCTGGAGTTGGATGGCGTGAAGCTTGAATTTGATAAAGATGCTCTGTTAGAAATAGCAGAGACAACATTGAAGCGTAAGACAGGTGCGAGAGGTCTCCGTGCAATCATGGAGAATATCATGATGGATACGATGTTTACAGTACCGTCAGATAAGACAATCAAGGAATGCCGCATTACGAAGGAAGCGGTTCTTGGAGTGGAAGAACCGAAGTATACTCGTGATAGTGAGGAAAGAAAATCATTCCTGACATCTGAGAGCAAATAGTAACTGGATACAGGAATCCTGCAAACAGTTGCGGAGTATAAAACGAGGCGGGAGTGATGGGAGTACCATCCTACCCGCCTTTTCTAACGAGGAGGAATTGAATTGGACAACGAGACAAGAAGTCTCCCTATGGTTGCCTTAAGAGGATTAACAATCATGCCGGAGATGATCGTTCATTTTGATGTGAGCAGAGAACGCTCCATCGCTGCAATTCAACAGGCAATGGTTGAAGAGCAGGAGATATTTCTGGTTGCCCAGAAATCAATAGAGACAGAGAACCCCGGACAGGATGATGTCTATGAGACTGGAACAGTTGCATCTGTGAAGCAGCTGATCAAGCTGTCAAAGAAAGTTGTAAGGGTTCTCGTGGAAGGAAAGAATCGTGCGGTTCTTAAGAAAATTGAAGAGACAGATCCTTATCTTCGTGCAGAAGTAGAAGTTCTGGAAGAACAGGAGATCACGATTCCGGATGATCTGAATGCGGAAGCAATGATGCGCGGATTGAAGGAAATTATTACAGAATATGCAGCAAAGAATGGAAAGATTTCCAAAGAATCTGTTGCAGAAATTCTTGATATTACTGATTTAAAACGTCTGGTAAATGAAGTGGCTGCGAATATTCCATTGAAGTACAAGGATCAACAGGAACTTCTGGAAGAGCTGGATTTCTGGAGCAGATATGAGAAATTATCATTGAAGCTTGTGAATGAGATGCAGATCATGGAAATCAAAGAAGAACTTCAGAGAAAAGTAAAGAGCAAAGTAGATAAGCATCAAAAAGAATATCTTTTAAGAGAACAGCTGAAGGTGATTCGCGAGGAATTAGGTGAAGATACTACATTTTCAGATGCAGATGAGTTCGAAGAAGCATGTAGCAAATTAGATGCACCGGAAGAAGTAAAAGAAAAGCTCCATAAGGAAATTGGACGGTTTAAGAACACGATCGGTTCTCAGGCAGAAAATGGAGTAATCCGTACTTATATTGAGACAATCCTGGAGATGCCGTGGAATAAACGTGCCGAAGATAATACAGATATTAACTATGCGAAAGAAGTTTTAGAGGCAGATCATTATGGATTGGAACAGGTGAAAGAAAGAATCCTGGAATTCCTGGCTGTCAGAACACTGACACAGAAGGGAGAAAGCCCGATTCTTTGTCTGGTGGGACCTCCGGGAACAGGTAAAACTTCTATTGCCAAGTCCCTGGCACGTTCTCTTAAGAAACCGTTTGTGCGCATTTCTTTAGGAGGAGTACGTGACGAGGCTGAGATCCGTGGTCATCGTAAGACGTATGTCGGAGCGATGCCAGGAAGAATTGCAAATGGAATTCGCACAGCAGGTGTGAAGAATCCGGTACTCCTTCTGGATGAGATTGACAAAGTAAGTACAGACTATAAAGGGGATACGTTCTCTGCACTTTTGGAAGTACTGGACAGTGAGCAGAACAGTAAGTTCCGCGATCATTATCTGGAAGTGCCACTGGATCTGTCAGAGGTTACATTTATTACAACAGCGAATACCTTACAGACGATTCCAAGACCACTCCTGGACAGAATGGAGATCATCGAGATTACAAGTTATACAGAAAACGAGAAACTTCATATTGCAATAGAACATCTGATTCCAAAGCAGCTGGAAAAGCATGGGATTACAGACGAACAGCTCAGATTTAGCAAGAAAGCAATTTGGAAGATCGCACATAACTATACGAAAGAAGCAGGTGTTCGTCAGTTAGAACGTGAAATCGGAAATATTTGCCGTAAGGCGGCGAAAGAGCTTCTTACAACCGAGAAAGAGAAGATTACTGTGACAGATAGAAATCTTCATAAATTCCTTGGAAAAGAGAAATATTCTTATCAGATGGCAAATGCAGCACCGGAGGTCGGTATCGTACGTGGACTTGCGTGGACAAGTGTCGGAGGAGATACGCTTCAGATTGAGGTGAATGTAATGCCGGGCAAGGGAGAAATCATGCTGACAGGACAGCTTGGAGATGTGATGAAAGAGTCCGCCCGTGCCGGAATCAGTTATATTCGATCTGTAAGCAAAAAATATGCAATCGCAGAAGATTTCTTCGAGAAGCATGATATTCATGTGCACATTCCGGAAGGTGCAGTTCCGAAAGACGGACCATCAGCCGGAATCACAATGGCAACAGCAATGCTTTCTGCTGTGACAGGCAAGAAAGTTCGCGCAGATCTCGCAATGACAGGAGAAATCACCTTGAGAGGTCGTGTGCTTCCGATTGGAGGATTGAAAGAAAAACTTCTTGCTGCTAAAAATGCAAGAATACAGACCGTGCTTATTCCAAAAGAGAATACAGCAGATGTGGAAGAACTTTCTTCTGAAATTACAAAAGGTCTGGAAATCATTCCGGTTGAGACAATGGAAGAAGTCTTAAAGAAAGCACTGACAAGATAAAAAGATTGCTTCTGACAGCAGATTGCAATAAAATAGAATGAAAGGAGGAGTAAACGACATGGTCATTAAAAATATAAATCTGGAAACAGTTTGTGGAATCACAAGCGTTCTTCCGGAAAACGATAAGCCTGAGATCGCATTTGCGGGAAAATCAAATGTAGGAAAATCATCACTGATTAATGCACTGATGAACCGTAAGTCTTATGCAAGAATTTCAGCAACACCGGGAAAGACACAGACAATCAATTTCTATACGATTAATGAGGAAATGTATCTGGTCGATCTCCCAGGGTATGGATACGCAAAGGTTTCTGAGCAGGAAAAGATTCAGTGGGGAAAACTGATCGAGCGTTATCTGCATACATCAAAACAGCTTAAGGCAGTATTCCTTTTGATCGATATCCGTCATGATCCATCTGCGAATGATAAAATGATGTATCAGTGGATCCTGGATCAGGGATATCAGCCAATCATTATCGCAACAAAGCTTGATAAGATTAAACGCAGTCAGGTACAGAAGCATATTAAAATGCTGAAGACAGGTCTGCAGCTTGTTCCTGGAACAAAAGTAATTCCATTCTCATCCCAGACAAAACAGGGAAGAGATGAGATTTGGGAATTGATTGAGACAGAATATCTCGGATATGGAAATGACGAGGGGGCAGAGGATGACAAATAAGCGCCCATACTGGCAAGTTGCCGTAAGCTTGCTTTTCAGCATAGCAGCAACAGTTGGATTTATACTGATCGGATGGAAATTACTTGGATTTCTCATGCCGTTTGTGGTTGGATGGATCATTGCATCCATCGCCACACCGGTTGTTAACTGGTTAGAAAAACGTTTGAAGATCAGAAAAAAATTAGGCTCCGCATTGATTATTATCGGAGTCCTGGCGTTGATGGGGACGCTGGGCTACTTTGCTGTCAGTTGGCTGGTTTCAGAAGTCAGCAGTCTGATCAAAGACTTCCCGGAAATGTATGTGCAGCTCGAAAAAGGACTCCATCAAATTGGAATTTCTATGTCCGGAATTTTTAGCAAACTGCCGGATGGAATCCAGAATGGATGGACGACAACTGTTGCGAATTTGGATGACACGATGGGAAATCTGATGTCAAAAATCAGTGAGCCAACGGTAAGTGCCGCAGGAAATATCGCAAAGCGTGTGCCAAGTTATCTGGTATCAACAATCGTTGCGGTTATGTCTTCTTATTTCTTTATCTCAGAGCGAGAAGAAGTTGTGACATGGGTCAAACAGATTGCGCCAAAGTCAGTAACTGAACGAATGATCATGGTGATAGATAACCTGAAATATGCGGTTGGTGGATATTTCAAGGCACAGTTTAAGATCATGGGAATTGTATTTTTGATTTTGGCTGTAGGACTTGGATTTTTGAGAGTCCATTACTTTGTATTGTCTGCATTTTTGATCGCATTTCTAGATTTCCTACCATTTTTTGGAACAGGAACTGCGATGATTCCATGGGCTATATATGCAGTCTTTATGGGAGATTATAAACGTGCGATTATGCTTGTTGTGATCTATGCAATTACGCAAATTGTCAGACAGCTGATCCAGCCGAAGCTTGTCGGAGACAGTGTCGGATTGAATCCGCTGGTTACACTGCTTTTGATTTATATTGGATATCGAATTGGTGGTGTGATCTGGATGATCCTTGCTGTTCCGGTTGGTATGGTCATTATAAATATGTGTCAGGCCGGTGCGTTTGATTATATTTTTGATGATATAAAGACGCTGATTGTCGGAATCTTGAAATTAAGAGACGAAGAGTAGTGTAGTTAAGAAACAAGGAAGTAATTGAAAGGAGAAAAATATATGAGCAATTATGATGTAATTATTATCGGTGCAGGACCTGGGGGAATCTTTGCAGCTTATGAGCTGGTAGAGAAAGCACCGGAATTGAAGGTGGCGGTATTTGAAGCCGGCAATCCACTGGAGAAGAGAAAATGCCCAATCGATGGAAAGAAGATTAAGAGCTGTGTGAACTGCAAGACATGCGCGATTATGAGTGGATTCGGTGGAGCAGGAGCATTTTCAGATGGAAAATACAATATCACAAATAATTTTGGTGGAACATTGTATGAGTATATCGGTAAAGAGACAGCAATTGAGCTGATGAATTACGTAGATGAGATCAATGTGAAATTTGGTGGTGAGGGTACAAAAATGTATTCCACATCAGGAACACATATTAAGAAACTCTGTATGCAGAATAAGCTGAATCTTTTGGATGCATCTGTTCGTCATCTTGGAACAGATATCAACTATGTTGTTCTTGAGAATCTCTATGCAAAGTTGAAAGATACTGTAGAGTTCCGTTTTAACTGTCATGTAGATGATGTGGAAGCGATTGACGGCGGATATCGCGTGATTACAAAGGATGGTGTAGATGAATGTAAGAAATGTATCGTTTCTGTGGGAAGAAGCGGAAGTAAATGGATGGAAAAAGTATGTGAAAATCTCGATATCACAACAAAATCCAACCGTGTAGATATCGGAGTTCGTGTGGAACTTCCAGCAGTTATTTTCTCACACCTTACAGATGAACTGTATGAAAGCAAGATTGTCTACAGAACAGAGAAGTTTGAAGATAAAGTCAGAACATTCTGTATGAATCCGAATGGAATCGTTGTAAATGAGAATACAAACGGAATCGTTACAGTAAACGGACATAGCTATGAAGATCCGGCGAAGCAGACAGAGAATACAAACTTTGCGCTTCTTGTGGAGAAACATTTTTCAGAGCCGTTCAAAGACAGTAATGGATATGGTGAAAGTATTGCACGCCTGTCTAATATGCTTGGAGGTGGCGTTCTTGTACAGCGCTTTGGTGATCTGATCCGAGGAAGAAGAAGTACACCGGCACGTATTGCAGAGAGTTTTCTGACACCGACACTTTCCGCAGAACCGGGAGATTTGAGCCTTGTATTGCCGAAACGTATTCTTGATGGAATCATTGAGATGATCTACGCTTTGGATAAGATCGCACCTGGAACAGCAAATGATGATACACTGCTCTATGGTGTAGAAGTTAAGTTCTACAATATGGAAGTGAAACTGGATGAACATCTTGAAACAAAACACAAGGGCCTGTATGTGATTGGAGACGGAAGTGGAGTGACACATTCATTGTCCCATGCATCAGCAAGTGGTGTGTTCGTAGCAAGAGAGATTGCAGAAGAAGTGTAAATTGATAGAAGTTAATAGTTAAAATAAAGGGGAGTTTTTCATTTGCAGAAATTACATGAAGTGTGTTTGTGTATTGCAGGTGAAAAACTTCCCTTTTTTCTTATGTATAAAAAAGAAACTTGAGTTTTTGTTGTTTTTACAAATAAAACAGTTGGATTTTGTTGATTCTTAATTAAAGCGTGTTGAGATTTATTGGAATCTCCTTGACAGAAAGGCATATAGATAGTATTATTTATAGTAAGAGAGTTTATAGCTGAGACTGGGTTACTGTTCACTCCCGTGTCAATCACTTCGCTGATTGACACGGAGGATGCATGTTTTGGCTTGAATGCATCTCGCCCCATCGCCAAAGGCGATTTAAAATGGCGAGATGTGTTGCTGGTCACATCGTGTGAACAGTAACGAGACTGGCTGTGAACAGAGAATGTTAGTGGATTAACATACAGGATTGTATGAATGAGAATTACAGAATCTATGTGAAAGAGAGGAACTGACAGATGGCGAATGATCACGGAGAACAGATTAGAATTGTACAGGAAACAGTTGCAGGTAAGGAGATTACATTTGCACATGTAATGGGAGGTCCGGCTCCGATTATTTATCAGAAACTCGGATTAAATCCACATCTGGATTATCGTTCTTCTGCAATTGGAATTATGAATATGACTCCACCGGAGTCAGCAGTTATCGCATCTGATATTGCAGTGAAAAGCGGTAATGTTTATCTTGGATTCGCAGACCGTTTTACAGGCACACTGATTATTACAGGAGAGATTTCTGATGTTACATCTGCATTGACAGAAGTTGTGGATTATTTCAGAGATTCTCTTGGTTATGTAGTCTGTGATATTACAAAACGATAGGAAGTGCGCTTATGGAACGGGAACGTATAACGAGAGAAGAGCTCATGGAGCGTCTGTTTCATGATGACTATGAGAATCTGAAAGGAAAGAAGCTTCGTATGACTCGTGTGCGCGTGCCGGGGAAGGAAGTCTGCATGGCGCATATTATCAGTAGATCAGATGAGGTTATTTACCAGAATCTGGGATTACATATTGGAACTCATGAAGGTGAGGATCACACAGGAGAGTCTATCGGACTTCTGCGTTTTACACCGTGGGAAGCAGTTGTGGTTGCTGCAGATGTAGCATTCAAGAGCGCAGATGTTGAGATTGGATTTATGGACAGATTCTGCGGGACACTAATTCTGACCGGCGGATTGACACAGGTACAGACAGCGGTGGAAGAAGTAGTTCGATTTTTTAATGAGAGACTTGGCTTTGCAGTGTGCGAGGTTCATAGAAGTTAAGAAGACAGAGGCGTAACAGGATGAAAAAGATATTTTTGATGGGGAGAAGTGAAGCGGGGAAGACTTCACTGACGCAGGCTCTTAAGGGAGAAGAACTGCATTATGTGAAGACACAGTATACGAATACAGAAGATGATACGATCGACTCTCCGGGAGAGTATGCAGAGTCTAAGCATTTCAGTGTTGGACTTGCCTGTTTTTCATTTGAGGCAGACGTGATTGCCATGGTGCAGGCTGCAGATGAACCGTTCAATCTGTTCGGACCTGGAAGCAGATGTTTTATCCAACGTCCATTGATCGGAATCATTACAAAGATTGATTCACCGTACGCAAATGTTGATATGGTGAGACTTTGGATGAAGAATGCCGGATGTGAGCGCATTTTCGAAGTAAATAATAAGACGCGGGAAGGTATCAAAGAGCTCATAGATTATCTGAATGAGCCTGTGGAAATACTGACATTGGATCGTGCCAGATATAAACAGTCATTGGGATTGAATGACTGGGATCCACTACCGGAAGGTGTAGAGTATCCGGATGGCATGTAGATATCAAAAGATTAAGGTGACTGTTCAGAGCCAACCTTCAAAATGCTACGCATTTTGAAGGTGTGGCGTATCCGCCAAATAAAATTTCAAAAACCGTCTTAAAAATGCAAGCATTTTACATCTATTTTTGAAATTTTGCTTGGCTCTGAACAGTTACAAATTAAGAAAAATATCCCTCTTGAGATATTTCTGGAAGATGAAATATGCTATAATGATTATGTAGCAATCAGTTCGATCAACAGAATGACATCAGGAGGGATTTTTATGTTGTGGACAAGAAGTGAATTAAAGGGAAGAGCAAAGTTCCTGTTGAAACAGAATTATTGGTATTCTGTTCTTGCAGCATTGATTTATACATTTCTTTTGGGAAATGGATTTACGCATTCTTATAATGTACTAAAAAATAAGAATAGTGAGGTGGAAACTTCGATACAAGGTTTTCATCCGATCCTAATGTTTGGGATTGCAGCAACTGTAGCAGTTGTGGTTGTAATTTCATTTATTGTATATCTGGCTATTGCCTATTTCCTATGGAATCCAATGACTGTCGGCTGTTGTAAATTTTTCAAAAATGGAAGAGACGGAAGACAGGATGTGAAAGACATTTTCCGTATGGTAAGAGATTGCAATAAGACAGTACGTATGACGATGCTTCTGAAGACAATTTATCTTACATTGTGGTCACTGTTATTTATTGTTCCCGGTGTGATCAAAGGATATGAATATGCAATGGTACCGTATCTTCTGCTCGACCATCCGGAGATGAGCAGACAGGAGATTTTTGCGGAGAGCAAACGAATGATGATGGGGAATAAATGGGATGCGTTTGTGCTGGATCTTTCCTTTATCGGCTGGCATTTGCTGGGAGCATGTACGTTTGGAATCTTAACTTTCCTTTATGTAAATCCGTATCAGTATTATACAGAGGCAGAGTTGTATCATGTGCTGAGAGATAGAATGTAAATATAGATTCATATTATGAAACTTAGAATAAAAAGTTCACGGCTGGTTGTAGATGATCAGCTGTGAGCTTTTCTTTTGCAAAATAAAAATAGAAGACAACTTAATATTTTCTATTGACATTAAAAACCAATGTGATAAACTTGTTTATGCAGGAACTGTTCACAAATGAACAATTCACTGGTAAACAGTTCCTGCATGTGAAGATAGAAAGGAGGATTACAATTTTGTGTGAAGAACATTTTCATATCGGTCCACAGGTACATAAAATGGATCGTTCCATTTCAAAATTACTTGAGGCGAGAGTAAAAGCGGAAGGGTTGGATGAAGTAACCCTTATGCATGGATGGATTTTGCGTTATCTCTATGAACATCAGGATGCAGAGATTTATCAGAAAGACATAGAGAAGTATTTCGGAATCTGCCGTTCGGGAGTGACGAATATCATTCAGGCTTTAGAGAAGAAAGGACTTGTCTGTCGTGCTTCGGTTGCGAGTGATGCAAGGTTGAAAAAGGTTATGTTGACAGAGGCAGGACGCGAAAGTCACGAAAAGCTTGGAGAGATTTTCAAGCGAATGGACGCAGAACTGGAAGAAGGAATTACCGAAGAAGAATTACAGGCATTTTTGAGAGTGACTCATAAGGTTCATCTCAATCTAAGAAAAATGAGAGGAGAGAATTCATGATTCGTACTTTATTAAAAGAAGTAAAAGAGTATAAGACAGCATCGATCGCGACACCGATTTTCATGATTCTTGAAGTTTTATTTGAGACATTGATCCCGTTTTTGATGGCATCGATCATTGATAAAGGGGTTAATACGGGTGATATCCACCACATTTATAAAGTGGGTGGAATCATGATCGTAGCAGCATTTTTAGGCCTGCTTGCCGGAATGGCGGGAGGACGTTATGGAGCAAAGGCTTCTACAGGTTTCGCAAAGAATTTGAGAAATGCAATGTTTGATCGGATTCAGACATATTCGTTTGCAAATATTGATCATTTCAGTACAGCAGGACTGGTAACGCGTCTGACAACAGATGTAACAAATGTGCAGAATGCGTATCAGATGATGTTACGTATGATGATGAGAGCACCGGCAAGTATGGTATGTGCGATGGTGATGGCACTTGCGATCAATGCAAGGCTGGCAAGTATTTATCTTGTGGCAGTCTTGATTCTTGGAATTATTTTGTTTTTTATTATCCGTCATGCAACTGCATATTTCCAACAGGCATTTCCGAAATATGACGCATTGAATGAGTCTGTTCAGGAAAATGTTTCTGCAATCCGTGTTGTAAAGGCATATGTAAGAGAAGAGGAAGAGACAAGTAAATTCAAACGCGCAAGCAAGAATATTTATGATATTTTTGTAAAAGCAGAAAAGAATGTTATCTGGAATGCGCCGATCATGATGTTTACAGTTTACACCTGTATTATTTTAATCAGCTGGTTCGGTGCGAAAATGATTGTTGTGGATTCTCTTACAACCGGAGAACTGATGAGTCTTCTTGCCTATTGTATGAATATTCTTATGAGTCTTATGATGCTTTCGATGGTTTTCGTCATGATTTCCATGAGTATGGCAAGTATGCGCCGTATTGCGGAAGTGCTGAATGAAAAAACAGATATTCACAATCCAGAGCATCCGGTATATGAAGTCACAGACGGAAGCATTACATTTAAAAATGTAGACTTTTCTTATAAGAAAGACAGTGCAGAGAAGGTTCTCAAAGACATCAATCTGGAGATTCGTTCCGGAGAAACGATTGGAATTATCGGAGGAACCGGAAGTGCGAAGACAAGTCTGGTCAATCTGATCAGCCGTCTGTATGACGTCACGGACGGAGAGATTCTGGTTGGTGGAAAAAATGTAAAAGAATATGATCTTGAGGTGCTCCGTAACCAGGTGTCTGTAGTGCTTCAGAAAAATGTCTTATTTACAGGAAGTATTTTAGACAATCTCCGTTGGGGAGACAAAGAAGCGACAGATGAAGAGTGTATCCAGGCATGTAAACTGGCCTGTGCAGATGAATTTATCGAGCGCTTCCCGGATAAATATAATACGCATATTGAACAGGGCGGAAACAATGTGTCCGGTGGTCAGAAGCAGAGACTCTGTATTGCAAGAGCATTGCTAAAGAAGCCGAAGATCCTGATTCTTGATGACAGTACAAGTGCTGTTGATACTGCAACAGATGCGAAGATCAGACGTGCATTCCGTGAAGAGATTCCGGATACGACAAAGCTGATCATTGCACAGCGTGTATCCAGTGTTCAGGATGCAGACCGTATTATTGTGATGGATGAAGGAAAGATTCATGGATTCGGAACACATGATGAACTGCTTGTGTCAGATGAGATTTATCGCGAGGTATATGAGTCTCAGACACAGGGAGGCGGAGATTTTGATGAAAATGGAGGTGAAGCATAATGCGCGGACCAATGGGAAAACCAAAGAATAGAGTGGAAAATCCTGGGAAATTACTTAAACGTCTGATGGATTATATTTTCCGGGATTATAAATTTCATTGCATTATAGTATTCATCCTTATTTTTGTAGGAGTTATTGCAAATGTTCAGGGAACAATGTTCACAAGAGATTTGATTGATAAATACATTACACCGTTCTTATTGTCCAGTGATACACCGAACTTTACACCGCTTGCACATGCAATCGGAAAAGTTGCTTGTTTTTATGGAGTCGGAATTGTGGCAACTTATACTTATAACCGAATTATGATCAATGTGACACAGGGAATGATGATGAACATGAGAAATGATCTGTTCAGTCACATGGAGAAACTTCCGATTAAATATTTCGATACACATGCGCATGGTGATATTATGTCAATCTACACGAATGACATTGATACACTCAGACAGATGGTAAGCCAGAGTATTCCGCAGATTATCAACAGTGGATTTACAATTGTCAGTGTATTTATCAGTATGCTGATCTTGAATATTCCACTGACAGCAGTGACGATGGTTATGGTTGCGATCATGATCTGGGGAACAAAGAAAGCTGCCGGACAGAGTGGAAAATATTTCCTTGAGCAGCAGAAGAATCTTGGTAAGGTCAACGGATATATTGAAGAAATGATGAACGGCCAGAAGGTTGTGAAGGTATTCTGTCATGAAGAAGAAAGTAAGACAGAATTCAAAAAGTTGAATGAGGATCTGTTTGTAAGCGCAGACCGTGCAAATACTTATGCAAACTTCCTCGGTCCTATGAATGCGCAGATTGGAAATATCAGTTATGTAATGTGTGCAATCGTTGGAGGTGCACTTGCTCTTAACCATGTCGGTGGATTTACATTGGGCGGTCTGGCAAGTTTTCTTACATTTAATAAAAGCTTCAGTATGCCGATCAACCAGGTGAGCCAGCAGCTGAATGCGATTGTTATGGCACTCGCAGGTGCGGAGCGTATCTTTACACTTCTGGATGAAAAAATGGAAGTGGATGAAGGTTATGTTACATTAGTTAATGCGAAAGAAGAGAATGGAAAACTGACAGAAAGTGAGAAACGTACTGGCCGCTGGGCATGGAAACATACACATCAGGCAGATGGTTCTGTTGATTATGTTGAGTTAAAAGGAAATGTTGTATTTGACGGAGTGGATTTCGGATACAATGATGACAAAATCGTCCTTCATGATGTGAAGCTATATGCAGAACCGGGGCAGAAGATTGCTTTCGTAGGTTCAACAGGAGCCGGTAAGACGACAATTACAAATCTGATCAATCGTTTCTACGATATTCAGGATGGTAAGATCCGCTATGACGGAATTAATATTAACAAGATCAAGAAAGCAGATCTTCGACATTCTCTTGGAATCGTATTGCAGGATACACATTTGTTTACTGGTACAGTGAAAGATAATATTCGTTTTGGAAAGCTGGATGCAACAGATGAAGAAATCATTGCAGCGGCAAAGCTGGCAAATGCAGATGGATTTATCCGCAGACTTCCGGAAGGATATGACACGGTGATCACCGGAGATGGAGCAAACTTAAGTCAGGGACAGCGACAGCTTCTTGCGATTGCCCGTGCGGCAGTAGCAGATCCACCGGTATTGATTCTGGATGAGGCAACAAGTTCAATCGATACTCGCACAGAGCGTATTATCCAGGAAAGTATGGACCGGCTGATGCATGGGCGTACTACCTTTGTGATCGCACACCGTTTGTCAACAGTTCGTAATTCTGACTGTATCATGGTACTTGAACAGGGAAGGATTATCGAGAGAGGTACACACGACCAGTTGATTGAAGAGAAAGGTAAGTATTATCAGCTGTATACAGGAAATGCAATATCAGCGTAGAAGAAAGTAGAGATAAAAAAGAACTGAACCCAGATAATTAATGTCAATGGGTTCAGTTCTTTTTGAAATAGAAATCAACGTTCAGTAAAATCTAAAGCTTCATGTGCAAGTTTACGTTCAGCTTCTCCAGCAGAACGGTATTTCAAAAGTAAATTCACTTCATTTTTTGTAAGAAGAATGTCGTTTTCACTATTTTCAATTTTAATACAGAAATAGTTTTTTACTTCAACTGATGATGGATTCTTTGCATTGCAGTACTGAGTGATAAGCGAGTCGACAGAGGTGTGATAGATCCAGGATAGTTCAGCAAGAAGTTGAAGGTTTGGTTCACGTACACCGGTTTCATAATTTGAATAAGCCTGATGAGTGATATGCAGCTTTTTGCCGATCTGAGCCTGTGTGTAGTTATATTGCTTTCTCAAACGCCGTAGATTATCCGCAAGTTGAATATTTGCCATAGTTTCACCTCCGTTTCTATCATCCGTTAAGGTTCAAGGATGTCTTTTCCCTCAATGAGATATTCATAAGAAACGTCGAAGATCTCAGTTAGAGCTTTCAATTCTATGTCTGTAACGTAACGTTTGTTGGTTTCTATTCGTGTAATTACATTTTTGTCCATATCATATCCGCGCAATTGGAGTTTGTAAGCTAAAAGTCTCTGTGACATATGGTGTTGCCGACGAAGTTCAATGAGCCTTTTGCCGATCAGATTCTTCTCTCCGGTAGTAGGTGTTCGTTTTGGCATAGTTCTAATCCCTCCTGCAAATAGTGTGAACAGGTTTGTCTCGTTTTTTGCACTTTTAATGATTTTACATGGAATTGAGTAACCAAATGGTTGGAATAATGAGACAAATGGAAAATAATTGTATGATTTGTAATGATTGATCTCTGAAGATAGTGTATAATGTATTCCAAAGATATTTTAGAGAACTAGGAGAAAACACGCCATGTATGAAATAATGACTGCCGATGAAGCAATCCGGCTGATTCGGGACGGAGACTGTATCTGTGTGAATTCATTTGTCGGAATAGAGAATCCAATTGAACTTCACGAAGCAATTTACAGAAGATACCAGAAGATGCAGTCCCCAACACATCTGACAATGATTTCCAGTGCCGGTTTTGGTGTCTGGGATGATGAACATAATGCAGAAGGATACATCAGAGAGGGTGCTGTGGACAAGCTTATCTGCGGGCATTTTGGAGCAATGCTCAGTACAAAGAAACTGGTTTTAGAAGACCGGTTTGAGGCATACAATCTTCCGCTTGGATGCATTTCACATGCAATCCGTGCACAGGCCGGAGGTCTCCCGGGTGCACTTTCAAAGGTTGGCTTGGATATATTTGTAGATCCAAGAAAAGAAGGGCCTGGAATTAACAGAATCTCAATTGATGATTCACTGGTCAGGCATGTGGAAGTGGATGGAGAGGAATTTCTCTATTATAAATTACCGAAAATTAATATTGCATTGATTAAAGGAACAGCAGCAGACCGAAAGGGAAATATTACTTTTGACGATATGTTTATGTCCGGTGATGCGCTGTCTATTTGTCAGGCAGTAAAAGCGAATCGCGGCAAGGTGATCGTACAGGTAGACCGCCTGGTGGACACCCCGTCACGACCGAGAAATGCAATTATTCCGGGATGTCTGGTAGATGCGATCGTTGTGGCAGAACCGGAAGCAAGAAATGAAGCCTATACAGCACTGACTGGAAGCTTTGAGATTCCATATGAAGAGTGGAACACATGGAGTGAGCGTTTAGATTCTGTCTCAGTGAAACAGTCAAAGAACAATACGGTGGCAAATATCATCGGAAAACGTGCATCGAAGGAATTACGTGTAGATGATATTGTAAATATTGGAATCGGCATTCCGGAGATGGTTTCTCGTTTTGCAAGAAAGAGTGGAATGCTTGATATGGTGACATTGACGGTTGAGTCCGGAGGAATCGGAGGATTTCCGGTTTCAGGAGAAGCATTTGGAGCAATGATCGGTGCGGCATCTGTCTATGATATGGCAAACCAGTTTGACCTTTATGATAATGGTGGTCTCGATGTCTGCTTTATGGGCGCGCTTGAAGTGGATAAAGAAGGAAATGTGAATGCACACCGTGGACCGGGAGCGTTTGCCGGAATCGGAGGATTTGCGAATATCACAGCTAAGACACCAACCGTTGTTTTCTGTTTCAGCTTTACGGCAAAAGGACTGGAAGTTTCACAGAAGAAGGGGATTGTTGAAATTGAGAAGGAAGGTTCTATTTCGAAATTTGTAGATCGAGTCAAGAGTATCAGTTTTTCTGCCAGACGTGCAATCGCAAATGGACAGAAGGTACTTTATGTGACTGAACGCTGTGTGTTTCGCCTGACACCGAAGGGGTTGAAATTGATAGAAGTATATCCTGGAATCGATGTGCAGAAAGATATTTTAGATCTTCTGCCATTCGAAGTGGAAGTATGATATAGAAAATCAATGCAAAATAAGATGAAGATTTGTTAAAATAGTTCATGGACTTCATCACGTTAAATTGATACAATTTATCCACAGGACAACAGAAAGGACATTATTATTATGGAAAAAGGTACAATTTTTAAATTTCATAATGATCTTGATACAGATCAGATCATCGCATCCCAGTATCTGCTTCTGCCGAACTTAGATGAGATGAAGAGCCATACATTTGAATCATTGGATCCGGATTTTGCAAAAAAAGTAAAACCGGGAGATTTCGTAGTCGGAGGAGAGAATTTTGGTTGTGGATCCTCCAGAGAGCAGGCACCGGGTGTGCTCAAAGCACTTGGAGTACAGGCTGTCATTGCGAAATCATTTGCAAGAATCTTCTATAGAAATGCAATCAATATCGGACTTCCGGTCATTGTCTGTAAGGAGCTTCCGGATGAGGTGAAGACAGGTGATACAATGGAACTTCGCATGTCTGACGGAACAGCTGAGGCGAATGGAAAGACTTATTCCTGTACAAAGCTGCCGGAGTATATGCAGAATATTCTGAATCAGGGTGGACTGATCGCTTCACTGAATAAGGAGGACTAGAACTATGGGAATGACAATCGCAGAGAAGATCATCGCTGCTGCAGCCGGTGTGGACAGCGTAAAACCGGGAGATATCCATACAGTAACATTGGACAGAATGATGAGTAATGATGGAACGACACATCTTACTGTGGATATGTATAATAACAAATTAAAGAATCCTCGTATTGCAGATCCGAAGAAACTGGTATTCATTGTGGATCATAATGTGCCATCAGACAGTCCGAAGACAGCGGCATCTCAGAAGAAAATGAGAGATTTTGCAAAAGAGAACGGGATTGACTTCTGGGAAGGAAAGGGTGTCTGCCATCAGGTTATGATGGAGAACTATGTCCGTCCGGGAGAACTGATCTTCGGAGCTGACAGCCATACTTGTTCTTACGGAGCACTCGGAGCGTTCGGTACAGGTGTCGGATGTACAGACTTCCTTTATGGAATGGTGACAGGACAGTCCTGGGTACTCGTTCCAGAATCAGTGAAATTCAATCTGATCGGAGAACTTCCGGAAGGTGTTTATGCAAGAGACCTGATCCTGACGATTATCGGCCAGGTTGGTGCGAACGGATGTAACTATCAGGTGATGGAGTTCACAGGAGAAGGAGCAAAGACACTGAGCATCAGTGATCGTATCGCACTTTGCAACATGGCAGTAGAAGCCGGAGCCAAGACGGGTATCTTCGAGGCAGATGAAAAAGCAATGGAATACTTGAAAGAGCATGGCCGTGAGCCGAAAGCTGTATTCCACAGTGATCCGGATGCACATTACATCAGAGAGTATACAATCGATTTATCTAAGGTGGAACCGGTCGTGGCAAAACCTGATTTTGTAGATAATTTAAGTCCGGCAAAGGAAGTGCGTGGAATTAAGATTGATGAAGCGTTTTTAGGTTCCTGTAATAATGGACGTATTGAAGATCTTCGTGTCGGAGCAGAAGTTATTAAAGGAAAGAAAGTTGCAGATAAGGTCCGTTTCCTTGTTGTTCCGGCAAGCCAGACAATTTACCGCCAGGCTCTTAAGGAAGGACTTCTTGACATTTTCATGGAGGCAGGTGCAATTGTAATGAATCCGAATTGCAGCGTCTGCTGGGGAAGCTGCCAGGGAGTTATCGGTGAAAACGAAGTTCTGATCAGTACAGGAACACGTAATTTCAAGGGTCGTGCAGGACACCCAAGTTCAAAAGTATATCTTGGATCCGCAGCAACAGTTACAGCATCAGCAATTAAGGGTGAGATCGCACTTGCATCTGATCTGTAAGGTGATGGGAACAAGAGATAATTTACACAGAGAAGAACTTATATATTTTGAGGTGAACTATGGATAAATTTACAGGAAAGGTGTGGGTACTCGGAGATGATATCGATACTGATATCATCATCCCGACAGAGTATCTTGCACTGAAAACAATTGACGATATGAAACAGTATGGATTCAGTCCGCTTCGTCCGGAGTTGGCAGGACAGATCCAGAAAGGTGATATCATCGTTGCAGGAAAGAACTTTGGATGTGGATCTTCCAGAGAGCAGGCACCGGAGATCATCAAAGCACTTGGAATCCAGTGTGTGATCGCAAAATCATTTGCAAGAATCTTTTTCCGCAATTCAATCAACAATGGTCTGCTTTTGATCGAGCAGCCGGATCTGCATGATGATATGAAAGAAGGCGACACAATTGATGTCGTGATGAATCAGCATGTAGACTATAATGGCAAAGAATATCCGATCGCTTCTCTGCCGGAGAATCTGATGAGCATCATTCAGGCAGGCGGACTTGTAAAAGCTATGCGCAAGCTGAATGGACTTGAGGATTGAGCAGAAAGGAGAGCATGATGGGCGAGACGATTATTGAAAAGATTATCAGACATAATACAGGAAAGGCAGTAAAGCCGGGAGATATCGTGACAGTCAATGTTGACAGATGCATGATCCATGATATTTTCATTCCTTTTGTAGCAGATAAATTTGAAGAGATGGGATTTACAAAGCTTCACGATCCGGATAAAGTGGTTTTGATTTATGACCACCTGGTTCCGGCAAGCCAGCAGGATGACACAAGACATTTCCACAAAGGAGATGAATTTGTAGAAAAATATGGACTGACTCACGTACATAGAAGCGACGGAATCTGTCACCAGTTGATGACAGAAGCCGGATATGTGAAACCTGGAGATATCGCATTCGGAACAGACAGCCATACGACAACTTATGGTTGTGTCGGTGCATTTTCATCCGGAATCGGTTATACAGAAATGGCAAGTATTCTCGGAACCGGTACAATGTGGATCAAAGTTCCGGAGACAATCAAAGTTGTGATTGACGGAGAACTTCCGGAAAATGTAATGTCCAAGGATATCATTCTCCGACTGATCGGAGATCTCCGTGCGGACGGAGCAACTTACAGAGCACTGGAATTCTCGGGAAGCACGATTGAGAATATGTCAGTTGCAAGCCGTATGACAATGGCAAACATGGCAATCGAGGCAGGAGCAAAATGTGCTCTTTTCACACCAGATGAGAAGACGGCAGAATATTGTGAGATTGAACTCAACGACTACCAGAAAAGCCTTGTTGGAGATGAAGATGCTGTCTATATGAAGACAATGACATATAAGGCAGAGGATTTCGTTCCGGTTATGGCATGTCCGTCCCAGGTTGATAAGATTAGAGACGTTAGTGAGTTAGAGGGAACAGAGATTGATCAGGTATTCATTGGATCCTGTACAAACGGACGTCTGGAAGACCTCAGAGCTGCAGCAGAAGTACTCAAAGGGAAGAAAGTTGCGGACTTTGTGAAGTTGATCGTTACACCGGCAAGCCGCAAGATCTACAGACAGGCACTGGCAGACGGGACGCTGGACATTCTGGCAGAAGCAGGTGCAATCATCACACATCCGGGTTGCGGACTGTGCTGCGGAAGAACAGGAGGAATCCTTTCTGACGGAGAACGAGTTGTAGCAACGAATAACAGAAACTTCCTTGGGCGTATGGGAACATCTAAGGTAGAGATTTATCTTGCAAGCCCGAGAACAGCAGCGGCATGTGCAGTTGCCGGGAAGATTGTGAATCCGGAATAAGATAATATAGAAATATTAAAAGCTATCGATTACAACAATTAAGATGAAATTTGTTGTAACTGTTCAAAAAGCCATGGTAGAAGCTTATTATCCTCTTAAAGACAAGTCTACTTGGGATATATAACAGGTTTTCAGAGAGCATCGATCATAGGTGTGATCAGCATAGTGCAAGCATGGATTTTGACTCGTTTGATCGCGTAAATGCAAAAGGGAAAGCGGTTGAAGTCGCTTTCCCTTAATTTATAACTGTTTGGAATTAATCTCCCAAAATGCGATGCGTATTCTGGACACTTACAGAATATCAATATACTCCCCGGCCAGTGCCTTATTCATGCTTCTTACTGCACAGAATTTTCCACACATACTACAAGTATCGCTGTGGTCATCTTCCGGTTTTCTGCTGTCGCGGATTGCTTTTGCAGTTTCTGGATCCAGAGCACATTCAAACTGTGCATCCCAGTCAAGAACACGGCGGGCATCTGCCATCTTATCATCGATATCTCTTGCACCAGGAATTCCTTTGGCAATATCAGCAGCATGAGCTGCAATCTTAGAAGCAATGATTCCCTGTTTTGTATCTTCAACATTTGGAAGAGCAAGGTGTTCAGCCGGTGTTACATAGCAGAGGAAGGAAGCACCGTTCATTGCTGCAACAGCTCCACCGATCGCGGAAGTGATATGGTCATATCCAGGCGCAATATCTGTAACGATAGGTCCAAGTACATAGAAAGGAGCTCCCATACAGATGGTCTGCTGCACTTTCATGTTAGCTGCAACCTGATCAAGCGGTACATGTCCAGGTCCTTCTACCATAACCTGAACATTATGATCCCAGGCACGTTTTGTCAGTTCACCGAGGCGTACAAGCTCTTCAATCTGGCATACATCTGTAGCGTCAGCCAGACATCCAGGACGGCACGCATCACCAAGTGAGATTGTCACGTCATATTCTTCACAGATATCAAGAATCTCATCATAGTACTCGTAGAATGGGTTCTCTTCTCCTGTCATGCTCATCCATGCGAATACAAGACTTCCTCCACGGCTTACGATGTTCATTTTACGTTTATGCTTTTTGATCTGTTCAATTGTTTTTCTTGTGATTCCGCAGTGAAGTGTAACGAAGTCAACACCGTCTTCTGCATGCATACGGATGACATCAAGGAAATCCTGTGCAGTCAGAGTAGCAAGATCTCTCTGATAATGAATGACACTGTCGTATACAGGAACTGTACCGATCATAGCAGGACATTCAGAAGTCAGTTTGCGACGGAACGGCTGTGTATCTCCATGGCTGGAAAGATCCATGATAGATTCGGCTCCAAGTTCTACTGCGCTCATTACTTTCTGCATTTCAATATCATAATCCTTGCAGTCACGGGAAACTCCAAGGTTGACATTGATCTTTGTGCGGAGCATGCTTCCGACACCTTCCGGGTTCAGGGCTTTATGATTCTTGTTAGCACAGATTGCAACCTTTCCTTCTGCGACAAGCTTCATTAGTTTGTCAGTGTCCATATGCTCTTTTTCAGCTACTGTTTTGATTTCTGGGGTGAGAATCCCTTTACGAGCTGCATCCATCTGGGTTGTGTAGTTTCTCATGTTGTTTTGCCTCCATTCGTATACGTGAATTATATAATTTTTGACGTCAGCAAAACACGGACAGCGTACACGAGAAAAGCTACTACCTCCTGCACATGAACGAATGTGGAAAGGAGATGTAACTATTAACCTACACTTCCAGTGAATGAGTATAAAGATTATGCTGACGCCTTCAGCGGAGAAATGTTAATAACTGGAAAATAAAGAAGTTATTAACGGAAAACTCCGGTGATTACAGATTGATTCTGCATTTTCTTGTGCGGTACAAGGTGGTGTCCCCAATGTATCGCATAGAACAACTTATGAAGTCGGAAAAAGCTGTGCCATTACTCCACTTTTCTGGAATACTGAAATCAGCAGGAATGCCAGGATACTTCCGGCTACTGTTGAGATCAGGAATGGGATCACATAGATAAATAATCCTGCCGGTGCTGCTCCCATAAGGAATAAAGCAACCGGATAAGCAGCAATTCCTCCGAGAATACCTGTTCCAAGTGCTTCTGCAAGACAAGTAAGGCTTAAATTCTTACATTTCTTGTAAACAAGTCCACAGCAGAGAGCTCCGATCATACTACCCGGGAAAGCCATCAGACTTCCGATTCCAAGTATATTGCGCAGAAGGCTTGCACAGAATGCAATTCCAACGCCCCAGCCGGGACCAAGAAGTACGGCTGCAAAGATATTTACCATATGTTGAACCGGTGCACATTTACTTCCGGCTACAGGAAAGCTTAAAAAGCTTCCAACGATGGCAAGAGCGGTGAGAACACCTGCAAGTGCCAGTTTTTTTGTGTTTGTTGTCTGTTTCATAACTTGAGTCTCCTTTCAAATGTAAAAAAGGATCCTCACCTGAGTGAAGATCCTACCAGCTGTCCGAAGTAAAAAGAGATGCAAGGGCATCTCAATCATTACATGGTATCAATTCCCTCCGTTGGCATTATCCAAATCAGGTTTAAACGGGTCGAAACGGTAACACGTCTCCTCTCAGCCGGTTCTGACCAGCTCCCCTTTGACAATATTTAGTTCTTTGTCTGATGCTATTATGAACCGAAAAAGTGAAAAATGCAAGAGGAAAATTTGAAGCAAAAGGAGAAAAAATTTAAATCAGGTTTAAAATTATAAGAAGCTGTATTGAAAAATAAATAGAAAAACAATACAACTTCTTATTTTTATATATTATTACATAAAAAACAGAAGAAAAAGATTGGGTATACTGCGAATTGTATTGTGACATGTATTGTTGTATATTAAGTACATGAAGAAAAAGTACTGATCAGAGCAATGATAATCAGAACACTGTAAGTGATAACGGTAATTATGGTTAATTGTATGGAGAGGTCACGGGCGAATGAAAAAATTTGAAAAAATTGTAACCTGGATTCAGGAGGAAGTCAGGTCGGGAAGAATGGTTTCCGGAGAGAAGCTTCCTTCAGAACAGGAACTATCTGAACAATTCCAGGTCAGTCGTCAGACGGTACGACGGGCATTGGAAGAATTAGTAAAAGAGAATATTGTGGAAAGCAGACGCGGAAGTGGCTCTTATATATGTGAAGATGCGGGAATCCTTCTTGGAAATACAGAAAGAAGAGCAGATCATGAAGAAAAACGAATCGCAGTAATGCTGACGTATATCGATACCTATATTTTTCCTGTTATTATCCGGGAAATTGAAAAAAAGGTAACACAGGCAGGCGGAATACTTCAAATTGCAATGACAGACAATTCTGTAGCAAAGGAGCGGATGCATCTTGAAGAATTTTTGAGAACAAGAAGAATTGATGGTTTGATTGCAGAGCCTGTAAAAAGTGGGCTTCCGAATCCGAATTTAGATTTATATCAGAAATTACAGAAATCAGGAATACCGGTTGTGTTTGTGAATAGTTTCTATGAGAATCTCACAATTCCACATGTCAGTCTAGATGATGAGAAAGCTGGATATCTTGCAACAAAACATCTTTTAGAATGTGGACATACAAGAATCGCCGGAATCTTCAAGGCGGATGACGGGCAGGGAAGAATGCGATATGCAGGATACACAAAGGCACTCATGGAGCATTCACTTAAGATTAAAAATCGTCAGATTTTATGGGTTGATTCGGAAGATATCCGGGAAATGGAGATGGAAAGTGACAGAGTCCTGAAACGTTTAGATGGATGTACGGCCTGTGTCTGTTACAATGATGAGATTGCAAGTAAACTGGTCAAGGTACTGCAAAGTGCGGAAGTCAAAGTGCCAGATCAGATTTCCGTTATTGGAATCGACAATTCCAGTCTTGCAAGATTTAGTGAAGTACCAATCACGTCGGTGAATAATCCGGCGAATGAGATTGGAAAGTGTGCAGCACAGATTATATTGGATAAGATTGATAAAAATATGGAAATGTACTCAGCGGAATTTGCACCGGAACTTGTGATGCGAAATTCTGTGAAATTATATAATGAAGTCATGTAGACAGTAGACGAAAGGAGAAGAACAATGTTAGAACAGTTAAAAAAAGAAGTGTATGAGGCAAATATGCTGCTTCCAAAATACGATTTGGTTACATTTACATGGGGAAATGTAAGTGGAATCGATCGAGAAAGCGGACTTTTTGTTATTAAACCAAGTGGAGTTGAATATGATAAGCTGACTCCGGAAGATATGGTAGTTGTTGATCTGAACGGAAATAAAGTAGAGGGACGTTACAATCCATCTTCCGATACACCGACACATGTTGTTCTTTATAATCGTTTTCCAAAAATCGGTGGTGTTGTACATACACATTCTGCATGGGCAACAAGCTGGGCACAGGCAGGAAGAGATATCCCATGTTACGGAACAACACATGCAGATTACATCTACGGAGAAATCCCATGCGTGCGTAATCTGACGAAAGAAGAGATTGAGGAAGCATATGAGAAGAACACAGGAGTTCTGATTGCAGATGAGTTTGAAGCTAAGAAGAAAGATTATATTGCAGTTCCGGCAGTTCTTTGTAAGAATCATGGTGTATTTACATGGGGTAAAGATGCACACGAAGCAGTTCACAATGCAGTTGTTGCAGAAGAAGTTGCAAAGATGGCAGCAAGATGTGAGATGATCAATCCGCAGGTAAAACCGGCTCCGCAGGAACTTCAGGATAAGCATTACTATAGAAAACATGGTGCGAATGCCTATTACGGACAGAATACAGCAAAATAATAACTGTCAAGTATAACACAGTAACAAATTAAGTGATAAATAAAAAATAACTATAAACATTTTATAACAAGGAGGACACAAAAATGTTAAAGAAGAAAGAGTACAAATTCTGGTTTTGCACAGGTTCACAGGATCTTTACGGAGATGAATGTCTGGCGCATGTAGCAGAGCATGCCAAGATTATCGTAGAGAAGCTCAATGAGTCTGGAGTTCTTCCATATGAAGTTGTATGGAAACCAACATTGATCACAAACGAACTGATCCGTAAGACTTTTAATGAAGCTAATATTGATGATGAATGTGCCGGTGTCATTACATGGATGCATACATTCTCACCTGCAAAATCATGGATTCTTGGACTTCAGGAGTTCAGAAAACCATTGCTTCACCTTCATACACAGTTCAATATGGAGATCCCATATGACACGATCGATATGGATTTCATGAATGAGAACCAGTCAGCACATGGTGGACGTGAGTTCGGACACATTTTCACAAGACTTGGAATCGAGAGAAAAGTTGTTGTTGGACACTGGTCAGACGAGAAGGTTCAGGAGAAGATCGCTTCCTGGATGCGTACAGCAGTTGGTGTGATCGAAAGCAGCCATGTACGTGTCATGAGAGTTGCAGACAACATGAGAAATGTTGCTGTTACTGAAGGTGACAAAGTAGAGGCACAGATTAAATTCGGATGGGAAGTAGATGCTTATCCGGTAAATGAAATCGCAGAGTCTGTAGATGCTGTAAGCGCAGCAGATGTAAATACATTAGTAGAAGAGTATTATGACAAATATGAGATCCTTCTTGAAGGAAGAGATCCGGGAGAGTTCAGAAAACATGTTGCTGTTCAGGCACAGATTGAGCTTGGATTCGAGCGTTTCCTTGAGGAGAAAAACTATCAGGCAATCGTTACACACTTTGGAGATCTCGGTGCACTCAAACAGCTTCCTGGACTTGCGATCCAGCGTCTGATGCAGAAGGGATATGGATTTGGAGCTGAAGGAGACTGGAAGACAGCAGCTATGGTCCGTATCATGAAGATCATGACAGAAGGCATGAAAGATGCAAAAGGAACATCGATGCTGGAAGATTATACATACAATTTTGTGCCTGGAAAAGAAGGAATCCTTCAGGCTCATATGCTTGAGATCTGCCCATCTATCGCAGACGGTCCGATCAGCATCAAGGTAAATCCACTTTCTATGGGAGACAGAGAAGATCCTGCAAGACTTGTATTTACATCAAAAGAAGGAAAGGGTATTGCAACATCACTGATCGATCTTGGAGATCGTTTCCGCCTGATCATCAATACAGTTGACTGCAAGAAAAATGAAAAACCAATGCCGAAGCTTCCGGTAGCAACAAACTTCTGGACACCGGAGCCGGATCTCGCAACAGGAGCTGAAGCCTGGATTCTTTGCGGTGGTGCACATCATACAGCATTCTCTTATGATATCACTGCAGAACAGATGGGTGACTGGGCAGCAATGATGGGAATCGAAGCTGTATATATTGATAAAGATACAACAATCCGTAATCTGAAAAATGAACTCAGATGGAATGAACTTGCATTTAGAAAATAAAAAATCATTAAGAGGATAACCTTCAATACTTAAAAATTCATCGAAAAATCATTGAAATGAAGAAAACGAAAAGGTATAATATCTAATTAGAAAAAAAGTCTCCGTAAATCTGTCCGCTAAGAAAATGTAAAGCAGACAGATCTGCGGAGCAAAAAGGAGTTTAAGTATGAGTATTAAAATTGGTATTTTAGGTTATGGTAATCTTGGAAGAGGCGTTGAGTGCGCAGTAAAGCAGAATGATGATATGGAGCTTGTGGCAGTGTTCACAAGAAGAAATCCGGAAGATGTCAAGATTCTGACAGAGACTGCGACAGTTTGTAATGTAGCAGACGTAGAAGACTGGAAAGATAAGATTGATGTTATGATAATTTGCGGAGGAAGCGCAACAGACCTTCCAAAACAGACACCTGTTTACGCAAAGATGTTCAATGTAATCGATAGTTTTGATACACATGCAAGAATCCCGGAGCATTTTGCAAATGTAGATGCAGCCGCAAAAGAAGGCGGACATGTAGGAATCATCTCCGTGGGCTGGGATCCGGGAATGTTCTCACTGAACAGACTGTATGCGAATGCAATTCTTCCAGATGGAAATGATTACACATTCTGGGGCAAAGGTGTAAGCCAGGGACATTCTGATGCAATCCGCAGAGTTGAAGGTGTCAAAGACGGAAAGCAGTACACAATTCCGGTAGAGGCTGCACTGAAAGCAGTAAGAAACGGAGAGAATCCGGAACTTACAACAAGACAGAAACATACAAGAGAGTGTTTCGTTGTACTGGAAGAAGGAGCAGATGCGGCGAAGGTAGAAGAAGAGATCAAGACAATGCCGAACTACTTCTCAGATTATGATACAACAGTACACTTTATCAGTGAAGAAGAACTGAAAGCAAACCACAGCGGAATTCCGCACGGTGGATTTGTACTCCGCAGCGGAAAGACAGGATGGGATGGTGAGAATAAGCACCTGATCGAATATAGTCTGAAACTGGATTCCAATCCGGAATTTACATCATCTGTACTGATCGCTTATGCAAGAGCAGCTTACAGACTGGCAAGCGAAGGACAGATCGGATGCAAGACAGTATTTGATATTGCACCTGCATACTTAAGCGCAAAGAGCGGAGAAGAGCTTAGAAAACATATGTTATAAAATCGGATGCGGCGATGACTTACTTAAATGAGTTATACGCCGCATTTTTTATAGGAGGGCAAAAATATGAGAGGAAAAGAAGAGATTAAGAAAACAATCGAAGAAGGAAAAGCGGTGCTTGGAATTGAGTTTGGTTCTACAAGAATCAAAGCAGTTTTAATTGATGAGGATAAAAGTCCGATCGCATCCGGAAGTTATGACTGGGAGAATCAGCTTGTAGACAATGTCTGGACATACAGCATGGAGAAAATCCAGAATGGTCTTCAGGGATGTTATCAGGATCTTGTGAAAGATGTAGAAGCAAAATATAATGTGAAGCTTACAAAATTTGCAGCACTCGGAGTCAGCGCAATGATGCATGGATATCTTGCGTTTGATGAGAATGATGAATTGCTTGTTCCGTTCCGTACCTGGAGAAATACGATCACAGAAGAAGCTTCTGAAAAACTGACAGAGCTCTTTTCTTATCATATTCCGCAGCGTTGGAGTATTGCTCATCTGTACCAGGCAATCTTAAATGGTGAAGAACATGTAAAAGATGTTCGTTATATTACAACACTTGCAGGATATATCCATTGGAAACTGACCGGCAAGAAGGTGCTCGGAAATGGTGATGCAGCAGGAATGTTCCCAATCGACATAGCTACTAAGAAATTTAATGAGAAGATGATGGATCAGTTTGATGAACTTACAGCAGAGAAGAATTTCCCATGGAAGATCCGTGAAATCCTTCCGGAAGTTCTTGTTGCCGGAGAAGACGCAGGTGTATTGACAGAAGAAGGCGCAAAACTGCTTGATCCTACAGGAACACTTCAGTCCGGAATTCCAATGTGTCCTCCGGAAGGAGATGCCGGAACAGGAATGGTTGCAACAAACAGCGTTGCTGTCCGTACAGGAAATGTATCTGCCGGAACAAGTGTATTTGCAATGGCAGTACTTGAGAAAGACTTGACAAAGCCTTACGAAGAAATTGACCTCGTAACAACTCCGGCCGGAGATCTTGTAGCGATGGTACACTGTAATAACTGTACATCAGATCTGAATGCATGGGTGAATCTGTTCCGTGAATTTGCAGAGAGTATGGGAATAACAGCAGATATGAACCAGATTTTTGGAACACTTTATAACAAAGCATTAGAAGGAGATTCCGATTGTGGCGGACTTCTGGCTTACAACTATTTCTCAGGAGAGCATATTACAGGATTTAACGAAGGAAGACCGTTGTTCGTTCGTAAACCTGACAGCAAATTTAATCTTGCAAACTTTATGAGAGTGCATCTTTATACTTCTCTTGGAGCATTGAAGACAGGAATGAATATCCTTCTGAAAAAAGAACATGTTGCATTGGATCGAATGATGGGACATGGCGGATTGTTTAAGACAAAAGGTGTTGGACAGAGAATCCTTGCAGGAGCAATCGATACACCGGTTTATGTTATGGAGACAGCAGGTGAAGGTGGTGCATGGGGAATCGCACTGCTTGCCGATTACCTTATTAAGAAAGAGGACAAGGAATCGCTGACAGATTATCTTGAGAACAAAGTATTCCATGATGCAGTGGGAACAGGAATGGATCCGGTTGCGGAAGATGTGGAAGGATACGAGAAATTTATGGAAACATATGCTAAGGGTCTTGCAATCGAGAAAGCAGCGGTTGAAAATTTATAGTTACGTGTGTTGCTGGACGGTGGCAGATGAAGTGGAAAGGATATTTTCAAGGGGCTGTACATGGTATCCCATCTCTTCCCATCTGGTCAGTAGTTCATCCAGGATTTCAGCATTAGTGGAAGATGTGCTGTGGAGCAGAACGATAGCTCCGGGATGAATCCTTCCGAGGAGTTTGGAGAAAGCTTCTTCTTTGGATGGCTGGTTATCCTGATACCAGTCTACATAGGCGAGACTCCAGAAGAAACTTTTGTAACCAAGTTCTTTTGCCATTTGAAGATTAGCTTCACTGTATTTTCCCTGAGGAGGCCGATAGTATTTGGTCATATTCTTTCCGGTTACGTTTTTATAGGCAGTTTCTACATATTCCAGTTCTTTTTGGAAATCTTCTATAGAAGAAATATGGGACATGTCGGGGTGATGCCAGGTATGGTTTCCCACGGTGTGTCCTTCTTTTATTATCTGTCGGATCAGTTCAGGCTCAGAGTCAATGTAGGTTCCGACAACAAAAAAAGTGGCTTTTACCTGATGTTTTTTCAGTGCATCAAGGATGGCAGATGTATTTCCGTTTTCGTAACCGGCATCAAAAGTAAGATACAGAACTTTTTCAGACGTATCCTGTGCGTAATAAGCATCCATAGATGCAAGTTCCTGGATCGAAGCATTTCCAACAGGAGTTTTGCCTTCTTCCTGAAAACTTAACCCCCAGTTTCCTTCTGAAGAAAGTGTGAGATCAGGAAGGGCACAGGAAATCGTCCGGGGAATAGAAGTCACGGAGTTCTGGTTGACAGGAGAGGGGCGAGCCGAAGTTGACTCATTAGAAAAAGCGAAAATCTGTTCTTTAAGAAATCCAGCTCCAATACCTGAAAAATAAGAGAAGATAAGAAATAAAATGCAATATTTTTTTGATTTCAAAGGGTGTATGGGAAAATGGATACATTTCCGGGAAAGAGAGAGTTTCATTCGTTCACCTCGGAAAATCGTTAATAGAATATATGAAATTGTATTTCTTTTTATACTTGTTGAGCAGGCAAAGGAATGATATACTAATCCGGTAATTGTATTGTATCCCGCAAGTTGGGAATGATAACAAGGAGGAATTGAATAATGAAAACAAAGAAACATGACACTCGTTGGATGGTTAGTGTTGCACTTATGGCAGCGATCGTGATCGTACTGGCCAATACACCGCTTGGTATGATCCAGCTCCCTATCATTAAGGCAACAACAGTTCATATTCCGGTGATCCTCGGAGCAATTCTGTTAGGACCTGGTGCAGGAGCAATTCTTGGAGCAGTTTTTGGTATATGCTCTCTGGTCAGTAATACAATGGCTCCGACACTCTTATCCTTTGCATTTTCACCATTTTTAAGTACAACCGGAATTCCTGGGGCGTTGAAGGCAATCTGGATATCTGTTGGATGCAGAATTCTGATCGGTGTGGTAGCAGGATGGCTGTGGGTACTTTTTACAAAGATTAAACTGAATCAGTTTATTGCACTTCCGATTGTGGGATTTGTTGGTTCAATGGTGAATACTGTCACTGTAATGGGAAGTATTTATTTCCTGTTTGCACAGCAGTATGCCGAGGCAAAAGAAGTTGCTCTTACAGCAGTATTCGGTCTGGTGATGGGAACTGTGACAGCATCTGGTATTCCGGAAGCAATCGCAGCAGCAATTCTCGTTCTTGCACTTGGAAAAGTACTTGTTGTAGTTTTCCGCAAGATGAATCTTGGGGCTGTGAATGTGGAATCTGCAAAATAACAGACGAATTTAAAAATAGAAGAAAGTAATGAATCATGAAGAAGTTAAATGAATGTGGAATTAAGACTGTTATCAGCTTATAAAGTTACAAAATAGTAACAAAACCACAAGAAAGCAACTTCTTCATGTTGTTTTTTGATGAATTTTAATTGTTGTTGTAGTTGATTAAGTGCCAGGTGTGTATTATAATAAAGCTATATGATATGCAAAAACTGTTGGAAGATCAGAACAGCAGAAAGAAGAGGAGAAAGATATGGCAGAGGATTACAGAAACCAGGCAATCGGCGTATTTGAACTGGAAAGTGAGTGTATCTGTTTTGTAGCACTTGATGCGGCAGCAAAAGCAGCAGCAGTAAAGATTCAGGGTGTGGAGAGAAATCGTCTTGCGGCAGGAGCCTGCGTGAAGATGAGAGGAAGTGTCTCTGACGTGAAGGCTGCAATGGAAGCAGCACTGGATGTAGCCAGACCGTTGACGAAGATTGTTTCCCATACGGTGATTGCATCACCTTCTGAGGATACGGAAAAAGCAATTGCAATGACAATTAATAAATAGGTATTTGTTCAATTGTCTGTTGTACATATGAGAAGAGTATTGTTTTGTGAGGAAATCAGAGAAGGAAAAGAAAGGGAAATAAGATGAAGAAATATGGAGCATATGGCCTGGTAGAGGTAAAAGGAGAATCCAATGCGGTGATCGTAGTTGACCGCATGTTAAAGACTGCAGAAGTAGAGTATGTGACACAGGACACAAAGTGTGGTGGACATGCACTTGTTTTTGTAGGTGGCAGTGTATCAGCAGTAACAGCAGCGGTTGATGAAGTGAAAAATAATGCACCGTGTAAAGTTATACAAACTGCTGTAATCTCCAATCCGTCTCAGGAGATGGTTGACATAGTAGAAATGTTTAAGAATAGATAAGAGTTAGGATTAAGTAAAATGGAAAGAGCAATCTTGTTTTTTGATATTGATGGAACAGTGTTGAGTGAAGTGACAAAAGAGGTACCGCAAAGTGCGATTGAGGCAATGGAAAAAGCACGAGCGGAAGGACATCTGCTGTTTATTAATACAGGCAGAACAATCTGTAGTATTCCGACAGAGGTGAGAAAATTCCAATTTGATGGGTATTTATGTGGCTGTGGGACATATCTTACAGAACATGATGAAGTTTTGCTAAAAAGCTCGATTGAGAAGCAGAGAGGTATAGAACTGCTGCGAAAAGCAAAAGAATGTAATCTTGGTGTTATTGCGGAAGGACAAGAGGATTGTTATTTTCCTGGGCACATATCACGATTTGACAGGTTAGAATCTACAAGAAGATATTTTGCATCTAGAGGAATAGGAATCGAACAGTCTTTAGAGAGCGAAAGATTTGAATATGATAAGTTATTTGTTTACGTAGATAATAAGAGTGATTTTGATTCTTTTCGTGAGTATCTTGGAGATGACATGGAAGCACTTGACCGTGGCGGAAAGGCCTATGAGGTAATTCAGAAGGGATTTTCTAAAGCGACAGCATGTCAGTTTATTATGGAAAGATATGACATGGATGCAAGTCATGCGTATGTCTTCGGAGACAGCAGTAATGATCTGGCGATGTTTGAATATGCGGAGCATGCGATTGCGATGGGCAGACATGATTCGGTATTGGATTCATATGCTGAGTTTGTTACAAAGACAGTGGAAAATGATGGAATTGCATATGCCATGAAGCATTATGGATTAATTTAACAGAAAATAGAAAACAGGATCTGTCAGTAAAGATAAAACTGGCGGATCCTTTTTTTTATATATTAGGAAAGTCCTTTCCTAATATATAAAAAACGCTCCGCTCAGGATGCGCACTGCGGCGTACAAGGTAGGTGTCGCAAGCGACCGCCGCAGGCGCAAGAATGTGCCAAGGCACATTCTTTGTTCATAAAGTATTTCTGTTATACAATACCGGCACCGTCAAAGAAGCTGACATCTGTTGGATATACATAGCTGTCTCCAATATCATGAAGAAGTACAACATTCAAGTGATTATTCAGGTTCTTTTTATCCAAAGAAATTGCATCAGTCAGTACATCAATCGGTAAATTAGAGTTGTCCGGAAGTTTATAAATCTCCAATACCTTTTTGATCTGTTCTGCGCATCCGGATGTGGTTAATCCTTTCTCTTCTGCAATCTTTGTAATCTGATACATACCAATTCCAACAGCCTCTCCATGGCTTTCGCGCTCATAATTGAAGTGCTGTTCAATCGTGTGCGCAAGTGTGTGTCCAAAGTTCAGAAGAATACGTTCTCCAAGGTCAAACTGATCGGCTTCGACAACGATTCTTTTGATATCAACGCAGCATGCAATAATCTGTGTCAGCTTCGGCTTTAAATCATCGAAGGAAGTATGTCTACATAAAAGCTCAAAAAGCTCTTTGTCTTTGATGCATCCATATTTGATCACTTCGCCCATTCCATCACTGATGAAATGATCTGGCAATGTATTCAGCACATCTGGGTCAATGATGACTGCCTTTGGGTGATAAAATGCACCAACAAGATTTTTTCCCTGCGGAAGATCTACCGCAACTTTTCCACCAACAGAGGAATCAACCTGTGCGAGGAGTGAGGTTGGAATCTGTACAAATTTGATTCCACGCAGATAACTGCTGGCAGCAAATCCGGCAAGATCACCGATCACACCGCCACCAAGTGCGATGAGCAGGTCACTTCGTGTTAGTTTTGCATTTATTAATGCTTCATAGATCTTAGGCAGAGACTGGAAACTCTTAGTAGGTTCGCCGTGAGGCAGAACAAAAGAGTGGCATTCAAACCCTGAGTCAGACAATGCTTTTGTGATAATTTCTCCATAGAGAGGAAAAACATTATCATCTGAAACGATCATGATTTTTTTTCCGGAGAACACTTCGCTTACAAGTTCTCCGGTTTTTGCAAGGATTCCATTTTCAATATGGATCGGATAAGAATTCGGTCCAAGATCAACTGTTAATTTCATGACGATCTCCTTAGAATTTTTTACCGACTACTTCGGCAATTTGACGAACTTGCTGAAGCAGAACATCATATTTCTCAGGTTTCAAAGATTGGGCTCCGTCACAAAGGGCAGCTTCCGGATTGTTGTGAACTTCGATCATAAGTCCGTCAGCACCTGCAGCAACTGCAGCCTTTGCCATAGGCTCAACAAGCCACCATTTTCCGCCGGCATGACTTGGGTCAATAACAATTGGAAGATGTGTCTTACTGCGAAGAACAGGGATACACTGAAGATCCAGAGTGTTTCTTGTAAAAGTCTCAAAAGTACGGATACCACGTTCACAGAGAATGACATTTTCATTACCGGATGCCATGATATACTCAGCGGACATGATCCATTCTTCGTATGTGGCATTCAGTCCTCTCTTTAACAAGATTGGGCGATCAACCTGTCCTAATTCTTTGAGAAGATCAAAGTTCTGCATGTTGCGGGCACCAATCTGGATCAGGTCAACCTTCTCGTTGAATACATCCAGATACTTGGAAGACATGAGTTCTGTGACAATAGGAAGTCCGACTTCTTCTCTGACTGCACAGAGAATATCAAGGCCCTCAAGTCCGAGTCCCTGGAAAGCGTAAGGACTTGTTCTTGGCTTGAATGCGCCGCCGCGGAGAAGATTTGCTCCGGATGTTTTTGCTTTTTGAGCAATCTCAAGAACCTGCTCATAGGATTCTACAGAACAAGGTCCTGCAATCAGTCCTAAATGTTCACCGCCGATCTTAACACCGGAAACATCTATAATAGAGTCTTCCGGATGAAATGCGCGATTTGCAAGTTTATAAGGCTCCTGTACATGCATAACTTTGTCAACACATGTGTCAATTTCAAATTGTCTTGGATCGATCAGTGTTGTATCTCCGATACATCCGATGATCGTCATTCCGGTTCCCTGAACCAGATGAGTGTCAAGTCCGTGCTTTTTTACAAGATTTTCGACACGATGTATATTTTCCTCAGAAGTATGAGGTTTCAAAACAATAATCATTTTTTATCATCCTCCTTAATATTCGTACTGTAAAATTTTAGTTGTTTAAAGTGCGAAAACATATGTATCATAAAACATATACAATTAGATGTCAATGTCTTTTGGATTATTTGAAGAAATATATCAAAAAAACATGCAAAATAGTGTGATTATTTCATGAATAATCACATTGACGGATAGAGTGCGCAGTGCTAATCTAAAAAGCGTGTCATGTGAAGAGAGAGTTCTCCTGGCATGAGATTGACAGAAACTGACGAAAGAATCGTTTCTGGAACTTGACATGTAGGCTTACATATTAAAAAGAGGTAAAACAAATGAAGATTTTAAAACAGTTTGGTGTGATATTCGGTGTTTGCTGGGTCAGTCTTGTAATCGAACATTATCTGCCGTTTTCTTTTCCGGCGAGTGTGATCGGTATGATTTTATTGTTGCTCTGTCTGCTGACAGGGTTCTTAAAGATTGAGCATGTGCAGGAAAAAGCAGATTTTTTATTAGGAAATATGGCATTCTTTTTTGTACCGGCAGGAGTAAGTATCATTAATTATTTTGACATTTTAAAAAGTACAGTGCTTCAGCTTCTTGTAATCTGTGTTGTATCCACGATTGTAACATTTGCTGTGACAGCGTATGTAGTTACGTTGACAGTGAAATTGATGGAGAAGAAAAAGGGAGGAAAGAAAGCATGAAAGAATTAATGGCATCTCCTTATTTTGGAGTAGGGTTGAGTGTGGTAGCATTCTGGATAGGAGAAAAGCTGCATAGTAAATTAAAGACACCGATCTGTAATCCTCTGATCGTTGCGATTGTATTGATTGTAGGAGTCCTTTTGATTTTTGATATTCCATATGATAGCTATGATGTGGGCGGGGCTTTGATCAATATGTTTCTTGCTCCGGCAACAGCATGTCTTGCGGTTGCAATTTATACCAAAATTGATGTTTTGAAGAAATATTGGCTTCCAATTGTAGTTGGATGTACTGCAGGATCAGCAGCATCTATGGCAAGCGTGTTTGGAATGTGCAAATTATTTGGACTGGATCAGAGCATGACAGTTTCACTGATCCCTAAGTCAGTGACAACACCTATCGCAGTGAGTATTTCTGAGCCGGCAGGTGGTGTAGTGCCGATTACGGTGGTTGCTGTTATTTTCACGGGGATCCTTGGAAGTATTCTGGCTCCGACGCTGATCAAAATATTCCATGTGAAGGATTCCGTGGCAGCAGGACTTGCGATCGGTGCATGTAGTCATGCAGTCGGAACATCAAAGGCAATTGAAATTGGTGAGATCGAGGGTGCAATGAGCGGTCTTGCAATCGGAATCTGTGGAATTATTACAGTGCTGTTTTCAATGCTTATTATGTAGTCGAATTTAATAATCATGAAAAGAATCGATTTAATCAGGATTTTTCGTATAGAAACATTGCCTGAAAGAAATCGGTTCTTTTTTTGAAAAAAATAAGGATTTCACGCTTCGGTCATGACAAATGTGGAAACTTATGTTATACTCTAAGTTAGGTTAGTGCCATTATACTTTGAATTATGGTTTGTGTGAAAAAGACAGAACAGGCACTGAAAGATAGAATTTAAAGGAGCTATACGGTATGAAAAGAGTATTGTTAAAGCTGAGCGGAGAAGCTCTTGCAGGCGAGAAGAAGACTGGATTTGATGAGGCAACCTGTATCGGAGTTGCGAAGCAGGTAAAACAGCTTGTAGATGAAGGTGTGCAGGTAGCAATCGTAACAGGAGGAGGAAACTTCTGGAGAGGAAGAACAAGTGAGACAATTGACCGTACAAAAGCAGATCAGATCGGTATGCTTGCAACAGTTATGAACTGTATCTATGTGTCAGATATTTTCCGTCATGTAGGAATGAAGACAGAAGTATTCACACCTTTTGTATGCGGAGCATTTACATCTCTGTTCTCAAAGGATGCGGCAGTTGCAGCACTGGAAGAAGGCAAGGTGATCTTTTTCGCAGGTGGAACAGGACATCCATATTTCTCAACAGATACAGGTGCAGTTCTCCGTGCAATCGAGATTGAGGCAGATGCAATGCTTCTTGCAAAGGCAATTGACGGTATCTATGACAGTGATCCGAAGGTGAATCCGGCAGCAGTGAAGTATGATGAAATTTCTATTCAAGAAGTGATCGATCAGAAACTCGCAGCAGTTGATCTGACAGCATCCATTCTCTGTCTTGAGAATAAGATGCCGATGCTTGTATTCGGACTTAATGAAGAGAATAGCATTGTAAATACAATGCAGGAAAAATTCACAGGAACAAAAGTTACTGTATAAACTATTTTAAATAGCGGAGGAATTACAGCATGAATGAAAAAAACAAAATCTATGATGATAAGATGACAAAGACAATTAACAATCTGGATGGAGAACTTGCTACAATTCGTGCAGGGCGTGCAAACCCACATGTACTGGATAAGCTGGCAGTTGATTACTACGGAACACCAACACCGATCCAGCAGGTAGCGAATGTATCTGTACCGGAAGCACGTATGATCCAGATCCAGCCATGGGAGAAGAGCATGCTCAAGGCAATTGAGAAAGCAATTCTTACATCTGATATCGGAATCAACCCGACAAATGATGGAACATCTATCCGTCTGGTATTCCCAGAACTGACAGAGGACCGCAGAAAAGAACTTGCGAAAGAGGTTAAGAAAAAAGGTGAGGAAGCGAAAGTTGCTGTACGTAATGTCCGTCGTGATGGAAATGTTGCTTTCAAGAAACTGAAAGGAACGGAAATTTCTGAAGATGAGATCAAAGATCTTGAAGATGAACTTCAGAAGATCACAGACAAGTATGTTGCTAAGATTGACAAAATGGTAGAGGCGAAGTCCAAGGAAATCATGACAGTCTAAATCGAAAAACAGCAGAGCTGAATTGTCAGATTGTAATGTGGAAAAACTGTTTACAGATTATTTGTACGCAGATAAGTTTTTAAGAACATGGAGGCTTATTTAAGGCCTCCATTTCTTCTTTAAAGAAAGTTGCGACAGAGAGGATAAGAAAATGAACGTACCACAGCATATTGCGATTATTTTAGATGGAAACGGACGCTGGGCAAAATCAAAAGGAATGCCGAGAAATTACGGACACGCACAGGGAGCCAAGAACGTTGAGAAGATCTGTGAAGAAGCATGGCGTATGGGAATCAAGTACCTGACAGTCTATGCATTTTCTACAGAAAACTGGAGTAGACCACAGAATGAAGTGGATGCACTGATGAAACTTTTAAGAAATTACATGAAAACATGTCTGAAGACAGCGGCAAAGAATGATATGAAGATCCGTGTAATCGGCGATATTGAACCGCTGGATGAGGATATCAAGAGCCGAATCAGAGAACTGGAAGAGGCAACAGCCAACAATGGAGGGCTTAATTTTACAATTGCCCTGAATTATGGAAGCCGTGATGAGATCACAAGAGCAGCCAGAAAGCTTGCGAAGGATTGTGCGGCCGGCAAGGTAAATCCGGACACGATCGATGAATCATTATTTAATTCTTATCTGGATACAAATGACATTCCGGATCCGGATTTGATGATCCGTACAAGCGGAGAACAAAGATTATCGAATTATCTGCTTTGGCAGCTGGCCTATTCAGAGTTTTATTTTACAGATATTCCGTGGCCGGCATTTACGAAAGAAGAGCTTATAAAAGCGGTGGAAGAATATAACCGCAGGCATAGAAGATTCGGCGGAGTAGAGGAGGCGGAATAAAGATGTTTAAAACAAGGTTACTAAGTGGAATACTATTAGTGATCATCGCGCTTGTTACAGTGATCACGGGCGGAAACCTGCTCTTTGCAGTTTTGTTATTAATCAGCCTGATCGGAATGACAGAGTTGTATAAAGTATTTCACATAGAGAAGAAGGCACCAGGAATTGTCGGATATATTTTTGCAATCCTGTATTATGGGTTATTATATTTTAAACCGCTTCTTCCGGGAGAATCCTTAAATTGGTTTGTTATGCTGTTTATGGCTTTTTTGATCTGCCAGATGGCGGTTCTTGTATTTGCCTATCCGAAATATAATACACAGCAGATTTTTGCCGGTTTTTTTGGAATGTTCTATGTGGCAGTGATGCTCTCTTACATTTATCAGACAAGAAATCTTCCGGGAGGAATCTTCTCGGTATGGCTTGTATTTGTATGCTCCTGGGGATGTGATACTTGTGCATACTGTGTCGGTATGTTGATCGGAAAGCACAAGCTGGCACCAATTTTAAGTCCGAAGAAATCAATAGAAGGTGGAATCGGAGGAATCCTTGGTGCAGCATTGATCGGAGTATTGTATGGACTTGCAATTAATTACTGGGGAAATGCGGCAGCAGATATATTGGAATATGCGATTATCGGTGCGGTTGGTGGAGCAATTTCACAGATTGGCGACCTGGCAGCTTCTGCGATCAAGAGATACCACAACATTAAAGATTATGGAAAACTGATTCCGGGACATGGAGGAATTCTTGACCGTTTTGATAGTGTTATCTTTACAGCACCTATTATTTTCTATCTTTCCCTGTTTCTGTAAAAGGAGATATATGTGTGATAGATGCGTTGCTGATCCACAGTTTTGTGGATTGTAACATAAAAGCAGAATAGAGGTAAAAAGTTACGATGAAGAAAATTGCAATTTTGGGATCCACAGGATCTATAGGAACACAGACATTGGAGATTGTCAGGACAAATGGCGATCTGGAGGTTATAGCACTTGCAGCAGGGAATAATATTGATCTCCTGGAGAAACAGATCAGAGAATTTAAGCCGAAACTGGCAGCAGTTTGGAAAGAAGAAAGAGCAAATGAATTAAAAGACAAAATAAATGATCTGGATGTTAAAGTAGTAAGCGGTATGGATGGACTGCTTGAAGTAGCGAGACAGCCGGAGTCAGAGATTCTTGTGACAGCAATTGTCGGAATGATTGGAATTCTTCCTACAATTGAAGCAATTAATGCAGGAAAAGATATTGCTTTGGCAAATAAAGAGACACTGGTCACAGCAGGACATATCATTATGCCGCTGGCAAAGGAAAAAGGGGTTTCTATTCTTCCGGTGGATAGCGAGCACAGCGCAATCTTCCAGTCTCTTCAGGGAGGACAGCAGAAGGCTCTGCACAAGATTCTCCTGACGGCATCCGGTGGACCATTTAGAGGAAAGAAACTGGAAGATCTGGCGAACATCCAGGTAGAGGATGCATTGAAACATCCAAACTGGGCAATGGGACGCAAGATTACAATTGACTCATCTACAATGGTGAACAAAGGTCTTGAAGTGATTGAGGCGAAATGGCTCTTTGGAGTGGATGTAGATCAGATTCAGGTTGTTGTGCAGCCACAGAGTATCATTCATTCAATGGTGGAATACGAAGATGGTGCAGTGATCGCACAGCTTGGAACACCGGATATGAAACTTCCAATCCAGTATGCACTCTATTATCCGGAACGTCGTTATCTTCCGGGTGACAGACTGGACTTTTCGACACTTCAGCAGATCACGTTTGAACAGCCGGATCTGGAAACATTTTATGGATTGAAGCTTGCTTTTGAAGCGGGAAGAACAGGAGGTTCCCTTCCGACCGTGTTAAATGCGGCAAATGAGAAAGCAGTTGCGCTGTTCCTTGACAGAAAGATTAAGTATCTCCAGATTCCTGAAATTATTCAGGCGTGTATGGAAGCACATAAAAATATTGCGGCTCCAACCGTTGAGGAGATACTAAAGACAGAACAGGAAACATATGAATTTATTAAAAACAGGTGGTAATGTATGGGCATAATCTTGGCAATTCTGCTATTCAGTGCGATTGTAATCTTTCACGAATTAGGACACTTTCTGCTTGCAAAGAAGAATAAGATCCGTGTGGATGAATTCTCTCTGGGTCTTGGACCGACTATTTTTGGAAAACAGTTTGGAGAAACAAAATTCAGCTTAAAGCTTCTTCCGTTTGGCGGAGCCTGCATGATGGGAGAAGATGATGTGGATGATATGTCTGAAGGGAGCTTTAACAGCAAATCGGTCTGGGCAAGAATGTCAGTAATTGTTGCAGGTCCAGTGTTCAATCTTATTCTTGCATGGATCCTCTGCATGATTATTATTGGCTGGACGGGATATCGAGCACCGGTTGTTAGTAATGTGACAGATGGATATTCAGCGCAGGAAGAAGGTATCGAACCGGGAGATGTGATCAAGAAGATCGGAGGAAAATCAGTTCATATCTGGAATGATATCAGTCTGTATAATATGATGCATGCCGGGACGAAAAGTGTAGAAGTTAAGTATGAACGTGATGGTAAGGATTATACCGTTGTGCTGGAACCAAAACAGAACGAGGGAGATGCTTTTCCTCTGCTTGGAATTACAGGTGGTGAGATGGTTCGTCCGGGTCTGTTTGGAACAGTTCGATACGGAGCATATACGGTGAAGTATTGGATCACATATACAGTTGACAGTCTGAAAATGTTGATCAGCGGAAAGGTAGGAGTAAAAGATCTTTCCGGTCCGGTTGGAATTGTCAGTGCGGTAGATAACGTTTATCAGGAAGCAGCTCCGGCAGGCATGGTAGTAGTGATTTTAAATCTTCTCAATATAGGAGTACTTCTGACCGCCAATCTGGGCGTAATGAATCTGTTACCGCTTCCGGCGTTGGACGGTGGACGTCTTGTATTCCTTATCATTGAGGCTGTTCGCGGAAAAAGAGTACCGCCTGAGAAAGAAGGCATGGTACATTTTGCAGGATTTGTGCTTCTGATGGCATTGATGGTTGTTATTATGTTTAATGACATTCTGAAACTTGTGTAGAAAACAGGAAAGAATAGGAGTTTCCCGCATATACTGGAAAAAGGAAACGAATCAGATGTGGGAGACAAACCATGAAACTTTTTCAACCGATACAAGGGTCACAAGGTTCAATTGAAAGCAAAGAAACGCAGGAGAATCTGACCGATCGTGGTCAGCTGCAGATAAATGTTACATCTTCTGTGAATGCATTTCCGGTAAAGGAAGCGCGGATTTCCATCTCTTATACAGGAATTCCGGAAAGTATATTAGAACAGGTGGTGACGGATTCTTCCGGTCAGACAGAAGTGGTTGAACTGAATGCACCACCGGAAGAATGGAGTCTGGATGAGAACGAAGAACGTCAACCATATTCAGAATATACATTGAATATTGAAGCAGAAGGATTTGAGTCGATCAGTGTTTCGGGAACAGAGATCCTGGCAAACACAAAGGCAATCCAGAATATACGCATGAAACAAAAGGATCAGAGCAGGGAAGAAGGGCAGGTATTCGTCATCCCTGCTCATACTTTATATGGAAATTATCCTCCGAAGATTGCAGAGGAAGAGATTAAGCCGGTAAATGAAACAGGAGAAATTGTCTTGAGCCGTGTGGTTGTACCGGAATATATTATCGTACATGATGGATCTCCGCGGGATTCTACAGCACAGAATTATTATGTGAAGTACAAAGATTATATAAAAAATGTCGCATCAAGTGAAATCTATGCAACCTGGCCGGCAGACACCATAAGGGCAAATGTGCTGGCAATTATGTCATTCACTTTAAACAGGGTTTATACGGAATGGTATCGAAATAAAGGGTTTGATTTTACAATTACATCATCAACGGCATTTGACCATAAATGGATCCCGGAGCGCAATATATTTGAGCCTATTTCAGTGATTGTGGATGAACTGTTTGCAGACTATCTGTCACGGCCGAATGTGCGCCAGCCAATCCTGACACAGTATTGTGATGGTCGCAGAGTGAGTTGTCCAAACTGGTTGACACAGTGGGGGTCAAAAAGTCTGGGAGAACAGGGATTTTCTCCGATTGAAATTCTAAGGTATTATTATGGTGACGATATGTATATCAATACGGCAGAAGCAATTTCAGGTATTCCGTCCTCCTGGCCGGGATATACACTGGAACAAGGTTCACAAGGCCCAAAAGTGCGCCAGATACAGGAACAGCTGAATGTAATTGCGGGTGCATATCCGGAGATCCCTAAATTGGAGGAAGATGGAATCTATGGACCTGAAACAGAAGCGGCTGTCCGGAAATTTCAATCTATATTCGGTCTTCCGGTAACCGGAGAGATAGATTATAAAACATGGTATAAGATATCAGAAATTTATGTTGGCGTGTCAAGAATAGCGGAGCTTTCATAAAGTACAGGATCAGTTCAGACAGGAGACAGTGAAATTAATGGAAAGAGACAGAAGACGAAGGAAAAAACGACGAAGAAATAGAAAAACAAGAAGAAAAGGATTCGTGTTTCTTGTACTTCTTCTTGTGGTGATCGGAGCAGCAGGTGTATTAAAGATGATAAAAGCAACACCTGGATTATTCTGTGAGTCTGGAAATATACTTTTGTCTGATTCAGGTCAGAAAATAGAATTTCCGGAGTTAAATGTATCAGAAGAAGATGTTGCAGACGGTTTTTATTATCAGCAGCTGTCGGAACAGGAAAAACAAGTTTATCGCGAGATCCTGCAGGGGGTTCGTTCCATGGATGAGACCATTCTTCTTCATGCAGGCGAGAACGATGAGGCTGGAAAGATATACGAATATCTGATCTATGACCGGTCGGAATTGTTCTGGTGTGACGGGAGCTCAAAAATGACGGTATACAAAGATTATACAGAGTTTCATCCGTCTTATATCTGCACACAGGATCAGAGAGAATCCAGACGGGAGCAGATTGAAAATGCGGCACAAGAGGTACTTGCAGGTGCGCAGGGATGTGAGACAGAGTATGAGAAGATCAAGTACATTTTCAAATATCTTGTAGATACGGTGGATTATGATCAAAACGCATTGGATAATCAGAATATTTATAGTTCTTTGGTTGGAAAAAGATCCGTCTGCGCAGGATATTCCAGAGCAGCTCAATATCTGTTGAAACAGATGGGAATAGAATGTATTTACGTTGTGGGAACAGTAAAAGAGCAGGGGGCACATGCATGGAATATAGTGAAATGTGATGATAAGTATTATCAGATGGATGTGACTTTCGGAGATCCGATCTTTCAGGAGAATGAGACGGGAGAAACGCTACCTCATGATCTTGTGAATTATGAGTATCTATGTTGTACAGATGAAGAAATTTTTACAGATCATCAGCAGGATGATTTTGTGCCGTATCCGGTGTGCGATTCCAATGATCTGGAATATTATCGAATCAACGGTCTGTACTATGAAACATTTGATGAGAATGAAATCTATGAAAAAATGAAAGCAGGGATAGAACAGGGACAGGAAATGTTTGCTATCCGTTTTTCGGAAAATGCTGTTTATGAAGTTGCAAAAGAGAAAATTATAGATAATTTGATTCCACAGGCGGCGCAGTTTCTTGTTGACTTCAGACAATTGGAAGAAGTGAAATATACGTATGCCGTGGATGACAGAAAGCGGATCATAATGATCTTCTGGTATTCATAAAAATGCATAAAATACCATTTATAAGTAAAAAACACCAATATATATTAATAAAAGTACTAAGTTATTCATCAAAAATGATGTTGAAATGTCTCTCATGCTGTAGTATAATCTTTACAATTTGAGAAAGAGGGCGCTCTGGAATAAAGACTCCATGAGCGCCTTCCTTTTGAGAAAAAATATTTTTACGAAGGGAAAGGGTGAACAGATGAAAGCGTTTCTTATTTTGGAAGACGGTACTGTGTTTACAGGAACAAGCATTGGTTCGACGAGAGATATGATCAGCGAGATCGTATTTAATACTTCAATGACAGGATATCTTGAGGTACTGACGGACCCTTCTTATGCGGGACAGGCAGTGGTTATGACATATCCGCTGATTGGTAATTATGGAATTACACCGGATATGGAGTCATTAAAGGCATGGCCAGATGGATATATTGTGAGGGAGTTATCCAGAATGCCAAGTAACTTCAGATGTGAAGGTACAATTCAGGATTTCCTCAAGAAATATGATATTCCGGGTATAGCAGGAGTTGATACTCGTGCTCTTACGAAAATCTTAAGAGAAAAAGGTACCATGAATGGTATGATCACAACAAACGAGAATTACGATCTTGAGGAAGTAATCTCTAAGTTGAAGAATTATAAGGTAGAAGGTGTTGTCTCCAAAGTTACATGTGAGGAGAAATACGTTTTAGAAGGACCAGGTAAGAAGGTTGCACTTCTTGATCTTGGAGCTAAGAAAAACATCGCAAAATCTTTAAATGATCGCGGCTGCGAAGTGACCGTTTATCCGGCCGATACAACAGCGGAGGAGATCATCGCATCTAATCCAGATGGCATTATGCTTTCCAATGGACCTGGAGATCCGGCAGAATGTACATCAATTATCAAAGAAATCAAAAAGCTTTATGAAACAGATATCCCAATATTTGCCATTTGCCTTGGACATCAGTTGATGGCACTTGCAACAGGTGGTACAACTTACAAATTAAAATATGGACATCGCGGAGGAAATCATCCGGTGAAAGATCTTCAGACAGGCAGAGTCTACATTTCTTCACAGAATCACGGCTATGTTGTTGATGAAGACAAGATTGATCCAAACGTTGCAGTTCCTGCATTTAAGAATGTAAATGACGGAACAAACGAAGGACTTGCATATGTTGGAAAGAACATTTTTACAGTTCAGTTCCATCCGGAAGCATGCCCGGGACCACAGGATTCAGGATACCTGTTCGATCGTTTTCTTGAGATGATGGGAGGAGAGAAATAATGCCAAGAGATAATAGTATCAAAAAAGTATTAGTTATCGGTTCTGGTCCGATCGTCATCGGACAGGCTGCGGAGTTCGATTATGCTGGAACTCAGGCCTGCCGTTCACTGAAAGAAGAAGGAATTGAGGTTGTACTTCTCAACTCAAACCCTGCGACAATCATGACAGATAAAGATATCGCAGATCGTGTTTATATCGAGCCACTGACAATAGAGGTTGTTGAGCAGCTGATCAAAAAGGAAAAACCAGACAGTGTACTTCCAACACTTGGAGGACAGGCTGGACTGAACCTTGCAATGGAACTTGAAGAGGCTGGATTCTTAAAAGAGAATAATGTACGCCTGATCGGAACAACATCTGAGACGATCAAGAAGGCAGAAGACCGTCTGGAGTTCAAGGCGACAATGGAGAAGATCGGTGAGCCGGTTGCAGCTTCTCTCGTTGTAGAAAATGTAGAAGATGGACTTGCATTTGCAAATAAGATCGGCTATCCGGTTGTTCTTCGTCCTGCTTATACACTGGGAGGAAGCGGTGGTGGTATCGCGCATGATTCTCAGCAGTTAGTAGAGATCCTTGAGAATGGTCTTCGTCTTTCCCGTGTTGGTCAGGTTCTTGTTGAACGTTGTATCGCAGGATGGAAAGAGATCGAGTACGAGGTAATGCGTGACGGAGCAGGAAACTGTATTACAGTATGTAATATGGAAAATATTGACCCGGTTGGAGTTCATACTGGAGACAGTATCGTAGTTGCACCTTCTCAGACACTGGGCGATAAAGAATATCAGATGTTACGTACTTCCGCATTGAACATTATCAGTGAGTTGAATATCACAGGTGGATGTAACGTACAGTATGCATTACACCCAGAGACATTCGAGTATTGTGTAATCGAGGTAAACCCTCGTGTAAGCCGTTCTTCTGCACTTGCTTCCAAAGCAACAGGATACCCGATTGCGAAGGTTGCAGCGAAGATCGCACTTGGATACAATCTGGATGAGATTAAGAATGCAATCACACAGAAGACCTATGCAAGTTTTGAGCCAATGCTGGACTATGTAGTAGTTAAGATCCCGAGACTTCCATTTGATAAATTTATCAGTGCGAAGAGAACACTGACAACACAGATGAAAGCAACCGGAGAAGTTATGAGCATCTGTAATAACTTCGAGGGAGCTCTTATGAAAGCAATCCGTTCTCTGGAGCAGCATGTAGACAGTCTGATGTCTTATGACTTCACAGATCTGACAGATGATGAACTGATCGATCAGCTGAAGAAAGTAGATGACATGCGTATGTGGAGAATCGCAGAAGCATGCAGAAGAGGAATCTCTTACGATCTGATCCACGAGATTACAAAAGTCGATGAGTGGTTTATCGATAAATTTGCGATCATCACAGAGATGGAGACAGCACTGAAGACACAGGAACTTACACCGGAGCTTCTTGCAGAAGCAAAACGTATCGAGTTCCCGGATAATGTGATCGCACAGCTGACAGGTAAGACAGAGCAGGAAATTCACGATATGCGTCATGCAAACGGTATCGTTGCAGCATATAAGATCGTAGATACTTGTGCAGCAGAGTTCGCCGCAGAGACACCATATTACTACTCTGTATATGGGAGCGAGAATGAAGTTGAACAGACAAAAGATAAGAAGAAAGTACTTGTTCTTGGATCCGGTCCAATCCGTATCGGTCAGGGTATCGAGTTCGACTTCTGTTCTGTACATTGTACATGGGCATTTGCAAAAGACGGATATGAGACAATCATTGTAAATAATAACCCGGAGACAGTAAGTACTGACTTTGACATTGCTGATAAGCTGTACTTCGAGCCACTGACACCGGAAGATGTAGAGAGTATCGTTGATATTGAGAAACCGGACGGAGCAGTTGTACAGTTTGGTGGACAGACAGCAATCAAGCTGACAGAAGCACTTATGAAGATGGGAGTACCGATCCTTGGTACATCTGCAGAGAATGTAGACAAAGCCGAAGACCGTGAGCTCTTTGATGAGATTCTTGAAGAGTGCGAGATTCCACGTCCGACAGGTGGAACAGTATTCACAGCAGAAGAAGCGAAAGAAGTTGCCAACAGACTTGGATATCCTGTATTGGTTCGTCCTTCTTACGTTCTGGGTGGACAGGGAATGCAGATTGCAATCAACGACAATGATATTGATGAATTCATCGGAATCATTAACAGAATCGCACAGGATCACCCAATCCTTGTAGATAAATACCTTCAGGGAAAAGAGATTGAGGTCGATGCAGTATGCGACGGAACAGATATCCTGATCCCGGGTATCATGGAACATATCGAGCGTGCAGGAATCCACTCTGGAGACAGTATTTCCGTATATCCGGCACAGAGCCTGACAGAAGGAGCGAAAGCAAAGATTGCTGAGTACACAAGAAGACTTGCAAAATCACTCCATGTTATCGGTATGATCAATATCCAGTTTATCGTGTGCGGCGAAGATGATGTATATGTAATCGAAGTAAATCCACGTTCCAGCCGTACAGTACCATATATCAGTAAGGTGACAGGTATCCCGATTGTTCCTTTGGCAACACAGGTTATCACAGGAAAGAAGATCAAAGATCTTGGATACACACCGGGACTTCAGCCGGAAGCTGATTATGTAGCGGTTAAGATGCCGGTATTCTCCTTTGAGAAGATCCGCGGAGCTGATATCAGCCTTGGACCTGAGATGAAGTCTACAGGAGAGTGTCTTGGAATTGCAAAGACATTTGATGAAGCACTTTACAAAGCATTTATTGGAGCTGGAATCAAGCTTCCGAAGCATAAAAACATGATCATGACAGTCCGCGATGAAGACCATGCAGATGCAGTAGAGATCGGAAGAAGATTTGAGAAGATTGGATACCATATCTTTGCTACAAGCGGAACAGCACGCGCGCTGAATGAGGCGGGAGTAAAGGCTACTCCGGTTCGTAAGATCGAGCAGGAATCACCGAACCTTCTTGACCTGATCCTCGGACATAAGATTGATCTTGTTATCGATATCCCGGCACAGGGTGCAGAGCATTCAAGAGATGGATTTGTAATCCGTAGAAATGCAATCGAGACAGGTGTGAATGTACTGACTGCAATTGACACAGCATATGCATTGATCACAAGTCTTGAGAATACAGATATTAAGAAACTGTCACTGATCGATATTGCGAAGGTGCAGTAAGATTTGTTGAACCAGGATTCTTTCAATTGGGATCTAAATTTTAATTGAATGGTCGCAATGCCAGTTCTACTATTACCACGGGCATCGGCTCGTTTTACCTCATCCCTTTGAAAGTATGTAACATAAGAGCAAGAACAGTTACCGTATGTGGTGCCTGATCTTGCTCTTATTAACATACTGAACAAAGTGTATTCGGAACGCTCCTGCCTTACATGTGCCCATGGCAACAGTAGGACTGGCATTGTTTGCAAAATACAAAATAGAAATTTATATTCCGGTGAAACGAATCCGGAAAACAAATATTATTACAAGAGATTACAGCTTGAAATATATTAAATATATTCGTATAATAACGAATGTACAGTTTTTTAGAAATTACAAGTTACTTGGGCACAATGAATAGAACTGGACAAAGACATAAGAGATGTAAATGATATTTATAAGTTTCCATCTCTTATGAAATGTCAGATATAGTAAATATCTGTGAGTTGAAAAACATAAGGGAAAGTATGTAAGATGGTTTTGTAGTCAAATCAAAAGGTGGTTTGACTACAAATTTAATTAAAAATGTAATTTACATAAGGGAAAGTATGTAAAACTCATTGTTGACAAAAAGAACAGCTAGGAGTATAGTGAAAATATACAAAATAGAAGACTGAATAAAGAAAAATACATACAGATAACACAAGAGGGCTAGATGGAAAATAAAATCGAAATAAAAAGAGATTTGGCGCACGTAGACTATGAATCAGGTAGATATCAGACGATGGAAGAGCATTCAGAAAATGTTGCAAACTATGCAGCGGAGACTTGTTCTCTTTCAGAATTGAAGATATTGGTTAGCTTGATAGGGGTGTTTCATGATGCTGGAAAGCTGGGAAGAGAAAATCAAGAAGATTTTGAGAGAATTCTACAATATGGAGATGATACTCATAAACATGGTTTGGATCATTCTACTGCTGGCGGAAGATTAATCAGGGAGTTGCTGAAGGAAAAAAGTGTTTCAGAATTTGTCAGTACGGTTATATATTTTCATCACGGAATGGGAGATTGCATCAATCTGGATAATGGACAAAGTTTACAGCAACAACGGGATGAGAAACAAATAGATTACGACTGGATAAAGAAAGAATTCTTTCAGATTTATGATAAAGAGATGTTGGAAGAATACTGTAAAAAAGCAATTCAAACATATAAGGAAATGGAAGGAAAAATCAATATTTTTCATAAAGAGTCAGAAATATCAAAAAGAAAATGTGGGAACAGATATTTCTTTATGGGAATGTATCTGAGAATAGTTTTATCTTTACTTATTGATGGGGACTGGACGGATACGGCTTGCTTTTTTCAAGATGTTCCGTTATCAAAAAGAATTTCATTGGAAGAGACCCAGAAGATTTGGAATGAATGTATAGAAAAATTTGAACAATATATGTCAAAGGAAATTCAAAATAATCCGTCGAATGGAAATGTATTAAATACTTTTCGTCAAGAAATTTCGGATTTGTGTAGACAAGCTGCAGACAAAGAAGAAAATCTTTATCGACTTACTGTACCGACAGGAGCAGGAAAAACACTTAGCAGTTTGCGTTTTGCTCTGTATCATGCGAAAAAGATGAAAAAACAACACATTATTTATATAGCACCATTCAATTCTATATTGATTCAGAATGCCGAGGAGATTCGAAAAGCAATAGGCAAAGCGGATGTTGTGTTAGAGCATCATTGTAATGTGGTTTGCGAAGAAGGAGAAGAAGACCAGTATCGCAAACTCACTGAAACTTGGGATTCACCGATTATAGTGACTACGGCAGTACAGATATTGAATACATTGTTTTCAGCTCAGAAAAGCTGTATCCGTAGAATGCACACATTATGTAACAGTATTATCATATTTGATGAGGTACAGGCAATTCCTGTAAAATGTATGGAACTTTTCAATTTAGCTGTGAATTTTCTTACTCAATTTTGTGGTACGACAGTTGTGTTGTGTTCAGCAACGCAGCCAACATTGGCACCAATAAAAGAGAATAACATTTGTGAATGTATAGAAATGGCGGGAAGACCAGAAAAGTATGCAAATGCTTTTAAAAGGACAGATATTAAAGATGCAACAGAATTATATCCTGGCGGTATGGAGATAGAAGATTTAAGTGAATTTGTGAAGGAAAAAACAGAACAATATCAAAGTACATTGGTTATTTTGAATACTACGGCTTGTGCAATGAATACATTTCAACAATTAAAAGCGATATGTCCACAAGAATATGAACTTTTTCATTTGAGTAATAATATGTGTCCACAACATAAATTAGATACATTAAAATCTATAAAACAAATTTTGAATGAACAATCGAAAAAGATTATATGTGTAAGTACACAGGTTGTTGAAGCAGGAGTGAATTTTTCATTCGGGTGTGTTGTGAGGTCTAAAGCAGGTTTGGATAATATAATTCAGGCAGCAGGACGATGCAATAGACATAAGGAATTAGGAAGAATGGGAACTGTTTTCATTGTACAGATGTCCGAAAAAGCAGAGAAATTAAGTCATTTGCAGGAAATTAGAAATGCGCAGGCAGCATTACAAAAAGTATTGGAAGATTATAAAAATAATTCTTTAAAATTCAGAGATACATTGGATTCAGAAGAGGCAATAAAAGCATATTATTTAAATTACTATTCCCAACTTAGAACAAATGAAACGAAATTTCTGATAGATAAACAAACAACCACGATTATAGAGTTATTGGGAGAAAATAAAGTAGGACAATTACAATATATCAGAAGAAATGGAGAAAAAGTAAAGACAAAATTACCGCAGGCTTTTTTGACCGCAGGACAGGCGTTTGAAGTTATTTCTAATGATTATAAAGTTAGTGTTGTGGTTCCATACAATGATGAAGCGAGAGAACTATTGGATAAATTATCGCAGGATTATCTCGAGATAGAAGAGCAGAAAAAGATTTTAAAAAAATTGCAGAGATATACAGTTGGAATTTCTGAAAAAAGAAAAGAAAAACTCGGAAATGCTATATATGAAATTTGCAATGGAGAGATATTGGTATTGTGTGATGGATATTATGACAAGGAAGTAGGTGTTGTGGATGAACCTAATATGGAATTGCAAATGTTATAGAGGAGGTGAGATTTTTGGAAAGATACAGAAATACAATAGAGTTTGAAGTGTATGGAACATATGCGCTTTTTTCAGATCCGGTTATGAGAGTGGGAGGAGAAAAGACAAGCTATCATATTCCGACTTATGAAGCATTAAAAGGAATTACGGAAAGTATTTACTGGAAGCCTACGATTATTTGGATCATTGACGCGGTAAGAGTAATGAATCCAATTCAGACTGAGACTAAAGGAATTCGACCGATTGCATACAATGGTGGAAATGAACTGGCATATTATACTTATTTAAAAGATGTGAGATATCAGGTGCGGGCACATTTTGAGATGAATCTCAATCATCCGGAGCTGGAGCAGGATAGAAATGAAAACAAGCATCATAATATTGCGAAAAGGATGGTAAAACGAGGTGGTCGCAGAGATATTTTCTTAGGAACAAGAGAATGTCAGGCATTTGTGGAACCGTGTGTATTTGGCGAAGACAAGAGTTGTTATGATACGATGCCTGGGGAAGTGGGTTATGGATTTATGTATCATGGGATTACTTATGCGGAAGAGGCGATTCAGGAAGAGGATAAAGATCAGATGACAGTGCGTTTCTGGAGGCCGGTAATGAAAAAGGGCGGAATTATAGAATTTACCAGACCGGAGGATTGTACGGAGAAAAGACATATCCGTCCAATGGAAAGAAAAGTATTTGGAAAAGAAGTGAATAATTTTATAGGATTAGAAGAGTTTACAGATGAGGAGGTGGAAGATTGAGTTGGATAAACGAACTGATTGATTTGTATGAGAAAAATAGCGATAAGATTGGAGTTATCGAATATCGAAGAGATATCCCTTATGTACTTCTTCCACCATTTCATACAACTGTAACGGCACAGATAACGGTAACGATAGACCAAGATGGTAATTTTGTTCGTGCAGAACAGGTGGATCAGAATGACAAATTGACGATTATACCAGTTACAGAAAAATCGGGAAGTCGTACAGCAGGAAAAGAGCCACATCCATTATGTGATAATTTGAGATATCTTGCTAGTGACTATAAAAAATATTATAAAGATGATGGAGTATGTAGCAAGCTATATATTTCACAGCTTGAAAAATGGGTAGAATCCGATTATTGTCATGAAAAGGTCAGAGCAGTTTATGAGTATTTGAAAAAATCGACATTAATTCAAGATTTAGTTGCACATAAAATTATAAAACTTAATGAAGAAAATCAAATAGATGAGAAAGAAAATATTCAAGGAATTCCACAACCAAAAGCTTTTGTAAGATTTATTATACGGTCTTTTGATGAAAAATTATACCAAGAAATTCCGGATGAATGTTGGAAAGACAGAACTTTGCAGGAATATTATATAGAATATGTCAGATCACAGGAAAAAGAAAAAGGTATATGTTATTTGACAGGAAATATGGAATCTATTTCTTATCTTCATTCAAAGAAAATCAGAAATGAAGGTGATGGAGCAAAGCTGATTTCTGCAAATGACAGTCAAAATTTCACCTATCGAGGACGTTTTACAAGTAAGGAAGAGGCATTTGCAGTAGGAAATGAGACCTCGCAAAAAGCGCACAATGCTTTGAAGTGGATTATTCGAAAACAAGGCACTTTTTTCGATACTATGACAATTGTGACATGGGAGTCAAATCAATTAAGCATGCCAAAATGGGAGAGGGATACAGAGGCAATTGTATCTGAGTATGAAAGGGAATATGTTGGAAATGCTGAGGATGATTGGGAAGATGACTGGTCTACAGGGGAGATTGTATCCGATGGAAATCCAATCACCTCCGATAAGTTCTATAAGGCACTAAGAGGCTATGGAAAAAAGATAGATAATACCTCGAATATGATTTTGCTTGCTTTTGATGCAGCAACACCGGGAAGGTTAGCGTTGATTGAAAATCAAGAGCTGAATTCTGTCAGATATCTGAAAAATATAGAAAAATGGCATAACGATTGTAACTGGATTCATACAAAATGGAAAGATGGAGAAAGAATACAATTTGCGGGAATGGTTGGTGTTAAAGATATTGCAGATATTTTATATGGTATTGAGAATAAGGGAACGCTGTCTATAGTGGATGCCAATGGTAAAAAACTCTATGCACAAGTAGCTCAAAGATTGCTTCCATGTATATGGAATGGTACTAGGGTTCCGTATGATTACGTGATGCTTGCAGTATCAAAGGCATCCAATCCATTAGCATATAAGGAACGAAGAAATTGGGAAAGAGTTTTGACATTAGCATGTTCGTTTGTAAAAAAGGATAAAAAGGATAGATATAAGGAGGAATGGAACGTGGCATTAGATAAAAAGGAAACAGATAGAAATTATCTGTATGGAAGACTGCTGGCAGTTGCAGATCGAATTGAATATTTGACATATGACGAGAAAGATAATGGAAGAGTTACAAATGCAAAAAGATATATGAGCACTTTCTCTCAAAGACCATATGAAACGTGGAAAGTTATAGAGGAAAATATTCGACCATATTTGAACAAGCTAGATATTGCAAAAAGGACATTTTACGAAAATCTATTGCATGAAATTGATGAGCTGTTTGATAAAAGCACATTTACTGATAACAGTAGATTAGAAGGTTTATATCTACTTGGTTTCCATAATCAGGCATATGATTTGAAATTAAAGAAAGAGAAGTCTGAAGAAAAAGAAGAAAGTTCAGAAGAGTAAGAAGAGGAGGAGTAGACCATGAGCGAATTAAAAGGAAAAATTGATTTCACATTATTTATCAGTGCAAACAATGCCAACCCAAACGGAGATCCATTAAACGGAAACCGTCCGCGAATTAATATGGATGGTTTTGGAGAAATTTCAGATGTATGTATTAAGAGAAAAATTAGAAATCGTTTTCAGGATTTAGGACAAAAGATTTTTGTTCAGTCAGATGATAGAACAGATGATGCTTATACCAGTTTAAAAGACAGAGCGGATAGCTGTGCGGAATTAAAAGCAGAGATGGGAAATAAGAAAAATGCAAATCGTGATGCTTGTGCAGCAATTGCATGCAAAGAATGGTTAGATGTAAGAGCTTTTGGACAAGTTTTTGCATTTAAAGGAATTCCAGTGTCTTTCGGAGTACGAGGTCCTGTTTCTATTCATCAGGCAGTAAGTTTATCACCAATCGATATTATCAGTATGCAGATTACAAAAAGTGTGAATAGTGAATCCGGAAAAGAAAGTAAAGCTTCTGATACGATGGGAACAAAACACAGAGTTGGATTTGCTGTATATAAGGTGATGGGAAGCGTAAATGTGCAGCTTGCTGAAAAAACAGGTTTTAGTCAGGAAGATGCGGAAGTATTAAAAGAAGCATTGAAGACATTATTTGAGAATGATGCGTCTTCTGCAAGACCAGAAGGAAGTATGGAAGTTTGTAAAATGTACTGGTGGCAGCATGATGAAAAAACACCAGCAGTTTCCAGTGGTAAAATTCAAAAAGGATTCACCATTAAAGCTAAAAAAGAACATCCGAGAGAATTCGAGGATTACGAGATTTCATGGAATGTAGAAGGATGCAAACAACCGGAGGAATTTTAATTTGTATAAGGAAGAAGATTTTCTTCAATTATCTGGAATTCAGCATTTTGAATTTTGCAGGAGACAATGGGCACTAGCGTATATAGAACTACAGTGGCAGGAAAATGTCAGAACAGTGGAAGGTAAGATTCTTCATGAAAATGCTCACGATGTAAGTGTTAAAGAAAAAAGAGGAGATTTGATAGTTGTGAGAGCAATGCCGATTCACTCCCGGGAAATGGGAGTGAGCGGTGAATGTGATGTGGTAGAATTTCATAAAGTGCAGGATGGAATCAGTTTGTCTGGAAAAGAAGGGTTTTATAAAGTAGTTCCGATAGAATATAAAAGAGGAAAACCAAAAACAGATGATTCCGATATCCTTCAAGTAACGGCACAGGCATTATGTTTAGAAGAAATGTTGTGTTGCACAATACCATATGGCTATATTTATTATGGAGAGACAAAGCATCGTGCAAAAGTAGAATTTACGGATGAAATACGCGATAAAGTCAGAAAAATATTTGCGGAAATGCACAAGTATTATGCGCAATGTTATACTCCAAAAGTGAAAATAAGTAAAAAGTGCAATGCATGCTCATTAAAAGACATTTGTCTACCTGTTCTAAATAAGAAAAAGTCAGTTTCCGGATATATTGATAAAATTATTTCAGAAGAGGAAAAAGAATGAAAAGACTTTTAAATACGTTGTATGTGACATCTGGAAATAAATATTTGTCCTTAGATGGAGAAAATGTTGTGGTATTGGAAGATCAAAAAGAAATCGGAAGAATTCCATTACATAATTTACAAGCGATAATTACATTTGGCTATACAGGAGCGAGTCCGGCGCTTATGGGAGTATGTGCACAGAGGAATATTGATTTGTCTTTTATGTCTGGAAATGGAAGATTTCTAGCCCGAGTTACAGGTGAAGTAAGAGGGAATGTTACATTAAGAAAACAACAATATAGAATCAGTGATAATCGGGATGAAAGTGTACATATAGCAAGAAATTTTATTCTTGGAAAAGTATATAATTCAAGGTGGATTCTGGAGAGAGCTGCAAGAGATTATGCGCTGCGTTTAGATGTGGAAACGATAAAGAAAAAGTCAGTGTTTTTAGCTCAGAGCATGGGAAAAATAAGAGAATGTGAAAATGCAGAGGAACTACTTGGACTAGAAGGAGAAGCAGCTTCAGTATATTTTTCGGTATTTGATGATTTGATTTTGCAGCAAAAAGACAATTTTTATTTCCATGGGAGAAATAAAAGACCGCCATTGGATAATGTAAATGCGATGCTATCATTCGGATATTCTCTATTGGCTGGAATGTGCGGAGGTGCATTGGAAGCAGTAGGATTGGACTCATATGTAGGTTTTTTCCATACAGACCGTCCCGGTCGAATGTCATTGGCACTAGATCTTATGGAAGAATTCCGAAGCGTTATGGTAGATAGATTTGTACTGACACTGATTAATAAAAAGATTATGAAAGAAAAATATTTCATAAAAAAAGAAAATGGTGCGGTTATTATGACAGATGAAGGAAGAAAGGATTTCTTATCAGCGTGGCAATCTAAGAAGCAGGAAACCATTAAACATCCATTTTTAGATGAAAAAATAGAGTGGGGAATGGCTCCTTATGTGCAGAGTATGTTATTAGCCAGGTATTTAAGAGGAGATTTAGATGAATACCCTCCGTTTTTCTGGAAGTAGGTGGAAAGATGTTAGTTTTGATTACATATGATGTAAATACTCAAACAGCAGCGGGAAGAAAACGATTGAGAAAAGTTGCAAAAGAATGTACTAATTATGGACAGAGAGTACAGAATTCGGTATTTGAATGTCAAATGGATGCAACCAAATGTAGACAAGTAAAAAATATTTTAGAGAACATTATAGATAAAGAGGTAGATAGCCTTAGATTTTATTATCTGGGTGAAAAATATAAAAATAAAGTAGAGCATATTGGTGCTAAGCCTGGTTTTGATGTTAAGGATACGTTGATATTCTAGTGCGAATGATAAGTACACATAAATTTCTTAGGACATTCGCACCAAAAAAAGGAGAAAACTAGGCTTAAAAATATATGTGAAAATGAAAAAAGATATCAACAATAGATATAAAATGTTTATTGTTGATATAATATGCGATTTTAAACAGATTATTTTTGTTTAAAATTGCGGTCATCCTCTTCGTGAGGATGTGAGTTGAAATATTAACCGTTTCGTCCACGGTAGGGATTCAGACAGGTCATCCTCTTCGTGAGGATGTGAGTTGAAATGTAAAAGATAACTGGCAAGATATTCTATTATTCCGTCATCCTCTTCGTGAGGATGTGAGTTGAAATGTCGGTATCCAAAACCTATGCAACGCAGACGACGTCATCCTCTTCGTGAGGATGTGAGTTGAAATACCATTAAGCTATACGGCTTCCAACTACACTGTAGGTCATCCTCTTCGTGAGGATGTGAGTTGAAATGACGCAGAGAATGCAAAAGGTGGGGAATCCATCAGTCATCCTCTTCGTGAGGATGTGAGTTGAAATCTTGAAGAATACGGTGTTAATCATCGTTGTAGCAATATGGTTCTTCTTGTGGAGAGGTGAATTGAAATATCCTTGATCTTCTTTCTCAGCTTCGCACGAAGGAGTCACTATTATACATTATTTAATTTGAATATTAAACTCAATTATCGAAATCTCAGAGGAAATTTTTACATGTGTTCCTAGAAAAAATGAACAACACCTAGTAGTCTCCCTAATTTTCATATGGTATTTGAATGCAGGATAAAGTTCCGTAGTAATAATAGATACAATTAACAACATAGATGATATCTAGATTTTAACTGTCAAACTCCTGATTTGGCTATGAAAGTATAGATGAAAAGTAATTTGAAATTTCATTTTTGAAAAATAAATACTATGATTAAGACAGCTTGTCACTCTTGTATAAACGCGGTATAATGAATTTATCAATAAGCAGTCTTTTTAAAGAACGAAAATAAAGTTATTTCACATAGTACTTTTTGATAAAATCAGGACTGCGGAAAAGGAGGACTCAAATATGAAGATAGACATGCACTGTCACGTGAAAGAGGGGTCCATAGACAGCAGGGTAGGGATTGAGGAATATATCACGATACTCAAGGAACACGGATTTCAGGGAATGGTGATCACGGATCATGACACATATAATGGCTACCGATACTGGAAGAAGAATTTAAAAGGAAAGAAACATACCGATTTTGTGGTACTCAAAGGAATTGAATATGATACGAGAGATGCAGGGCATATTCTTGTAATTATGCCGGAGGGTGTAAAGATGCGTCTACTTGAGATGCGTGGAATGCCGCTTGCACTTCTGATCGATTTGGTTCACCGCAATGGTGGAGTTTTGGGACCGGCACATCCATGCGGAGAAAAGTACATGAGCTTCACTCATGCGAGAAGATACTATCTCTCACCTGAGATTGTTAAACGATTCGATTTTATTGAGACATTCAATTGTTGTGAACCGAAGGATTCTAATGCCGGTGCCTTAAAACTGGCAGAGAAATACGGTAAGGTGATGACCGGTGGAAGTGATTCCCACAAGACAGACTGTGTCGGACGGGCATATACAATCTTACCTGAACCAGTCAAAACGGAGACAGAGCTGATCTCTTTGATCCATAAGAAGACTGCATTCAAGACAGGTGGTGTCTATTATAATAAGACGACAAAAGAGAAGATCGGGAAGGTAAATAAGCTCCTTGTATATTCCTTCTGGGTATACAACAAGAGCGGCGAGCTGATGAAACGTCGTGGGCGGAATAAGAAAATGGAAGAAGAACATCCATTTGATCCGATTGATCCAATCGAACTGTATTATCACTCATAATTGTTTTTGGATAGTTACTATGCTTTCCTGTAAGCCCCAGGTGAAATACCATATTTTCTCTTGAAAATGCGGTTAAAGTAGGACAGATTGTCAAAACCACTGGCATCAGCAATCATCAGAATAGAGTCATCGGATGATTTGAGAAGTCTGGCAGCCATTGTAAGTCGGTAATCATTTAAGTATTCAGTGAATCCGATTCCCATGTGGGCTTTGAAGAACTTCATGAAATGGGATTTACTATAATAAGTAAGTTCAGCCATGTCATCAATCGTTAGTTTTTCTGTATAATGATTTTCTACGTATTTTAAAACAGTTTTCATTTTCTCCAAAGATTTGGAATTGGAGGAAGTGGAGACTGTTTTTTTCTGACGTTCAGAGATCAGAAGAAAGAAAAAGTTAAACAGAGAACTTTTCACAGCAAGCTGCCATCCAGGTGTCTGATCAGCACAGACAAGGTCAATCTGTCGGATACAATTGCTTAAGGCTTCAAAAGATCCGAGAGCCGGAGTGAGAAAATATTCAATGGGAAGAGAACCGTCAAGAAGCGGAACGATGTATTGAATCATGCACAGATCGTTTGCTCCGGAAGAAAGTAAATCTGGTTTGAAAATAATATTTTCATATTCCATTTTAAAAGTATCATCCTGTTCGATGGCATGGAGACATCTAGGGGGAATAATAATAATATCTCCACTGTGAACCAGACGCTTATCAAAGTCCACAGAAACAAAACCCTGCCCTCTTTTAATGACAACAAGTTCCAACTCATCGTGCCAGTGCAGTGGTACTCCAGGGAAATCGAGAGGGATCGAGCAGAGATAAGTATTATAAGGAAATTCTGCGGATGTATGCGCTTTTGTTTCATGGTAATTCTGATATTCGTTAATGTTCATGTAAAAATGAGATCCTTTCAATAAAATGTTATCTGACACACCTGCTGGTCAAACTAGATTGAATTATAAGAATGATAGTATTGTACAATAAAGTGCAAGTATATTGCAAGATATTTGAAGATAATCGTATTAAAATACAATCATAAGTTGAAAACAAAGAAACAAAGTATGTAACATAAAAACAGAATCAGATTTGAAGGGAGATTATTCAAATGAACATTCAGGAAACATTACAGCAGAAACTTGGTAAAGAGATTGCACAGGCTTCCAATGAAGAAATCTACGGAGCACTTCTTAGTATGGTGCAGGAAATGGCAGGAGAAAAGGAACGTACAGATAGTAAGAAAAAACTTTACTATATTTCCGCAGAGTTCTTGATCGGAAAACTGCTTTCTAACAACATGATCAACCTTGGTATTTTTAATGAAGTAAAAGATGTACTTGCACAGAACGGTAAGAATATTGCAGAGATCGAAGAAGTAGAGCCAGAGCCGTCACTTGGTAATGGTGGACTTGGACGACTGGCAGCATGTTTCCTTGATTCAATCGCAACACTTGGACTTGCAGGAGACGGTGTCGGACTGAACTATCATCTTGGACTTTTTAAACAGGAGTTTAAAAATAACCTTCAGAGAGAAACTCCGAATCCATGGATTGAAGAAAAATCCTGGCTGAAAAAGACAGATGTTGTTTATCCGGTATCTTTCAAAGGACTTAATGTAAATGCGAGAATGTATGATATTGAAGTAACAGGATATAACAATAAGACAAATAAATTACATCTCTTTGATATTGACTCTGTAGATGAGACAATCGTAGAGGATGGAATTGCTTTTAATAAAGAAGACATCGAGAAGAACCTGACACTTTTCTTATATCCAGATGACAGTGATGAGAACGGAAGACTGCTTCGAATCTATCAGCAGTATTTCATGGTAAGTGCAGGAGCACAGCTGATTCTTGATGAATGTACAGCAAAGGGATGCAACCTTCATGATCTTGCTGATTATGCAGTGATCCAGATCAATGATACTCACCCGACAATGGTAATTCCGGAACTGATCCGTCTTCTTGTAGAGAGAGGATTAGACATGGATGAGGCGATCGAAGTTGTTTCTAAGACATGTGCATACACAAATCATACAATCCTTGCAGAGGCACTGGAAAAATGGCCTGTATATTACCTGAAGAAGGTAGTTCCGCAGCTGATGCCGATCATCGAAGTGTTGGATGATAAAGTAAGAAGAAAATATGAAGATGAAAGCGTTTCTATTATTGACAGAAATGATACAGTTCATATGGCACACATTGATATCCATTACGGATTCAGTGTAAACGGTGTTGCTTCTCTTCATACAGAGATTCTGAAAGAGACAGAACTGAATAATTTCTACAAGATTTATCCAGAGAAGTTTAACAATAAGACAAATGGTATTACATTCCGTCGCTGGTTACTACATTGTAATCCGGCTCTCACAGAGCTTCTTGATGAACTGATCGGAGAGGGATACAAGAAAGATGCAGCTGAACTTGAGAAACTTCTTGCATTTAAGGATGATGAGAAGGTTCTTGACAGATTAGTAGAGATTAAACATACAAATAAAGAAGCACTCTGCAAATATCTGGAAGAGACACAGGGAGTAAAAGTAAGCCCTGATACAATCTTTGATATTCAGATCAAACGTCTGCATGAGTACAAACGTCAGCAGCTGAATGCATTATATATCATTGATAAATATCTTGAGATCAAAGCAGGAAAGATTCCGGCTGCACCGGTGACAGCTATCTTTGGAGCAAAGGCAGCACCGGCTTATGTGATCGCAAAAGATATCATTCATTTGATTCTTTGTCTGCAGGAGATCATCAACAATGATCCAGAGGTAAGTCCATACCTGAAGGTTGTTATGGTTGAGAATTATAACGTAACAAAGGCTGAAAAATTAATTCCGGCTTGTGATATTTCTGAGCAGATTTCACTTGCATCTAAAGAAGCCAGTGGAACAGGTAATATGAAATTCATGCTGAACGGAGCTGTAACACTCGGAACAGAGGATGGAGCAAATGTTGAGATTCATGAACTCGTTGGAAACGATAACATTTTTGTATTCGGTGCATCCAGTGATGAAGTAATCGAGCATTATGCAAAGGCTGATTATGTCGCAAGAGATTTCTATGAGAAGAATCCTGCGATCAAGGCAGCAATTGACTTTATTACAAGCGAGGAAGTTCTGAAAGTTGGAGAGAAAGAGAATCTTGAGAGACTGCAGCATGAGATTATCAGTAAAGACTGGTTCATGACTCTTCTTGACTTCGACAGCTATAAAGAAAAGAAAGAAGAAGCATTGAGAGCTTATGCAGATCAGAAAACATGGGCTAAGAAAGCACTTGTAAATATTGCAAAAGCAGGGTATTTCTCATCTGACAGAACAATCGAAGAGTACAACAGAGATATCTGGCATCTGTAAGAGGAGGAGAAGAACGTGAAAAGAGCGAGCGGAGTATTATTACCGGTATTTTCATTGCCATCAAAATACGGAATTGGCTGTTTCTCAAAAGAGGCGTATAAATTTATTGATCAGTTAAAAGAGGCTGGACAGAGTTACTGGCAGATTCTGCCGCTTGGACCGACTGGATACGGGGATTCCCCGTACCAGTCTTTCTCCACATATGCTGGAAATCCATATTTTATTGATCTGAAGACACTGATCAAAGAAGGACTTCTGACAAAAAAAGAATGTAAAGTGTATGATTTTGGAGAGCAGGCAGGCAGTATTGATTACGAAAAAATCTACAATTCAAGATTTAAAGTGCTGAAAAAGGCATTTGAGCGTTTCGAAAAAGATGAAGCATATGATAACTTTATCAAAGAAAATGCGTATTGGCTGGATGATTATAGTCTTTACATGGCAATCAAGGACAGCAAAGGTGGAATTAGCTGGAATGAATGGGAAGAAGCCCTGAAAAACCGCGAGGAAGCAGCACTTGAGAATGCGAGAGAAGAACTTGCAGAAGAGATTGATTTTTACAAATTCCAGCAGTATGAATTCGATAAACAGTGGTCACAGCTTCACGCTTATGCAAATGAACAGGGAATTCAGATCGTTGGAGATATTCCGATTTATGTTGCATTTGACGGTGCAGATACATGGGCATCTCCGGAGTTATTCCAGTTTGATGAAGAGAATAATCCGGTGGCAGTAGCAGGATGTCCTCCGGATGATTTTTCTGCAACAGGACAGTTGTGGGGCAATCCGCTGTATAATTGGGAATATCATAAAAAGACAGAATACGACTGGTGGATTAAGAGAATCCGTCATTGTCTCAAATTATATGATGTAGTAAGAATTGATCATTTCCGTGGATTTGACGAATATTATTCCATTCCTTATGGAAATAAGACAGCAGTGGATGGAACATGGATGCCTGGCCCGGGAATGGATCTGTTCCGTACAATTGAAGAAAAACTTGGCAAATTGAATATTATTGCAGAAGACCTTGGATTCCTGACAGAAAGTGTACTTCAGATGCTATCCGACAGTGGATTCCCGGGAATGAAAGTAATACAGTTTGCATTTGATCCAAATGGAGGCTCTGCATATCTCCCGCATAATTATCCGGAAAACAGTGTTGTATATACGGGTACGCATGACAATGATACAACAAGAGGATGGTATCACAGTACAGATAAAGCGACGCGAGATTTTGCAAAAGAGTATATGAATGCACAACGCCTGGATGAAGATGATCTGGCGTGGGATTTCATCCGACTTGCAATGAGCAGTAAGGCGAACCTTTGCGTAACTCCGATGCAGGATTTACTGAACCTGGATGGAAAGGCGAGAATCAATGTACCGTCTACACTTGGCGGAAACTGGACCTGGAGAATGGAGAAGGGACAGTTTGATGAAGAGACGGTGAAGAGACTGAAACGTATGACATGGTTGTACGAACGTTTTCCGAGAGAAGTTGAAAAGAAAATAAAATAGTACAAGAGAGAGACTGTGTTGTGAGCACGGTCTCTTTTGTTTTTTGATTATTATTCAGACGTTTGCGAAACAGCTGTTTTGGCTATCGGATCTATTTGTTAGTGTTTGAGAACGCAGATACTAATTTTCAGAATATTCTGAA